>JADMIO011216350.1_pt1 | contig 38524 bp, 34 predicted proteins | sample 8958161 | NCBI WGS metagenome assembly JADMIO01 (sample SAMN16585339, study PRJNA669376) | soil metagenome | isolation source: Crop rotation soil | place: USA: Cullars Rotation, Alabama | collected 2011 | reverse complement strand
CGCGACAACTTGTCCACGTGGAATTCTAAGCTTAGGATCCCAATGTGCTGGAAAGCTGCCCGGCTTGCAGCGCAGCGGCACGCGATATGCGCTCGAACCCGACCGCCGCAAGGCTATCACGCTGGCAATCGACGAAGCCCGCAGCGGCGATATTGTCCTGATTGCGGGAAAGGGGCACGAGAAAGTCCAGACGGTGGGCGCGAATGCGTTGCCGTTCGACGATATTGAGGAAGCGCGAGCTGCCCTGCACAAGGCCGGATATGGAGCGATGGAGGCGCATCCCGCCCAACCATGAAGCTGACACTTACGCGTGCTGCCGAATTTCTGCAGGCCACCGGCGACTTCGACCGCGACGCCACCGCGTCCGGATACTCCATTGATTCGCGCACGGTCCGGCCCGGTGATCTCTTCTTCGCCGTGCGAGGCGAACGCCTGGACGGGCACGACTTCGTTGCGGCCGCGCTGAGTGCCGGCGCCGTGGGAGCCGTGGTCGATCAGCAGCATGCGCCAGAAATTGCGGACCAGACGCGCTTGCTGGTTGTGGAGGACACGCTTGCAGCGTTGCAACGGCTTGGCGCTGCGGTGAGGCGCCTCTGGGGGAAGCCGGTGATTGGTGTGACCGGCTCGGCGGGCAAGACGACCACGAAGGAATGCATTGCCCACGTGCTGGCGACTCGCTACAGGGTGCTGAAGTCGCAGGGCAGTCTGAACAATCATTTCGGCATGCCGCTTCAGTTGCTCAAGTTGGAACCGGAGCACGATATCGCGGTCATCGAGATGGGCATGTCCCACGCAGGTGAGATTGCGGCGCTCGCCAAGCTGGCGCACCCTGATTGCGGTGTGGTTACGATGGTTGCGCCGGTGCACCTGGAATTCTTCGACTCCGTCGCCGATATCGCGCGTGCCAAGTACGAGCTGATCGAGTCTGTGCGTCCGGGCGGCGTGGCCGTGCTGAATGCGGATGATGAATACGTCTCGCAGTTCGGCCGCGACTTCCACGGGAAGGTTGTCTTGTTCGGACTGCGCGCCGGTGCCGATGTGCGCGCCGAAAACATCGAGCTGCACGGATCCGAGGGTTCCACGTTCGAAGTCGTCTCCGAAGGGGAGCGCGCGCGGGCGTCGTTGCCGCTGCTTGGCGAGCACAGCATTTACAACGCTCTTGCCGGAATCGCCGTGGGTCTGCAGAACGGAGTTTCGCTTGCAAGCGCGGCCGAGTCGCTGGCCACGTTATCACCCGGTGACAAGCGCGGAGAAATCCTGCAGGTACACGGCGCCACGGTCATTAACGATTGCTACAATTCAAACCCGAAGGCGCTGGAAAGCATGGTCCGGTCGCTGGCACAAATGCCGGCGCGACGCCGCATTGTGGTTGCCGGTGAGATGCTGGAGCTCGGTCCGGCTGGCCCTGCGATGCACCGTGATGCGGGAGCGCAGATGGCGCAACACGGGATCGAGTTTGTGCTGGGTGTTCGCGGGCTGGCGCAGGGGATTGTGGATGGCGCGCAGCAACAAGGGTTGCAAGCCAAGTTTGTCAGCACTCCGGAGGAGGCGGGCGAATGGCTGCGCGGCAACGTGAAGCCCGGAGACGCCGTACTGCTGAAGGCCTCCCGCGGCGTGCGGCTGGAGCGCGCGCTGGAAGCTTGGGCCAAATAGAGTTAGGGCCGGCGCAGCATAGGAGCAATCTTAGGCACTAAGCTTCAGCAGCGGGAGCACGATCGTTGCCTTACCTCAGCCGCTAAAGCCGAATGCGTTTGCTTCTTTAGCTGCAGCGCTGAAGCGGTGCTCCACCCAATGCGGCGTTCGGAACGAGGAGAAATTTGCTCTACTGGCTGCTGTATCAAAAGGGTTTCGTCGTTTTTCATATCGGACCGTTCCGCATCTTCCGCTATTTAACGTTTCGCACTGCCTTCGCCAGCTTAACCGCGCTCTTTATCGGCCTTATCATCGGCCCAGCAGTCGTGCGCCGGCTGCGTGAATTCCAAATCGGCCAATATATTCGCGAGGAAGGGCCCAAAGCGCACCAGAAAAAAGCGGGCACGCCCACCATGGGAGGCGTGCTGATCGTCGTTGGCATGCTCGTGCCGACGTTGCTCTGGGCCGACCTGACCAATCGGTTTGTTTGGATCGCCGTGGCCGCGACGCTCGCCTTCGGCGCCATCGGTTTTGCCGACGATTATCTAAAGGTGGTTCACCGGCGCAACCTGGGCCTCACCGGACGCGCCAAGCTGACGTATCAGTTCCTGGCCGCGATCGCGGTGGGCGCGATTCTCAGCGGGCTGGAAGTACACGGGCTGTATTCCACCAAGCTGATCGTTCCGTTCCTGAAACATTTCCGGCCGGACCTGGTGGTCACCAAGTGGCACCACGGCTATGTTGCGCCGCTGGCGTTTGTGCCGTTCATTGCCTTCGTCGCGCTGGTGATTGTCGGCTCCAGCAACGCCGTAAACCTGACCGACGGCCTTGACGGGCTGGCGATTGGCTGCACGGTCATTGCCGCCGGCGCGCTGACTGTGCTGACCTATGTTAGCGGGCACGCGGTGTTTGCCGACTATCTCGAATTGTCCAAGATGCCCCAGGTCTCGGAGGTGACCATCTTCTGCGGCTCGATGGTCGGCTCCGCCATCGGCTTTCTGTGGTACAACGCGCATCCGGCGGAAATCTTCATGGGCGACGTGGGGTCACTCGCGCTAGGGGGAGCCATCGGTACCGTCGCCGTCATCATCAAGCAGGAGCTGCTGCTGCCCTTCATCGGCGGGATTTTCGTGATCGAGGCGCTCTCGGTGATTCTCCAGGTGGGTTCGTACAAGCTACGCCGCAAGCGCATCTTCAAAATGGCGCCCATTCATCACCATTTCGAGCTGTTGGGCTGGAGCGAGTCGAAGGTCATTGTGCGCTTCTGGATCGCGTCACTGGTGTTTGCACTCTTTGCTCTCACCACGTTGAAGTTGCGCTAAGTAGGACTGGGACGTGGCAGAATGGCACATTGGGCTGAATAGTTCACCACGGAGGCACGGAGGACACGGAGTTTTTTTGATTTTCTTTTCTCGTTCCTCCGTGATCTCCGTGCCTCCGTGGTGAAATCCCTCCGACAAACGGAATGGAACTCCGCAACCAACGCGTGCTCGTGGTCGGCCTGGGGAAATCCGGGGTCGCCTCGGCGCTCTTTTTGGCCGAGCGCGGGGCACGCGTCACCGTCTCCGATGCCAAATCGCAGGAGCAGTTGCGGGGTGAGATTCCCGTCCTGCTGGACCACGGCATCACGGTGGAAACTGGCCAGCACGGCGAGCGCACCTTTCGCGACCAGGACTTGATTGTCGTCAGCCCCGGCGTTCCCTTCGACGTTCCACAACTGATGCATGCGCGCACCCGAGGCATTGCGGTGATTGGCGAGGTGGAACTTGCCGCGCGATTCCTGAAGGGCCACATCGTCGCCATTACCGGCTCCAATGGCAAGACCACAACGACCACACTCGCGGGCGAGGTGATTCGTGCCGCGGGACGGCAGACGCTTGTTGGCGGCAACATCGGCACCCCGGCCATCACCTTTGTCGATCGCGCGACTGATGACAGTTGGGTTGTCCTGGAGATCAGCAGCTTCCAACTCGAAACTGTCGAAAGCTTCCATCCGCACATCGCGGTGGTGCTGAATGTCACCCCCGATCATCTCGACCGGCACCACACCTTCGACAACTATGTGGCGGCCAAGGCGCGCATCTTCGACAACCAAACCTCTGGCGACTTCGCCGTGCTGAACGCCGACAATGAGCCATGCGTCGCAATGGCGCGGAGCGCGAAAGCTCCCGTGCGCTGGTTCAGCCGCCTGAAGTCAGTCGACCAGGGGGCATTCGTTCGCGGCGATCAGATTGTGTGGCGCGACGGCGACGCTGAGCAGAGCATCATGGCCTGCAGCGGAATTCGCCTGAAGGGTGCGCACAACGTCGAGAACGTGCTCGCCGCGGTTGTGGTCGGCATGCTGGCGGGAATAGAGCCGGCGAAGATCCGCCAGGCCGTCGCGGAGTTCGAGGCAGTCGAGCATCGCCTGGAGTTTGTCGCGACGGTGCGCGGCGTGGACTACTACAACGACTCCAAGGCGACCAACGTCGATGCGACCATCAAGGCGCTGGAGTCGTTTCCCGGGCGCATTCACCTCATCCTCGGCGGCAAGGACAAGGGAAGCGACTACACCGCCCTGAACGATTTGCTAAAGGAGCGGGTCAAGCGGGTGTACACGGTGGGAGCGGCGGCGGCGAAGATCGAGTCGCAGGTGCGCGGTGCGGAGGTCGTAAGCGCAGGCACGCTGGAGGCGGCGGTCCGGCGCGCGAGCGAAGCCGCCAAGCCCGGCGACATTATATTGCTTGCGCCCGCGTGCGCCAGCTTCGACCAGTTTGACAGCTACGAACATCGCGGCCGGGTCTTCAAGCAAGTCGTGCAGCAACTTGCCGGACGCCAGCAAGGCGAGCCTGCCGGCGTTTCACCGACCACGGGAGCGAGCGAATAGTGGCCAAGCGCGTCAATGTCGATAAATGGCTGTTCACGGTTACGCTGCTGCTCGTATTCATCGGACTGGTGATGGTCTTCAGCGCCTCGGCGGTGATGGCGAAGGAGCGCTTCGGCTCACCCTATGGCTTTCTCATCCGGCAGATGGCCTGGGCGGTGGCGGGTATTGTGGCGATGGTCGCCATCATGAACGTGGACTACAAGAAGTTCCGCGTCCCCGCGGTCGTGTTCACCTTTCTCGGTTTCACCTCGCTTCTGCTGATCGTCGTGTTTTTCTTCCGCGATTCGCACAACACCCATCGCTGGATCAAGTTTGGTGGGCTCTCGTTCCAGCCCTCGGAGGTCGCCAAGCCCGCGCTCATCCTGTATCTGGCATATTTCCTCGAGTCTCGCTGGCAGCAGATTACCGACTGGAAGCATGTGCTTTTGCCCGCGGCGGCGCCCACGCTGTTGTTTGCGCTGCTCATCGTGAAAGAGCCCGACCTCGGCACCGCCATCGCCTGCGTCGCCATCTCGGCTGCGGTGCTGTTCGTTGCCGGCATGAACATGAAGTACCTGTGGTATGCGCTTGGAGCGTCGCTACTGCCGTTGTACTTCCTGATTGTGCGCGTGCCATGGCGCTGGGCGCGCATGCAGGCCTTCCTCGATCCCTTCAAGGATCCGCAGGGCAAAGGCTTTCACACCATTCAATCCATGATCGCGGTCAGCACCGGCGGCCTGACGGGGCTTGGCCTGATGGAAGGTAAGCAGAAGCTCTTCTATCTTCCCGAGCCGCATACCGACTTCATCTTCGCCGTCACGGCGGAGGAGCTGGGCTTGTGGGGATCGCTGCTGGTGGTAACGCTGTTCGGGATTTTCCTCTATCGCGGCGTTCGCACCGCGCTTCGCACGGAAGATATGTTTGGCAAGTTCCTCGCTACTGGCATCACCGCCATGGTGGTGGTGCAGGCGCTGTTCAATATCAGCGTCGTGCTCGCCATGATGCCGGCCAAAGGCATTCCGCTGCCCTTCATCTCCTATGGCGGCACGTCTCTGTTCATCACGCTGGCCAGCGTTGGGGTCCTGCTCAACATCACGCAGCAAGCGGACTGAACGATGCGGGTGATCATTGCGGGCGGCGGTACCGGCGGGCATGTCATTCCCGCGCTCGCCATCGCGCAGGAGCTGCGCTCCCACCACGCAGCCGAAGTCATTTTCGTAGGGACCGCGCGCGGCATCGAAACGCGCCTGGTGCCCGCTGCCGGTTTCGAGCTGAAGCTCATCCATGTCGGAGCTTTGAAGCGTGTTGATTTTGCGACGCGTCTCAAGACTATGCAGGACCTGCCGCGCGCGGCGTTTGCCTCTGCACGGCTCATACGGGAGTTCCGGCCCAATGTCGTGATCGGTGTCGGCGGATACGCCTCCGGGCCCGCGATGCTGGTCGCCGCGTTGATGGGGATCCCTACGCTGGCCTTCGAGCCGAACGTCGTTCCCGGCCTCGCCAATCGTGTGCTTGCGCCAACCATCCGCGCGGCCGCAGTGCACTTTGAGCAGACCTGCCGCTACTTTCGTAAGTGCACTGTGACGGGAGTTCCGGTCAGGCGCGACTTTTTCAGCGTGCCGCCGCGTGCGGCGGATGCGCGATCGACGCTGCTGGTGTTTGGAGGCAGCCAGGGCGCGCATGCGATCAACGAAGCCGTGATTGCCGCGCTGCCAAAGCTCGTCGCAGCGGTGCCTGACATTTACATCATTCATCAGACGGGCGAGAAGGATTATGTGAACGCACAGGCCGCATATCTCTCGGCGATGGTTCCGGCGGAGGTGTCGGCGTTCATCGATGACATGCCCGGAGCCTTCGCGCGCGCCGACCTGGTGCTGTGCCGCTCGGGCGCGAGCACCGTGGCGGAAATCACTGCGGCCGCGAAGCCGGCCATTTTCATCCCGCTACCTACTGCCACTGACGATCACCAGCGCCACAATGCTGCCACGCTTGCGGATGCAGGTGCGGCGCGCCTGCTGCCGCAGTCGGAGCTCAGCAACGAACGATTGACGGACGAGATCGGTGGCTTGCTTCGTGATCGCGCGCAACTTACCACAATGTCAGACACAGCCCGGCGGTTCGCTCACCCAAATGCTGCCGGAAGAATTGCGGAATTGGCATTACGCCTAGCGGGCGGACGGAGTGAGCCGGGGATGGCGACTTAGGTCGGGCGTTTCGTGTTATCCGAGCTGTGCCTCGAGCGGCACGTTGCTGGTGACCAGATAGCGCTTGGCCTTTTCCTGAAGCGCAGCAGTGAGCGGAACGCTCTTGCCGGTTTGCAGGCTGGCCTGCACGGCGACACTGTCGCAGGTGGCGACCATCTTGCCGGTTTCGTCGTTGTACATCTGGTGGAGGAAGCGAAAGTATTTCTCGCCGACGGCGAGGAAACCACTCTTGATCTCGACGAGTTCGCCGCCGCGCAGCTCCTCGAGAAACTGAAAATTCTGCCGCACGATGGCCACCCGCAGCTCCTGGTGCTTCATGGATCCCGGCGTCACGCCGATGGCGTGCAACAGGAACCAGGTCGCTTGGTCGAAGCGCGAGACGTACATGCGCGAGTTCATGTGGCTGGCGAAATCATATTCCGACGCCAGCACTGCGCCCTTAAAGGTGTGGACCCATTCCGCCATGATTCCGCCTTTCGCTACTCTGCTGCGGGATCCGCCGCTCCCTCGCTCATCACGCGCAACGTTGCACCCGAGCCTTGAAGGGCGACGCGCTGGTGATAGAACCACAGTCCGTGCAGGCCGCCCAACTCTTCGCCACCTCCGGCGCGCCCGGGGCCGCCGTGCAGCAGGGATGGCAGCACTATGCCGTGACCCGTGTGACTGTCGCCTATGCTCGCATCCACCAGCAGCAGACGACCGTGCGTTGTGCCGAGGGCAACAGCAGCCTCGCTGAGAAACTCTGTATCGGCGCTGAAGACCGAAGCCGCCAGCGAACCACCGCCACAACGCGCCAGTTCGAACCCATTCTGTTTATCGCGATAGGGAACGACCGTGGCGACGGGGCCGAATACTTCTAGTTCGTGAACCAGCGCCGCCTCGGGGTTCTTGTGCGCGCTGAGCAGGGTGGGCGGAACGAACGCCCCCCGCTGCGCGTCAGCATCAACCGCTGAGAAATTTGAGGGCGAGTAGGCCACGTCGGTTTGCGTCTGCAACTGGCGTATACCCTCCTCCACCGACTTGCGCTGCGCCAGGTTCACCACCGGCCCCATGTTCACGGTGGGATTAGCCGGATTTCCCACAACCACCTTGCTCAGTGCATCCGCAATCGCCTCAGTCGCGGCAGCAGCGACTGCGTGCGGCACCAGGACGCGCCGGATCGCGGTGCACTTCTGCCCGGTCTTCGCTGTCATCTCGCGCACAACCTCGCGCACGAAGAAGTTGAATTCCGGCGAGCCCGGCTGAACATCAGGTCCGAGCAGCGCCGCGTTAAGACTGTCAGCCTCGATGTTCACGCGGACGTTTTGTTTGCACACGCGCGCGTGGCGTCGGATGCCTTCGCCTGTATCTGCGGAGCCCGTGAACGCGACGACATCGCCCACCTGTAGATGATCGAGCAGGTCATTGGGCGAGCCGCAGAGAATCGACAGCGCCCCATTGGGCAGAATCCCGGCTTCAATCACCGCACCCACCATGGCCTGGGCGAGCCAAGCGGTCGAGGTCGCCGGCTTGGAAAAAACGGGAACGCCCGCAAGCAGGCTAACGGCGGCCTTCTCCCAAAGTCCCCAGCCTGGGAAGTTGAAGGCGTTGATGTGGATCGCGACTCCGTCCAGCGGAATGCCAACGTGCAGTCCTTGGAAGTTCGCGTCGCGTGCCAAGCGCATGGCTTGCCCTGCGCGCAGAAAGTGTGCGTCGCCCAGCTTAGCGCCGATCTTCGCAAAGAACTTCAGCGTGCCGATGGAGCCATCGATGTCGATCGCCGCATCAGCCTTCGTACTGCCGGAGTTCGTGCGCGCAATCTCGAACCACTCATCACGGCGGGCGGCCAGAACATCGGCGATCTTGCCCAGCAGCTCGGCCCTTTGCGCATAGCTTAGCGCGCGTAGTGCCGGACCTCCCACAATGCGGGAGTACTCCAATGCGGTACTCAGATCGAGACCTTGCGAGCTCGCCCAGGCAACGGCATCCCCGGTCGTGGGATTCATCAGCGGAGCGCCCTGCCCCGCACCGGCCTGCCACTTGCCGCCTAGGTAGCTCTGTAGAATCTGTGCTCCCGAGGCGACGCGATTTTCAACGGTACTTGCCATTCATTCACTCCCAATCATGTGGTTGAGGCGGATGCCAGATGCTGCTCGACCCAGGGCACAACCCACTGTGCCGCGAGCTCCTCCGGCAGGGTGCCGGAGCTCGCGTCGTGCATCAGCATCTCGCCGGCACGGCGGGCGCCGAGTTCCGTCAGCAGCTTGTCGAAGCGCTTCCCGCCCTCGCAGAACGTGTCCTTGTACGTGATGTCACCCAGAGCAATGATGCCGTAGGTGACGTTGCTCAGGTCGGGACGCCCGCGTTCCAGGCTGCCGAAGAGCGCCTGCGCATTGTCGGGGACGTCGCCGTTGCCATAGGTCGACGTGCAAATCAGAAAGTTGCCGCCGGGCTGAAACACGTCCGCCTCCAGGCCGTCCATAATCTTAATGGTGGCCTGATGCCCGGCGCTCTCCAGCGCCTGATGTGCCTCCTGCGCCACCATCTCGGCCGTTCCGGTCATGGTGCCGACCAGGATTGTGATGTCGATGCCCATTCTTGAAGTTCTGCCTGGATCTGCTGCGTGGGTGGCGCTGGGCAAGCTCTCAGCTTCCTCATCCCGGAATGTATTATACGTGGGCGGGCCGGAAGTATAATGCATGCACCGTGGCAAGGAAGCGCGACATACTGCATGTAGCCGATGACCTGCCCGGACAGGCCGTCGCAGATCCGTCCGCGGCGCTCAGCGGTGAGAGCGACGCCGAAGCGGTTTACCTGCGAACCATTGGGGAACGCGTGCGCGCCACCCGCGCGCGACGCGGCATGACCCGCAAGCTCCTCGCGCGCGACTCCGGCGTCTCCGAGCGCTACCTGGCGCAGCTCGAAACGGGCCAGGGCAACATCTCCATCCTCCTGCTTCGGCAAATCGCCACGGCGCTCGATACACCCGTGGAGGCGCTTGTGCTCGACGGCCCAGAGCCGCCCGTGGATCTGTTGCACACGACTGAGTTCCTGCGCCGCCTCTCCGCAGCCGAACTGGCGGAGGCCCGCCGCGCGCTGGTCGAGCACTTCGGGGGAGTGGACACCACAGCGCGTCGCGGCCGTGTGGCGCTTATCGGCCTGCGTGGCGCCGGCAAGTCAACGCTGGGCGCGTTGCTGGCCGATCGTCTTGAGGTCCCGTTCCTTGAGTTGGATCGTCTTATCGAGCAGGAGAGCGGCGTCACCTTAAGCGCCATCTTCGATCTTTACGGCCAGAGCGGCTTTCGGCGCCTGGAGCGTCGCTGCCTGGATCAAGTTATCGAGCGGCATCCACGATTCGTGCTCGCGACGGGCGGCAGCCTCGTCTCCCAACCCGCAACCTTCGAGCGGCTGCTCACGATGTGCTACACCGTGTGGCTGCGCGCCACCCCCGAAGAGCACATGCAGCGCGTCATCGCGCAGGGCGACATGCGGCCCATGGCCGACAACCGCGAGTCCATGTCGGACCTGCGGCGGATTTTGGAGGTTCGCGAGCCCTTGTATCGCAAGGCGGATGTGACGATCGAGACTAGCGGGACGACGGTCGACCAGGCCGTCGAGACACTCGCTCGAATTGTCCGTGAGCCATAGCCGTGTCAGTTGACTTGTTCGCAATTTTCGAACGTCCTACAGTGTGCACGTGATCAGCCGAAAGAAGGTGTTGCAGGCGGTGACTCGGCATGCGGAGCTAAGCGCACCACTTGATGTGTGGTACCGGATTGCGAAGAAGGGACGATGGCGCTCTCTTGCGGAGGTGCGGCAGACGTTCCCATCGGCGGATCCCGTTCAACGATTCACCGTCTTCAATATCAAGGTAAACTCGTACCGCCTCATCCTCGAGATCAACCACAGGACGGCACGGCTGTTTGTGAGGCGCGTGCTTACGCATGCGGAATATGACAAAGGAGGGTGGGAACCATGAGCGCGCTGGCGAACAGTCCAGTGTACGCGCGTCTGCTGACGAAAGCCGTTCCTAAGGTGATTCGCACCGAAGCCGAGAACGAGCACTATATTCAGACGCTCTATGCTCTCGAAAATAAGTCCCGACTTAGCAGCGAGGAAAAGGAACTTGCGAGCCTGCTGATGCTTCTCATCGAGGACTTTGAGGAACGGCGTTACCAGTTGCCGCGTGCGACGCCGATCGAGGCTCTCGTTTTCCTGATGGAACAGCGAGGGCTGCGACAGAAAGACTTGGTCGGCATCTTCGGATCGCGCAGTACGGTTTCGGAAGTGATCAGCGGCAAGCGCGACTTGACGAAAGACCAAATCCAGCGACTAAGCGAGTTTTTCCGCATTTCGCCGGAAGTATTCTTTTAGCTGCACAATATTTCTCCGCACTCGGCGGTGAAATGCACTATACTGCATCTATAGCGTTGGTTGTGGGGTTCTCAAGCTGATCTGCTGTTCCTGAGGAGATTTCACCTGCATGCCTGAATTGAAAGAGGCGGAGCTCGTCACCTTTGACGTGACTCCGGGCGAATACCGCCATTGGCGGCTGAATATCGACGGTCGCGTTGCAACTCTCTCGATGGACGTTAACGAGGACTGCGGCCTGAAACCGGGCTACAAGCTCAAGCTCAACTCGTATGATCTCGGCGTCGACATCGAGCTGCACAACATCCTGCAGAGCATCCGATTTGAGCATCCGGAGGTCGCCTGCGTGGTGCTGACCAGCGCCCGCGAGCGCATGTTCTGCGCCGGCGCGAACATTTACATGCTGGGCACTTCCACCCATGCGTGGAAGGTGAACTTTTGCAAGTTCACCAACGAGACCCGCAACGGCATGGAGGACTCCAGCCGGCGCGACGGCCTGAAGTTCCTGGCCGCGCTGAACGGCACGACCGCCGGCGGCGGCTACGAGCTGGCGCTCGCGTGCGACGAGATCGTGCTGATCGACGATCGTTCCAGCGCGGTGAGCTTGCCCGAGGTCCCGCTGCTTGGCGTTTTACCCGGTACTGGTGGCCTTACTCGTGTGGTGGACAAGCGCAAAGTGCGTCGCGATCTCGCCGATATGTTCTGCACCAATCCGGATGGCGTGAAGGGCGAACGCGCGAAAGAGTGGGGGCTGGTGGACGAAGTCGCCGCGCCGGCAAAGTTTCAGGAAGCCGTGCGCCAGCGTGCGCAAAGATTGGCCGCCGACTCGACGCGTCCTGCCAACGCAACCGGAATCAAGCTCAACCCGCTACAGCGCACGGTTGACGACAGCGGCTATCACTACAAGTACGTGGACGTGAGCTTCGATCGCAGCGCGCGCACGGTGACCCTGACCGTCCGTGCACCCGAAGGCACACAGCCGCGAACCACTGACGAAATTCATGCTGCCGGCGACAGCTGGTGGCCGCTGCAGATGGCGCGCGAGCTCGACGATGCCATCCTCATGCTGCGCGTCAACGAGCTGGAACTTGGGCTGCTTCTGCTGAAGACCGCCGGCGATCCGCAGGCGGTGCTTGCGGCGGACGCCGTGCTGCTGGCCAATCAAAACGATTGGCTGGTACGTGAGACCATTGGCCTGCTGCGCCGGACGCTCGCGCGGCTGGACGTCTCCTCGCGCACCATGTACGCCATCATCGAGCCGGGCTCGTGTTTTGCGGGCGTGCTGTTTGAGCTCGCACTCGCTGCGGACCGCAGCTACATGTTGGCTCTTGCGGAGGACGAAGCCGACGCACCCAAAGTTGCGCTCGACGACTTCAACTTCGGACTGCTTCCGGCGGTGAACGACCGTACTCGACTGGAAACCCGTTTCAGCTGCGATGCCCAGAGGATGGCGGGCGCCATCGAGTCTAAGAGCAGGCTCATCGGATCCGAGGAGGCCCTATCTCTGGGGCTTATCACCGTCGCTCCTGATGATCTCGATTGGGAAGACGAGGTGCGCATTGCAATCGAAGAACGCGCCAGCTTGTCACCGGACGCTCTGACGGGAATGGAGGCAAGCCTGCGCTTTGCCGGTGCTGAAACTATGGAGACGAAGGTCTTCGGGCGGCTGTCAGCCTGGCAGAACTGGGTGTTCATCCGTCCAAATTCCACGGGCGAGAATGGCGCATTGAAGCTGTTCGGCACCGGCCGCAAGGCGCGATTTACTTGGGAGAGGGTGTAGGTGGGCTGTTCATATTTCGGCCGGGCGGGTCATCCAAACGCTTTTCGGACCACGAGGATCGCGAGCCCAGCAAGGGTCTGCTGTGCTTCCGAACTACAACACCGCTGCGACTCGTGCGAACAGCAGATCCCTGGCTGACGCTCGGGATGACAGTTTGATTGCTCGCGCGGCATGGAGCTGAGACGCACATGCGTGAGCACATAGACAGCTTTTAGGGAGTCTTTCATGTCCATCAATTATCAAGACCGCATTCCTAATAACGTGGATCTCGGTTCCAATCGCACCTTGCAGCGTGCGCTCGAGCACTGGCAGCCGGAATTTCTCAACTGGTGGCAGGAGCTTGGCCCCAAGGACTTTCAAATCGCTGACGTCTATCTGCGCACCGCGACTTCCGTGGATGCCAAGGGATGGGCGACGTACGGCTTCGTCAAGATGCCCGAGTATCGCTGGGGTATCTTCCTTGCTGAGCGTAATGGCGACCGCAAGATCGGCTTCGGCGACAACTTCGGCCAGGAGGTCTGGCAACAGGTCCCCGGCGAACACCGTTCCACGCTGCGCCGGCTCATCGTCACGCAGGGTGATACGGAGCCCGCCTCGGTGGAGCAGCAACGCATGCTGGGGCACACGGCGCCGTCGCTGTACGATTTGCGCAATCTCTTCCAGGTGAACGTGGAAGAAGGCCGTCACCTGTGGGCGATGGTGTATCTGCTGCACGCCTATTTCGGCCGCGATGGCCGCGAGGAGGCGGAGGAGCTCCTGGAGCGTCACTCCGGCGACGCCGACAAGCCGCGTATTCTGGGCACCTTCAACGAGCCGATCCGCGACTGGCTCAGCTTCTTCATGTTTACTTATTTCACCGACCGCGATGGCAAGTTCCAGCTCAAGTCACTGGCCGAGTCGAGCTTCGATCCGCTGGCGCGCACCTGCCAGTTCATGCTGACCGAAGAGGCGCACCACATGTTCGTCGGTGATACCGGCATCACGCGGGTCATCAAGCGCGCGCTGGAGGTGATGAAGGAGCTGAACAGCGACGATCCTGAAGCCATTCGCGCTGCCGGGGCGATCGATCTTCCGACGGTCCAGCGCTACCTGAACTTCTGGTTCAGCTCGTCGCTCGATCTCTTCGGGTCGGAGAGCTCGTCGAACGCGGCGTCCTACTTCGCCAATGGATTGAAGGGCCGTCCCGATGAGTCACGCTACGAAGACCACATTGCGCTTGACTCGATGTACACGGTGGAAGCTCCCGATGGGCACGGTGGCACGAAGGCCGAGCAGATTGCTATGCGCAACGCCATGAACGACGTCACCCGCGGCTCCTACGTGAAGGACTGCGAGATGGGCGTAACCCGCTGGAACCGGCTCATCGAGAAGGCCGGCCACTCCTTCCGCCTCTCGCTGCCAAGCACGCGCTTCCGCCGCAACATCGGCATCTGGGCGAACGTGCCGACCGACCCATCAGGCAAGCCGATTCCGCAGGAGGAGTTCAATGCCAAGATCGCCAGCTGGCTGCCCAGCGAAGGGGACCAGGCGTTCGTCCTCAGCCTGATGCATGGCGTGCACGAGCCCGGCAAGATGGCGGCGTGGGTTGCGCCGCCTGATCGCGGCATCAATAACAATCCGGTAGACTACGAATACGTCAAGATGCATTGATACGGCATTAGGGACGAGGGACCAGGGACGAGGGATCAGGGGACGCGGAGGAACACCAACGCTGATCTGGGTTGAATTGACCGGATCGCCGCAGACTTGGTACATACACTGTTCTAATCCCTAGTCCCTGGTTTTCCATGAAACACGTTGCCATCATCGGCTCCGGGCCCGCAGGCTGCTACCTTGCCGATCATCTGCCGAAGGTGATGTCCGACGTCTCTATCGACGTCCTCGAACAGCTGCCGGTGCCATTCGGGCTGATCCGCTACGGCGTAGCCCCTGACCATCAGAACGCCAAAGCCGTTTCGCGCCTCTTCGAGCGCATTCTCTCGCGCGCGGGGACCCAATATTTCGGGAACGTCCAGGTCGGTCGCGATGTTTCCGTCGAAGAACTTCTAGCAATGTACGACGCGGTGGTCTTCGCCACCGGTGCGCCTCGCGACCGCAGACTTGGAATCCCCGGTGAAGACCTGCCCGGAGTCGCCGCGTCAGGCGAGGTTGTCGGCTGGTACAACGTGCATCCGGCCTTCATCCTGCCGCCGCCGCACACGTTACGATCGGCCGTGGTCATTGGGGTCGGCAATGTTGCTATCGACGTCGCGCGCGTTCTGGTCAAAGCCGAGGACGAGCTGACCGGCTCCGATCTTCCACCCGAGGTGACACAGTGGATTGCCGACCAGCCGCTGGAGAGGGTTCACATTGTCGGCCGTCGCGCCGCCGAAGACGCCAAGTTCTCCAACCACGAGCTCGCGGTGCTGGGCAAGCTTAAGCGCGCACGCCCGATCGTCAATCCCGCTGACCTGACGGTCGCTGACAACCCCGTGGTGAAGGTGTTGCGCAGCTTCGCCGACGCGCCTCCCCGCGAAGTTCCCGTTACCATCGACTTCCACTTCCACCTCAGTCCCGTCGCGTTCCTGGGCGAGGAGAAGCTCGCGGCCGTGCAATTTAAGAGGCGTGACGGCTCCCTCGTTGAGATCCCTGCGCAGCTCGCGGTGACCTGTATTGGATACGAGACCATCCCGTGCGGCACCGCGTCGCCCAGCAATGGCGCCTTCGAAAATCAAGAGGGGAAGATCGCCGAGCGGCTCTACGCCGTTGGGTGGGCCATGCGTGGTGCGACGGGGACGATCGCCACCAATCGCGCCGAAGCCCAGCAGCTCGCACAGAAGCTTGCCCGGGAGGTGACGGACGACAATCGCTCGGGTGGCGCGGGGCTTAGCCGCCTACTCTCCGAACGCGGCATCAAATGGGTGGACTATGAAGGCTGGCGCCGCATTGACCAAGCCGAGCTGGCTCGCGCCGCTGCCGGACGCGTCCGCGGTAAGTTCGGAAATACCGAGGAAATGCTGGAGGCGGCCCAAACAACCCAGACCCCGCCCGCATGACTTGGCATCCTCTACAATAGGTTCGGTTCATCAAAGCCAAGGTGGGGCGAGACCGCAGTATTCCAGTCAGGCATAAGATAGCAGGGGCTCACAACCGGAGTAGCCAGCGCGTGGTGTCATTTGCTTCATCGAACGTGAGTGCTACTGCCCGGGCGGAACGCGCAAAGACCGTGCGACGCCGCTCGCACGCCGCCGGTCTGCGGACGGTGGCCTCTCTTGAGGCTTTGAAGGGTGTCGCGGCCTTGACCTTGGCCTACGTTATCAGCCGCGCCATAAAACATGACTACGACTTCGAGGATCTCGCCGAACGCATCTTCGGCTTCTTCCACATCAGTATCTCCCATCATTGGTCGCAGCACGTACTGAATTGGGCCGACAAGATTTCTGACTGGCATCCCACAACCATCCTGGCCGTGGCGGCTGCCTATACCTCGCTGCGATTCCTGGAGGCGTATGGCCTCTGGCGCCAGCGCATCTGGGCGGAGTGGCTGGCCATCATCTCGGGATGCATTTACCTGCCCCTTGAAATTTACAAACTCTTCCACCACCCCAACGCCTTTCATTGGGCCATTCTGCTCATCAACATTGTGGTTGTGCTGTATATCGCATGGGTGCGCTGGGATGAGATTAAAGCCGCGCGTGCAACAAAACAGGCACAGGCCTACCCTTAGGCGGACGGTCGTGGCGCCGCTCTAGCCGGCGGCGTTGACGGCAACCAGCGCTTCGTCTTCCAACGCTTGCAGCACAATGTTGCGGGCACTTAGGTTTTCGGAGCCGAAGGCTCCCGGCTCAATCTGCTCGAAATATCGCAGGGCCGAGGCGGCCTGCTCGGGAGCGCTGCGCTCATCGGCCGCGGCTTCACAGAGCAACGCAAAGGCAAGAGATTGAGCCAGCCTGTGGAGTAGCTTGCGCGCAAAGCGCTGGCCGTTGCCTTGCTCGAGCGTCGCGATCAGGATTGCCTGCGAATCGTCATGCGTCCGCTTTTCCAGCCCGGCGCGCAAAGTCTCAAGCCCCGCCGGCATTCGGTCGAGGACGCCGCGGACGCGCGCCATGTACTGCTGCGACCCGCCATGCTGAGGGGTTAGAAGCCGCAGCAGCTCCAAGGCCTGTATGTTGGCGGGACCCTCCCAAATCGTGAGCACCTGTGCGTCTCGCAGCAGCCGCGCAATGGGATAGTCGCTGGTGTAACCGTTGCCGCCGATTAGCTCAAGCGCGGTCCGGCACGAGGTGATCGCGTATTCCGCGGTTAAATACTTCGCCAGCGCAGTCGCGAGGCGTAGCCAGGTTTTTCGCGTGGCATCATGCTGCGCCTCATCAAAAGCGATCCCAGCCTCGAAGGCGAGCTGCGCGCCGGCTTTGAACTCCATGCGGATCCGCAACAGCTCATCCTGGATCATCGGATAGTCGAATAGGACGTGGCCAAAAGCATGGCGCGACTTCGCCCAGCTCAACGCCTCGCGCAGGGCGCGCCGCTGCATCCCAACCGAGCCCACGGCGTTGTGCACGCGGCTGTATTCCAGCGCCTCCATCATCAGCTTGAAACCGTGCGGCGGTGGCGCCACCTCGACCGCTTCCGCCCCCAGCAGTTCGATCTCTCCCGTCGGCAGGCCCTTGGTCCCAATCTTGTCCTTCAGCCGCCGGACTCGGTAGTGGTTCGGGTGCCCATGGTCCAAGTGGCTCGGCACGAGATACAGGCCGAGACCCGCCGATCCCTCGGGCGCGTCCGCGGGGCGGGCGGTCGCCAGCGCGAGTCCGCTATTGGCGTTGCTGGTGAACCACTTCAACCCGTGCAGCGCGAACTGGTCGCGGACGGGCACGGCACGCGTCGTGGTTGCGCCGACGTCGCTGCCGCCGTGCTGCTCGGTGGCCCAGGTGCCGCCGGTCTTGGCAAGGCCGTCCATGCGGATGAGGTCATAGAGATAGCGCTGGCGCACCGCGTCGGGCGCATGAGTGGCCAAGACGTAAGCCACCGCGCCGGTGAGTGTAACCGGGCAATCGAGGCTGATGTCCGATTGCGACAGCAAGTAGCCCATGGTGAAGCTCAGCAGATGTGGCGCGCCTTCTGAGTAGGGCAGGCCGATGATGCCGCGCTTATACACCTCGCGATGCTGTGCTTCGTACCACGGGTTCGAGACGATGCGGTTCACGACTTCCCCATTGCGGTCGTACGTCTCAAGCGCGGGCGGGGCGTAGCGGTCGGTGTAGTTGGCCTGCGCCTCCACCTCGGTGCGAACCCAATCGCAGAACTCGGCGAGCTGCGCGCGGTACGCGGCCATGCGTGGAACGCGCGCAGTTATCAGAGGCTCGAGATAGGGGTCAAACGTCTGCGAAGGGCTCAAGCATTGGCCTCGTGGCGATGCAAGCTGTGTGGGCAAGTAGAATATCGCGGTGTGCAACCACAAAGCGATACTGCTGTTGGTCTTCTTTGTTGCACTCTGGGCTTCGCCGGCGAGCGCCGCCGATTCGTCGCGCCCGTGGACGGAACAGCGGAAGGCGCAGATGGCCGAACGCGTACGCCACGACTTTCAGCATGCCTGGAAGGGGTACAGGCGCTACGCGTGGGGCCATGACGAGCTGAAGCCGCTCTCGAAGAACTACCACGACTGGTACCGTACGTCGTTGTTGATGACGCCAGTCGATGCCCTCGACACCATGTTGCTGATGGGCCTGCAGGACGAGGCCAAGCAGGACCGCGAACTCATCGACACGCAGCTCTCGTTCGACAAGGACATTTACGTCAAGAACTTCGAGATCACGATTCGCCTGCTCGGCGGCTTGCTTAGCGGTTACCAGCTCAGCGGTGACAAGCGATTGCTGGAGCTGGCCGACGACCTCGGGACGCGCCTGTTGCCGGCGTTCAACTCGCCCACCGGAATGCCCTACGTGTACGTCAACCTGAAGACCGGTGCGACGCGCGGTGCGGAGAGCAATCCCGCGGAGATTGGAACGCTGATCGTTGAGTTCGGAACCTTGAGCAAGCTTACGGGCAAGCCGGTGTATTTCGACAAAGCGAAGCGCGCGCTCGTCGCAATTTACGACCGGCGATCGGCAATCGGCTTGGTCGGATCGACTATCAACGTCGAGACCGGCAAGTGGGTGGACGAGACCAGCCACATCAGCGGCGGCATCGACTCGTATTACGAGTATCTGCTGAAGTGCTCGATCCTGTTTGGCGACAAAGACTGCGGGCGGATGTGGCAGTCGAGCCTGGCCGCGCTGAACAAGTATCTTGCCGATGAGACGCCGAACGGCCTCTGGTACGCGCAGGTGAACATGAACACCGGCGCGCGTATCTCCACGCATTACGGCGCGCTGGATGCCTTCTTCCCTGCGGTCCTGGCGCTGGCCGGCGATATCAAGCAAGCCGAACAACTGCAGCAGTCAAGCTACAAGATGTGGACCACCTTCGGCATCGAGCCGGAGGAGATGGACTACGCCACCATGAAGATCACTGCGCCAGGATACGAGCTGCGGCCGGAGATCATTGAGTCGACGTATTATCTCTACTTCTTCACCGGCGATTCGAAGTACCTCGACATGGGCAAGACGTTCGCCGACAGCCTGGAGAAGTACTGCAAAACGTCAACCGGTTTCGCCGCGCTAATCAATGTCGAAACGAAGCAGAAGCGCGATGCGATGGAGAGCTTCTTCCTGGCAGAGACACTGAAGTACCTGTATCTGCTGTACGCGCCGAAGTCCACCCTCGACCTGCACGACGTGGTATTCAATACAGAGGCGCATCCGATGAAGAGGACGTGGTGAGCGTAGTAGCCGGTCTTGTGCATGGAGGGAACTAGTTAGAGAGTTGTCATCACGAGCGGAGCGCGGAATCTGTTTGTCCTTCCGAATCACAAGAAAGCAGATCCCTCGCTTTGCTGGTGATTACAATCTTCTAATTCGCACCGTCTCGACAAGCTCCGGGATCATCTAAGCATCGCAGGCAACTATGGCATTGCAGACTCCACAGAAGACGATCACGGCCGGCAGGCCTGACAGCGAACGCAGTTACCGCGGCCCGCTGGCGATGGTGACGACCCTGTTCTTCATGTGGGGTTTCCTCACCTGCCTGAATGACATTCTGATCCCGCACCTGAAGTCGATTTTCGAGCTGAACTATGCGGAAGTGATCCTGGTCCAGTTCTGCTTCTTCTCGGCGTATGCGGTGTTCTCCATCCCGTCGGGGAAGATCATTGAGCGGATTGGCTATCACAAGATGATGGTCATCGGCCTGGTGACGATGGGCATCGGAGCATTGCTGTTCATCCCCGCGGCGAGCGTGCCATCGTTCGCGCTGTTCCTGGCGGCGTTAATCATCCTTGCCGCGGGAATCACCGCGCTACAGGTGGCGGCGAATCCCTACGTTGCCGTGCTGGGCCCAGCGCGAACCGCATCCAGCCGCCTGAATCTCACACAGGCCTTCAATTCACTGGGAACGACTGTTGCACCATACTTCGGGGGGCTGCTGATCCTCGGCGCGGCGGCGGCGCCGAAGAGCGGACCGGAGCTGCTGACGATGTCGCCGGCTGCGCTGCACACGTACCGGCTGGCGCAGGCATCGTCGGTGAAGCTGCCTTATCTGGGCATCGGGCTAGCATTGATCGTGCTGGCGATCGTCATTGGCAGGTTCAACCTGCCGCACATTCCTGAAGCCGAGGGCGGACACGCGGTAGCCAATGACAGTGTCTGGCGGCATCGCAACCTCATCCTGGCAACGGCGGCCATCTTCACGTACGTCGGCGCGGAAGTTTCCATCGGCAGCTTCCTTGTGAACTACATGAACCTGCCGGACATCGGCAATCTCACACCCGAGGTCGCGGCCAAGTATCTCAGCTTTTACTGGGGCGGTGCGATGGTCGGCCGCTTCATCGGGTCGGCCGTCTTGCAGAAGATTTCCACTCGGGTGGTCCTTGGTTTCAACGCGATTGTGGCCGCGGTATTGGTGTGCCTATCGATGGCCAGCTTCGGGCACCTTGCCATGTGGGCGATCCTGCTGGTCGGCCTGTTCAACTCCATCATGTTCCCCAGCATTTTCACGCTTGGAATCGAAGGCTTAGGACCGCTGACGGGCGAAGGCTCAGGCCTGCTGGTGATGGCGATCGTCGGCGGCGCTATTATCCCCGAGCTGCAGGGACTGCTGGCCGACCGCATCGGGCTGCATCACGCCTTCATCCTGCCGGTGCTGTGCTACCTCTACATCCTGTTCTTCGCAGCGAAGGGACAGTCGCGTCTCGCGCCCGACCGGTGATTGAAACGCGCGAGCCCTGACGCGAAATAACGAACCACCTCTACTTACGTCCCCACATGCGCCAGGAGCCCAAAATCCCCAGCGTGCCAGAGGCGAGCAACAGAATGCTGCTGGGTTCCGGTACGGTTGGCGGCGGGCCGCAGCAGGCGCCTCCCAGCGTGAACGCCTCGGAGGGAATCGTACCCACCGAATTCTCAGATGCCATCGATGGCCCAGAATTCTCGTCCCAGTAAATCGGATCGCCGGTATTCACCGTGGCGTTCTCAATCGTGAGCCACAACGTGCCGGGCGGAAGATTGACGCTGCCGAAGCTGCCGCTCTCAACACAGACGTTGAAGCCGTACTGGTTTCCCGAGCAATTGCTTTGGCTGAAGCGCACGATACTGTCGAAAATCGTGCCGCCGAATTCCGAGGTGCCGATCAGAACCTCTGCGCTCTCAAGCACGTCTCCCGGGAAGAGCCACGCGCCGAAGGAGATCGAGCTTGCAGTCGTCTCCGTCGAGATAGGAAAGCTATCGCTCACAGCGAATCCGAAGTTGATGGTCCATGCGTCGGTAGTGCCGTTGATTGGGCCGTTGCTATAGATCTGGGCGTATGCCGAAGCGGCAAACGCCGCGAGCATTATCGTGAGGACAACCAAGCGTCGAGTCATAGTTGCTCCTGCGTAAGCCAATCAGCGCAATGATGCGGCGCGGCAAGCAAGATAGCGCGAAAATTCAAGAGAGATTGGGGGCTGGTGTGCTGATTCGGGAAGGCAGGGCGAGGAGCAGTGGAGGCGCGAAGCAGTCCAAATGTGTAACCGCTTCGCGCTCGCTGAATGAAGTTAGGCTACCTTGTCGCGCGCCGTGCCGCAGCTTCGGCAGCTGGCGGTAATGTCCACGCGGTTGCGGCGCAGGTGGTTTTCGAAGGCGGACAAGCGGGCATGCCGCTCGCGCTCCGAGACGTACACCCGCTCCGGGTTGGTGAGGTGATCGCGCTGGGCCTCAACGGGCGATGCTTCCCGATCTGCCGCTTCTTCGGCGGCCAGGGTCGACTTCTCCTCGGGCGCAAAGGCGCCAGGTGCGCGCGTATCCTCTGCACGAGCGGCCAAGCCGGAGGGACGCATGCGCAGCTTGCTGGCATCGGGGCTGGTGTTGGTGAAGACGCCCGCAACGCGGTCAGGGGTGAAAGCCTGATCGTCAACGCCAGAGCCGCGGCCGGCGGGCAATTCGCTGGGTTCCGGAGTGATGGTGTGGGTGCTGCCCTCTTTCTGAAGCAGCGGCCCCGATTCCCACGCCTCGTGATAGCGGCGATCGTAGTCGTTCCAGTCGGCGTCGGTCTTTACCGCGTCCTCATCGTACTTGGGCAGCGACTCGATCTGCTGCTTGGTGGCGTCCATGTAGAACTCGTCGTCATGTTTCGCATCCGGGCGAATGCGGGCCGCGGGGACCAGGAACTTCTTGCTGCTGAGCCAGCCGCCGGTGTCCACCACCGCGTACTGGATGGTTCCCGAAGCGTGATCAAAGATCACATCGTCGATTTTGCCGAGCTTGTCTTCGTCTCTGCCGTAGAGGGTTGCGCCGCGAATGTCGTCCACATCGTCGGAGAAGCGATAGTCGCGTAGTAATCCGTAGTGAGCCATGCGTACTCCCTTCCGTGCCGTAATGCCTGTCGTGGAATTCGATGCGGGCGCGGGAACGCATGCCGCCTGAGCAGTAGCCAGCAGTCAGCAGCTAGGAGTCAGCAGCCGCTGCTGCACGAGCTTCCAGATTTCGCAGTGCACCCTGGCGATGTCGGGACGCGCATCAATGACGACGACGCGCTGCGGTTCGCGACGGGCAATCGCCAGGAACCCGGCATGCACCCGCTCGAAGAACGCCCGGCTCTCGGCTTCGAAGCGGTTCTCGTCCTGGCCGGATGCTGTGCTCAGGTTGCGACGGCGAGCGCGGGTGACGCTGGCGTTGACGTCGGAGTCCATCAGGATGGTGAGGTCGGGCCAGAGATTGTGGCAAAGCAGCTTATGCAGTCGCAGAACCGCCTCGGTGCCGAGCTGCCGGCCCCCGCCCTGGTAGGCCTCGGTGGAATCGGTGAAGCGATCGCACAGCACCCACTTGCCGGCTTCCAGGGAAGGCAGCACCACCTCGGCGATGAGTTGTGCGCGGGAGGCGAACATGAGCGCCATTTCGGCGTAAGGGTCGAGGCCGCTGGTGCGCGAATCGAGAAGTACCGAGCGGATGCGCTCGCCAATCGCGGTGCCGCCGGGCTCGCGCGTAGTAACGGCCTCGATGCCGCGCTGGCGCAGGGTGGCCGCAAGCTTCTCCAGCTGCGTGCTCTTGCCCACGCCGTCCAGGCCTTCGAAGGTGATGAACTTGCCGCGCGCGGGAGACTTCGCCACGAAGGAATCATAGCAACCCTCCTGCGGGCGATCGCTCGATTACTTCGCCAGCGCTTCGGCGTTCTCCTCGGCTTCGGCCACGGCGCGGATGGAGACGTGCTCGTGCCGCGCAATGGCAAGCCCTGTGGGAATGACCGACATGAAGGTCACGGCCCAGAGCATCATGCCGCAGCTGACGGCAAGCTCGTGCTCCACATGAAAGCCCGCGCTAAGCATGCTGATGGTGGCCAGCTGCGAGCCCCCGCCTACCGCGGGTAGCTGCAGCATCGAGCCGACCATGCTGGAGCCCATCAGGACGATCTGGCGAGGCAGGGTCATCCATTGCAGCTCCGGATAGGCGTGGGTGATGGAGTAATAGGCGAAGGCAATCAGCACCCACATGAGCAGCGAGACGGCAATGAGCTGCAGCGCAGAGGCGAGGTCTTGAATTGTCTGCAGGCCGTGGCTGAAGGAGAGCACCTTCTCGCGTAGGTGGTGCGCGATCTTAGGAGCGAAGCCCGCGAAGCGGTCGTGCAGGAATTGAGCCACGCGATCGCCGGAGCGGCGAATGATAATCATGCCGATAATGAGGACGAGAATCAGTCCCATCAGCGCAAACGAGGCCTCGCGAAGCTGCGGATAGAACTTGAGCGCGCGCAGGTCCGGCGAGAGGAAGCTCACGGAAAGCATGATGGCAAAGGCGCCCATGTCGAAGATGCGCTCCACACCCCACACCGCCATCTGCGAGGTGAAGGTCAGGCGCTCCTTCTTGGCGATGATGTAGGGGCGAATCATCTCGCCGGCGCGCCCCAGCAGCGCGAGCGCGGCGAAGCCGACGAACTGTGGCGCCAGCAGGCGCAGGGTGGTTGTCTTATGGACCGGCTTGAGGAAGATGCGCCAGCGGACCGCGCGCAGAGCGTAGGCAACATAGGTAAACGCGAAGCCGTAGAAGATGTGCAGCCAGTCAACGTGCGCCGTCTCCTTCATGAACATGGCCCAGTCGAACTTGCGCCAGGTGCGGACCTGCAGATAGATCAGCAGGCAGAGCAGGACCAGTACAACGGCAAGAATGAGGATGCGTTTTTTCGTCATGCGAGACGGATCAGGTGAGAGTCTAGGCCAAGGTAAATGAGCGGGCAGAAGCGGTCAAACGCCCGAAGAAATTGGGCAGGAGGAGCATGGAGCTCCTCCCATGATCCCGTGGCGGCAACCACCGGTTATTCGGAGAATGGTTTCCAGGTGCCGTCGTTGCCCTCAATCAGGACGATGCTCGTCTTGGTAGGGTCGGCGCTGTAGAAGTCCACTCCATAAGACTTGATCAGCGTGGCGCGGTCCCAGGTCGTGAAGCTCTTCACCAGCGACCCCGAGGCGTCGAACTCGCGGCCGAGGCGGTTAGGCTCCCACTTCCAGGTGTATTCCGCCTGGGCAAGATGCGGCTTGATCATGGTGATCTTATCGATGGATACCAGCTTGCGCTCGGCAAGCGGCACCAGATAGCTGGTGTTGCCGTCGGCGTTCTTGGACTTCTCTACACCGTTGATATTCGCAAGCACCGTGTCGCCCGCAGGAGTTATAGTTACGATGAGCGAGGTGGCACCCTTCGGCTTGGTGACAATGATGCCGGCCTTCGACAGCAACTTGTAGTGCGGGTCGAGTGGCTTCTCGTTGACGCTCTGCACCACCGTGCCAGTACTGAAGCGCACGGTTGCCGGGCCCTGCGACTTGAGCACTTGGTTGATGCTGGCGGTCGCCGCGGGGGTAGTTAGAACGTCCTTTGCGCCCTTTACGAAGTAGTAGATGGTGCCGCCCACAACGATCACCAGGCCGGCAATTAGGAGGAGCGGGAAGAAGTTGGAGCTCTTCTTCTCCATCTCGATTTCGGCGGCAAAGAGCTCGCGTTCACGAGTGGGAGCGGTTGCCGGAGCGGGCGTGGTTTCCGGTTGAGTTTTGGGCGGTTCGGTGGTTGTCGCCATGATGAGACCTCCGCGAGAGGTGCTGCCGGACCGCAAGCGGAAATCGGCTCTGGCCGAAGGGCTTCGGCGATGCGGCGGCAGCAGCCGCGCACAGTCCCAGTATGGACCTCGCAAACGAAGGCGCAGTGAGCGCGGTCACCCGGCAATGTGAGGTGTGACCGCACCGCCGCCGCCGCTCAAAGGGCAAATCGTTCACCTCGGGACAGGTTCACTGTCCGTCGACGAAAAGATGGCCATCGTTTTGGCTGTAGACCCTGCCGTCAGGACCAATTGAAAGCGGTGTATACGCTGCCCCGAGCGCCTGCTTCAAGAACAGCTTCTGCTGGTACTGGGTGAAAATCCCGTGATGTCCCTGGGCGACGGTGTAGATGTTGCCGTCCTCGCTGGTGATGTAGACCAGGCCGTTGCTGTCCACCGTCGGTGCGTTCACGCACCACTCGTAGCCGTTGGGATGGAACGGCTTGAAGTTGGTGTTCTTGAAGGACCATTCGACCATCAGGTGATCGTCGAGCTGCGAGACCAGATACGGCCCTTCGGGTACGCTCTGGCAGACCGGGTTTTGGAAGCCGCAGTACGCCGGGGAGGGATAGTGGTTGTCCTTCACGATGACGGAGAAGGTGCCGTCGTGCGGATACACCGCGGGAGTTGAGTCCCACCCGAACGTGTACGCGTTGACATAATTGCCCTGCGCGTCGAAGTGCAACAGGTGCCCGCGCGAGTAGTTGTAGTTATCGGTGGCGCCGAAGACTACAGAGCCGTCGGGCAGCACGCTGGGCGTGGACGATCCCTGGTCGCCCACGGTCACCGACCCCTTGTTGTTTGTCGTCGGATCCACACCGGGCAAGGTCCCGAAGCGGCAGGAGTTCGCCAGATTGTTGACGCCTCGCGGAGCGATAGGCAACAGCACACCGCAGCCGTCAATCAGGCGGTTCTGCATCGTGGATGACCACTTCAGCGTGAGATTGGGATTCACCGCGACCATGTAGCTGACCTGCTTGTCGAAGTGCGCGACGCTTACCGTGTACACGGTGCCGTCGGCGGCCACCGCAGGCGCAACGTTGACGGGTGGACGTTGCGAGCCGCAGCGCTCGGTAGGCGGACGCGCGAACTTCGAGGGCGGCCAGGGCAGCGAAGCGCCGTTGTCGCCCAGGTCGAAGAACGTTCCCGGACAACTCGTGGAGCCTCCCGAGGGCGCGCCGGGCGTCAGCGTCGCATAGGTGACCGTTGCCGAGGTGTCGCTTGGCGTCACCTTCACCAGCCAGGCCCCAACCACATCGTTCTGGTCCCACGGGCTGCCGTTGGTGTTCAGCTGAATGACGTTGTAGTAGACGTTGCCGCTGGCATCAGGCGTCAGCGGCCCTGAGACATAAGTGTTCGGCTGCGAGCCGGAGAAGGGATTGATGTGCGCCTGCGCCTGGCCCGTCGCCGGATTGACGCGGTAGACGGTGCCGCCTGCGCCGGGCACGTACAAGCTGCCGTTCGCCAACGCGGGATGAAACACCGGCTCCCATCCAAACAGGCCGCCGGCACCCGCGAAGACGTTCGTTCCGTTCGGCTCCGGCTTCCAATCGGTAGGAAAGGTCCACGCCAGCACCGGAGTGCTGCCCTGCCAGTTGTAGCGGGTGACGTTCCACTGCAGCTGCTCCCACGCATTGGGCCCGCAGTGCACGCCATTAATCCACTGTCCCGGCTGCTGGCAGACAGGATAGGTGCCGCTCTTCAGCATCATGTAGAAGCTGTTGCCGTCCACCAGCGTCGCCTGATAGTGCGCCAGCAATTCGCCGAAGGTCTCCGTCTGCTCCTGCGCAGCGAAGGGATCGTAGACGAGGTCGGCAACCTTACGATTGATTGGCTGGCCAGCGATATCCACGAACCCGGTATGCTGCGGGTTGCGGCCCCACTGCGCCCAGAAGGGCTGTTGGGCGGCGGCGAAGCCGGCGGGCAGCAACAGCGCAATGCCGATAAGCAGGACTAGAGACAGACGCTTCATGCGACCTCCAATTGTGCGCGGCGGAAGAACATCGCGGCGGGAAGGCGGCAAGTTTACCACGCGATTTTCAGGCGCCGATCGGAGAGTTTGTTAAATTGCGGTGCCATGTGATGAACCCCTTGGATTGCAGTGGAACTAGCAAGAATTCAGGTTTAAGTCGACGCGGCGCTCTCCAGGTCGGAGCGTTTTCTTAGCACCTGGCCGATGTCGTCCCATAGCATCCAGTGCGGTTTCAGGTCGCGCGCGCCTTGCCGGATATAGAAACCGCGGGCACGCTCATTCTTTGGTTCCACATCAACGCAGATACGCCTCGCTCTCTGTCTGAGGAACCACTTCGCCAGTCGCCGTAGCAGCTCCGCCGCCACGCCGCGTCCGCGATGCTCCGGCAGGACGGAAACCCACTGCAACTCGCCCTCGCAACCGAAGCGGCGAGTGAGGTGCCCGGCGATCAGCCCGACGACACGCTCGCCGTCGACGCAGACGTACGCCATGCGCGCTTCAAGCGCGTGCTGCGGATGCGACTCCCGCGCAAGGTACTGTGCTATGCGCGCCCGCCAAAAGGCCGCATCGCCCCAGTCGCCGCCGCGAATCTCCGCCATGGCAGGAATGTCAGCTCTTTTGGCGCGGCGGAAGAAAAGTTTGGTCATGGTGCCCTTACCGAAACCGTGTCAGTTTCAAGTCTGCTAACTGGGTGGCGCACGCCTTCAGGCGTTCTGTTTCGCGATCAGTCTTTTATGCACGCCTGAAGGCGTGCTCCACCCGCAAGTTTGGCTGATGAGAACTAAAGGTCGGCTCAGTAGCGGTCAGTTTGAAATCCGTACCGTGGAAGGGCACGGCTCCACCCGAAAAAGACGACGATTGAGGTGGGCTTCAGCCCCGGCGCGCCGCGGCTAAAGCCGTCAATCATGGATCCTTTCATTGGCTGGGCTAAAGCCCATCGCTTCCACCGCTCACAATTCAAACTGGCCTACTACCGCCGGCTCCCTTATCTTGCCGAATCCGCAACCAGCTTCTACACTGAGGGTTTCCTTGTAATATCGTCGATTGGCAACCGCCGGACCCCAAAACCGGCGGGGAGGTTACATGCGGCTCTTGGTGTTTCGTGGTGCGGCTGCGCTGGCAGCACTCTTTCTCATCCTATCGTTCGCGGCTTGTGGCGGAAACAACAACACCGTCGACACCACCGTAGCCAAGATTGTTCTTCAGCCGACCAGCGTTTCCCTCAACGAAGGTCAGGTTGCCAGCCTTTCTTTTGTCGCGCAAAACTCCGCTGGAGCTACGGTAGCCGCCGATATTACCTTCACCAGCAGCAACCCCGCCATCGCTACCGTCTCCACCGGCGGCCTGATCTGCGCCGGCGTTTGGGACTCCGCTTTCATCAACTGCAATTTCACTAATGGACAAGCCGGGGTGGGCCAGGTGACGATCACCGCCACCGCCAACGGAACCAGCGTCAGCGCCAACACGACCGTTTATGTTCACGAGCAGGTTGACCAGGTCGTCACACTGCTGAATAGCGACTGTCCTAACGGCCAGCCCAGCGCATGCACCACCATGGGACAACCGGTCACGATCTGCGGCAAGGCCTACAGCATCACCGCTCCGGGATGCTCGCCCTCCGCGCCCTGCGACATCAGCAGCACGGTTGGTCCCTTCAGCTTCGGCTCCGGCAACGTCACCGTGGCTTCGACCTCCTCGGGTATCGATCCCACCTACAATCCCGACACGAATACGCCGGTATACCTCTCAGGCGGTACCGTCATGGGATCCAAGGGGCAGACCTGCAATCTTACGAATTTCAATTCGGTTGCGGATGCCACGGCGACCGTCACGCTCACTGGCGATAACGCCATTGCGATGGGCACGCAGCTGACAATCACCAACAGCGGCCATGGTGCTTCGGTGCCCGCCACCAGCGCGACGCTCAGCAACGGTTCGGCAACCTGCAGCGGCACGGCGTCAGTACAGACGGCCATCACCAGCGGCGTTTTCACGGCTGAGAGTCCCGGCACCACCACGGTGTTCGCCAGCGTCTCCGGCGTGAACAGTGTCGGCGTGAATTACCTTACGTGCGCGGTGAAGAGCATCTTTGTGCACGACCCCAACAACGGCTCCAACACTAGCTTCACCATCAACCCGCAAGCAACGCAGGGACTTGTTGCCGACGTCCTGGATACCAACGGCAACGCCATCGCGCCGACGTTGGTCTGGGGAAGTTTCCTGCCGGCTGTCGCCCCGGTGGCCACCAGCACCGCAGCCAACAATTCAGCCACCGTGACCGGTATAGCAGGGGGCACGACGTACATAACGGCGACGTGCAGCAATCCCGATTGCAACATCGGCCTGTCTCCGCAATACAGCGAGAACGTCGCGACGTTCAACGTGACGACGCCGGCTCCCACAACCGTCTACGCCGCCAGCACAGCCTCGAAGATGCTGGTGCCCATCAGCACCAGTACGAACACCGCGGGCACCCCTATCACCTTGCCCGACTTCCCGAACTCGATTGTTTCCGATCCCTTCGGACGGGGACTGTACCTGGGTTCGGCGAGCGGTCTCATCGCGGTTACCACTGCGGGTATCGTCAGCCAAATCGCCGCGAGCGGCACCGCGGTGGCTATCTCATCCAACGGGCAATATCTGCTGGTCTCCGACAACACGAACAACCAGCTCAGGTACGTTTCGCTGACCGCCAGCAACGTGACCGGCATCTTCAGCGGAAGCACCGCTTCGTCCGCCTTCACGCCGGACGGAAGATTCAACGAGTGGGTGAACGGCACCACGCTTGGATTCGAAGCGCAGACGGGGCTCTCGGGTTCGGTCACGCTGCCCAATCCCGGCAACACGCTGGACATTGCCGCGCAAGGTGGACTGACCTATGTAACCAGCGCGATGGCCGGCCAGATCTATGAGTACTCCACCTGCGACGTGAGCCTGCAGCAAACACTTACCGCCGGCAATCCTACGTTGATCAAAGCACTGCCGAATGGAACCGGCGCCCTGGCGGCGGATTCCCCCAACATCGACCTTCTGAGCAGTCCGGCGGTGCTGATGCCCGGCTGTCCCGACGTCGACCAGAGCCAGATTCACCAGTACGATCTCGGAGCCGGCGCGTTCAACGCTCAGCAGTTGCTGGTCAGCCCGGATGCGACGCATGCTTACCTGATCACCGATCAGCCCAAGGTGCTCAGCTTCGATGTGACCACGCAAACGCCGGGCAGCGTTACCCTGGCGAATAACGCGACCGCGTACAACGGTGGTATCACCGCCGATGGAAGCCGCGTGTACCTCGGCACCACCGATGGCACGGTGCACATCATCGTGACTGCCGACATGTTCGACGCGGCGCAGGTTCCGGTGAACCTGACGGATGCCAACGGCGCCGCCACCACGCCGAATCTGGTAACCGTGCTTCCGTAGCTTCGTGTCGGGGCATGGCTGCAGAAGCTGCAGAAAACTCGATGGGGAAGCGCTTTCGTATCAGGGACGGCTTCAGCCGTGCCGATACGCCGTTCCTTTTCCGATGTCATCCTGAGCTTCCTTTTTCTGGTGTCGTCCCGGTCGCGGAGTCGAAGGACCCCTATACGGCCCACCTGTCCCTCAGTGACTGTTCAGGCCAACGCCTTCCATCTGCCGTTTACAAGCCCCACCCGCCCGACGATAATGTCGAATTCGTGTTCGCAGCGACCGCAGCGACGAACTCGTCACCCGGATGGGGTGAGTCATGCCGGTGAGCAAAGTCGCTACGTTGATCTTGGCGTCGGATAGCAAGCTTGCCACCTGGCAAGTCGTACTGTTCTCCTCGCTGTTTTGCCTCACCTGCGTGACCGGCTTGCTCTGCTTGTTTCAGGGCTTCCGCACGTATCGCGACCTGCGGCTGAATCGCAGCACGCCGCCGAGCGCCATCGGCAGCGTCGCGCCGGGGCTCGTCAAAGTTCGCGGCAAAGCGCACTGCAGCGAGCCGGTACTCGCGCCGTTCAGTCGGACGCCCTGCTGCTACTACAAAACTAAAATCGAGTACCTGGCGGAAAAGGGACCGCTAGACGACCAGCGCTACATTTATGGCTGGCGGGAACTCCGCAGCGACGTTGGCGGCAAGCCCTTCTTCATGGTCGACTCGACCGGCACAGTCTTGATCGACGCGCCCAGCATGTTCGCCGACGAATTGGATGCGAGGTCGACCTTCGACCAGAAGGTGGACCAGAGCCTTCTCCCGCTGAACGAGTACCGCGGCAAGCTGGGGGACGGCGACGCTGCCACGCTCGATCAGGCGGTCCAGGCGGCCATGCTTTCGCGCACCCAATCGAGCGACGACGGCGAATCAACCGGTCCCTCCGGCAAAGCGAGTTTCCGGCTGATCGAGTGGGCTGTGCTTCCCGGCGAGGAGTACCTTGTTATCGGCAACTACGGAGAGAATCCCGCCGCGAAGGGCTCACATGTCATCGGTCGGGCCAAGGGCATGCCGTTCGGCATGTCGCACCGCGTCGAGAAGAGCGACTACGACTGGGCGGAGGTGCTGCGCTCGCAAGCGCGTAGCAACCTTCTGGTAGGCATTTTGGCATTGTTCGGCGGCATGATTTTCCTGGTCCCGCTAGTAAAGTATTGGCTCGCCCGCCAGCACGGGCTCGAGTGAGCGAACAACCCTCCTGGACGGCGAGCTACTTGAGCGACGAGGGGTCAGTTGCCGCTAAACACAGCACCATGGGGCACGGCTGCTCCAGTTCCGCCATGCGGCCAATGTTCGCTGGCAAACCGAATGCCAGGTTCCGAAGCGGATTGCACGTCATGAAAGCGGGTGTCGATGGTGAGCTCGCCATGCTCGCCAATGTTGACGATCACGATTTGGTTCTGCAGGCTTTCGAAGCCAGTAAGCACCACGCGCTTACCGCTCGAATCTGCCGCAACCCAGTGCGGATAATCCTGCGGACCCAGATCCACCCTTCCGGCCTCTACGGGCTTGGCCGGATCAGACACATCGAGCGCTACCACCGCGTGAGACTCATCGCCTTCCTGTGGTCCCATGGAGTGACCCGCATCGCCGCCGCCTTCCAGATTGATCAGCGGCATCTTCGGCTTGCCATGGCTGAGTGTCTCGATCCAAAAATGTCCTGCCACCGCAGGAACCGCACAGGCTGCTCCCGGGCCTGCGTCGTAGACCAGTTCAGCGGTCGGGTTATAGCCCTCGAGCCCTACCATGCGATAGAGGCCACAGTTTTCCGCCTCCACCAGCACTGTCTTGCCGTCGGGCAGCACGCGTGGTTCGGCGGCATTCGTGCCGTCTACTCCACCCGGTCCCAGAGGCAGCCGGATGGTCTTGATGCGCTTCAGGTCCGACAACCGCCACACCTGAACGACGTGGCTTTTACCGGCGCCATACATGTCGGTGCTCGAAGTGACCACCCGGTCGAGCGCAGGAACCACGGCGAGACTATAGGGCCGGATAAAACTGTCCACCGACGGATCGGCAGCGTCGCCGTAACGTACCAGCTTGCCCTCCCCGTCCAGTTCTACCAGCGCTCCCGGCATATGGTTCATGAACCCTTTCATCTGGTAGGTTGCCAGTACATGCCCATTGTCGAGGTGAACAAAGGAGTGGGAATGGGAGTAGGGTCCGGCATTGCCGAACATGCCTAGCAGCTTCGGCGCGCGCGGAGTGCGCAGGTCGAAGCGGAAGGTCAGGCCAGATGAGAAGTCATTGGCGAATAGAATGCCGCCTTTCGGCATTTCGTAGTCGGTGTGGTGTGCCAGGTTTACCGGAACGCCGGTCGAGACGCTGCTCAGCACCTTGCCATACGTCGTAGAAGAAGGTGAAGCATCCACCACCGCGAGAAAGTCCGGCTGGCTTGTGTCCGCGGACCGGGCCCAGACGTACAAGTATCGGCTTGGTTGCGGAGCGCTTTGCGCAAGAGCGCTCGCCAGCGAAACAGCCAACAGGACTATCGGAAGTCCTTTACGGACGGACATGAGCACCTTCCGAGATCGAGGATGGCGCATGCGACCGGGATTGAGCGAAATGCGCCTGTATGAGGTGTAGTCGCCAATTTGCACGGACGACGAGTGTAACATCTGGTGAAACACTGGCTGCCGCGGCAACACGGGTCGAGGAATTGACGTTTTCGAGGAAGGTGAAGCTATGAAGACGATCTTCACATTCTGGCTGCTGCTGGGAGCGACGCTGAGCGGGCAGGAGTTGTCCTGCCCGATGCACCAGCAGCACACCAGCGCAGCAACGCATCAGTCCGACGTCGAGCAGCACGGCGATCAGGCGATGGGATTCAGTCACGACAAGACTAGCCACCACTTCCTCTTGTACCCCGACGGCGGCGCTATCGAGGTCATCGCGAACGATACTGCGGACGTAACAAGCGTGCAGCAGATTCGAGCGCACTTGACCCACATCGCCAGCATGTTTGCCGATGGTGATTTTTCGACCCCGATGTTTGTTCACAGTCAAGTCCCCTCGGGCGTTGCGACTATGCAGAAGGAACGAGCTCACATCTCCTACACCTATGAGGAGCTTCCGGCGGGCGGTGGCGTGCGGATCAGGTCAAGTAGCGACGCGGCGGTACAGGCGATCCACCAATTTTTACGCTTCCAGATCGAAGACCACCACACCGGCGACTCGGAGGACGTAAGCCGCGTACCTAAGGCCTAGGGTGTCTCGAGACTGGCAAGGCGACGGCGTGACAGCGAACGTATTGTTCCAGGAGCGCGTACTTAGCATAAAATTCACCACGGACTGTTGGCCGCCTTAGCGGGCACATTGGACAGTACGTTGGGAAATCGAAGAATGACTCAGTCCTAAAGGAGAATGGAATGTCGCATCTGTTGAAGTGGCGCGTAGCTCTGTTGGCTGTGGTAGCACTGTTGGTCGTATCGGGCGCGTGGCAGAAGGCTTCTGCCGACGAATTCACCCATATCGTCAAAGGTACAGTGAAGTCGGTGGATAAGGCTTCCAAAACCATGGTCGTCAAGACGGCGGATGGCACCGAGCACACGGTGAAGTGGACCGACAAGACAACGTGGGAAGGCATGAAGGACACAGGCGAAGGCGTGGCCGAAGGCAGCAAAGTAACGGTGAAGTACACCGAGAAGGCGGGCGAGAAGACTGCCGTTGGAGTGAAAGCCGCCGGAAAGGCCACTGCCAAAGCAATGACTCAGTGACAGCAGCGTACGGCAAAACCCTGCAAAGCCTGCATCGTAGGAACAGCACACGGGCCGGAGCGTCGTCGTAGAACACCCATCCCGCAGCCCGACGAAACGTGAGGCTCAGAAAAAGGCTCGGGTCTGCAAGGCAGGCAGACCCGAGCAAAGTGCCTAACGTGGTACGCCGAATCGATGGCCGCCTCGGCAATGGTAATTGCGGGTGGTTAACAGCAATTGCCGAGTTTGACAGGCTTCCGATACCACATTAGGCATGATCTGACGTGGTCGCGTTCTGCGATATTCAGCGGCATGTACCCGCTGGCGCGAACGGTCGCAAAACAGCGGAGGCAGATGCTTTCATTCTCGGCTTTCAGGTAGAAGTGCGCATGTTCATTGTCTTTCGCCATATTCGCTCTCACATATAAAAGATTACGGCGCTCATGCGACGCCATCGTTGACGACGGTCAACCTAGGCATGCAACTTTAGCCGTATCCTGTCAGCAGTTTCACAGCGGGTGGGACGGAGCTTGCATTACTATCCGCGCCTCGAAAGACAGTTTTGGTAAGCATTGCGCCACGTCCTGAACCGCGTTCCTGAATGACATGGCTGTCGTCGCTTTTCTGCGCGGTGTGAATGTCGGCGGACACAGGACCTTCCGCCCAAGCCTCCTTGCGCGCGAACTGAGCGACTTCGACGTAGTGAATGTCGGCGCCGCGGGCACGTTCGTCGTCCGCAAGCCGGGATCCCGGGCGAAGTTTCGCGATGCGCTCTTAAGCAAGCTGCCCTTCGAAGCGCACCTTGTGCTTTGCGACGGCCGCGACTTGCTCCGCCTGGAAAAGAACGATCCATTTGCAGCCGAGTCGTTGTCGCCGGACATGGTTCGTTTCGTCAGCATCCTGTCGAAAGCCGGCGGCGTGCGAATACCGCTACCCGTGATGTTTCCCGCCCAGGGAGAGTGGCTGGTGCGGGTAATAGCGTCGGAAGGGCGATTCGTGTTCGGCGTCTACCGTCGTCACATGAAGACGATCGGATTCCTCGGCCAAGTCGATAAGTTGTTCAAGGTGCCTGCGACCACGCGAAACTGGAACACAATCATGGCGGTCCTGCGGCTATTGAAGGCGTCCTCGCGCTCCTGAAGCTGTCATTCGGACCGGCCGTTATGCCGCAAGCGGGCTTTCTCGGTAGGTTGGCCGATTCAACTCCCCTGCCCCGAGGCGGCGTCTAAGTACTGGTGCACTTGTCCACGCCAGAGACTCACGCAGGCGGGCTGCTGCCACACAGCGCCACCGCCTGGTCGCGCTCCGCGATCATTGCCGTACTGGTTATCGCGACCACGCTGGTGTCCTCGCGAGCGTTCATTGTGGTGCTGCGTGTCCAGGGAGAAATTCAGGAAAACGCGGACCGGGCTTTAGCCCGGCAGCGCCTTTTCTCAGACCTGCAGGACGCCGAAACCGGACAACGCGGTTACCTTCTCACGAGCGATCCCAAGTACCTGCAGCCCTACGAGGCGGCACTGGCTCGCGTGCAGCTCGACAAACGCGCCCTCGCGAATAGCGGACTAGGCGAGGATGCGCGCAGGCACATCGCCTCCAAGCTCGCAGAGCTGGCGCAAACGGTCGCCCTCGTTCGCGCCGGAGACGTGCAGCAGGCGCTTGCCATCGTGCGCACCGACCGCGGAAAAGCGGAGATGGACGCCATCCGCCGGGACGTCACGGAACTGGACAAGCAGGACGAGCGGCAGGTGCGAGCGCTCACCGACGAACGTAGCGCAGCGCTGCGGCGAATGGCTGTCATCTTACTGCTGGCCATCGCGGGCATCCTCATCGTTCTGCTCTTCCTGGCGCGCATCTCGGCACGCTTTGAGGACAGTCTCCGCCGGCGCGTGGAGCAGGCCACCGCTTCACTGCACCAGATGGTCGCCGACGCCGAAGCCTTCAACTACAGCATCTCGCACGATCTGCGCACGCCGCTGCGCGCCATTCGCCACCAGATTTCGTCACTCTGTAGCGCCGCAGCCGCCCGGCTGCTCGGCCCCGATCGCGAACGGCTGGATCACATAGACCGCGATGCCGAGCGCATGGACGACCTGATTACCTCGCTCTTGGCATTCAGCCGCGTCGCCCGCGGTCGAATCGAGCTGTATCCGGTTTCCGTGGAAAACGCGATTCGCGGCGCGCTCGCCACGTTGGGTTTCCCCCCAAGCATCACCCTTCAGTTATCACCGGATTTGCCCGAGGTGTACGCGCATGCTGAAACGCTCTCTCAGGTATTGGCTAACCTCATCTCCAATGCGCTGAAGTTCAGCCGCGATGGAGTCCCAGCTGAAGTCACCGTGCAGGCCGAGCAGCGCGGCGACACCGTTGCCATTGCGGTACGCGACCGCGGCATCGGCATTGCACCGGACCACCTGCAGCGCATCTTCCTGCCCTTCGAGCGGCTGGATCCAAAGCGCCCCGGCAGCGGCCTGGGTTTGGCTATCGTCCGCCGCGGCGTGGATCGGATGGGAGCGGAGCTGCAGGCCACCTCGCAACCCGGTGAGGGCAGCGAGTTCTTGATCACTATGCCTGTCGCTGTGAGGGAGGAACTCCTCCGTCCGGCATAGGATCGGCGGTAGCTTTCAACCAGTAGCGCAGCACGGTGTCAAGTTGCTGGCGCAGTTGCGCGGGATCCCCCGCTTTCACCACGTAGCCGCTGATCCCCAGAGCATTCGCTTCCTTCATCAACTCGGGATCCTGCTTGATCGTGACGATCACGATCGGCATCGAGGGTCGCACGCCGAAGCTGCGCAGCTCGCGCAGGACGTCGAGGCCGTCGCCGCGCGGCAGCCCTAGATCGAGCAGCACCAGACGGACCGTCGGCTGTCCTGCCGGCTCCACGCTGGTGAAATACGACAAGGCGCTCTCGCCGTCGCGGATCACCTGGAGCTTGGCATTTGGCGCTACGGCCTGGATAGCGGAGGAAGCGATCGCAATATCGGTTTCGCTGTCGTCGATGAGCACCACCCGGAAGCTCATCACGACTGAGATGCCAAGGTCGGCGCTGAGGTGGTGGGTAGCTGTACGCCGACAGCGCCAGCTAATCGTTCGGAACGCCTGTCGACAGCGTTTGCGGCGTGCCCAGCGGTTGCAACTATCTTGGCCGGATGTTTTCAGCACGACTGGGCTTACAATTCGCCAATATCCCCGTCGATTGACTGACGTTTGGAGGGGAATGCGAGAGACGTATGCGCTTACTTGGAAGGGAAATTCGCTTCGCGTTTCGTCACCTGGTAAGAGCACCCGGGTTTGCGCTGACCGCCCTACTTACGCTGGCGCTAGGGATGGGCGCTACCATCGCGATCTTCTCGCTCGTCGAAGGCATCCTCCTACGACCGCTCCCTTTCAGCCATCCTGATCGCCTCGTTCTATTGGGAGATCACCTCGGCGTCAATCCCAATCTGCCGGTGACCGCGCGCGAGATCGGCACCTACTCCAAGGCGACCACCGCGTTTTCGTCCACGGGTGGTTTTGTCAACGGACAATACGAGCTTTCCGGCGGCGCGACTCCGGAAGAGGTTAACGCAGCCCGCCTGAGCGCTGGCGTTTTCCCGACTCTGGGAGTTCAGCCTCTTCTTGGGCGAACCTTCACTCAAGAGGAGGAAGACGCGCACCTGCCGTTGGCGGTCATCAGTTACGGTCTGTGGCTGGAGCGCTATCATCGCGACCCGCAGGTCATCGGCAAGGCCTTGGTGCTCGATCGCAGGCCGTACACGATCATCGGGGTGATGCCGCGCAATTTCGAGTTTCCCTTGCAGCCGGGACGCCTCAATCAGGCAGAACTCTGGGTTCCGCTGAGCCTGACGGCGGAGGAGCTCTCGGATACAAACGCCGGAGCCTGGTCGTATTTCATGATTGCGCGCCTCAAGGATGGCATTACCTTTCCAGCACAGTGGGATCCGAAGCTTGGAATTCACGTGACTTGAAGTCGCGGC
>JADMIO010812878.1_pt1 | contig 38525 bp, 32 predicted proteins | sample 8958161 | NCBI WGS metagenome assembly JADMIO01 (sample SAMN16585339, study PRJNA669376) | soil metagenome | isolation source: Crop rotation soil | place: USA: Cullars Rotation, Alabama | collected 2011 | reverse complement strand
CTTTCCCTGAAAGAAGGGGCTCTTGGGGTCGTGGGGATTGCTGCGGGTGGGGGAATCCAGCCAAAAGGGCAAGCCGGCCCAAAGGGCGATGCTGCCCACCAAGCCCAAAACGATCCCGGCGCCGATGCGTTTGATCCCCATCCCAAGACTCCAACGGTGACCGAGCAAATATACCGTATCCGGGGCCGTATTCCAAAAGGGCGGCTAAAAGTCTCTCAGCAAAAAGCCGTGCTGGAGCGTCCGTCCAGCGAAGGCAGCTCAAAACCACCGTCTTGCAGCGCCTGCCGCAGCTCGCCATCGTTGAACGTGTAGTGAAAGCCCTGCCAGCCAAAGCCGCGGGCCTGCAGGATAAAGGGCTCGATGTCGTCCAAATAGAGGGCCTCTTCGGCCTTCACGCCGGCGGCGGCCAAGGCCAAGTCGAACATAGCCTTTTCCGGCTTGCGCGCCCCCACTTCGTTGGAAGCGATCACCTTTTCGAAGGCGTCGAAAAGCCGGAAGTTGCGCTTCAGATGGGCCAGGTGTTCGGCGTTGGTATTGCTGAGCCCGAAGAAGCGGGCCTGGCCTTTCAGGCGGGCCAGCAGGGCTTCCATGGGGCGGTTGGGCTCGAAGTAGTGGTTCCAGAGCTGGAGCCAGGCGGCGTAATCCAGGCTCAAGCCGAAGCGGCCGACCAGGTGCTGGTGGAAGGCGGGGCCGTCGATGCGTCCCTTCTCGTAGTCCACGTGAGGGCCGTCGGTCTCGCGGATGGAGGCCAGGATGGCGTGGCGCTCCCAGCGCGCGTCGCAGACCTTGGCCATGCCGTCCAGGAACTGCTCGGTGCGAAGGCGGACCAGGACGTTGCCGATGTCAAAGAAGATGGCCTTGGGGGGCTTCATGCCTTCCCGGCTTCCCGCTTCAAGGAGTCGATGGCCTGGCGCTCGGAATTCAACCAGGTCCGGACCCATTCCGGCAAGGCCGGGCTGTGGGGGAATTGGTGGTGAAAGTTCAGCTCCTGGAAGAGCGTCTGCGTGGGCACAGGGCCTTCCTTGCCGGCCATGAGGGCCTTCACCACGGCCAGGGCGTAGAGCGTGTCGCCGCGCAGGAAGCGCTGTTCGAAGTAGATCCACTTCTCATCCCAGCCGATCACCGTGGTGCGGAGTTCAAAGCGCTGGAACACCTGCAAAGCCTTGAAGTGGCGGCACATGCTCAGGGCCACTAGCGGCTGCCAGCCCCGCCCGAACCAGAGCTTCATGGCGCCGGTGCGCAGCATCAGGTCCATGCGGCCCAGGTCCATCAGGGTCAGGTAACGCCCGTTGTTCATGTGGATGTTCAGGTCCAGATCGTTGGGCCAGACCCTCAGGAAAATGCGCGATGGCTCGTGCAGCGAGCGCTGCTTTCCCAGCCAGGCCCGGAAGATGACGCGCAACAATCTCAATAAAAAGCTCATAGACCTTCCCGTGTAAGGGCGGCCGACCCGGCCGCCCTCCCGCACGTCTCCATCGTCCTACGCTCTCCGCGCCTTCGAATCCCTGGGGGGACTCAGCACGGTGTCCTTGGGCGAGCGGCGCTCGTCCGGCTTGGGGTAGTCCAGGTTGTAGTGCAGGCCCCGGCTTTCCTTGCGCGCCTGGGCGCAGCGGATGGTCAATTCGGCCACCAGGGCCAAGTTGCGCAGCTCCAGAAGATCGGCCGTCACCTTGAAGTCCCAGTAGTATTCGCCGATCTCGCGGCGCAGCAGGGCAATCCGGGCCAGGGCCCGGGCCAGGCGCTTGTTGGTGCGCACAATGCCCACGTAGTTCCACATCAGGCGCCGGATCTCGTCCCAGTTCTGGGTCACCACTACCGCTTCGTCGCTCTCGGTGGCCTTGCCGCTGTCCCAGCGCTTGGGCTTGAACCAAGCCGGAATGGGCCGCAGCAGCTGGCGGGCGTGAGCCTCGGCGCGCTGCGCAAAGACCAGGCCTTCCAGGAGACTGTTGCTGGCCAGGCGGTTAGCCCCGTGCAGGCCGGTGAAGCTGACTTCGCCCACGGCGTAAAGGCGTTCCAGGTCCGTGGCCCCGTCCAGGCTGCTGACGACGCCGCCGCACTGGTAATGGGCGGCAGGCACCACCGGGATGGGCTGCTTGGTCAGGTCGATGCCGTCTTCCAGGCAGGTCTTATAGATATGGGGGAAACGCTTGCGCAGCCAGGCCCCCGGCAGGTGGGTCACGTCCAGCAGCACGTAGTCGTCACCGCGCTCTTTCAGCACCGTGTCGATGGCGCGGGCCACGATGTCGCGGGGGGCCAACTCCTTCAAGGGGTGGAAGCGGGCCATGAAGGCCTTGCCCCGGCGGTCGCGCAGGATGCCGCCCTCCCCGCGCACGGCTTCGCTGATCAGGAAACGGAGCTGGCTGTGGCTGTAAAGGCAAGTGGGGTGGAACTGGCAGAGTTCCATGTTGGCCACGCGGGCGCCCGCGCGCCAGGCCATGGCCACGCCGTCGCCGGTGGCCACGTCCGGGTTGGTGGTGTAGAGGTAGGCCTTGGACCAGCCCCCGGTAGCCAGGACGGTGGCCTTGGCCAGGAAGCTGTTCACTTCGCCGCTGTCCGTGTCCAGGGCATAGGCCCCGAAGACCTGGCCGCGGGCGCTGATCAGGTCCACCCCGTGGTGGTTTTCCAGCAGATGGATGCCCTGTGTGCGGCGGACGCGGGCGGTGAGGGCGCGCTGGATTTCGTGGCCGGTCAGATCGGCCCGGTGCAGGATGCGGCGGGCGGAGTGGCCGCCTTCGCGCGTCAGGTCGAAGGCCGAGCTGCGGCCCTTGCCCTGACGGTCGAAGCGCACGCCCCAGCGGATGAGGTCGTCGATGCGGGCCGGAGCTTCGCGGACCACCGCTTCGACAACGGCCGGCTTGCAGAGGCCGGCCCCGGCCTTCAGGGTGTCCTCAATATGGGCCAGGAAGCTGTCGTCTTCCCTCAAAACAGAGGCGATGCCGCCCTGGGCGTAGGCCGTGTTGCTTTCCATGGCGGCGCGCTTGCTCAGCACCGTCACGCTGGCGCCATGCTCGGCGGCCTTGAGCGCGAAGCTGAGGCCGGCGATGCCGGAGCCCAGGACTAGGTAGTCGGATTTGTGGGTGGCCATATTCTTCAAGCTTCCTTGAACTGCAATTCAATCAGGCTGCGGTAAAGCCCCTGGGCGGCCATGAGTTCGGCGTGGCTGCCCTGCTCCGCCAGTTCCCCGTCCTTCAGCACCAGGATCTTGTCGGCGTCGCGCACGGTGCTCAGGCGGTGGGCAATGGTGATGGATGTGCGGCCTTTGAGCAAGACCTCCAGGGCGGCGTGGATCTCGGCCTCGGTGGCCGTGTCCACGCTGGCGGTGGCCTCGTCCAGGACCAGGACGGCCGGGTCGAAGACGAGGGCACGGGCGAAGGCCAGGAGCTGCTTCTGGCCGGTGCTCAGGTTGCTGCCGCCTTCGGCCAGGTCGCTGTCGTAACCCTGGGGCAGGGCCCGGATGAAGGCGTCCGCCCTGACCTGCTGGCAGGCCCACTCCACCCGCTCCCGAGGAATGGAGGGATCCGATAGGCGCAGGTTTTCCAGCAGCGAACCGCTGAACAGGAAAGGGTCCTGGGGCACCAGGGCGAAGCGGCGCCGGAAGTCCTGGCGGGCCACCTCGTTCAGGGGCTGGCCGTCCAAGATCACCCGGCCCTTTTGCAGGGCATAGAAACGGAAGAGGACGTTGGTCAGGCTGGTCTTGCCCGAGCCCGTGGGGCCCACCACCGCCACCCTGCTGCCGGCGGCCACGCTGGCGCTGATGCCCTTCAGGACCCAGCGTTCCTCGTCGTAGGCGAACCAGAGATCCTCGAATTCCAGGGCGCCCCGGGTGGCCTTCAGGCGCTGGGGATGGGGCGGGTCCAGGACCTCGGCCTGGCGGTCCAGGAGGGCGAAAATGCGCTCGGCGCTGGCCATGGCGCTCTGGAAGATGCCGAACTTTTCGGTCAAATCCCGCAGGGGCTCGTAAAGGCCTCTCACGTACAGGATGCTGGCCACCAGGACGCCCACGGTCAGCCCGCCGCCCACATAGCGCAGGCCCCCGTACCAAAGCAGGAGGCCCACAGTGACCGAAGAAAGGAGGTCCGCCAGGGGCAGGAAGAAAGCGTTGATGCGGATCTGCCTGAGCGAGATGGCCAAGGAGGCCCCGTTCACGCGGTCGAACTTGGCGGCGTTGGCGCCCTCGCGGTTGAAAAGCTGGACCGTGGCCATGCCCCCCAGGTTTTCCGTGAGAAAGGCGTTCATGGCCGCGTTGTTGGAGCGCATGGCGCGGAAGGTTTCGCGGGCCTTGCTGCGGAAAAGCTTGGTGGACCAGATGAGCAAGGGCAGGACGCTCAAGGAAACCAGGCCCAAGCGCCAATTCAAGCGCAAGAGCAGGCCGCCAATAATGAGCATGCTGAAAAGATCCTGGAAGAGGGCCGAGACCCCCGCCGTGAAGAACTGGTTCAGCGTTTCGGCATCATAGACCACCCGGGTCATGAGGCTGCCCACCGGGTTTTTGTCGAAGAAGCGCAGGGGCTGGGCGTGGATTTTGCGGAAAAGGTCGCTGCGCAGGTCCAACATCAGGTCCTGGCCCATGCGCTTGGTCTGGATGGTCTGCCAGACCTGGAGGCCGAAGACCCACACGATGCTGAGCATAAAGAGCGCGGCCCAGGCCCGGGGCCCGGAAGCGTAGGGGCTGATCCAGCGCAACGCCGGCTCCAGCAAGAAACTCAGCGGAGCCTGGTGAGCCTGCCCTGAGGCGCCCGCCATTTTTTCGGCGGGCCCCGAAGGGCCCAGCGATGGCACGCCGCTATCCAGGAGGCGCTGCACCAGCAGCGGCTTCATCTGCTCGCCCAGGCTGATCAGCAGCAGCAGGAAGGCGGCGAGCCCCAAGGCCCGCCACTGTCCCCGGGCCTTCAGGAGGAGGCGCCAGGTCAGCTTCCAGTCCAGGGAGCGTGGGTTCAGGTCCCCGATGCCGCTGTCATGCATCTGGCTCATGACGCCAGCCCCGCTTTGCGCGCCAGCTGTTCGCGGCGCGCCATCTCGAAGAAGGCGCCTTCCATTTGCATCAGCTCTTCGGGGCTGCCCTCCTCGGCCACCTTGCCGCCTTCCAGCACCAAGATGCGCGAACAAAGCTTCAGGGTGGAGACCCTGTGCGAGACCAGCAGGACTCCCGCCTGGGGCAGGGACTGCTTCAGTCCGGAGACAATGCGCTCTTCGGTGGCCGTGTCCAGGGCGCTGAAGCTGTCGTCCAGAAGCAGAAGGTCCGGCTGGGCGAAGAGGGCGCGGGCCAGAGCCAGGCGCTGCTTCTGCCCGCCGGACAAATTCACGCCCTTCTCCCCCAGCAGGCTGTCGTAACCCTGGGCCAGGTCGGCGGCGGTCTCATGGAAGTCGGCCGCCTTGGCCGCCGCCACGGCGTCGTCAAAGCGTTCTCGTGGATCGCCTTCGTGGGCGAAACAAATATTTTCCAGCACCGTCTCGCTGAAAAGAAAAGGCTCCTGCATCACCATGGCCACGCGGCGGCGCAGGGCCCGCAGGGGCCAGTCCTTCAGGTCGCGGCCCCAGAGCAGGATGCGGCCCTGGACGGGGTCTTCCAGGCGCGGCAGCAGCTTCAAGAAGCTGCTCTTGCCGCCGCCCGTGCGCCCGGCCAGGCCCACCCATTCCCCGGGCCGCAGGCTCAGGTCCAGGCCCCGCAGCACCAGGGGCCCCTGGCCGTAGCGGAAGCTCAGGGCCTCCACCTGCAGCAGCTCTTCCCCCGTGCGCGGGGCGGGCACGGACTCCGCCGGCGGGCCCTGGACGCTGGCTTCGGCGTCGAAGACTTCGCCCAGGCGCTCCAGGCTCACCTTGCCGCGCACGTACATGTTGGTGCTGAAGCCCAGGGCCATCACCGGCCAGACAATCTGCATCAGGTAGGCCTGCATGGCGGCGAAGTCGCCGGCGCTCATCCCCACGCCCGAGAGGCCCGCCTCGCGGGCCTTTTCATAGAGGGACACCTGGGCCCCTCCCTTGAGGAAGAGCAGGGTCTCGCTCAAGCCGGCGACCAGGGCCAGGAGGGGCCAGTAAAAAGCCTCCAGGCGCACCAGCTGCATGTTCTTGTCCCGGTAGTCCCGGCTGCGGGCTTCGAAGCGCGCCGCCTCCTGCTCCTGCCGGGCGAAGCCGTGGATGACCCGGGCGCCGGAAAAGCTCTCGGTGGCCGCCTGGCTCAGGCCGTCCAGGAGGGCCTGGGCCTGGCGGCTGTTGTCGCGCACGCGGCGGCCCAGGGTCATCACCAGGGGCGGAATCAGGGCCATGGGGGCCAGGACCGTCAGGCTCAGGCGCCAGTCCAGGCGGAACATGAAGTAGGCCGTGAAGGCCGTGCTGGAGAGGCTGTCGATCAGGGCCATCCAGCCGAAGCCCAGGCTTTCGCGGACCACAAGCAAGTCGCTCATGGCCCGGCTCAGCAGGTCCCCCACCCGCAGGCGCTGGAAGAAAGGGGCCGAAAGCGTGAGCAGCTTCTCGAAGAGCTGCTTGCGCATGCTGTATTCCACCTTGCGGCCCATGCCGAAGAAGCCCATGCGCCAGCCGTAGCGCAGGAAGCCGGCGGCGAAGGTGAGGCCCACGCAGCTCAAGGCCGCCAGCAGGCTGGCGTGCAGGGCCTCGGCCCGTTCGGCCGCGCTGGCCGTAGCCGGCAGGCCGCCCAGATGGTCGATGGCCCGGCCCATGAAACGGGGGATGTAGTTGATGAGCCAGTTGGTGGCCAAGAGGGCCACGATGCCCAGGGCAAAGAGGCGCCACTGGCGGCGGAAATGCGGCAAAAGATGGCGGAACGGGCTCAGGGCCATGGCGACCTGAAAGGGGCTCTTATGGATTTACGAAAACGCGGGGAAAAAAGCCGGACCTAATCCTTCCAATGGCTTTCCAGTTCGCGGGCCATGGCGGGGTCCAGGGCCTTCAGCAGGGCCGCCTGGATCCGCCCCAGGTCTGTCTGGCCGTTTTCGTGGTAGGCCATGGCCAGGTTGAAGTGGGCTTCGCGGAAATCCGGCTTCAGGCGCAGGGCTTCCTGGTAGGCCCCCAGGGCCAGTTCGCGCTGGCCCTGCTGCTCGTAGAGCACGCCCAGGTTGTAGTGGGCCTTGGCGCTGTTGGGGTCCTTCTCCAGGGCCTTCTCAAACTCGCGCGAGGCTTTCTTGGCCAGGCCCTGCTTCAGGAAGAGGAGGCCCAGCTGGTAATGGGCGCGGGCGTATTCGGGATTGATGTCCAGGGCCTGCAAAAAGAGCTCGGTGGCCTGGTCCAGGTTGCCTTCTTCCACCAGGAGGCTGCCCAAGGTGGCCATGCGCTCCACGTCCTCGGGCCCGCGGCGCAGGCTTTCGCGGGCGGAGGCCACGGCCTCCTTCAACTGGCCCTTGGCGCTGTAGAGGGCCACCAGGTTCTGCTGGGCCCAGTCGTGGGCCGGGTCCAGGTCCAGGCAGGTGAGGTAGGCCTCCAGGGCTTCTTCCCTGCGGCCGGCGTCGTCCAAAAGGACGCCCAGGTTGAAATAGGCGTCGGCGAAGCGGGGGTCGGCGCCCACGGCCTGGCTTAGGGACTCCATGGCCTCGGCGGCCCGCCCCAGCTGGGCCCGGGTCAGGCCCAGCCAGTAATGGGCCTGGGCCTCGTCGGCCTGCAGGGCGAGGGCCCGCTGGAATTCGGCTTCGGCGCGGGCGAAGTCCTGCTGGTCGAAGTAAAGGGTGCCCAGGTTGAAATGGGCCTCGGGCAGGGCGTCGTTGTGCTTCACCGCCTGTTCGTAGGCTTCGCGGGCCTCTTCTTTGCGGCCCAGGGCGTGCAGGTCGGCGCCCAGGTTGCAGCGGGCCTCGCTGTGGTCGTCCTTCAGCTCCAGGCACTGGCGGTAGTACTCGATGGCTTTGTCACGCTGGTCTTTTTCGTCCAGGGCCACGCCCAGGAAGAAGTACAAGTCGGGGTCGTCCGGAAAAAGATTCAGGCCCTTCATCAGTTCGCGCACGGCCAAGTCCAGGTAGCCCTGCTCCAGGCAATCCTGGCAGAACTTGATGCGGCCTTCTTTGGTGGCGAATGTGGCGTCGGGGTTGGACATGGCAGGCTTATTCTAGGCTTGGGCCACGGAGGCCGTCCAGGCCGGGGGAACGGGGCTGAAACCGGGGCCCAGGGGAGGCAGGTCCGGCGGCGGAGCCAGGGGCGCCCAGGCCAGGGCGCCGGCTTCCAGGTCCAGGCCCGGCTGCGGCAGGCCCTCCTGGGGCAGGCCCGCCAGAAGCAGGTCCCCTTCCGGGACCAGGGCTTTGAGCAGCTGGGCCACGCGCTGGCCCTGCTTGTTGAAAACGAAGCGGCCCCAGCGGTACTTGGCTTCGGCGGGCAGGACGGCCAGGGCCAGGTCGAAGCGCAGGCCCTTCTCGGCCATGGCTTCCAGGCGCTTGAAAGCGTCAGGCTTCAGGCTTTCCACCCGGAGAGCACCGGCGCTTTCGGCGGCCTGGATCTCCCAGGGAGTCTCGCCCCAGCAGAGCAGGCTGCGCCCCTTGGCCCGCTCCGTGCACCAGGCACGCCAGGCGCGGCGCTCCATGGGGGGCAGCTGCTGCCCCTCGAAGTCCAGGCTCAGGCGGCCGGCGCCTTCTCGAATCTCCAGGTGCTTTACGGCCTTGGGGGTCAACGGGGAGGCGTGCCAGGGTGTGAGGCCGCCGCCTCTGCCCTCCAAGGGCAGGCGCCGCCAGAGAGACTTGAGCTTGGCCTGCTCGATCAAGGCCTCTTCCACGAATTCCAGGGTGGCCAGGGCGCCGGGGGATTCCACGCTCAGCGCGGCCACGCCGGGGGCCCAAAGGTCGCAGAGCAGGCCGGGCAGGCCGTCGGCTTCCGCCTGGATCAGGCGGCGGGGGCCCTCCCCCAGGCGCTCGGACAGCGCCCGGCGGCGGCCCAGGGCCTGCTCCACCTGGCCCGCCCACCAGCGCGGGGTGAAGTCCGGGTGCCGCTCGCGGCTCAGGACCCTGAAGGCCAGCGGACGCTGGGGGCCTTCGCTGACCACGTGGGCCAGGAAGTCGCCTTCGGAGGTCTGGGCGCGCAGCAAGGTGCCCGCCGCGGGAATGCTGCGGAAGCTGAGCTGGTCCTGCGCCTGCAGGAAAGGGGCGCCCTTCAAAAGGCGCCGTGAAGCGGGGAGGGAAAGGCGGAGATTCAAGACAGAGCCCCAGGTTGAGGGCTTAACACTTGCAGCCGACAAAACTCTCTTTGTAGGGCAGCCCCAGGTCCAGCATGCGCTGGATGGGGGCCCAGGCCCGCTGGCGCAGGCTTTCCGGCACCTTCACTTCGGGCTTCAGGTGCGTGAGGGCGCTGTGGATGCGCTCCAGCGAGTTCATTTTCATGTGGGGGCAGATGGCCAGGTCGTTGGCGGCGAAGAAGATCTTGTCCGGGTTCTCGCGCTTGAGCTTGTGGATGATGCCGGTCTCGGTGCCGATGATGAACTCGCGCGCCGGCGACTCCCTCACGGCGTGGATCATCTGCTCGGTGCTGCACACGATGTCGGCCTTGAGGGTCACTTCCAGGGGCGCCTCGGGGTGGGCCACAACGAGCGCCTCGGGGTGCTCGCGCTTGAGAATGCCGATCCCGTGCTCACGCACTTCCATGTGGATGGGGCACCAGCCGTCGTAGAGGATCATTTTGCGGCCGGTCTGCTTGGCCACGTAGCCGCCCAGGTACTTGTCCGGGATGAAGATGATCTCGGCGTCCTTGGGCAGCGAATTCACCACTTCGACGGCGTTGCTGCTGGTGCAGCAGATGTCGCTCTCGGCCTTGATGGCGGCCGTGGTGTTCACGTAGGCCACCACCAGGGCCTTGGGGTGCTGCTCTTTCAGGTCCAGGAGGGCGTCCACGCTGATCATGTCCGCCATGCTGCAGCCGGCCAGGGCGTCGGGCAGGAGCACGCGCTTGGCCGGGTTCAGGATGCTGGCCGTCTCGGCCATGAAGTGGACGCCGCAGAAGACGATCGTCTCGGCCTCGGTGCTCTGGGCCTTGCGCGAAAGCCCCAGGCTGTCGCCTACAAAGTCGGCGATATCCTGCACTTCCGGGCGCTGGTAGTTATGCGCCAGGATCACGGCTTTGCGTTCGGCTTTCAGCCGGGCAATGTCGGCGAGCAGGTCACGAGGGGGGGCTACTAGGGTGGGCATCGCTTTGTCCTGAAAGCTTTACGCGGCGGCTACAGGGTCGGCTTGCAGCTGCTCGGTGGTCTCGACGAAGTAGCGCACGCGCTCTTTCTTGTATTCGCGGGTGCTGTAGAGCAGCTTGTATTCCGCCAGGCCGGTGTCGGCCTTGATGGCCTCGACCACGGACTCGCAGTCCTCTTTGCTGCGCCCGTGCACCATGGTGAAGATGTTGTAGGGCCAGCTGGGGAAGACCGGGCGGCGGTAGCAGTGGGTCACCGCCTTGTAGGCGCCCATTTTCAGGCCCAATTCCTCGGTCTTTTCGTCGGGGACAATCCACACGGCCATGGCGTTGTCGGCGAAGCCGGCGTTGCGGTGCCGCAGGATGCTGGCGAAGCGCCGGTAGAACTTGCGGGCCTTCATGTCGGCCAGCCAGCCGAAGAACTCGGCCTCCGTGCAGCCCATGGCCTGGGCCCAGGCCTCGAAGGGCCGGCTGACAAGGGGCAGGTCCTCCTGGGCCACGCGGATACCGGCCTTGTCGCGCTCGGTCACCCCGCGGAAATCGCCGATCTTGTCGTCGAGGCGGATGTTCTCCTCGCCGCCCTTGCTAGTGTCCACGGCGGCCTTCATGTCGAAGTTCACGCCTATTTTGTAGAGGCGCAGGGTGGGCAGGATGATGGTGTCCTCGGCGCCCGAATCCACGTGCAGCTTGTCGATGACGCGCTTCAGGTTGGCCTCGCGCGGCACGGCCATGGTGAACCAGAGGTTGTAGAGGTGCTCGCGCTTGTAGTTGTGGCTGACGCCGGGGTGGGCGTTGATGACCTCGGCGCCGGCGTCGATCTTGGCGGGATCGAACTTCATGGCCACCAGGGTGCTCTTGTAGCCCAGTGCGCGGGTGTCGAAGATGGCCGAGCTCTGCCGGATGATGTTCTTTTCTTTCAAAACCTTGAAGCGGCGCAGCACTTCGGCCTCGTCGCAGCCCACTTTTTCGCCGATGGCGGCGTAGGGCTGCGAGACCAGGGGAAACTCGGCCTGGGCCACGTTCAGGATGGCCTTATCCAGCTCGTCTAGGCTGGCGGCGATTTCATTCACTTCACTCATTGCACACTCACTATTGGCCGGCCGGGACCGGCGTGACCGGATTGATTTCAGCGGGCAGGGTTTCGCTGCCGCGGCCCTTGCTGTCCGCCATGGCGACGCCACGGCGGCGGCTGCCCAGGGGCGTAGGAACGAGGGTCGGCCCCGGCTGGACCTTGGGGCCGGGCGTGGCTTGCACGGCGGGCAGCGGGGCTACGGCCAGCGTTTTCGCCGCCTTGGGACGGCTGAACCACCATTTCACGCCGAAGGCCACGGCGCCCAGGACCAGCAAAAGGCCCAGGGCAGGCAGGATCCAGGCGGGCAGCTTGAAGGGCTTGGACTCTTTGGCGGCCGCTTTGGCCCGGCCTTTGCGGGGCGCGGCGGGCGCCTCTTCGGCAGCCGCGGCCGGAGCAGCCGCAATCGGGGCCATGTCCTCCATGCCCTCGCCGCCGGGCAGGGTCTCGCCCATGCTGTCGGGCACGGGCTCGCTGACGGGTGGAGGGGCCGGCGCTTCTGCTTCGGCGGAGCCGCCCCGGCGCCGCACGCGGGTCGGCGCCTCCTCCAGCTTGGGCTTGCCCTTGAAGAGGCGCAGGAAGAAGGCGAAGAAGCCCCGCTTCTTCACCCGCGGAGCGATCAAGGCCTCGATGCGGCCGTTGACGGCCCGGTCCTGTTCGGCGCTGAGCCCCGCAGGGGCGGAGTCGTCCAGGGCCGCCTGCATCTGCGTCAGCAGTTCCAGCGCCGCGCCGGCGTCGTCGGCCAGGGCGTTCTGGAAGCGCTGCAGCTCCCCCTGGCCGGCCTGGCCCGTGAGGAATAGGCGGGCCAGGCGCTGGGCTTCGTCGACGCTTAGCTCAGCCATGCGTCCTCACAGCCCAAAGTTCTCTTTCACCCGCTTGGCCAAAGCCTGGCGCGCGCCCAGCAGGCGGTTCAAGGCGGCGGCCCAGGAGCAGCTCAGGCGCTTGGCCAGCTCCAGGAAGTGCACCCCCTCCAGCTCGCTCATGGCCAGGACCAGGCGGTGGTTCTCGGGGATGTCCTCGATGTCGCCGCGGATCATGAAGTTGACCCGCTCTTTCGAATCGTTGGTGATCTCCACCAGGGTGGGGATCTTGCCGGCCATTTCCTCCAGCTGCTTGGTCTGGGTGTCGTATTCCCCGCGCAAGCGCATCAGGGTGCCGAAGCACTCCTGGGTGGCCAGGATGCTGAGCCAGCTCTTCACCGGCAGGTCGGGCTTCTGGCCCTTGCCCAGGACCACCAGGGCCCTGCTGTAAGCCCCCACCACGGCGCCGGGCAGGGATTCGTCCTCGCCCAAAAAGAAGGCACAGACGCGCTCCACGTGCTCCCGGGTGCTGGAAACCAGCTCGTGCAGGGCCGTATCGTCGCCTTCTAAGGCTCCCTGGTAGATTTCATCGTCCGTCATGGCCCCAGTCTAACCCAAGACCGAAAAGGCTTCTACAGGGCAGCTTTTAGGGCCGGGATTGCGTTTTACGCCCCCTGCCCTTAGCATCCTCTTGTGAAGTCTTTTGTGCAGTTTCTTCAAGCCCTGGCTACCGCTTTTGTGCTGATTCTGGCCCCCCAAGGGGCCCAGGCGGGCGCTTTCGGCGGCAGCGGTGCCCTCCTGATGGCCGAGGGTTTGGCTGTCCGCCCCCTGGGGGCGGGCCTGGCCTTCAGCGCCCTGGCGGACGACGAAAGCAGCCTGCACGTGAACCCGGCCGGCCTGGCCCGCTTGGATGGCCTGGGCTTAAGCGGCGGCCACGTCCTGGGCCTGCTTGGCACCCAGATGAGCTACCTGGACCTGGGCTACAGCCTGCGCGAAGCCGGAGCCATCGGCCTCCAGGCCGCCTATTTTGGCGACAGCGACACCCTGCGCGACGCCCAAGGCAACGAAGTGGGCAGCTTCGACAGCCGACAATTGCTGGTCGGTCTAGGCCTGGCCAAGGAGATGCGGCCGGGCTGGCGCTTCGGTTTCCAGGCCAAGGGCCTGCGCGAAGACTACGCCGGCAACGGGGCCACCAGTTTCGCCGGTGACGTGGGCCTGCAGGGCCCCCTGCCCCGGGGCTGGCGCTTCGGCGTGGCCGTGCTCAACGCCGGGCAGCAGCTGGCCGCCAGCACCGGCGCCACGACCTACGCCACGCCTTTGCGCATCCAAGGGGGCGTGGCCCTGCCCTTCTTCATCCCCGCCTGGAAAGTGGAAGCCGACCTCCAGGGCCTGCCCAACGACGAACAGCTGCGCCTGCTCCTGGGCACGGAACTGAAGATAGAGATGCCTGCCCCCCCTAGCTCTCCAGAAGGAGAGCTGCCGGCGCGCCTGGCCCTGCGCGGCGGCACCCAGCTGGGACTCTTGCGCGGCGAAGACAGCCGCCTCTACCTCGGCGCCGGCGTGGAACTGCCGCCCAGCTACGCTCTGGACTATGCCCTCCTGAGCCTGGGCCCCCTGGGCCTGACCCACCGCTTCAGCCTAGGCCTGCGCTGGCAGGGCAAGCCGGACCTGGGACCGCCGGCGGCCACCCTAAGCGCCCCCTTCGGTGTCCAGGTGACCGAACAGTTCGACGGCCTGCTGATCACCTGGTCCGATCCCAACGAGCGCGTGGCCGGCTACAACCTCTACAGCGATTATGGCGTCCTGGCCGAGCGCCTCACGCGCAAGCCCGTCACGGCACGGGCCCAGAAGTTCATCAAGGTGACCAAGAGCCGCACCTACAACTTCTATGTGCGCGCGGTGGGCGGCGACGGCAAAGAGGGGCCGCCCAGTGAAGTGGCAGTCTGGACGGTGAAATGAAGCGCGCCCTCGCCGTCCTGCTCCTCCTGCTATCGGCCGGCCGCCTGAGCGCGGCCCTGCCCGCCACGGATAATTTCGGCTACACGGCCGCGTCCATCCCCTTTATTTGGACCGACATCAGCGGCACCGGAACGCCCATTTCGAGCACAGCCTGGCTGCCCAACGCCGACGACGGCTCCGTGCAGGTGGACCTGCCCTTTAATTTCCGTTTTTACGGCAGCACCTACACCAAGGTCTACCTCTCCACCAACGGCTACATCCAATTCGGCACCTCCAGTTCGTATTACGCTCCCAACTGCCTGAACGTGAATACGGCGCCCTTGAACATCGCCGCCGCCTATTGGATGGACCTGGATCCCTCGGCCGGCGGCACCGTGCACGAGGAAGTCCTGGGCCTGGCGCCGAACCGGGCCGTGGTGCTGCAGTTCACGGGCGTGCCGCCCCGCCTGGGCACGGGTACTCTCAGTTTTCAGATTGTCCTGAACGAAGACCAGAGCCTGGACTTCTTCTATACCAGCACGGCTACGCACGACAGCGGCGCCAGCGCCAGCGCGGGCCTGCGGGCCGCCTTCGACTGCCCCAACCACCTTGGCCTGCCCATCAGCTGCAGCCAGGCCATCCTCACGGACGGCACAGCCATCCGCTTCAGCTACCCCAGCGTGGAGCCCTCCTGCGGCACTCCCACCAACACCTCCACGCGCACCATCAGCCCCACTTTCTCGCTGAGCCCGACCCGCAGCGACACGCCCACCATCAGCCCCACTTCCAGCGAAACGCCCACCAGCAGCGCCAGCCCCACGGAGACGCCCACGTTCTCCATCACGCCGACCTTCAGCCACTCGCCCAGCATCACCGAGACGTCCACCGAATCGCCCAGCGGCACCATCAGCCCCACCTTCAGCCATACGGCCACAGCGACGGCCACACCCAGCATCAGCCCCACCGACACCCATACGGGCACCATCAGCCCCAGCTTCAGCATCAGCCCCACCTTTAGTGAAACGCCCAGTATCACCGAGACATCCACGCAATCGCCCAGTTCGACCGAGTCTCCCACGGCCACGGCGAGCCCGACTCAAACCGCCACGCCCAGCGTGAGCTCCAGCCTGACCCCCAGCCCCACGGCCACCCGGAGCCCCACGGCCACCGCCACGGGGACCGCCACCTGCAGCCCCACCCGGACGGCCACGCCCACCCTGACCATCACCACCACCTTCAGCTTCACCCGTACCAATACGGCCACGCCCACCATCACCTGCACGCTCTTCCCGCCGGCCTCCAAGCCGGCCTGCCTGGTGGTGGGCCAGGGCAGCTTCACGGCCAACAGCCTGAGCGCCCCGGGCAATTCCAATTTCAACAGCCCGGGCGCGGTGGCCCTGGACAGCCGCATCACGCCCTTCCGTCTCTACGTGGCCGACACGGCCAATCACCGGGTCCTCTTCTGGAACGACGCCTCGGCCATCACCGCCGGCACGCCGGCTGACGGGGTGATCGGCCAGTTCAATTTCAGCGCCAACAGCGCCAACCACGGGGGCCCCGTGGCGGCCAACGGCCTGAGCAGCCCCCGCGGCCTGGCGGTGGATCCCGTCACGGGCGCCCTCTGGGTGGCCGACAGTGGCAACCACCGGGTCCTGCGTTTCAGCCTGCCCTTGAGCCTTAGCGGCAGCGCCGCCGACCAGGTCCTGGGCCAGGGCGGCAGTTTCACTAGCGGCGCGGCCAACCTGGGCGGTCTGAGCGCTTCCAGCCTGCAGGATCCCCGCGGCATCAGCACGGACGCCTTCGGCTCCCTGGCCGTGGCCGACACGGGCAACCACCGGGTCCTGCGCTTCAGCAACCCCGGCAGCAGCAGCGTGGCCGACGCCAGCTGGGGCCAGGGCGACAACTTCTTCAGCGGCACGGCCAACCTGGGCGGCTTGCACGCCCAAAGCCTAAACGCGCCTCAAGCGGCCCTGCTGCTGGCCAACCAGCTTTGGATCGCCGACACGGGCAACAACCGCGTACTTCAATACAGCCTGGCCTTGCCCCTGACCCAGAGCGCTTCCCTGGTCCTGGGCCAACCCGATTTCAGCAGCAGCCTGGCCAACCGGGGCCTGGCGGTGGCCCAGGATAACGGCCTGGACACACCCGTGGGCCTGGCCCTGGACCTTTCCTCCCGCCTGCTGATTTCGGACCGGAACAACAACCGTGTGGTCGGTTTTGACCCGCCTTGGCCCAGCCAAGCCATCTGGGTCTGGGGCCAGGTGAACCTGGGCTTCAAGACGGCCGGGGTGGGCAGCGACAACCTGAATTCGCCCCTGGGCATCGCCGCCAACGGGGCCACCCTCATCGTGGCCGACAGCGCCAACCACCGCGCCCTGGCCTACGGCTGCGGCGCCGGCCTGCAGCCCAGCACCGCCACGCCCTCCTTCACCCCCACGCCCAGCATCACCCCCAGCTTCACGGCTTCACCCACTCCCAGCATCAGCCCCACCAACAGCTCCACGGGCACCATCAGCCCCAGCTTCAGCACCAGCCCTACGCGCACCCTTAGCAACACGCGCACGGTTTCCTTCACGCCCACCTGCACCCCCAGCATCACGGTGACCTTCAGCGCCAGCCCGACGCCGTCGTGCTCGCCCACCGTCACGGTCACGGTGGTCTTCAGCGCCAGCCCCAGTTTCACGGCCGTGCCCACCACCTATCCCCAGAGCAACGGGGCCGTCATCAGCTACCCCAACCCGGCCAGCCTGAGCGGCGGCTACGCCTGCTTCGCCTTCCCCCGCGCAGGCGAAGCCCAGGTCCAGCTCTACGACCTGCTGGGGCAGCCGGTGGCCACCCTAAGCGGCGGAAACATCCGCGCATCCCAGGGCCTGGCCTGCTGGGACCTAAAGAACGGCGACGGCCGCCTGGTGGCGCCGGGCCTCTACTACGTGAGGGTCCTGGCCGACGGCCAGGCCCACCTGGCCAAGCTCACGGTCAGCCCTTAAGACCGCTTTTCTCCTTCACTTGAGGCAACAAAATGTTTGAAGCTGCGTCCGTCGGCCTGGGCCTGGTGGCCCTTTTCTTTCTCGGAATCTTCTTCCTGTCGGGGGTCCGCATCCTGCGTCCCACCCACCGGGGCCTGATCGAGCGCCTGGGCAAGTACCACGCCTACGCCGAGCCGGGCTTCCACTGGATCATTCCGGTGGTCGACAACATGGTGCGGGTGAACGTGACCGAACAGATGGTGGACGCCGAGCCCCAGGAAATCATCACCAACGACAACTTGAACGCCCGCGTCGACGCCCAGGTTTATTTCAAAGTGATGGCCAACGCCGAAAGCGTGATGAACAGCCAGTACAACGTGAACAACTACGGCTACCAGATCGTCAACCTGGCCCGCACGACCCTGCGCAACATCATCGGCACCATGACCCTGAAGAGCGCCAACAGCGAACGCGGCCGCATCAACGAAGAGCTGCACAAGATCCTGACGGTGGAGACGGCCAAGTGGGGCCTGGCCATCGTGCGCACGGAACTGAAGGAAATCGACCCGCCGAAGGACGTGCAGGAGACCATGAACAAGGTGGTGAAGGCGGAGAACGAGAAGATCGCCGCCGTGGACTTCGCCACCGCCCAGGAGACCCAGGCCGACGGCCTCAAGCGCTCCAAGATCAAGGAAGCCGAAGGCTACAAGGCCGCCAGGATCCTGGAGGCCGAAGGCCAGGCCGGGGCCATCGCCCTGGTGAACGAGGCGGCCGAGAAATACTTTGTGGGCAACGCCGTGATCATGCGGCGCCTGGAAGTGACCGAAAAAGCCATGATGAACAACGCCAAGATTGTGGTGCCCGCGGGCACAGAGCTGATGAATGTGATCGGGGATTTGGCGGGGCTGCCGCCGATTGTGAAGAGGGAAAAGAAAGAAGGCTGAACTAAAGAACAAGTTTCAAAACAAAAAGCCCCCGCGAAAGCGGGGGCTTTTTTATTTTAAAGGCCTGCCCTCTCGGACCTCGAGGCCCGCCTTGGTATGGCGCGGGCACCTCGGTCTAAACTACTGGGCTTCCCTGATCTCTGAATCCCACACGTTCCTGAGTTTACCCTGAGGTGCCGGCGTCATAAAAAGGCCGGCCTCGAAGGGGGGAAGCAGCTAGGGGCGGCCGAACAGCTCCTAGCCCTCGAGGCCGGCCTGAGAATGGCGCCGGCACCTCGGTCTAAACTACTCGGCTTCCCTAATTTCTTAAGCTTCGTCCCAAATTCAAAGCCAGGCGCTGCAGAAGGGTGGCCGCATGGCGCATCGCCTGCTTGCGCGTAACACGCCCTTGCCGCAAAGCCAGGACCGCGGCCGCGCCGCGCTTATTCCATCCCTGTTTTGAGCCTTGAGCTTCACCGGCGACAAGCACACAGGCCTTGCCGGCTTTCTTGGCGGCCTTCAAGACCTGCCCAGGCAGCTTGCCCTGCAAAGTCTGGGCATCCAGACGCCCCTCCCCTGTGACGACCAGGTCGGCGCGCCGCAGGCGCTTAGCGAAACCCGCCAGCTTAAGCAGGCTGTCAGCGCCGGCTTGCAGACGGCCGCCGGCAAAAACTTGCAGGCCGTAGCCTAGGCCGCCTGCGGCTCCCGAACCCGCCTGGCGGGCACGCGCCAGCGAAACTTTTTGCGCCAGGCGGCGCAGTCCCAAGTCCAGGCGGCGCACCTGGGCGCGCGTGGCGCCCTTCTGCGGTCCGAAGACGACAGCCGCTCCCCGGCTGCCATAGAGCGGATTGCGGACGTCACAGAGACCCCGGACTTTCATGCCCAACGCCTTGCCGCGCAGGACCCGCGCCAAGCGTATCAGTTCCCCACCGCCAGGCGGCAGATCACGGCCTTCGTCATCCAGAAAACGCCAGCCCAGAGCGCGGGCTAGGCCCGTGCCGCCGTCCGTCGTGGCCGTTCCGCCCAGGCCTATCCAAGCTTCCCTGCAGCCCGCCCTCTTCGCGGCCAGGAGCAGCTGGCCCAGGCCTTCGCCGCTAGCCTTGAGCGGCTGTAGCTTTTTACCCTGTTTTTCCAGTCCGATGACCTCGGCGCTTTCAATCACCGCCAGGCGGCCGAGTTTCAGCCAGGCCGCACGCAGAGGACGCCCCAAGGCATTCTTAACTACGGCGTAGCGGCGCTGCCCGCCCAAGGCGGCCTGCACGGCGTCCAAGGTGCCGGGCCCGCCATCCGCCAGGGGCAGCTCGTCCGCCTGCCAGCCGGCGGCGCGGAAGCCGCGCGCCAGGGCCTGGGCCACCTGGGGGCCGCTGAGGCAGTGCTTGAAAGGATTGGGGGCAATGAGGACGCGTCGGCTTGAGCTTGGCAAAGATTTATCCTCTGGAAGGGGATCTTGTCACGCGGCGCCTCCGTTTCGGAGATTTCACCTTTTTAAAACCGACAAACACAACCAATAGGAAATACGCTGCCAAGGTCCAAAACCTGGAAAGTAGCCACAAAGTGTGTTTGTTTCCCGCCGTCAGCCCCTCTTCGCGAAAGACCAAGAATCCTAAGATCCACCAAATCACCTGTAATAGCAAAAAAATCCAGAGTCTATTTCTCCGAAAAACTCCGAAGTGGCCCCTAAATGCCAACCAAATCATCAGAAAGATCGCCAACGCCATCACGTACTGTTCAGTGGACTTGGACAGGCCTGGAATGAAGAATTCCAGCAACGCGCCTAGCACAAGCGTGCCCAATATGACGACCAAAGTTTGAAAGCGGTATTTCGAAGAGATCATGACGCCATGCTAACAAAAAAGGCCCCCGGGGTCGCCCCCGGGGCCTTCGTCTTGAAAACTTGGAACCTATCTCGCTTTCACGGGGCGATGAAGCGGGACGCCCCCACCATGGAAAAGGGGGAGGGCCTGGGGCTTTCGGAGATTTCTCCGGCACTCTCCTGCACAGGCACTCCTTTCCCGTTGGGGGGAATCGCCACTGTGGGCGTGGAAACGGCCGGGGCCGGAGTCTCCCTCAGCACGGCTTCCACCAAAGGCCGGCAGGAGCCGCAGGAAGTCGACGCGGCCGTGCAAGCCTGCAGTTCTTCCACGCTGCGGCAGCCCTGCTGTTTCACCGCGCTGCGCAAGCTGCCCAGGCTCACCTGGTTGCAGTTGCAGATCAGTTCGGAGGACTCCATGCCGGCCAGGGGCGACTGGGAGGCGGCGGCCTTGAGGCCGAAGGCGGCGCGCACCTCGTCCACGGCGTCTTCCAGGTCCAGGGCCTTCAGCAGGCGGCTGCTGGCAGCGCTGTCCCCGTAGAGCACGGCGCCTTTCAGGCGCTTGCCCAGGAACTGGGCCCGCTTGTACACGCCCGCCACGGCGTCCTCCACGATCAGGTTCTGGCCCTCGGCCGGGCTCAAGCTGCCGCAGCTGAAGACCTCCAGGCCCGCCACCTTTAGGCGGCTGTAGACCTTGCTGCCCTTGTACGGCGTGTTCTCCATGCCGGCGAGGCGCTTGGCCAGGCTGGCGGCCTGTTCGTAGAGCGGCGCCACCAGGCCGTAGGCCACGCCCTGGTGCTCGGCGCACTCGCCCAGGGCCCAGACTCCGGGCACGCTGCTTCGCAGCTGGTCGTCCACCACAATGCCTTTGTTCACCAGAAGCCCGGCCTCGCGGGCCAGGCCCACCTCCGGCCGCACGCCGATGGCGATGACCAGGAGCTGGGCCGGCAGGCTGCGGCCGTCCTTCAAGCGCACACCTTCGATGCGGCCCTTGGGGTCGCCCAGCAGGGCCTCGGTCTGGGCCTCCAGCTCGAAGCGCAGGCCCTGGCGTTCGAGGTCCTTTTGCATATAGGCGGCGGCGCGGCTGTCCAGCTGCCTGTCCATCAGGCGCTCGCCCAGGTGCAGCACGCTCACGCGGCAGCCCAGGTTCAGCAGGCCCTTGGCCGCCTCCAGTCCCAGGAGGCCGCCGCCCAGCACCAGGGCCTGCAGGCCCGGCTTGGCGGCCTTGGCCAGGGCCTGGCAGTCCGCCAGGCGGCGAAAGACGTGCACGTGCTCGAAACCGATGCCGGGCAGAGGCGGCAGGATGGGCTGGGAGCCCGTGGCCAGCACCAGGTCGTCAAAGGGGAGTCTCTCGCCCTGCTCGGTGATGAGTTCCCTCCCGGCCAGATCAAGGCGTTCGACCTTGATCCCTAAGCGCAGCTCGAAGCCGTGCTGGCGGTGCCAGCTCGCCGGCTTCAGGCTCAGGTCCTTGAGCACGGCCCCCTTATCCCCGGCGCCCGCCAGCATGCTGGAAAGCTTGATGCGGTCGTAGGCCACGCAAGGCTCGTCCCCGATCACCGTCACCTGCAGGCCTTCGGGCTCCAGGGGCGCCAGCTCTTCCAGCAGGCGCTGGGCGGCCATGCCGAAACCGGCGATGAGGACCCGGCGTTTCACAGCGTCTTGTCCCCCGTGCGGATGGTCAGGGCCTGCTCCACCTCGCTCACGAAAATCTTGCCGTCGCCGGGGTTGCCGGTGCGGGCCCCGTGTTCGAAGGCCTCCAGGGCCTTGGGCAGGTCCTCGTCTTCCACCACCAGCATGAACATGCTCTTGGCCAGCTCGTCGTAGCGGGCCGCCCCGATCTGGATACCCTGCTGCCGGCCCCGTCCGAAGACGTCCATGCGGGTGAAAGCCCAGAGGCCCTGGGCCTCCAAGGCCCGCAAGACCTCCTCTTCCCGCTCGGGCCGCACCACCGCTCGCAGCATCTTCATAGTTCCGCCTCCGCCCGTTCGGGCAAGGAAAGGTCCAGGGCCTCCGCGTTCAGCTTCAGGTCGCTCAAGCGCAAGGCCCCGCCCAGTTGGCTCACAAAAATCTTGCCGTCCCCGATCTCGCCCGTGCGGTTGGCGGCCACGATAGCCGCGACAGCCAGGTCCACCTGGGCATCTTCCAAGACCAGGGTCAGCATCCATTTGGGCAGCACGGGAATTCCGCCTGAACCGGGCTCCGTTCCATAGCGCAGGCCCCTCTGGCGCCCGCGGCCGTAGACCCGCTGGCGGGTGATGGCGGGAAAGCCAGCAGCCCGCAGGGCTTCCAGGGTCGCCTTCCAGCGGCTGGAGCGGATGATGGCGCTCACTTCTCGCAGCATCAGTCCTCCAAGGCCATGCCGGGGGCTGGCAGGAAGGCCGTGCGCAGGCGGGGCAGCTGCCAGGCCAGGAGGGCGGCCGCGCCCCAGGCCGCGAAGCCCCAGGCGAAGCTGCCGCTGGCCTGCTTCAAGGCGCCCAGGAGGTTGGGAAGCACGAAACCGCCCACGCCGCCCAGGGCCCCCATCCAGCCGGTGATGCGGCCCATGCGGTTGGGGCCGAAACGGCTGGGCACCAGCTGGAAGACCGCGCCGTTGCCGATGCCCAGGGTGGCCAGGAGACCCAGGATCAGCGCCACTTCCCCTCCCAGGGGCAGCAGCGAAGCGGCGGCAACACTGAAGAACGCGGCCAGCACGAAGACCCCGTTCAGGATGCGGGCGCCGCCGAAGCGGTCGGCCAGGGCCCCGCCCAAGGGGCGCATAAAGGAACCGGCCATCACGCAGAGGGCGGTCAGGTTGCCGGCCATGATGGCATCCAGGCCATATTGATCCTTGAGCAGCAAAGGCAGGAAGCTGGCCAGGCCCACAAAACCGCCAAAGGTGACCGCATAGCGCAGGCCGAAGGTCCAGGTATCGGGCAGGCTCAGCAGGGAGCGCCAGCCTTCGGCCTGTCCGTTGCCGGCCGGCTTAGGGCCTTCCTTGGCCAGGACCAGGAAGGCCACTAGCACCAGGGCCCAGGGCAGGAGCAGGAGGCCAAAGGTGTTGTGCCAGCCCCAGGCCCGCGCCAGGCGCGGGGCGAAGAACGCGGCCAGCACCGTGCCGCTGTTGCCGGCCCCGGCGATGCCTAAGGCCAGGCCTTGCCAGCGCGGAGGGTAGGCCCGCCCCGCCAGGGGCAGGGCGGCGGCGAAGCTAGCGCCGGCGATACCTAAGCCCGCGCCGATCAACAAGGTCATGGCATAGGACTGGGGGCCCCAGCATGCCAGGGAGAGCGGCAGGGCCGTGAGCGTCAGGCCCAGGATGGCCGACTTGCGCGGGCCCCAGTGGTCCACCAGGGAGCCCAGCAGGATGCGGAAGAAGGCGCCGCTCAAGAGCGGCAGGGCCACCATCAAGCCCTTCTGGGCCGGGCTTAGCCCCAGGTCCTGGGCGATGAGGACGCCCAGAGCGCCCAGCATGACCCAGACCATGAAGCTGAAGTCAAAGTAGAGGAAAGCTCCCAATAAGGTGGGCCAGTGGCCGGCTTTGCGGAATTCGCTCAGTTTCATGAAAGCTCCTTTAGACAGCGCTCAGGTTCGCGGCGCAGGTCTTGAATTCCGGCATCTTGGAAAGCGGGGCCAGGGCGTCCTGGGTCAGGTCGTTGACGCAGCCGGAGCCGCCGTAGTGCATGGGCACAAAGAGGGTGCCGTCCTCCTGGCCTTCGGTGACTTTCACCTTCAGGGTCATTTCGCCGCGGCGGGTGCTCAGGCGGGCCTTGACCCCTTCCTTCAGGCCCAGGCGCTCGGCCGTGACCCGGCTCAGCTCCACAAAGGCGCTGGGGGCGGCCTTCTTCAGCACCGAAATGCGGCGGGTCTGGTTGCCGCTTAAGTAGTGCTGCAGCACGCGGCCGGTGGTCAGGCGGAAGGGGTACTGGCTGTCCGGCTCCTCCGCCGAAAGGCGCCAGGCCAGGCTCTGCAGGTGGGCCTTGCCGTCGGCATGGCCGAAGCGGTCGGCGTGAAGGTAGGGCGTGCCGGGGTGGGCGGCGTCGGGGCAGGGCCAGAAGAGCCCTTTGTTGCGCTCCAGCTTGGCGTAGCTCATGCCCGCGTAGTCGGCCCGGCCACCGCTGGTGCAGCGGGCGAACTCCCCGAAGACCTCTTCCACGCTCTGGAACTTGAAGTGGCGCCCCACGCCCAGCTCCTCCGCCATCTGGCAGAGGGTCTTCCAGTCCGGCTGGGCCTGGCCCGGGGATTTCACCGCGGCCCGGCGCAAAACCACGCGGCCTTCGATGTTGGTCATGGTGCCTTCCTCTTCGGCGTAGGCCGCCGCCGGCAGGACCAATTCGGCCAGCTCGCAGGTTTCGCTGAAGAAAAGGTCGCTCACCATCAGGAAATCCAAGCCCTTCAGAGTCTCGCGGGCTTCGCCGGACTTGGCGGCGCTCACGGCCGGATTGGAGGCCATCACCCACATGCCCCGGATCTTGGCGGCGTTCTTCGCCTGGAAAAGCTCCTGGGCCGAGAGCCCCTTGCCCGGGAGCTGGATGGGGTCCACGCCCCAAACCCGCGACACCGCGGCCCGGTCCAGGGCGTTTTCGATATTGCGGTAGCCGGGGAGCTGGTCGGCCTTCTGGCCCTGCTCGCGGCCGCCCTGGCCGTTGCCTTGGCCGGTGAGGGTGCCGTAGCCGCCGCTGGGCACGCCCACCTGGCCCAGGGCCAGGGCCACCTGCAGAAAAGCCATGGCCGTCTCAGGCCCCTTGGTGTGCTGTTCGGCCCCGCGCCCGGTGAGGATGAGACTGGGCTTGGCGGTCCAGAGCCAGCCGGCCGTCTGGCGGATGTCGGCGGCGGGCACGCCCGTCAGGCCTTCGGCCCATTCGGCGTCGCAGTTGCGCACGGCGTGCAGGGCCTCTTTCCAGCCTGTGCAGCGGGCTTCCAGGTAAGCCTCATCCAGGCCACCCTGGGCCTTCACTTCGTGCAGCAAGGCCAGGGCCAGGGCCAGATCGCTGCCGGGACGGGCCTTCAGGTGGAGGTCGGCCAGGGCCGTGGTCTCGTTGGCGCGGGGCTCGATGACCACCAGCTTGGCGCCCTTGCGCCGGGCCCGGCGCAGGAAGGCGGCGATGGGCGGCAGGCATTCGGCCACGTTGGCGCCCACCAGGACGATGCACTTGCTCTTCTCGATGTCGGCCAGAGGAAAGTGCAGGCCCCGGTCCACGCCCAGGACCGTATTCTGGGCCGCCGCCGCCGAACTCATGCAGTAGCGGCCGTTGTAGTCGATATTGGCGGAGCCCAAGGCCACCCGGGCGAACTTGCCCAGGAGGTAGACGGTCTCGTTGCCCAGGGCGCCGGAACCGTAACAAGCCATGGCGTCGCGGCCGTGGCGGGTTTGGACTTCCTGGATGCGGCGCGCGGCGTGGCGCAGGGCGTGCTCCCAGCTGATGGGTTTGTAGCGGCCGTTCACCCTGAGCAGGGGGCTGGTCAGGCGGTCGGGGTGGTCCAGTTGCAGGTGGGCGGTCTGGCCCTTGATGCAGCTCAGGCCCCGGCTGGTGGGAAAGTCGCGGCGGCCCCGCACCTTCACCACCTGGTTGGCCTTCAGGTCCACCGTCAGGTTCAGGGAGCACTGCAAGGCGCAGTAGCTGCAATGGGTGGAGACCTTGCGCTCGCCCTCCTTCCAGCCGAGGGCGGCGGCCTGCATCAGGAGCGGCACGGGGTCCTCATGCGGGTTGGGCGGCAGCCACCGGTTCGGCGGCCGGGGAGGCGGTTTTAGGGGCGGCGGGGGCCGGCGCTTTCACGGGAGCCTTGGCCACGGGACGGCGGTGGGCGGCCGGATCAAAGCCTTCGGGAGCCGGGTCGAACTTGGAACGGATGGCCGAACAGCTGGGGCAAAAGGTGGGCGGCACGTCGCCGGCGTGGGCGTAGTTGCACTTGCCGCAAAGCCACCAGGCCTCGGGGGCGTCGGCGGGCACGGCCACGTGGTCCTTCAGGCGTCCGCGCCAATAAGCGCTGAAGCCCTGACCCTTTTTGCGCTCACGGTGGTATTCGCCGACCTTGGCCTTGAAGAAGCTGGGAAGCTCGTCCACGGGCACGGCCTTCTGGAAAAGGATGCCCAGCTGCACGGCCGTGTCGGCCCCGCCGCCCAAAAAGACGTCAAAAGCGTCCACCACCTTGCCGTTGCGGCGGGCCTTGGTGCCCTGCAGGCCGATGTCGGCGGTCAGGGTCATGCCGCAGCTGTTGGGGCAGCCGCTCATGTGCACGGTGATCCCGGTCAGCTGCACGCGCTTGCGGCGCAGCTCTTCGATCAGCCAGAAGGCGTGGCCCTTGGTCTCGCCGATGGCCAGGTTGCAGAACTGTTTGCCGGTGCAGGCCACCATCTGGCGGGTGACGCTGTCGCTTTCGTGGGAAAGTCCCAGGGCGGCCAGGGCCAGTTCGGCGTCGCTTTTCAGGGAGCCGGCGATGCCCGTGATGATCAGGTTCTGGTCCAGGGTCGTGCGGATGCTGCCGTCCCCGTAGTTCTGGGCCAGCTCGGCCAAGCCCTTGGCCTGCTCCCAAGTCAGGCGCCCCACCGGCACGCAAACGCCCAGGGCCCAGTGCTGGGCCTGCCAGCCCCCCTCCGCGGCCTTCTGCGCGATCCAGCCGACGAAAACTTCCTCGCGCTCCGCCTGGGGCGCGGGCGCCTCGCAGCGCTCCAAGGCGTAGCCCAGCTGCCCTTCCACCTGCTTGAGAAAGGACTCGTTGCCGATGCGTTCCATCAGGAAATGCAGGCGCACTTCATGGCGGTTGTGGCGCCAGCCCAGCTGGCGGTAGGCCTTGAGCACGGCGGCCGAGACTTCCAGGACCTGGTCCTGCTTCACCCAGACCGGGGCGCACCAGGCCAGGGTGGGCGTCTGCCCCTGGGTGCCGCCCAGAAGGAGGCGGAAGGCCACCGTGCCGTCGGCCATCTTCCCCGCCACGAAGCCCAGGTCCTGGGTCCACACGTGGGCGGCGGCCCTCTCGCGGCCGCAGAAGGCCGGATTCAGCTTGCGGGGCAGGTCGGAAAATTCCCGGTTGCCGATGATCATGTCCTGCAGGGCCTCCGCCAGCAGGCGGGTGTCGATCAGTTCCTCGGGATCGATGCCGGCCAGGGGCAGCGAGGTGATGTTGCGCACGTTGTCGTGGCCGCTCTGCTTGGCCGTCAGCCCCACGGCCTCCAGGGCCGCGGCCACCCCGGGCAGCTTGCTGATGCTCAGGCCTTGGATCTGGATGTTGCCGCGCGTGGTCACGTCCAGGAGGGCGTAGCCGCTTTCATAGGCCACAAAGGCCAGGGCCTTCAGCTGCTCGGCCGTCATGGCGCAGCCGGGAATGCGCACGCGGGTCATGTAGCGGTCCAGGTCGTTGGTCTTGCGGTAGTAGAAACCGAACCACTTCATGCGCTCCATCTCAGGCAGGGTCAGTTCCTTCATGGGTGTGCCGGCCTTGGCGTGGGCCAGCAGGTCCCCCCAGCTGTCCAGGCCGTGCTTCTCGCTCTTCCATAGCTCCACCGAGCTTTTTACCGTGGAGTAGTCCGTGGGCGCCGGGGCAGGCGGCAACAGGGCCAGGAGCTGGCCGGCTTCTTCCTTGAGCTCGTAGCGGGGCTGGCAGAGGCGCTTGTCCGTAGCACAGTTTCCCGACTGGACTTGGTACTTGTAGGAGTGCAGGGGGCAGCTCAAGAGCTCGCCGTCCAGCTTGCCCTGGCTTAAGGAAGCGCCTTCGTGGGCGCAGGCGTCCTTGAGGGCGAAGAAGCCGGCGGCGCTCTGGCCTACAGCCAACGCATGGCCGCCGGCCTCCAGCTTCTTCAGCGTGCCCACCGGAAAGGCCTGGGCAGCGCCCAGGGAGACCCAGCTCAGCTCTTCGGGATTGTTTTTGCTGTCAGCCATGACATGCCCCAAAACAAAAAACCCACGCGGACCTATCCCCTTGGGACAGATACGGTGGGCAACATTACCCGCGGGCCTCCATGGCCCGCATTCCGGGGCCGCCCTTGCCATCCTGGCTGGGCGGACACCTCTAAGTTTCAATAGGTGTTACTGCAAGCTTAGTGCCAAAACCTGAAAGCGCTTATATTTCAAGGGAATGGGACTCTTTAAGGGCCAAAATACGCACAAATTTGTAAGGGGTGACAGCCAGGACTGTCAGCCTCGACTCATGAGCCGCTTCCAGGCTTCCCATTCGGCGGGGGTATTCACGTTGGCTAACCAGGCTGCCTTGGCCCCCGCCCAAGGCAGCAGGCCTTCGTCTTCCACTAGGCGGTGCACCGCGCGTTGGCCGGCGCCCAGGCGGCGTTCGATCTCAGGCAACAGTTCCTGGCTGTAGATCCCCAGGAGGGGGTGCCAGCCGTCGGCGTTGCGGGCCACCAGGCCCCGCATGCCTGGCTTCCAGGCGGCAGCCAAGCTACGGAAAGCTTCCGCGTCCAGGCCGGGCATGTCGCAGGCGGCGACCAAGACTGGAGCAGTGGCAGCCTTCAGGACGCTTTCCAGGCCACCCAGGGGCCCCTGGCCCGTCTGGGCGTCCGGCAAGCACGGCACGCCGGACGGCAGATCCGGCACGGGCGCGGCGGCGTTGAAGTAGAGCGGCTTCAGGCCAGCGGCGGTCATCTCGCCCAAGAGATGCCGCGCCAGGCTGCCTCCCTGCCAGGCGAGGCCGGCCTTGTCCTGGCCGAAGCGCGAAGAGTTGCCGCCCGCAATGAGGGCGCCGGCCAGGTTCACAGCGGCAAGACCCTCACGGTCTGGCCCTTGCGGCGGGCGGGCTCACCCGCCTGGCGGAGCAGGAGGGCATTACCTTCCGCCAGGCTGCGCAGGAGGTGGGAGCCTTGGCCGCCCAAGACTCGGACACGGGCCGCGGAAGCTTCGCCGTCCACCTGGGCCTTGAGCAGGAGGGCCTTGTCGCCCGTCGGATTCAAAGGGTGGGCCAGGCGCACGCTCCAGGGACGGCCGGGCTTTTCGCCGCCCAGGGCGCGCAAAGCAGGGAGCACATAAGCCGCGAAGCAAGTAACCACGGCGGCGGGGTTGCCCGGCAGTCCAAAGACCAGCTGGCGGCCGCGTACGCCGAAATAAAGGGGCTTGCCCGGCTTCTGGGCCACCTTCCAGAAGACGCGCTTCACGCCCAGGCTTTCCAGCACGCTCTTACCCAGGTCGCGCTCGCCCACGCTCATGCCGCCGGCCACCAGCAGGACATCGCTGTGCTTGAGCAGGGCGCGCAGGCGTTGCGTCTGGGAGGCGCGCTGGTCTGAAAGATGAACGCTGGCGCCGCCGCCGAAGCCCGCTTCGGCCAGGAGAGCCAAGAGCGCCGGCGTGTTGCTGTCGAAGATGCGTCCAGGCTTGAGGGCCTGTCCAGGTTGCAACAGTTCGTCGCCGCTGACCGCCACGGCCACGCGGGGCCGGATTCGCACACTGACCTTGGCGACGCCGAAGGCAGCCAGCATGGCCAGGTGCCGGGCGCCCAGACGCGTGCCCTTGGGCAGAAGCAGACGGCCCTTGCGGGCATCCTCACCTTGAAGGCGCACGTTCTGTCCGCGCCGCGCCGGGCGGACCAGGAGCAGGCGCTTCCCTTCCACGCGCACGGCTTCGTAGGGCACCAGGGCATCCGCCCCCGGCGGCATGGGCGCGCCCGTGGTCACGTGCAGGGCTTGGCCCGGCTTCAAGGCTTTGCGCCAAGACTGCCCCGCGAACTGGCTGCCTTGGATGGCTAAAGCCATGGGCTGGCGTGGCTGGGCCGCCGCCGTGTCCCGGGCGCGGACGGCGTAGCCGTCCAGGGCGGCGTTATCGAAAAGGGGATAGGGGTGCGGCGCCCGGACGGCGGCGGCCAGGCGCAGCCCCAGGGCCTGGGGAAGGGGCAGCTGGGCCGGCTTCAGGGGCTTGGACTGGGCCAGGATGGCCCGGAGCGCTTGAGCGGGACTAAGCATAGGCATCAGCGGGGGAACGCGTCTTTAAGGCCGCCATCGACGGGCAGCAGGGTCCCCGTGGTGCGGCTGGCGCGTTCGCTGGCCAGGTAAAGCACGGCCTCGGCCACATCGCTGGCGCGCACCGGCCGGGCGAGGAGGTTGCGCTTGCGGTAGAACTCGGACAACTGGGAATAGGGGATGCCCTGGGTCTTGGCGCGCTCGGGGCCCACGGCCTCCCAGAGGCCGCTGTCCTCGAAGATGCCGTCGGGGGTGACGCAGTTGACGCGGACCTGGATGGGGGCCATTTCCAGGGCCAGGACCTTGGCCAGCTGGGTCTGGGCGGCCTTGGAGGCCGAATAGGCGGCGAAGTCCTTGCCCGGGGAAAGCACGTTCTTGGTGGAGACGAAGACCATGGCCCCGCCCGTACCCTGCGTCCGCAGCACCTGGGCGGCAGCCTTGGCCACCAGGAAATGGCCGGTGGCGTTCACGGCCAGGCTGCGGTCCCAGTCGGCCTTCTCCAGCTTCTCGACCGGCGAAGTCTTGGCGATGCCGGCGTTGTGCACCACCAGGTCCAGGCCGCCCCAAGCCAGCAAGACGGCCCGGATGCCTTCCTGCACGGCCTTCTCGGAGGTGATGTCGCAGGCGATGCCGAGGCCGTGTCCCTGGGGCAGCGAAGCGGCCACGGCCCGGGCCGCGGCGGCGTCCTTGTCCAGGACGGCCACGCAGGCGCCTTCGGCGGCCAGGCGCTGGGCGATGGCCTTGCCGATGCCGCGCCCGGCGCCCGTCACCAGGGCCACCTGCCGCGAAAGCTCCTTCTCGGGCGGGGCCAGCGTCAGCTTGTAGTTTTCCATGGGCCAGTATTCGAACTCGGCCGTGTCCTTGATTCCGATGGGCTGGTAGCCGCCCAGGCCGGCGGCCTTGGAGCGGACCCACATTGAATGGTGAAAAATGTCGCGAGCGACGCCGGCTTCACGGGGGTCCCTGCCGGCAGCGACGACGCCCAGGCCTTTGACGACCACAATGCGCGGGGCGCTGTCAAAGGGAGTCGCACCCTTGGGGGCGTGACTCTTGAAATAGGCCTCGTACCAGCGCCGGTAACTTTCTACGGCAGACGCAATTTTCTGCTTGGACGGATCGAGATAAAGGGCGCGGGGTTTGGTATAGAGCAGGTGGTCGGGCGTGGCCGGTCCGGCTTGGGCCAGCTTGGCCGCGTCTTTGCGCAGGGAAAATTCGACCGCCTCGCGGGAAACGTCAAAAGCCAAGATCTGGCGCTGGCCCTTGGAAAGGGCCCCTCGCAGGGCCGGCAGCAAGACGCTCCAGTCAGCCTTGGCCGCGTCCCGGCGGACGGGCTTCTTAGCCCGGCTCACGTAGCTTTTCGCCTTGGAGACTAGGCGCCGCGTGGACTCCAAAGCTTCGTCAGCGCTCTCTCCCCAGGTCACCAGTCCATGCTTGTCGAGCAAGAGAGCTTTCAGGCCAGGCTTGCGCTGCAGCAAGTCGGCGGCCGCCTTGGCCAGGCCGAAGCCAGGGCGCTGGTAGGGCACCCGGCCCACGGCGGGACCAAAACAGCGTTCAATATGGCGGGCGGAATTCCGGGTGTCCGAAAGCGCCGCGATGGCATCGGCGTGCACGTGCAAAATATAGGGTGCGGGCAGGAAGGCGTGCAGCAGGGTCTCGATGCTGGCACGGGGAGCCTTGGGCAGGAGACTGGCCAGGGCCAGGTAATTGAGCATGCGCAGGTCGTCCAGGGCCGGCAGGCGCTTCAGCTCCAGCAGGGCTCCCAGGTCCAGGGGGCTCAGCTGCTGGTATTGCAGCGTGGCCAGGTCCGCACCCGAACCTTTGACGTGCAGGATGCGCAAGCGGCGGCCCCGATAGTCTTGGCCCCAGGCCTTGACGCTGGCGTTGCCGCCGCCGTGCAGGACCAGGCTCGTGTCGGCGCCGGCGGCGTGGGAAATCCGGAGCAGGCCTTCCACGGGATCGGAGGACTGGGGGCGGGGTCTTGGCATGCGTTTCCAAAAAAAGAGGGCCGGTCCGAGGACCGGCCCTTGGCTCAGGCGCTGGATCTTAGCTGATACCCAGCTGCAGCAAGGCGTCCTCGCTGCACATGGTACGGGGATTCCAGGGCGGATTGAAGACCAAGTTCACGTAGGCGTCCTCGATGCCCGGCAGCTTCAGCAGGGCCGCGTGCACGCTGGCCCTCAGCTGGGGTCCCACGGGGCAAGCGATGCTGGTGAGGGTCATGTCCACCACGGCCTTCTTGCCTTCGTCCTCGAACTTCACGCCGTAGATCAGCCCCAAGTCCACGATCGAGAGGTGCAGTTCGGGATCCTCGATGGGCCGCAGGGATTCGAAAACTTCGTGTTCGGTAGGCATGGGCGCTTCCTAAGGCTTCTCGCCGGCGGCCAGGTATTTCAGGGCCTCCAGCTTCAGCTTTTCATGGATGTTATAGAAACCGTTCACCCGCGAGGGGGTCAGGGTCTTGATGACGCCGGTGCTCTCGATGAACTTTGGATCCACTGCCAGGAATTCTTTTGGTGTCAGGCCGTCCAGGCCCAGGACCAGGAGCGAAAGCAGGCCGTTGACGATGAGGGCGTCGGCGTAGCCGTGGGGGTGCAGTTTGCCGTCCTGGTAGTCGGCATAAACGTGCACCAGGCTCTGGCAGCCGTGGACCTGGCATTCGGCCACCTTCTTCTGGGCCGGAATGTCGGGCACTTCCTTGCCCATCTCGATCAGGATCTCGTACTTGTCGGTCAGGTCGTCGACGCCTTTCAGCTCGTCGACCATGGCCTGGAGTTTGGGGGGCAGGGCCTGCGTCATGGCTTAGGCCTTCGCTCCCACCTTGCCCAGCATCTTCTGGGCCCGTTTCAGCCCTTCCGCCAGGGCGTCCACTTCTTCCAGCGTGTTGTAGAGGTAAAAGCTGGCGCGGATCATGCCGGCGCAGGCGAAATGCTTCATCAGGGGCTGGGCGCAAAGGTTGCCCACGCGCAGCTCCAGGCCCAGGGAATCCAGGATGGCCCCGGCGTCGCCGGCGTCCAGGCCGGCCAGGTTGAAGCTGAAGACCGCCACGCGGTCCTTGGCCGTCTGCGGCCCGTAGAGCGTCAGGCCGTCCAGGCCCTTCAAGGCCGCCAGGGCGCGTTCGCTGAGGGCCTTTTCATGGGCTTCGAGGGCTTCCCAGCCCAGGCCCTTCAGGTACTTCAAGGCTTCGGCAAAGGCCACGGCGTCGGCGATATTCGGGGTGCCGGCCTCAAACTTCCAGGGCAGGCGGTTCCAGGTGATGTTCTCGGCCGAAACCGTGCTGATCATGCTGCCTCCGCCCTGCCAGGGCGGCATGGACTCGAGCAGGCTGTGGCGGCCCCAAAGCACGCCCAGGCCCGTGGGGCCGAGCAGCTTGTGGGCGCTGAAGGCCACGAAATCGGCGCCCAGGGCTTCGACATCCATCGCGAAGTGCGGCGCGGACTGGGCGGCGTCCACCAGCACCACGGCGCCGGCCGCCTTGCCCAAGGCCGTGAGGGCCTTGGCGTCATTCACCCCGCCCAGGACATTGCTGACCCAGCCGAAGGCGAAGACCTTGGTCTTGGGGCCCAGCAGGGCCTTCACGCTGGCGGCGTCGATGAGGCCGTCAGGCGTCAGGGCCGCCACTTTCAACACAGCGCCCTTCTCCTGGGCCAGCTGCCACCAGGGCACGAAGTTGGCGTGGTGCTCGGCCTCGGTGATCAGGATCTCGTCACCGGCTTTGACGTTGGCCCGGCCCCAGGCCTGGGCCACCAGGTTGATGCTTTCGGTGGTATTGCGGGTGAAGACAATCTGCTCGCCGGTCTCGGACCCGATGAAACGGGCCACGGCACCCCGGGCCTGCTCGTAAAGGGCCGTGGCCTCGGCGCCGAGGCCGTGGTTGCCGCGGTGGATGTTGGCGTTGGTTTCGGAATAAAAGCGCGTCAGGCTCTCGATGACGCCCTTGGGCTTCTGGGTGGTGGCGGCGTTGTCCAGGTAAACCAGGGGCTTGCCGTGGACCTGACGGCCCAGGAGGGGAAAATCCTTGCGAATTTTTTGGACGTCGTAGGCCATGGCGGCCCTCAGTTCCCGGAAGCCAGCCTGTTCAGGATGGCGACAAAGCGCTCCTGCAGCTGCTCGTTGGGCAGGCGCTGGGCCAGTTCGGCGGCGAAGCCTTCGGTGATGATGGTCTCGGTTTCGCGCAGGGGGATGCCGCGCGAGAGCAGGTAGAACTTCTCGTCCTCGTCGATGCTGCCGATACTGGCCGCGTGCTTGCAGGCCACGTCGTCCGCTTCGATTTCCAGGGTGGGGATGCTCTCGGCCCGGGCGTCGGAGCTCAAGAGCAGGTTGGGATTGCTCTGGAAGGCGTTGCTGTTCTGGCCCGACGGCAGGATGCGGACCCAGCCGTCGAAATAGAAGCGGCTCTTGCCCCGCAGGATGCTCTTCACCAGGGCGTCGGAATCGGCGCTGCGGCCCACGTGGTCCTGCAGGGTGCGGATTTCGGTCTGCTGCTTGCCGTCAGCCAGGGCCAGGCCCAGCAGGTCCACAAAGGCTCCGCCGCCTTCCAGGCGGGTGCCGATGAAGTTTGTGCTCCAGTCCGCGCCGGCCATCAGGCCCAGGGTGTAGAGGCGGGCGTCACTGGAGAGGATGGTGTTCTGCCGCAGCACCGCCCCGCTTTGCAGGTTCAGACGCTGGAAGTTGACGTAGTTTAGGCGGGCATTGGCGCCCAGGATCAGCTCGGAGACGCCCACGGTCAGGCCGGGCGCTTCGCCCGCCGAATGGGTTTCGTCGACCAAGGTGGCCTCGGCGCCCTCTTCAATCACCACCAAGGTATGGGGGAAGAAGCCCGCATGGCCGCCCGTGTGCACGCCCCGCACGCGCAGCGGCTTGGCCAGCTTGACGTTCTTGGGCACATGCAGGAAGACGCCTTGGCCGAGGTAGGCGGCGTGCAGGCCGGCATAGAGGGTTTCGTCGGCCGTGGTGCGGCTGAAAAGATGCTTCTCCAGCAGGGCGGCGTGGCTCTTCAAGGCTTCGCGCAGGGGCAGGAAAACGACGCCGGCCCGGCGGGCTTCTTCGTCCAAGAGCACGGGCAGGGTCTCTTCGCAGCCATAGGTCATGGCGCCGGCCAAGGGCCCCCATTCGCCGTCCAAGAGCGGACGCAAGGCCTCGGGGATGGGCAGCTTCTCGCCCGTTTCTATCCCCAAGTCCGGGAACTTTTCCGCGATCTTCAGCCAGCGGGCGCCCGTAGGGCGCTCAGCGGCGCCCAAGCCCGCCTGGAAAGCGGCCCAGCCCTTCAGGCGCTGGGCCTTCAGCCAAGCAGGATCGCCCGTCTTGGCGGAAAGCTTCTCCACCGACTCGGCGCTAAAATAGTCTTTGAATGCTTTAGTCGCTAGCGTCGTCATAAGTTCAGCCGATCCCGCCTTCCATCTCCAGCTCCATCAAGCGGCTCAGCTCCACCGCGTATTCCAGGGGCAGCTCCTTGGTGAAAGGCTCCATGAAGCCGTTCACGATCATCAGGCGGGCGTCCTTCGCGCTGAGGCCGCGGCTGGTCAGGTAGAACATCTGTTCGTCGCCGATCTTGCTCACGGTGGCCTCGTGGCCCACGTTCACGTCCTTCTCGTCCACCTGCATGGTGGGGTAGGTGTCGGAACGGCTTTCCGGATCCATGAGCAAGGCGTCGCAGACGGTGTTGATGTGGACCTTCTTGGCTTCGGGCATCACCCTCACCAAGCCGCGGTAGCTGGTGCGGCCGCCGTCCTTGCTGATGGACTTGGAGGTGACCGTGGCGCTGGTGTTGGGGGCGAAGGCGATGATGCGGGCGCCCGCGTCCTGGTGCATGCCCTTGCCGGCGAAGGCCACGCTCATCACTTCGCCGCTGGCCCCCTCGCCCTTCAGGTAAATGGCCGGGTACTTCACCGTCAGGAAGCTGCCCAGGTTGCCGTCGATCCACTCCACCCGGGCCTTCTCGTAGGCGAAGGCCCGCTTGGTGACCAGGTTGTAGACGTTCTTGGACCAGTTCTGGATGGTGGTGTAGCGGATGGTGGCGCCCTTCATGGCGATGAGCTCCACCACTGCGCTGTGCAGGGAGTGTTCGCTGTAGGTGGGGGCGGTGCAGCCTTCCAGGTAATGCACCTTGGCGCCCTCGTCGGCGATGATCAGCGTGCGCTCGAACTGTCCCATGTTCTCGGTGTTGATGCGGAAATAGGCCTGCAGGGGGATGCCCACTTCCACGCCCTTGGGCACGTAGACGAAGCTGCCGCCGGACCAGACCGAGGTGTTCAGGGCCGCGTACTTGTTGTCGCCGGTGGGGATGACGGTGCCGAAGTACTTCTTCACGATATCGCCGTGCTCGCGCAAGGCCGTGTCCATGTCGGTGAAGATGACGCCCTTCTCCTCCAGCTCCTTTTGCACGGAGTGGTAGACCACCTCGGAGTCGTACTGGGCCGAGACCCCGGCCAGGAACTTGCGTTCGGCTTCGGGGATGCCCAGGCGGTCGAAGGTGCGCTTCACGCCCTCGGGCACCTCGTCCCAGCTCTTCTCGGCCCGGTCGCTGGCCCGCATGAAATAGTAGATGTCGTTGAAGTCGATCTTCTCCAGCGCGTCCGTGCTCAGGAACTTGGGCTGGGGCAGCTTCAAGAAGGTGCGGTAGCCCTCCAGGCGCTTCTGCAGCATCCATTCCGGCTCCTTCTTCAGGGCCGAAATCTGCCGCACGATCTCCTCGTTCAGGCCCTTCTGGCTCTTGAAGGTGTATTTGATGTCGTCGTCGTGAAAGCCGAACTCATAGTCATCTTTGACGATGCCCGTGACGTTCTTTTTGAGCTCTTCGCGGAGAGCAACTCTTTCGTCGGTAGGCATGGCGTACTCCTTAGGCTGTCTGCAAGCTCTTCTTGATGAAGCGGTCGTAGCCTTCGCTCTCCAGGATCTGGACGAGCTCGCTTCCCCCGCTTTCGACCACCCTCCCCGCCACGAAAACGTGGACGAAGTGGGGTTTCACGTAGTTCAGCATGCGCTGGTAGTGGGTGATGATGAGCATGCCCATTTCGGCCGAATGCACCCGGTTGATGCCGTCGCAAACCACCTTGAGGGCGTCGATGTCCAGGCCGCTGTCGGTCTCGTCCAGGATGGCCAGGTCGGGCTTGAGCATGGAAAGCTGCAGCATCTCGCAGCGCTTCTTCTCTCCGCCGGAGAAGCCGTCGTTCACATAACGCTTGGCGAAGGCCGGGTCCATGGACAGGTCCTTCATGGACTCGCTGAGCAGGGCCCGGAATTCGCGGGCCGGCATGTCCTCGCCGCGCTTGGCCTTGATGATGGCACGCAGGAAGTTGGTCACCGTCACGCCGGGGATAGCCACCGGGTACTGGAAAGCCAGGAAGATGCCCTTGTGCGCCTTTTCGTCCGTGGGCATGGAGGTGATGTCCTCGCCCTTGAAGAAGACCTGGCCCCGGGTGATCTGATAATTGGGGTGCCCCATGATGGCGTTGGAAAGGGTGCTCTTGCCCGAGCCGTTGGGCCCCATCAGCGCGTGGATCTCCCCGCGTTTCACCGTCAGGTTCACGCCCTTGAGAATCTCCTTCTCACCGGCGTTCACATGAAGGTCTTTCACTTCCAGTAGCACGTCGCTCATGTGGTTCCTTCTCTTCAGTTCGCTGGCGCCTAGGCGCCGACGGGCGAGGGGGAGCCGGCCAGGTCGCGCAGGCTCACCTTGCTTAGGTAATCGTTGATGTGGTCGTGGAGGCCCTTCCACACGTGCTTGATGGCGCAGGAGCCGTTGTGCACGCAGGCCGCCTCATTGCCCGTGAATTTCTCGCAAACGTCTTCCAGGTCGCCGGGCTCCAGGGCCTTGAAGACCTCGGCCAGGCTCAACTGCTCCGGGGCCTTGGCCAGGACGTAGCCGCCCTGCACTCCCCGGGTGCTGTGCACCAGCTGGGCCCGCTGCAGGAGGAACATCAGCTTGCCCACGTAGGCGGTGGACAGGCCCTCCGCTTCGGAGATGGTCCGGATGGTGACCGGATGCTCCGAAGGGCGCCGCGCCAGCTGCAAAAGGCAGCGCAGGCCGTATTCTTCGATGGGTGACAGTTTCATACGGGCTTCCCCCCGGCAGAGATCTCAATCCCTACTAAATAGTCTGGTTTGGTGCCCTGGACGTCAACGCAAAGGCTTAGCCTTGAAGCTGAATATCAAAATGCCGCCTTAAGAAACTGTTCCAAATTGACAAAAGCGTTCCACCCAACGGTACCTTGACAAAGATCGTTGTATTAGAGTACTTTTTAGCCTTCTCGCGGAGCCTGCTTTGCGTTTTTACCGAATCTCTTTCTGGGTCGCGGCATTCCTGCACAGCGGTCTGGCCGCCTGGCTCTGCCTGGCTCCTGAATACGCCCGGGTCCAGCTGGGCCACGATGCCGCCAAGGTCCCCCTGATCTATCTGCAGGAGCATGGCCTCTTCATGTTCATCCAGGCCTGCGCCTACGCCTATGTGGCCGAGCGCCCCAACAAGTCCATCCCGGTGGTGGCCCTCACCACCCTGGTGAACCTGCTGCTGCCCCTCTTCGCCCTGGGCGCTTTCAGCCGCGGCGACATCAGCGCGTCCCACTTGGAATTTCAATTGGCCGCGTCGCTCTTGATGATGCCTTTCTTGGCCTCCTACTTCGTGTGGTTCTACCACACGCCGCGGCCGGACCGCTTCATGCCTCTCTTGGGAATCTTCGGCGAGAATAAGAAGACCAAATAAAGAGGGCGGGCCGCTGGCCCGCCCCAAGAGCGTCGAAACCCAAAACGTCCGGCCCTAGCGCCGGACGTTTTTGTCTATCCACGACCTTAAGTGCGTCTTGCCCTTGTTCAGTTCGAGCGCCTTTTCGTAACTCTCCTTGGCTTCCAACTTCATGCGGCGGGCGGCGAAAGAATCGCCCAGTCCTTCCCAGGCGTCGGCGTTGGTCGGATCCTTCTCCAGCTGGCCCCGGAAGGCTATCTCCGCCTGCTCGTAGCGTCCGGCCTTCAAGAGAGCCCTCGCATCGCCTGCGGAAATCTCGCTTTCCAGCACAGTGGGATCCGAAGCTTGGAATTCACGTGACTTGAAGTCG
>JADMIO011478673.1_pt1 | contig 38530 bp, 33 predicted proteins | sample 8958161 | NCBI WGS metagenome assembly JADMIO01 (sample SAMN16585339, study PRJNA669376) | soil metagenome | isolation source: Crop rotation soil | place: USA: Cullars Rotation, Alabama | collected 2011 | reverse complement strand
AGCACCGCCACGTCCGGCTCGGGTGCATCGAGGCCGAGAATCTCGGCCCCCCAGCCTTTCGTCATCTGCAGCGCGGCAGCCCGGTTGGTCGCCAGCGAGTGCGCACGGGCGGGTGTCAAGCCGGTGAACGCGCCGACCAGCCGGACAGTGGTGATCGCCGATGGAGGCCGGGGAGCCTCCGACTGGACGCGCTCGACGTAGAAGGACACGTCCTCCCGGGAAGCATGTTTCGACAGGAAATGACCCAACGCCCCGGGAATCGACAGCACGGATCCAGGCTCGATGGTAATCGCGAGCGCTCCGCGCACCTCATCCGGGAGAACCCATTTCGGATCGCTCCCGAGTACCTGTCCTTGATCATCGAGGAGCTGTAGAGCACCGTTGACGTAACCCGCCCGCACACGAAGTATCGCAGGCACGCGATACTGTCCGAGGATCACGCTGGAGGGCAGCACGGCCGCCCTGAACCTGGTCACGTCCGGCTCTGCGGCGCCGAGTTTCGTCACCGTGGCACCCCAGTCGTGAATTGCCACACTGCTGGAATTCGCTTCGATCGCGTCTGCACGATCCTTGCTCAATCCGATGAACGCGCCGGTCAGCCACACCTCGGTCACGGCAGGCCGCGGACGCGCCACTGCGAAGGTGATCGCCTTCTTCTGCCGGACAACCTCGACCGACTCGTCGAAAAACGCGAGGTCGTAGGTGCCGTCCTTCACGACCGGGATCCGGATGACGGCTCGCTCAGGCGTTTCGAACAAGTAAGTCGCCGGCGTCTCGCCAACGAGCACACGAAGATACGGGCGCAGATGTTCGCCCGTGATCACGACGAGACGGTCCGCGGTTCCAGCAGCGAAAGTGACCGGCTCGATCGGATGAACCAACGGCGGCGGGGTACGAAAGAGCAAATACGCCCCATAGGCGAGCGGAACCAACACGAAAAGGAGTGCCCCCGCGACCGCGGCGTCGATCAGGTTCAGCTTTCCGAACACGCGGCCGTTTTCATCAATCACTGGCATGGCGCTACTTGACGCGGGGGTCGGCCTCGATCCTCAGGACCTGAAGAAACGCACGATACGTCGGCATCTCCAGGTAGAACTCCATCCCTGCTTTGAGTCGAACGCCGGCGATTGCCTTGATGCCATCCGCGGAGGCGATCGACGCATCGCCGGTGTATTGCCACCCTGCCGCGGTTCTTACTGCGGGCAACCGAAAGGTCGCCGCCAGGATGCTCGTGACACCCTCTCGCACATCCGCGGGCATCGTTCCAGAGACTTCCCGTTCGACGTTGAACGAGACAAGCCGCGGACGCAACGCCGCGAACGCCGGCGCCGGCTGCGGCTCGGCGAGAGACTTCCTCAGAAGGTCGACAACCGGCGGCCGCGTTATCACACGAGCGGTCACCGTCACCGGCTGCGTTCCTTCGGGATACACGCGCTCGACGTAGAACGTCATGAACTCCGAGCTCGCGGTACCGCCCTCCTCCACACTGCGACCGACGGCGACAGGGAGCGACAGAACGGCGCCGGGAACGACCGTCGTCGATTGGCCCACGACTGCCAGCCTGCCACCATTGACGGCGCATCGAACGCGAACTACTGCCGGCACTCGTTGCCGGCCTGCCACCACCCCGGGGAGAATGTCGTCCTTCAGTACTGCGACGTCGGGCTCCGGTGCGTTCAGGCCCAAGATTATCGCGGCATCAGACGGCGCGTCCTTCGTACTGTTGGGAGTCTCTTGCAGCGCGTTGGCACGTTGCGAGGTCAAGCCCGTAAAGGCGCCGACCAGTTGGACGACCATGATGGTAGCCGGGGCAACTGGACCAACAGTGACGGCATTCGCCTGGCGGGCCAGTTCCACGCTTTCATCGAGAAACACCAGGTCGTAGGTGCCAGGCTGGGGCCTGGGCAGCCGTACGATTGCGCGATTTGGCGACTCGAACAGGTATGTCGCCGGTATCGTACCAACTTGGACGCGCAGATAGGGCGGCAGGTTCGCGCCAGTCACCACGACTTCCGGCGGCTCAACGCCATCGACGATGTTGACGGGTGTGACCGGGTGGATGACGGGCTCCGGCGTCCGGAAGAGAAGATACGCCGCGTACGCGAGGGGCACGAGAAGCAGCAACAATGCCATCGCCGCGGCGTCGACGACGTTCAGCCATCCGAAGAGGCGACCTCTCTCGTCAACCAACGACACGATGAACGCTCCAGGCGGGAGGACGGATGGCGGCCAGGCCGACGGCGTATTCGACCACTGTGCAGCCGCCAAGTGCGCCAAGCCACGTGACCATGGGTACGACCATGTCGCGCATCCTCACCAGCGTGCCGACGTTGCCGCTCGTCAGTGCAACCGCTGCACTCCCGGTCACGATGACACCAATGAACAGCCAGGTCACCAGGGCGTCGCGTCGAAACCCTGAACCGACGCCGGCAAACGCCAAAACGACCAATAGATACCAGACGACCTGTTGCGGCACCAACGCCAGCATCGATCGGGATTGAGCGCGCCACGGAAGAGGCACGACGACAAAGCTGATCGCCGCGCGTGTCACAAATCGCAGCGCTTCGTCCGGTTGCAGCGTGACGTCAGCGTTCAGGTACTTGGGTGAGGTGTAGAAGACGTCGTCCAGCAACTTATACGAATAGCCGCGCGAGCGAACATAGCCGATGTGCGAACCAGCGGCGAACGATATCTGCGCTTCGACTCGCTGGCGCACGCTCGGAAGCGTCGCCGCATAGAAGCCGCACACCACCAGCGTCAACGCAACGGCGACGGCCACTCGTTGGCGTAGTGTGGCGGCCCGCGCGAGCAGTCCAAGAATCAAACCGCCGGCAGTCATGAAAATGGCCGGCCGTCGAAGGGTACCAATACTGGCGATGGCCAGCAGCACAATGGCGATCGCCGCGATGCGGCCGCTGATTCGCTTCGATCGAACGGCGCGCTCGGTTGCCGAGATGGACACCGCGGTGAGAAACACATAGGCGGCTTCCTTGAGCGCCGAGATCGACCACACGAATAACGAGGGCATGAACAGCACGATCACGAAACCGACGAAGGCCGGCAACGCGCCGTACGCCGAACGCACGAGCCGGTACATGATCGCAGTCCCGGTAACAAACAAGGCGGCATTCAAGACGTGGACACCATAGGGGGCCGCGCCCATCAGGATCTCGAAATATGCAAGGGCATAGACGAACCCGGACTGCGCGTAGTTACCAGCCAGGTTGACGATGTCTTGCGAAGCCACCGACTCCCCACGCGCGATATGCATGGCGACAAGCGAGAACTGTTTGATGAGCCACTCATCGCCGAAGAGAACTCCGAAAGGCATTGGAACGAGCGGGTCGCCGGGGGGGCCGGCGCCGATCAGTGGGCGAAAATAATCAGAAAAGAAAAAAAAGCCAGCCAGGGTGAGCAGGCGCAGCCCCAGCGCGGCGATCAACAGGCGTTGCACCCAGACACGCTCCCGGCCGCTCAACCCACGACAGGCCCACCAGACAAACGGCGGGGTCAGGATGAGCACCCATGTCGTGATCGGCGAGAACAGGTACGCGACGCCGATCACGACACCGGCGACGCTGGCCGCGACGATCGCTCGCAGGGGGAGGCCGGCGATACCACGTTCGATGGCGGGAAGACTCGTCATCGTCTTCTGCTGTGCTCGATTCCTGGCAGGGCCATTTTCCACTCGGCCAATTCCCTGAGGCCAGCCTCGATTCCCCTGAGGGGCGGAGCTCCCGTGAGGGCGAGCTTGCCGCAATCGAGTCGCACCTGCAGCGGCCGGCGGGCGGCTTGATCGAGCTCACTGGTGCTGACCGGTATCACCCCATCCGCCGTGAGATCGAATGCGGCGCATGCCAACCGCGCGAGCGTGACGCGATTGATGTAGTCCGGACCAGTCGCGTGAAACGTTCCGCCTCGACCCTGTTCGATCAGGAAGCGCGTGACCTCCGCCAAATCCCCGGTGTGCGTCGGGCTGCCCCACTGATCGGATGGGACTCGGACCGTCTCGCCACCTGCGACGCGATCGACGAACCGCAAAATGAAATTGCGGCGCTGGCTGTCAGGTCCGTAGACCCAGCCAGTTCGCAGGATGAGGTGTCGATCGGGAAGGAGCTGGCGCACGACATCTTCCGCGAGCACCTTGCTCCGCGAGTACACGTTGAACGGATTGACCCCGTCTTCTTCGACGAAGGTCTCCTTGTGACCGTCGAATACATGGTCGGTCGAATACAGCACTATCGCACCGCCGCGCTCGCGCAGATGTTCGGCGACTGCCCTGGTGCCGGCCACATTCACCTGAAAACAGGTATCAGGCTCCCGCTCACAGCCATCGACATTGCACATCGCGCCGGCGAGCAGAACGAGGTCGGGGGCAAGCTCCGTCAACGTCGATCCCACGGTCACCGGGTCGGCAAGATCAAGGCACCGTTGTTGCGGGGCGGCATGACGATGCGCCGTTGGAATCACCGTGTGGCGATCTTCGAACGCGCTCACCAACGCGGTCCCGAGCTGCCCCGATGCGCCGATGACGACCACTCGCATCAGGGCCACACCTTCCACGGTGCGCGGTCGCTGCTCCAGAGATCGTTGAGCAGTTTCATTTCCCGGTAGGTGTCCATCGGCTGCCAGAAACCGTCATGGACGTAGACGACCAGCTCGCCGTCGCGCGCAAGACGCTGCAGCGGATCCTGCTCGAGCACGAGATCTTCACGCGAGTCGAGATAACGCTCGAGAAACTCCTGCCGGAAGACGAAGAACCCGCCGTTGATCAGTCCATCGGTGACCTGGGGTTTCTCGTTGAACTCGAACACTTCCCCGCCGTTTCCCGCCCTCAGCTCGCCGAAGCGACCCGGCGGCCGCACGCCGGTGACGGTACCTATCTTTCCGTGCTGCTTATGAAAGGCGAGGAGGGCGGTGAGGTCGATGTCCCCCAGTCCATCACCGTAGGTGACACAAAAGTGATCACTGTCGATAAATCGCGCCGCGCGTGCGATTCGGGCTCCGGTCTGGCTCATCGCGCCGGTCTCGACCAGGGTCACGCGCCAGTCTTCCTCGTCCACTGAATTGTGGTACTGGATGGCGTCGGGGCGGCCGAGGTCGACGGTGATATCCGCGGTCTGCGTCTTGTAGTTGAGGAAATATTCCTTGATGACGTGGCCCTTGTAGCCCAGGCACAGGATGAAGTCCTTGAGGCCATGCGTGGAATACAGCTTCATGATGTGCCAGAGGATCGGCCGCCCTCCGACATCCACCATCGGCTTCGGACGCAGCTCGCTTTCCTCGCGCAGCCTGGTTCCCAGGCCGCCGCACAGGATCATCACCGGAAGGTTGGGGACGCGAGCGCGTTCGTGTGCCACAGCTAATTCAACCGTTCGTAGACCTGCCAGTAGCGGTCGATGCCGATCCCGACCGCAAACGTGTCTTCCGCGACCTGCCGGCAACGCGCTGGAACCGATGGATCTTTCCAGAGCGCGGCCAGTTCGTCCAGCGCTCGCCCATAGGCATCGTCTGAGAAGTCGCGAAGTATGACGCCGACGTGCGCGCCGCCAATTATGTCGCGGCAGTCGCCCACGTCCTCGTTGACGATCACCGGCAGTCCCATGGCCAGATATTCGGCCGCCTTGGTCGGACACGTGCCCTGCCGCGCGAATCCAGGACGGTAAAAAGCGAGCGCCGCCGACGCCTGCGCGAGCCACTGCGCCATCTGTTCCGGATTCGCGGTATCGAGCGTCACGGCGTCGGCCGGAAGCGGACTCGCATCCAGCTCACGCTGCGCTGCCTCGATCTCGCGGGTCAGCACCAGCAGGCGGGCGCCGGTGAAGCGCACGCGCGCGTGATTCACGAACCGGCTCATCTCACCCAGGCTGGTCCACGTGCCGACCGAACCGATATACACGAACAGCGGTGGCGACGTGCGCAAGGCGCCGAGGGGATGAGGAAAACGTGCCAGATCCACGCAGGTCGGAATCACCGTGACCGGCGCCGCGGAAATCCCCGGCCATTGCTCCACGGCCGCCTTAGCACGGTTGGTCAACGTGATGATCGCGTCGGCATCTCGCAGCAACTGCCGCTCGATGCGCTTGACGGCGCGATAGATCGCCCCGTTCTTCGACCAGTGCCCTGCCTCGATCTTCTCGTCCGGCCAGAAGCCGCGCATGTCGAAAAGCAGTCGCACACCGATCAACTGCTTGAGGACCCATCCCATCAGGGCCGGAACGTAACTCCGGGCATGGACAACGCGATATTTCGTGCGACGAAATTCACGCAATGCCTGCGCGACGCCGCGCGCCATATCGTAGGCAGTGGCCGGCAATGACGGCCGCTTGTGATATCGAAGCGCGACCCATCTGATACCGTGCGACGCGAGATCGCGATCGAGCGCGACGCGCGGAGTACCTTCGAGGTCGTGAGGTTTCTCGAACGTCAGCAGCGTGATGATGGAACCTCGTTGCGCGAGACCGCGAACATACGGCAGGATCTGCGACTTGCCGAGGGGTTCGAGAAGACCGTCGTACGAAATGTACAGAACCGAAGGACCCTGTGACGCAGCGCGCTTCATCCTCAGACGGTGACACGAGACGACGCGACCAAGATTTCGACAGCTCGAACGACATCGTCGACTTGTGGCAAATAGGCCCGCTCGATACCGATGGCTGAGGCGATCGGCGTGTCTTTCCCGCTCAACTTCGCAACCGGCGCCAGCAGGCTTCCGAAGCACGCCCTGTAGAGTTGCTGCGCGATCTCAGAACCGACGCTGCACAGCTCCGGTGCCTCCTCCACGATCACGGCGCGGCGCGTCTTGTGAATCGAGGCGACCGCCACGTCGAGACTCAATGGCTTCAGCACGGGCACGTCGACGACTTCGGCTGACACCCCGCGGGCACTCAGCTCGTCGGCAGCCTTCTGGAGCATCACCGCAGCCTGCCCGTAGCCGATTAGTGTGACGTCGTTTCCCGGACGCACCACCACCGATCCACCGGCAATCTGACGTTCAGGAGCATGTTCGATCACGGTTCCTTTGACGCCGTAAACGAGCTTGTGTTCGAGGAACACCACTGGGTTGTCGTCGCGAATCGCGGCTCGCAACAACCGGCTGGCATCCGACGGATTCGAAGGAGCGACGACCTTCAACCCGGGTACATGTACCAGCCACGACTCGAGCGATTGCGAGTGGCTGGCGCCGTAGCCTCGGCCGGCGCCGAACGGCGCACGGACGACGAGCGGCACGCGGGCCTGCCCGCCGTACATGTATCGCAGCTTGGCCGCGTGGTTCACCAGCTGATCCATCGCCAGCGTCATGAAGTCCATGAACATGAACTCGACGACCGGACGAAGGCCCATCAGCGCGGCGCCCACCGCCACGCCCATCATGCCGCCTTCGGAGATCGGCGCTTCGCGCACGCGGCCGGGCCCGTGCTTGTCGAGGAGGCCGGCCGTCGCTCCGAACGCGCCCCCGTAGGCACCGATATCCTGGCCGATCAGGATGACATCAGGGTCGGCGGACAACTCTTCGTCGAGGGTTCGCCGGATGGCCTCAACGACGGTAATCTGTTCACTCATCACGCGTAGACTTCCGTCAATACGTCTGCGGCACCGCCCTCAGCGGAGCGCTTGGCAAACTCGACACCCGCCTCGACCTCGGCGACGACTTCATCTCGAAGGGCGGACATCTCCTCCGCCGTGGACACCGCCATCTCCGCCAGATGCTTCGAGAAGAGCACGATCGGATCGCGCTCGCGCCACTGGGCTTCTTCGTCGCGCGTGCGATATTTCCGCACATCACTCTTCGAATGTCCGGCGTAACGGTAGGTGGTGCACTCGATGAAATACGGCCGCTGCCGATCGAGTACCGCCCGCCGCGCCGCGGTCGCTGCCTCAAAGACGGCAGTCACGTCCATCCCGTCGACGCGCACACCCTCGATGCCATAGCTGCGGGCGCGCTCGAGCACCCCTTCGCCGCCAAGCATGCGATCGATGTGTGCCGACATCGCGTACATGTTGTTCTCGCACACATAGATGACCGGCAAGTCCCAGATCGACCCGAAGTTCAAAGCCTCGTGAAACGCACCCTGATTGACCGCGCCGTCGCCGAAGAAGACCACCGCGACGTTGGGCAGCTGCCGATACTTCAGTGCCAGAGCGGCCCCAGTGGCGATCGGAATGCCGCCTCCAGTGATGCCGTTCGTGCCGAGGAAGCCATCGACGAGCGACGCAAGGTGCTGCGTTCCTCCCTTGCCGCGACAATAGCCGTCGACCTTGCCCATCAGCTCCGCGAACATCCGGTCCAGCTGCAGGCCTTTGGCGATGGCGTGGCCATGGCCGCGATGCGTACCGGACGCGACGTCGCCGGCCACGAGCGCGGCACACACGCCGGCCGCGCACGCCTCCTGCCCAATACACAGGTGCACGGTACCGCCGAGCATCCCCCGCTTGAAGAGAAATTCGAGCTTCTCTTCGAAGAGACGGATGCGGTACATGGTGCGCAGGATGTGCAGCGCAAGCTGTTTTTCCATTTACCGGCCTTCCACCGGTTCGTCCGGCGCATCGCCGAGAAAGCCGACGACAGTCATCGCCGCCACGACCTCATCGGCGTGAAGAATCTTGACGAGAAAGCCATCGCGCTCGGCCTCGATGTCAAAGGTGGCTTTGGTGGTTTCGTAGGTGCACAGCAGATCGCCTTCGCGCACGGCGTCACCCACTTTCTTCACCCAGGGTGAGACATGGCCTTCGTCGATGTTGGCACCGAAGTGCGGAATCATGATTTCGTGAATCATCGTGGCTTTCTGGCGACGACGAGCTTGCCGCCTACGGGTGTCATCCAACGACCCGCTGAGACGCGGTAGAGGCTTCGAGAAAGCGCGTCGTTGACCTGAAGCAACGTGTTTTCTAGGCGATTTGACGTCACCATCGGACTCGCGGGCTCGACACGGGCGGCGGTGAACCCTGAGCGTTCGACGAATTGGCGCAGCGTCGTCGGCGAGTAGTCACGAAGGTGGAATGGAGGATTGAGCAGGTCAAGTTGCAGCGCCTTCTTCACGAGATACATCGGCACGGTTTGTGGAACTGCCGCGACGAGCACTCCTCCGGGTTTGAGGACTCGCGCAATCTCGCGAAGCGTCACGAATGGATCCCAAACATGTTCGAGCACGTAGATGCTCGTCACGACATCATATCGATTGCTGTCGAGCGCCAGCTCCTCCAGCGGCCTTTCAAATACCTGCCCGCCGGTTAGGCGTCGAGCGTAGGCGGCTGCCGACGCCGACAATTCAACGCCTTCTCGAGTCCAATCGGGCGGCCGAAACAGGTCGAGCAGGAAACCGTAACTGCACCCGATGTCGAGGACAATTCCCTCGCGATGGCCCTCATCCGTGACCGCCTGGCGGACATGTCGAAAGACTCCCGACATCTCACGACGCCACGCGTCGATACCGTGTTCGTCGAGGTCGGCGAAGAACTCCCGGTACCACTGCGCGAGTGCCTGCGGCGTCGGACGCGGATCAACGTAGACGTGCCGGCAGTTCTGACAGCGGACGATGTCAAAGCCGTTTTCGACATGGAGCCGGTCGCGGTTGAGGTCTCCGCACAATTCGCAGGCGCGCGATTCCGTCGGCGCCGTGGATGCGATCCACGAACGCCAGCGCGACGCCGGTCCAGAAACGGAAGTCTGGTCCCTGTGCTCCATTTACACCGCCGCGACCGGTTTCACTGCCCGAATGGCCACCGCAAGCAGGAAACCCTTTCCTTCGACCTTCCGCTCGACTGAAACGGCCCAACGGGCAAGCATTGCCGGACGGGGCAGGCGGGCAAACAGTCTCGGGAACAAGAATCCCTCGAGGCCAGATAACGTGTACGCGGCGAAACCAAACTTCCGCATCTCGACCAGGTTCAGCCCAGCAACCCGGGCCGCATCGCGAAGCTGCTCCGAGCGGAGGCCTCGTTCGTTTTCCTCGTCGAAGAATCGAAACAGGTGGTACATCGCCAATCGGCTCCAGCGGATCGGCAGCCAGTCATCGCAGGGGTCGAAGGCCAGAAAGACACCGCCCGGTCGAAGGACCCGGTGAACCTCTTCCATCGCCGCCGTGATATCGGGGAGGTGGTGAAGTCCGCCGCGGCATACGACGACATCGAGGACACTATCGGCGAACGGCAGTCGCAGCGCATCCGCCGCACAGGTGCGAACCGTGCCCCCAAGACTCTCACGCGCAAAGCGCAGCATGTCCAGACTGAGGTCGACAAGGGTGATGCGTCGATAGCCCGCGCCGGCGAGCCCATGCGACAACAGACCTGTGCCACCCATCATGTCGAGTATGTTGACGCTGCGATCGGTGGGCATCAGCGAGAGCACCAGTTCGTTCCAGTACTCGTTGAACGCGGAGTTGAAAGCTGTCCGCTCCACCCGCTCGAGCGCGTAGAGGTGGGCGATCTCACTGTGGATCGCCGCTTGGGCTGCAAGGTGCGAGCGTTCTTCAGCCAATCGGCCTCTTTTCCTCGACGCGCGCGACCTTGCGGGCCGGATTCCCGGACACAACGGTAAACGGCGCCACGTCACCGAGCACGACGCTGCCGCTCGTCACAATCGCGCATTCGCCGACCGTCACACCCGGCATGACGACGGCATTGACGCCGATGAAGCACGACCGACACAGCCGGACCGCGAGGACGTAGGGCTTGGTGTATGTCGCCAGCGTCTGGCCGGGCATGTAGTGCGCGACCACCACCGCCCCAGGGGCGATACGCACTTCATCTTCCATGGTGATCTGCTCCGGGAAGGAGCCATCGATGACCGCAAATCGATCGATGAAGACGTCGCGCCCGAGCCGGGCGCCACGAAAGCGGTGACACGCCGTAGTGAAGCCTGGCGGCGCGATCCGCGCGAGCACGACCAGCACGTACGACCGCAGGAAATAGTCGACCAGAAACCGCGCCAGCGAGAGCGGACTTCCGGAATAGCCCTTCAGGCTGGCCACCGCACGCAGGCCCTCAAAAAATGGCATTGAGAATCGCGGGGTCAGAGACCGCCTGCCGGTAGGTCACGGTGTGAAACTGTCGGGCCAGGGCGCCAATCGCCTGATCAACCATCTCGAGGCGCTCGGTGAGCGTTCGGCGCATCGCCGGATACGACCGCAGCGCCGGCGAAAATCCCCGATCGTTCTCGCCATACAGGTCGAACGAGTGAAATACATACGTGACGAACCGCGAGCGCCGCATGCAGGACAACGCCAGGCGAAAGCTCTGGACGCCGGCGACAAACATCACCGTGGCATAGAACGGGAACCGGATTCCCGGAAGCTGGCTGATCGGAAACTCGACCATGCCGCGGGTGCCGCGCCGCCAGAACGGGCTTCCCAGTCGGTATGGACGGGTCGGCGCGAATGAGCACTGCCATTCGCCCAGGCCCAACGGACGTCCGCCACCGGCGACTCGATAACAGACGTTCAGCACGGGGTTGAAGAACGACGGATAGACCGACGCGTCATAGAGGAAGCCCTGCTCCTCAAGGATGTCAATCACGTCGCCATCGATGTCGTGCGCTGGGGCCTTGTAGCCAATGACTGGCTGGCTGGTTACATCCTCAAGAATCTTCTGCGCGTCGACGATCTCACGCACCTTCTCGTCATGTGACAACCGGCGCATCCCGAATGGATGCGTCATCGTGTGGTTCGCCACTTCATGACCGGCGGCGAGAAACCGCTTCAGTCCCTGGCGATTGCCTTCGTCGAGCAGGTCTTCGCCAATTACGAACAGCGTCGCCTTGACGCGATGGCGATCGAGGATCTCCAGGAACCTGTCTGCGACGATCCCATATGCAATACCGCGGGCATCCTGTGGGCGCAGGTTGAGCGTGCGATACAGGTGCTTGATGTCCTCATAGTCGAGCGCCACGCACGCGTACCGGCCATCAGCCGGCTCGCCGCCGTTTCCGTTGCCCTCCGGTCGCATTACATCAACGGCTCGTAATCCGACAGCTTCCAGTAGCCGAGCATCTCGTCGTACCACTGGGCACTGGTGGTACCGGACTCGATCCGCTCGACGAGCATGCGCCCGTTCTCCATGCTGTCGTGCATGTCGTTCTGCAGGAACATGCCCTGGCGTCCGAAGGTGTAGAGGTTGCCCACGGCGGCGAGGCCGGTGAGCACAGCTCGCAGATTTCGATCGAAATCCAGGTCGTACACCGGGTACGCGTCCCTCATCCGCACGACGTGGCACGCGGATATCTTTGAAATATCGACGTTGGGAATCTGCCTGAGCTCCTCTTTCGCCATCGCAAACAGCTGGTCGTCGCTGCTCTTCCACAAGGCATCGCCGAAATAGCAGCCCCGTTCCGCCGAGACGACGCTGCGATCCGCGATCGCCGTGTCCGGGCTCATGTTCTTCTGCTCGGTCAGCCGGTTGAACTTGAAGCTCTTGTCGACGAGATAGATCCAGTGCACCGGCAGGACCTTCTTCTGCTCGAACGCCATATGGACGACGATCAGCGATCGGTACCGCAGCAGCTTCTGCGAATGGGTGTAGAAGTCACCGAGCGGAGGAGTCAACGCGCCAACCAGGTACTTCAAGGGGATGGACGAGACGATGAGATCGCAGGGGATCTCGGTCTTCGAGCCGTCAGCGCTCGTGATCTGGACGCTGGTGGCTCGCCCGTCGCGCACGCAAATCGCCGTCGGCGTGCAACTGAGATGGAACGTGCCGCCGCGAGCGGTCAGCGTCGCCGCCAGCTTCTCGAACAACTGGCCGCTGCCGAGCCGCGGATAGACCAGGTCTTTCCAGTAGGTTTCCTGTTCCTCGCCCTTGCCGCCCAGCAGTTTCAGGATGATGTCTTTGAGATTGAGCCGGTGAATCTTGCGCGCCGCGAACTTGGCGGAGATCTTCGACGGCGGCATGCCCCACACCTTGCTGGTGTAGTTGCCGAAGATGAGCTCATAGAGCGACTTGCCGAACCGCTTGATGCACCACGACTCAAAGGTATCGTCTGGCACGGCGATATACCGGTAGATCCATGACGACATCAGGAAGTCGAATATGAGCTTGGCCGAGAAGAACGGGTTCATCTTCCGGATCAGCTCGTAGAACTGCATCGGGTACCTGAAGTACTTGCGGTGCAGGTAGAGCAGTTCGCTGCGGTCCTGGAAGATCAGGTCATCCGGCGCGTCCTTGAAGATGTCGCGCACCAGGTCCATCGACGGCGACGGTTTCACATGGAAGGCGTGCGGGCCGTAATCGAGGATGAAATCGGTCCAGCGAAAGCTGCCGCCGAGGCCGCCCACCCGCTCCTCGCGATCGACGACGTCCACGACATAACCACGCCCGAGCAGATGGTGCGCCGCGCTCAGCCCGGCAGGACCGGCGCCCAGGACGACCGCGCGCTTCATTGGCAACTCCCCACCGCAGCGAGGTGATCTCTCAACGAGAGGAGGCCTTCCTCCAGCGGGATCCGCGGCGCAAAACCGAATAGTTGCTGCATCTTGTGATGTGAGACGAAGAATTCGATGTATTCGGGAACTGCGCCGGCGTGCGCGATCCCGGGACGCTCGATACCGAGGATGCGCCCGGCGCGAACGACGAGCTCGTTGATGGAGATAGCGGCGCCGCTCGCGAAGTCAACCACCTGATCGGAGACGTCGGAGGTGAGCACCGTTTCGATACCACGCACTGCATCGGCCACGTACATCGCATCGATGCGGTTCTCACCGTCGCCGCGAATCTGGAACGGCTTCCCCGCTCCGGTCGCCGCCCACTGCACAAGCTTCGTGTAGATCTTGCGTGGTGGCTCGTGCGGGCCGTAGGCGCCAAAGAATCGCAGAATCACGTACGACCCGATCCGCTCGACGTGCCGGAACCAACGTACATACTGCTCGCACGCCAGCTTCGAGATGGCATACGGCAGTCGCGGGGCCACCGGCGTGTCCGGACCGACCAGGCCGCGCAATCCGTCGTAGACCGCGCCGGACGAAAAGTAGACAAAGCGATCGCAGCGGAATGCCGACAGCACATTGACGAGCGCCATCGGACCAGCGGCGAGATCCGTCGCCGGATCCGCGGCTGACCGCGCCGGATCCGAGTTTGCGGCGAGGTGCAGAATCGCGTCAAACCGATCCGGGAGCACGCCGGCGAGCTCGCGCACTGCGCGCCCGCTCGACAGGTCGCAGCGGTGCACGGCAACGTGCCCGAGCGCGTGACCCGATACAAACTCCGGGAAATCGCCGGCGCCGTGGTACACCGCATCGATGGTCCACGCCGGATTGGACGAGAGCAGAACGTTCCGTCCGAGAAACCCTGACGCCCCGGTAACCAGCAGTCTCATGCAGGCATGATCGATCTGAAATAGTCGATCGTCTTCGTCAGCCCCTCATCGAGGCCGACTTTCGGCTCGAACCCCAGCATCTTTTCCGCCTTCGCGACCGACGGCACCCGCACCTCGACGTCGGGACCAGCCGGCTCGCGGAAGTCGATTCGTGACGACGAGCCGGTCAGCGAAATGACTCGCTCGGCCAGCTCGAGAATCGTCGTGGTGCCGCGGGGATTGCCGATATTGAACACTTCCATCTTCGGAAAGCTCGTCGCGAGCACGCGCTGCATGCCGTCCACGAAGTCGCTGATATAACACCACGCGCGAATCTGCGTGCCGTCGCCGGAAATCGTCAACGGCTGATTGCGGACCGCCAGACTGACGAAACGCTGGATCGCGCTCTCTCCAGACTGACGCGGACCGTAGACATTGAACGGCCGCACGCTGATCGCCTCGAGCGCATGCTCTTCGTGATACGCGTGCGCGAGATGCTCGGCGGCCAGCTTGCTGACGGCGTACGACCATCGGATCCGGCCGACCGGCCCCTGGGTGGTCGGCGATTCCTCGGTCGCGCGGTAGACCATCGGACCGTAGACCTCACTGGTCGAGAAATCGACGAACTTCTTCACGCCGGTGGCGACCGCCGCTTCGAGCGTGTACAGCGTCCCGAGCAGGTTGACCTTGAGCGTGACCATCGGCCGCTTGACGACCGTCTCGACGCCGGCGATCGCGGCGCAATGGACGACGATGTCGCAGCCTGCCATCGACGCCGTCAGGTGCGCCTGATCCAGCACGTCGCCCTCGATGACGGTCGCGTTCCGATGCGCGAGCAGCTCGGAGCCCACCAGCGAGGTGCGATAGCGACTGTCGTAGAGCACGACGGTATTGCGCTCGATCAACGACTCGGCAACGTGCGAGGCAATGAACCCCAGTCCTCCGGTGAAGAAAATCCGCTTGCCTTCAATCACGCTGTCACATCTCCTGTTGTAGTGGCGACCCGTCCGGTCAGGACGTCACCGTATGCTGTTTCCAGGACCCGAACACCAGCGCCGGCAGCAAATCGCCGGGCCGCGGTGCGTCGAGCTTCTGAACCAAGCGCGTCGCGTAGAATTGGATTGCCGCAGAGCGCCAGGATCGAGCGGGCCAGCGCGTCCGGGTCATTGGCCGGCACCAGCACGCCGTCGAGGCCATCCTGTACCAGCTCACTGATTCCGTCGACCCTCGTGCCCACCGACGGAAGGCCCATGGCCATTGCTTCCATCAGCGCAATGCCAAGCCCTTCGCCGAGCGACGGGAACACGAACAGATCGGCCGCCGCAAGCACAGCCTCGACATCCCGGCCGGAACCCAGAAAGCGCACCGTATCTGTGATCCCGAGCTCCGAGGCCAGCGCCTGAAGTCCACTCCGATCGGGACCGTCGCCCATCAGGAACAGCTGCAGGTGAGGCGCCCGCTGTCGCACAGCGGCGACCGCCTGCAGCAGTGCCCGGTGTCCCTTCTCCCACGACAGGCGCGCGACGTTGAGCACGACGAAGTCTTCGTCGGCGACTCCCAGGCGCGCGCGCGAGGTGCGGCGCTCTTCCGGTGACGGCGGGTAAAAGCGCTCCAGATCGAGGTAGTTGTAGACCAGCTTGATGTCGGAAAGACCAAAATGCCGCGCGTAGTCAGTGCGCACCGCCTCCGAGACGGCAATGAAGCCGCGGTTCACGAGTCGGGCCGACCACTTGTCGAGCTGTTTCCACATTCGCGCGCGCCAGGTCAATGCGGGCCAGTAGCTGTAATCGAGGTGATGAAAAGACGTCACGACTGCCGGCACACCCGCCAGCACGGCGGCGAGGCGCCCGTAGACGTTGGAGAGGCGCAGGTGTGTGTGAATGAGATCCGGGCGCACGCGGCGAAATATCCGGAACAGGCGGAACACGACGCGGAGGTCAAGCGGCGAAACGAGACCAGCGACATGGACTTCGACGCCGGCTCGCTCGAACTCGCCGCTCAGGTCGAGTGGTGAGGCCAGCGCGATCACCACCGGCTCGAACCTGGACCGGTCCAGGTGTTGGACGGTTGTGAGCACCAGCTGCTCGGCGCCACCTCGGCGCAGGGAATCGATGACGTAGGCGACACGAATTTTCAAACCGCGCGCTGTCCCACGCCGAACAGATTCCGATTCGCCTTGAACAGTTCACCGGCGATTCGTACATCCTGAGCGCTCACCTCGTGGAATACGACGAGCCCCCCCAGGTACAACAGCACCAGCGCCGCGCCGGCGATGATCGCGTGGCTCGAGACGGCACTCAGCACGAGGTATCCAAGCACGCCAACAGCCAGCGCACCACCGGCCGCCCGCATGGATGCCATCGGCAGCATCGGGAAAAACTCCGGGGAGATCCAGAAGAACGCGACCCAGGTCACGACATGCGAGACAATCGCGGCGGCAACCGCACCCCACACCCCAAACGCCGGCACCAGGGCGAACGTGCTGAGCACGGTGGACAGCGCCAGCACACCGGCCAGCGAGACCGCCCGCCCGATTCTGCCGAAGACGTTGGTCTGAAACAAGGTGAACGGATCACGACATGCGCGAAGCACGAATACGATCAGCAACACCCGCGCGAGCGGCACCACCGGCAGGTACGACGAGCCATAGACCACGGTGACGATCGGCTCGACGGCCACGAACACCACCAGTGCCGTGATCACGACGACCTGCAAGAACCACCGGAAGATCAGCGCGAACTTCTGCCGGACGGCGATGGCGTCAGCCTTGGCGATTTCAGAGACGTATGGCGCGAAGATAATCGGCAGCACCTTGAACAGGCTGATCAAGCCGTTGATGAACAACGAGGCGATGTAGTACATGGCGAGGTCGGCGGGGGCCGCGAAACGTCCCAGCAGCAACTTGTCCGACCAGGTCACCACCAGCTGGTACAGGTTGAGGACGCAGAGCGGCAGGCCGAACCCCTTAATGGTCGCAATCTCCCCGCGCATGTGGCGCCAGCCCGGCCGTGCCAGGGCGCGGCGCATCGTCGCCGGGAGCCAGACGACCGCGAGCGCCACCGCACCCGCGGCAGCAATCGCATTTCCGAGAAGCACATCGGCGAGCGTGCCGTGCAGTGCGAAGCCGACCACGATCACCGAGGTGATGCGAAGCACACCGAACGCGATGTTGAGCCACGACTCGCGCCGCCAGTCCTGCAGCGACTGGAACGTCTGGACGAAGAAATCAAACAAGGCGAACACCGCGAAATAGACGATGCCCACACGGATCAGTGGCACCAGCGTCGGCTGATGATAAATGCCCTCGGCGATCAGGCGTGATGCCAGCAACAGGCCGCCGGCAATGAGCGTGAGGCCGGCAAGCTGCACCAAAAAGGCGGTTCCATACAGAGCCGCGGCATCCGCCTCGTGTTTCTCGGTCAGTCTCAGCGGAATGAACCGGATCAGCGTGGCCTTCGCGCCAAAATCTGAGATCGCAAAGGTCAGGGACGCCACCGCGTACACGAGCACGAATTGGCCGTATTGCTCCTTGCCGTAGATGCGGTTGAGCAGCACCGAGACGGCAAGGCCAACCACGATGTCGATCACCGTGGTGATCGCTTTCAACGACACGCCCTGGGCGAGTCGATGCAGCCGCGCGATGTTCACAGCTTCACGTTGGTGTTGTCACAGGCGTTGTGCCGCAACCAGGGCACGGTTGCCGAGCTCCAGCGATGACATGACGGACCAGTTCGAGACCGTGCACGACACCCTCCTGGTGGCGGCGGCCAGACGCTTCTTGAGCGATGACGTGCCGTCGGGAAGCGGGTCGCTCTCGAAGGTGCGCAGCCGGACAATCTCGAACCCGCTGCGATCGAGCAGCTGCCGCAGGCTGCACGGCGTGAACTCCCACACGTGCAGTGGCGGATACGGCGAATACGGATCCTGCTTCAGCTGCATGTTGACCCGGAGAAGCGCGTTGAAGATCGACCGGTTGTAGGTGATCGGCTGCTGCAGCACGAGCAGTCCGCCCGGCTTGAGCGCCTGGCGAATGTGGGCGATGCTGCCATGAAGATCAGGAAGGTGCTCCAGGACGTCGGCCAAGTGAATCACATCGAACGCGGCCGGCCCGAACAGGGCGGCGAGATCTTCGACGGTTCCCTCCCTGACGTCGAGGCCGAGTTCGGCCCGTGCATGCGCGGCCATTCGCGGGTTCGGCTCGATACCGGCGACGTCGTAGCCGGCCGTCCGTGCACGGACGAGAAAACGTCCACCGGCGCAGCCAATGTCGAGCAGTCTTCCCGATGGCGTGCGATCCCGGATCCACGACAGCGTCTCATCGTCATGCCGATTAGGACCATCGGCCAGCGTCGAGAGATAGCCGACGGCGGTCGATCCCGGCGCGCGGTAGGTCTCGAAGTAGTCATCCCCGCGGTACACCTCCATCAACACATCGTCGGTCGGAAGCGGGTCGACGAAGAAGAGCCCGCAGTCGCGGCACTGGAGGATGTCGTATTGCCGTTCACGATGCCGGTATCCTCCGACCCACGATCGCCGCACGCGCCCGGAGCCGCACACCGTGCATGCGCGCAGCGGATCAGAAGCCAGCGGCTGAACCTGCGGCCGGAAGAGACTCGCCGGCATTTACAGCCTGCAACACCAAGTCGACATTCCGCGAGACGCTGCCTCGCTGCGTCTGAAGGAGATTGTCAATGCATTGGTCGAACGACGCGCGTAACTGCCGATCCGTGACAAGGCGAACAACGCCGGTCGACAGATCCCCCGTCGTCGCGATCTCGACGCCCGGCCACACCGCTCGAAGCGCCGTCGTGACCTCCTGCCAGAGATTCATGAACGGCCCGAACATGATCACCTTGCGCTGGACGAGGGGCTCAATGGGATTCTGACCGAGTCCAAGGACGTGCCGCCGGTACATCGTGCCTCCGAGAAACACGACCGACGCCACTGCGTACAAACGACTCAGCTCGCCGAACGTGTTGACGATGATGGCGACGCCGGAATCCGCGGCGCTGCCGTGGATCTCAGTACGTTTCACGCACTCGAGACCGAGGCCGGCAAGAACGCCGATCATGCCGTCGGCCTGCTCGGCGTAGCGCGGGACCACGACGAGACGAAGACCGGGCACCGCACGGCGCGCCTCCAGGTAGGCGCGGCCGACGATCTCTTCTTCCCCCGAATGGAGGCTGGCGGCAAGAAACACGGGCGCATCGCGGTGTATGTGCAGATCGCTGAGCAGCCGCTGTCGGTCTGCGTCGGTCACGCCGAGGAACTCGAAGTCGAACTTGAGGTTGCCGGTGATGGACACATGAGCCCGGTCGGCGCCACGGCTGACGAAGCCTGCGACGTCGTCTTCGCCCCAGGCGCCGATCCAGTCGAAATTCCTGTACGGCTCGAGCTCCATCGTTCGCCAGAGCATCGGGTGACGATGGATATCCTTGCTCATCAGGCCGCTCACCAGCACCGTGCGCACGCCAGCGCGACGGGCGTGCCTCACCAGCAGGGGGCAGTACACGTTCTGGACACACACGAAGGCGACAGGCTTTATGCGCCGCAGTGCACGGCGAACCGGGCCGCGGCAATCCCAGGGCGTATCGAACACCGCATCGACATCGAGATTGGCTCGGGCGAAATCGAACGAGTACTTGCTGTTGGTGGAGAGAACAATCGCCCAGCCTGGCAGTGCCCGCCGCAGCATCCGGCAGAACGTCACGATCTGAGTGACTTCGCCTCCCGACAAGGCCTCAATCCAGACGACGCGGCGGTCTCTGACGAGGCGCCGGAGCGCGCGAGGCACGTACCCCCACCGGCTCCAGAAGTACTGACGCCAATATGGATCGCGGCCGAGCAGAACCCGTCGCACGAACGTGACGGGGAGCGCGGCATACGCCGTCGCTCGATACCGCCAGTCGTGCGGGCGACGCATGATCACAGGCCGACTGCGGAAGGGGGAATCAAGTGGCCCGCAGCGACGTCTTCCAGCGCTACGCGGCCGATGACCTTCCCGATCGAGGACGGTGGGAGTCCGGTGCCGGGGCGAAGACAGACGATGTTCGCCGCTTCGATGACCGCACCCGCCTTGATGTCGACGCGCGCGGCAAGGCTGCGTCGCATCGCGATGCGGCTGGCGTCCTGTCCCTGTTCGCCGCCGGGAGTGGGAGGTCCGAGCATCGCGGCCATCGAACGGACCTGAGCGGTCAGGTCACGGAGATCCGCGGGGTCGGCCGAGAGCTGGTGATCACGAAACGTTCGTCCGTGTTTCTCGAGCGTGAAGTGTTTCTCGAGCACGCACGCGCCGAGCGCCACGGCCCCGAGGCAGGCGGTGATCCCGAGCGTGTGGTCGGAGTAGCCGACTGGCAGATGAAACTCGGCCTGCAACGCCGTCATCCGCCGCAAGTTGGCATCCTCGGGAGCGGTCGGATAGTTCGATACGCAGTGCATCAGGATGACCCGGTCCGACAACGCTGCACGTTCGACGCCGGCGGCCCGGGACACCACCTCGAGGGCGCCGTCGATCTCCTCGAACGTCGCCATTCCGGTTGAGAGCAAGATCGGTTTGCCCGACCGCCCGACGCGCTCGAGCAGGGGAAGAAACGTCAGATCCCCCGAGGCAATCTTGAACGCTGGCATCAACGGGTCCAGCGCGTCCGCGGTATCGAGGTCGAACGGCGTGGACAGGAACACGACGCCGGCGTCGCGGGCGATCGCGGCAAGCTCGACGAACGTGTCGGCGGTCAACGCCAGCCGCTGAAAATGGGTGAAGCGCGTGGCTTCGCTGCGCGCGACGATCTTCTCGGCCCGATAGGTTTGAAACTTGACCACGTCGGCTCCGGCCCGGGCCGCTTCCCACACCATCGCCTTCGCCACCTCGGGATCGCCTTCATGGTTTGCGCCTATTTCGGCAATCACCATCGGACGTACGTCGGTGTCGAACGGGCCGATCTTCACAGCAGGCGGCTCCAGGCGAATTCGGTGGGGATCGCCAGTGGCAGGGCACGCTTGCGAACGTCGGCGTTGACGAGCAGCAGTTCAGGGCGAGCCTCAAAGAATTCGACGATATCGTCGAGACGATAGGTCAACGCCTTGCCTATCCGGCGCATTTCATCCAGGAGTTGGCGAATGACTTCGAGGTCGGCAGGGGTATCGAGCGTCAGGCGCCAGTTCCGCGCGTGAGACTCGTCGACCGGTCCATGGGTCGCGCGGAACTGGTCGATGTGGTCCACGACATAGGTGGTCAGATATTCGGTTCCTTGCGTGTCCACGGCGGTACTGGCAATGAGCCGCAGTAACGCCGCGTCAAAGACCTCGACCTCGGTGCCGCTAGGCAACGGTTTCATGTCGGTGTATTCGGCATTGACCGCGAGATGGTGGCGGATCGCGCGATCAAGATAGTCAGGGTCGACAAGGAGATCATCGCCGGTCACGCGCACCACCACATCGACAGGGGATCCATCGATCGCTCCCAGCATTCGTGTCAGCACGTCATCGACGGCACCGCGGAATACCGGGACGCGGTAATCGGTACCGAGCCGTTCGATGACATCGTCTTCCTCGTTTGTCGTCGTGCACAGGATCACTCTGTTGACCATGGTCGCTTGCTTGAGCCGTTCAAGCAGATGGCCGAGCGCCGGCATCCCACCGACGTCAATCATCGCCTTGCCCGCGAGACGCGACGATCGCATCCTCGCAACCACCAGCGCCCAGGCCGTATGCGGGACATCCGCACGGGTTACGACGTGTTCGGCGGGAACCTCGCGGAGCAGTGGACGTCCCAGCAGGTTCTCCAGGTCGGGCACATGGCTGTCTACGTCGGCGCGCTTCATCTCGAGATCGGCCAGTGTGAGACGCGCACCGGCGGGCAGCGCCCGTGTCGTCACCCAATGTTTCTTCATCTGCCGCCGATACACCGCCTCGCTCGCCGAGAAACGTTCGGGATCCGACCCAATCGCGCCCTCGACGCGGCGTACGATGGCGACGAACGCGGCGAATTCGTCGGGGTTCAGCGAGGAATAGTGATCGACGCCCCTGGCCTGGCGATCGAGGGTGATGTGCTTCTCGATGACCGTGACACCGAGTCCCAGCGCAGCAATCGGCAGGATCGCGGCAAGCGGGTCGTCGCCGTCGACGTGGTCCATGTAGCCGACATCACAGGACGCGCCGAAGATCTCACGCAACCACGTGATTCGCGCGAGCCGTGAGTCTTCCACCGCGGTCGGATACGACTGGAAGCCGTGTAGCAGCACCGGGCGTGGGCGGAACTCCGAACGCACCAGCGCCACGGCCCTGGCGATTTCCCGGAAGGTGCTGCCCCCCGCGGCCAGCAAGACGCGCTTGTCCGTCGCCGCGATGGTCCGAAGCAGCGGGTCGTTGCCGAGATCCGACGAATGAATCTTCACACCCGCTACGTCGGCTTCGAGCGCCAGCGCCAGCGCCCGCGGACCGAAGACATCGCAGTAGACGCGGGCGCCGCGACCGAGGAGATCGGCCAGCAGCGTACGCCACGTCGCGTCACCGAAGCTCTGTCGCTTGAAATGCTCGAAACGCCGGTGGCGTTCCACCAGGAGCTCGTCGGCAAAGTAGATCTGAAACTTGACGGCGTCGGCGCCGTTGGCAAGAGCCGCGTCGGCCAATCGCGCGGCGAGCGCCGGATCCCCCTGATGCGCATTCGCGATCTCGGCGATGATCTCGACCGGGGTAACGCCGGCCGTGTCGCGGCGGCCGTTACTCGGCATCCGGCACCTGTTCCCACGCGTAGGTTTCCTTGAACGGACACACCCGGCAGACCGGGATGTCGTCGACCTGGCCTTCGACATGAGTGCGACGGACGTCGTTCAGGATCGTGCCGTCCCAGATTTCCTTGAGTGTTTGCACGCGATGCGGCGGGTCGATGTAGCGCTTCGGCATCTGCGCGTTGGCCATCGGCAGGAACCCCTTGGCGCCTTTCTTGATCTTTTCGTGCACCGCCTCGTGATCGGCGCGCGCCTGGGTGAATGCGTCCGGACCCACGTAGCCGATCGGGTACTCGCTGCCCCAGTCGTAACAGCACATGCTGACCGTTCCGTCGTAGGTCACCATCAATCGCTGGTAGGGTTGCTCGCATGGCAAGCGTCCCACCGCCACGAACACGTTGCCGTTCAGATCTCGCCAGTTTGCCACGTCCGTTTCGGGCATCGCCTTCGCGGCGAGGAATGTGGCGATGCGCGCCCGCGTCGACGGGTCAAGCGCATGGAGCGCGCCGCCGCGTTCGGTGTAGGCCTTCACCGATACGTCATCGACGCAGTCGGAAAAGAGATCGAAAAAGGCGTCCTGCTCGTCGTAGGTCTCGGCCGTGAGAATCATCTGGATCTTTGTCACGGGCCACGGCGAGCCCGTTTCGGCGCGGACGCGAGCGAAGCGGCGGATGTTCTGGTACACGTCCTCGAAATGATTCTCCGCAAAACGGCCGACACGCATCTTCTCGTAGGTCTCTTTGGTGCCACCGTCGAACGAATAAATGATGAAATCGAGGCCGGCGTCGATCAACGCCCGACTCTTTTCCTCCGTCAGCGTGACGGCATCCGTGTTGATGATCGTTTCCAGGATGCCGGCACGCTTCGCATAGTCGATGAACTGCGGCAGCTTGGGATGAAGCAGAGGCTCGCCGCGCCAGTTCAACTTCAGCGACGACACGCCGAGCTCGGCGCACTGGTCGACCAGGCGGTAGTAGAGGTCTTCGGCGATCAACTTGTCGGGCGTGACAATGAACTGCCGGTAGCAGAACGGACAGGCCAGATCACACACCGCCGCCGTTTCGATGTCGACGCACAGCGGCGGGTGACCAGTCGTCTCGAAGTAGCGCTCGTGCAGCCGCCCCTCAATCGCCTCGCGGGGATACCCTCTCCAGCCGGCACGATAGTTTTGAAACCGTTCGATGAAATCGGCAAGGATCGCGCCGTCCTGGTCGCCGCCGGCCCGCTCCACGGCGTAGCGATAGGCCTTATTGGCGGGCATCGATGCGATGGCATGCGCGACTCGCCCGGCTTCGCCGTCTTTCCGGCCCTGGATCGCGTATTTGCGTTGGGCCGCCACTAGACCGGCACTCCCGTGGATCGCTGGCGCGCGGTGAGCAGATACTCCGCCAGCTGGAAATCCTCCTCGGTGTCGATTTGCAGGCTTTCATGTCGAAGCATGACGGTATGCGCGAGGCGGTCACCGAGATAGTTCGAGCGATCCAGGTTGTCGACCCGGGCCAGGTAAATCGCGCCGTTCTCCACCCACAGGGCTTCGCGCTCGAGCCGGAGGACGCTGCGTCGGAAGAGTGGCCGCAACCCTGTTCCGACATGCTGATAGTGGGTCGAGAGATCTTCGTAAGCCGAGATCACCCCGTCGGCCTGAAAGATCGTCATCACGTCTGCCGCATTGCGTACCTGCGTCGCGGTCCGCAGCGGCGTGTTAACGTAAAGGAGCATGAACGCGTCGATGGGAGTGTCGCTCTCACGATGATCGAGCGCGTACTGTACGGTGGGGACAATCGGGGTGTTTGGACGCGCGAGCTCGGATGGTCGCCGGATCGCGGTCACGCCTGGAACTCGAGTCGCGTGCGCCAGCACCTCTTCGTCTTCCGAGATCACGATCACCTGTTCAAAGATCGCCGAGCTGATCGCGGCATCGATCGTGTAATCGAGCAGCGGGCGGCCGGCAAGCGGCCTCAGCGCATAGGCAGGCTCGCCATGCTCCCGGCCACGGACCGGAATGATCGCCACCGTTCGGAGCGGCGCGGTGCGGTGTCTTTCGGCGTGCCTCCGATCGATGCGACGCCGATTCTCGAGAATGCGTTCGCGGTTGCCGGACAGGCTGTTGCCGTGCTGACGGTAGTAGAACAGCGGAACGTTGACGTTGTAGACGCCGAAGCGCTCAATCAGACGCACCCAGAGGTCGTATCCATCCTGACAGGTGATGTCGTCCGAGTAGCCTTCGAGCTCGAGCAGGCAACGTTTGCGAATCATCGTCCCCGCGCCGTGCGCCGGCGCGGTGTACAGGGTGACCTCGGTTCCGAGCTTGCTTCGGCGTTCGAGGCTCAGGATGTCGCCGTCCTCGGTGATGCGGTAATAGTCGGGATACACCAGGCCGACTTCGGGGTGCGTGTCGAGGATGTTCGACAGCACCACCAGCGCGTTCTCGTCGAGGTAATCGTCGGCGTCGAGGCGCAGAATGTAGTCGCCGCGCGAGAGCCGAAGCGCGATGTTGCTGGAGACGATCAGGCCGCGATTCTCCTGAAGGACCACGCGCACGCCTGGCAAATGCTCGAACTCGCGGATGATGTCCGGCGAACCATCGGTTGAGCCGTCATCGATGATGATTAGCTCCCAGTGCGAATACTTCTGGTTCAGCACGCTTTGCACGGCCTGCCGCAGGAATTGGCCGTAGTTGTGGTTGGTGATGTAGACGGTGACCACGGGGGAGCTCATGTCTCTTCGCTCATCGAACACCTACGTGAAGAATTCTCGAAACCACAATTCGAGGTTCACCCAACTCCAGATCATCAACGCCCGATTCGCCATCCCTCCCGCATGCAGCTCGAACTCTCGTAGCACCTCGTCGGTGTTGAAAATGCCGCGCGCGTTGAAACTCGCGGATTGCAGGATGTCCGCGACCGGACCCTTCAGCTCCCCGCGCCACCACGCGGCGGCCGGCGTGGTAAATCCCAGCTTTCCGCGGCGCGAGCGGACCTTTTCGGGCACGACATTGGTCAGAGCGCGACGCAGGATGTACTTGTGCACCCCGCGCCGGATCTTGAGATCGTCGGGAATCGAAAACAGGAACTCCACCATCCGGTGATCGAGAAACGGCTGCCGTGTCTCGATCGAGAAGGCCATGCTGTTGTGATCCTCGTACCGCAACCACGCGGGCAGCGGTGACGATTCCAGGCCCGCGACCAGTTCGTTGCTCAGGACGCTCGAGAACGGTCGCCTCGGCGCCGCTCGCCTGGTCGCATGGTGCTCCGCGAACGCCGGATCGAGATGCGCAAAGACCTGCCGATGCACGCCGGCGGCGTCCTTCACGCCATTGAACCAGTGCCTGCCGAGCGCCTGCAGCGAATCCAATCCGGTGGAGAGCACACCACGTTGGCGCATCGCGGCATCTGCTCTCACCTCGGCAGCAAATGTGCCGATGCGACCCTGGCTGAGAAGCTCCGCATGGAAGTACCGGCTGTGGGGGGGATAACCGGCCAATGTCTCGTCGCCGCCATGGCCATTCAGCAGCACCGGCACGCCGTGGTCACGCGCCTGCTCCATCAACAGCCAATGGGCAATGATGTTGGGGTTGCTCCACGGCTCTTCCTGCGCTCGGATCACCTGCGGGAGGAGGTCGAACAGGCGATTCGGCTCGGGAAACACCAGGTGGGAACGCAGCCCCGTAGCTTGCAGCACCGGTTCGATGTACTCGCGTTCGTCGAACCTCGGATCCTCTGCGCAAGAGGAAAATGCCGAGGCGTTCGGCACCAGGGTCGAGGCCACGCAGGCGATTGACGTCGAGTCGAGGCCGCCGCTGAGACAGAACCCGACGGGCACGTCGCTGCGAAGCCTGAGCCGCACCGATTCCCGGAACATCGAGCCGAACTCGGCGACCGCGTCGTCCTCGCCCGCCGCTGGCCGCGGCTTCGCATCGCCGAGAGCCCAGTACCTCCAGAGACGCACGCCACCCTTGCCGATGACCATCGAATGGGCCGGCGGCAGCTTCTGGATGTTCTCGAAGAAGGTGTCGTCCGACACATCCGTAAACCCGTACCCGCGAGCCACGTAGTCGAACACGGCCCGGTAGTTCGGTTTCTTGATCACGCTCGGGTGCTGCAGCAGTCCCTTGATCTCCGACGCAAACACGACCACGTCGCCATCGGCAAAGTAATAAAACGGCTTCTCCCCGAATCGGTCCCTGGAGCAGAAGAGGATCTTCCGCTTGGCATCCCACAGCGCGAACGCCCACATCCCGTTGAAATGTTTCACGCAATCGACGCCGTACTGTTCGTACGCGTGAAGCACGACCTCGGTATCGGTGTGGCTCGCAAAGGTGTGACCTTGAGACGTCAGCGCCGCCGCCAACTCCGCGTGGTTGTAGATCTCGCCGTTGTACGTGACCCACACGGTGCCGTCTTCGTTGCACATCGGCTGATGGCCCGCGGGGGTGAGATCGATGATGCTGAGCCGTCGGTTGCCGAGCGCAAGATCGCAGGTTGTGGCCTCTCCGTACTGCCGCCGCCTCGTCAGGTCAATAACGCCACCGAGCGTGGTGTCGACGAGGATGTGCCCCTCGTCGTCGGGACCGCGATGACGGATTGCGTCAGTCATGGCCTTGACGATTGTTGCCTCGACGGCACGAGGATGGCGATTCAAGACTCCGGCGATTCCGCACATGTGGCTAACGGCAACGAAGCGTGCAGTGCATCAGCGGCGCAGCAACGCCACGAGACGGTCGGTGTATCGCTCGCCGATGATCGCGGCAAGCCGGCATCGTGTGCGATGGCGGGCGTTCGCCAACCCGATCTTGATCGTCGCGGCTGCGCGAGCCCGGATCACCGCAAGCCTGAGCACGCTGAGGCTGTACGCGGGCGGCGCGCTCGAATACAGCGCTGGACCCAGCTCGGCGATCGCGGCCAGGCCGTCACCGAGGGGACCGATGCGGGTGGCCCGATAACCCGTGCGCGAGAGCAGCCGTCGCAGCGTATCCGGCGTCAGAATCATGAGATGCGGGCTTGACAGCCAGTCGTCGGGAAAGTCGCTGAGGTTGAAGACGCTGGGGACCGTCAGGAAGATGCGGCCACCGGGATTCACCACGCCGCGGATTCGCTCGAGGAATTCGAGAGGCTTCTTCGCGTGTTCGAGTACGAACATCGCCACTACCAGGTCGAATCGCCGGCCCTCGAGCGACACACCCTCAAAGAGGCCATCGAGCACCTCAAGCCCGAGCACGTCCCGCGCGTACGTCGCGTAGGAAGGCGTCGGCTCCACCCCAACCGCCTGCCATCCATCATCCGCAAACTTCCGCAGCAGCAGGCCCTCGGCACATCCGATTTCGAGCACAGATCCGACGGCCACTCCGGGCGGCAACTGGGCACGTAGCCACGAGTAGTCCTCTTCTGCCTTCCGTCGTTTCCAGTAAAGATAGTCTTCGTCGGGGCGTGCAGCGTCGTCGCCCGGAATCGATCGATACAGATCACGATAGAGCCGATCGACTTCACGTTGGTCGAGTTGAGGATTCGCGTAGATGTGGCCGCAGCCTGAACAGACGACCTTGATGGACATCGGAGGCGAGATGCCCAGCGCGGCGAGATATCGATCCGGCGAGACTCGCGTGAGTTCACGCGGCGCATCAGCGCCGCAAAGCACGCACGGGACGAATTCCATGACCGGAATGCTGGGCGCCGCCTCGGGCACGCGCCGCGGACTACGTCCGGGACCGCGGCCGCGTCCTCACCGCCGTGGCGACCACATGTGCGGCGAAAACGAGAGCCGCGATGACCGTTCCGAGCGCAAGGACGAGCTGCACCGGCCCAATCCACCATGGCGATGCCCCGATGCGCTGGAAAACGGTGCGATACGGCCAGTAAGCGACATGAGCGCCTGACCTCAAATACACCCACGGCTCGGGATACAGCACGGTCGCCTGAGCGAGCGCCTCCTTCCGGTAAATGCCGCGGCGCTCCTCCTCCGGAGCGCCGGGAGCGGCCTTGCCGAGCGGCTCCCAGGTCACCGGAACGCTCGGGTCGACGATCTGCGGGATCTTCAGCAGTTGCCCATCCTTGACGAGAGTCCCCCCGAACAGTGTGTCGAAGAGCACCCACCCGAAGCGCTCATCCCATAAAGACACGAGCGTGTGGCCCGCGCCGGTGGGGAACACAATCTGAACCACACGGGCCGGGATCCCCGCGGATAGAAGCGCTGCAACGGCGAGACCGGCGCGCGACACACAATGGCCAGGTTCGCCCTCGACGGTATGCGCAATCAACGTCGCGTGTGGGTTGTAGTTGGCGCTGAACAAGTCTCCCTCCGGCTGGCCGTACGGGAACTGCTCGGCAAACTGATTTGACACGCAGATGGCTGCATCGAGGCCGGACCTACCCTGGCACCACCGCCCGAAGTACGCTCGAAAATCTGACAGCGCCGGATCGCTGGCAAGATCCTTTACCGGCCATCGAAGGACGCCGATCTGAAAACTGCCCTGCGCATCCGGGGGACGCTCCGTGTCGCCGCCTCCGGAGAGGACGACGCTGGTCGAATACGGCAGCAACCAGAGGATGAACAACTGCACGACTGCCAACACTCCCGCACCCGGCCCCCAGTACCGCTTGAAGAACGGCCGTGTCCTCAAGGAGGTCATGGGGCGGGGCCGACGATGGAACCGACGCATCACGACCCCGTATTCGCTGACGAGAAGTCCGCGCGTGGAACCCTGTGGCGCAGGTTCAGGAGCTTGTCTCTTGGCACTCCATACCGAACGATTTCATCCGCAAGCGCGTCTGAGTTGTCCAGCGTGGCGACGACCAGGAAGTCAAAGACCACGTCGGCTTGTTGTTCGATCGAATGCACCGCCATACCGATGAACACCCCGCCGGCGTGCCGATCAAATATCGCGACCGGCTCGAGTCCAAGCTCCTTGAGCGACAGGTAGGCCAACTCCGCTGCTTCACCACGGCCATAGATCGCGATTCGGCCGTGCGCCGAATCGCACAGCGGCTGGAGCACCGACGCTAGGTGCACTCGCACACGACGATAGAGATCGAGCGAGTACTGCATGAACTCGTAGGTCAGTCGACTCTTTTCGGTGATGCCGTTCGGCGTGAGCAGGTAGAGGATTCGATTCGACTGCACGTTCACACACTTGATGTAGCCCTTCCGCGCGAGGCGCTTGATGTACAGATTCGCCAAGCCGACGGCAATACCCAGTTTTGACGCCAGCGTCCGCTGCGTGATGTGCTGATTCTCGGAGATCGCATTGAGGACCTCGAGATCGCGACGAGGCAATCTGTCGGGTTTTTGTCTCAACGGCGCGAGTCTGACGCTGCGGGGCAAGCGAGCGCTTTCTAGGGTTGACGGACAGCGGTGCCGGGAATGCGAATATCAAATCGCGTGAGATCGATGACGCGGAACGTGAGGCGACAAAAATCTCCAGATGGGTAGAGGCAATGCGTACCGAGGACGTGCCCTTCCAACCCCGCCGGCATCGGTTCGGGTCGCGTCAACTCACTGCGAGACCGAGGGCCGAGTGCCTGCAGGAAAAAACGCGGCTTCGGAACGAAGTCAATCAATGCCTGATTCACCCCACGAAAATCGTCTTCAGCCGGTGCAAAGAACAACGGGAACCCGTCACCCTCGAGCAAGAGCTGGTGCGCGAAGAGCCCGGCGACATAGGGGGATGCTGCAGATGGCGCGGCTTGGCGCATCTCATCGTCGACGCTCGCCGCGGCGCTCCTCACCGAATGCGGGCGAAGCCACAGTGAGCTCAACCAGACTCCCCCGGCCCACACGGCATAGACGCACATGACACCGGCAGCCAGAGTGCGCCATCGCTGGCGGAAATTCCGCCCGAGGAAGAACGCGACCGTCAACCCGCCGCACAGAGCCGGAAGGAACACCAGAATGTTCCGGGTATCGCGTGCGGGGAACAACAACGCGACGTTCCAATACAGGGAGAAGCCGATCAAGGGCGCAACGAGTCCGAAGACCACAGCGCGCGCGCTGCCTTTGTGCACGAGCACCAGAGCCGCGGCCGCGCCACCGGCAATTGCCAGCAGTTGCACGATACCGCTTCGATACGTAATTCCCCGTGCATCCAGCGGTAGCCGAATCAACACCTCCAACACGGCGGCAAACATATAGGTGACGATGTAAAAGAGGCCCATGCGCGCGACGCGGGCAACGAGATTCGGGCGCTCGTCCCGTTCGCTGTCGGTCGTCGCCACCGCATCCACCGCCCGTCCGTCCGGCAGTGAACTGGCGACGCGTGCGGCGATCACGGCCAGCGGAATCAACACGCCCCAGATCCGGCGATCGGCCTGCAGTGGGCTCCATGCCGCAGTGAGCAGCGTGCCCGCCAGCCAGGCCGTGCAGACCCGTTCCAGGCGATCCATCCTCAGGCGCTTCAGCAGAAGGCAGCGCCAGGCAAACAGGATGAGGAGAAGCGTCACGGAGAACGTATTGATGAAAGGGTTCGTCGCGAGTCGGAGCGGATTGAACACGAGCGTCACGGTCCGGCCATACAGCCCCGCACCGCCTCCGAAGAGGGTGCTCGAAATCCCGAGAAACCGCACCACCTCTGGCGCGTAGTTCGCCCAAAGCGCCCACGCGCCCACCACCACGGGGCCGGCCGCGCCGACCACCCACGCCACGATGCCCGAGATTCTCAGATCGTTCCTGATGAACGATTCCACGGCGACGGCCAGTACGATGCCCAGCACGGAATACACTGCTGTCAATTTCGTCAGGACGGCCAGCCCGAATGCGACACCGCTCACGACGCACCAGGCGACGTGTGTTCGCCGTTCGAAGGCCATGTACAACGCGAGGAACGAGAGCAAGGTCAGCATGTGAAGCATCGATTCCACATGCCCGATCCGGTTGTAGGCGAAGAACAAGTCGTTCAGGCCCAGGAGAAGCGCGAACGCCCCAGCCCACAGCATGTCTCGCGTGACCGCGAAAATGACGATCGCACCAATCCAGATGGTGAGCAGGCCCGCAATTGCTGATGTGAGTCGCGCGGTTTGCAGGCTAGTGCCGAAGGTGCGGAACGCCGCATATGTGACACCGGTGTACAGAGGGGCGGTCACGAGAGCCTGGCTGAACGGATCGTGGGTAAACTTGCCGGTCAGCACCTTCATCCGCGCGTTGTGCACCCAGTAGCCTTCATCCGCGATGTCGCCGACGCGCTTGGTCCACGGTGGGTCTGCATCAAGAGCCAGCATCCGCAACCCGGTGAGGAACACCAGCAGCACTAGGCCGGTGGCGAAGAGTCGGCGCGATGAATGAACGAGTACCAACGTCCGGGCCGACTGCCCATCACCGCGGACGCCGGCGGCGGAGCGGCGGGAGCTTGGTCGATCCAAACGGTTGGCGGCGCCACGGTGGACGTCTGAACGCCGCACCTACCGTCCGGAACACGTAGGCGAATAGTCCTGATGGACTCACCGACGAGCTGTTGGACTCATATCGCACCGGAATCGGGATCTCTCCGACACGAAAGCCTTTCATCACGCAGTCCATCAGAATCTCGCTCGCGAAAGCGTGCGTATCGGAGTACGACTCGAGGGGCAACGCGTTCAGGACCTCGGCGCGGAAGGCCTTCATGCCGGAATGCCACTCACCGAGGGACAGACCAAACCAGATGTTCTCGAACATCGTCACCGCCCGGTTTCCGAAGTACCGGTACCAGTGCATGCCGCCGGCCAGCGACTCATCACGGCTACGGATGCGGTTTCCCTGCATCACGTCGAAATAGTCGCGAAGAATGAATTCGGCCAGAATGTCGATTACGCGGGGCTCGTATTGATAGTCCGAATGCAGCTCGATGACGATGTCCGCTCCCTGGGCGACGGCCGCCCGGAACAGGCGCTTCAGATTGCCACCGTAGCCGTAGTTGGCATCGTGCCGGATGACCTGGATCCCGAGGCGTCTGGCGACTTCTGCGGTGCCGTCGGTACTTTGATTGTCACCGAGCAGCACGTTGGTCCGCAGCGCGTCGGGGATCGCCGCGTAGGTCATTTCAACGGTGCGCGCCACATTGAAAGCCGGCATCACCACGAAGACACGTGGTAACCCGGAGGGATCGGCCGTGGCTATCAGGGAGTGCGCGGGCACAACGTCATCCGGCATGTGGGACATCGTTCTCGTGGATTGAACGGGGATCACGCCTTATTGCAGGAGACCACCATCGGGTGCGCCCCGGCGACGGGGGTGGACACGGGTTCGGAGCGAATCCGGTGCGCCAGTTCAATTGAAGCGCGTGCGTCTTGTGGACCGAACCCGCGGCCGGCGAGAATCTCCTCGTAGCTGCGCGTGTGAAGGTCACCGAATCCATCGCTGAATTCGACCTCCTCACCGTCGATGTTGATGGATCGGAATGAGGCGCGCTGGCCGGGCTGCGCCACAAACGGCAGGTCGTCGGCTTCCGCTGACAGGAACCACCGCACCGAGGCTCGCTGGAGCTCGAGGAATCCGGCCGTTCTTCGCGCCTCCCGCAGGTGCACTTCGCACCGCTGTAGCGGCCCGAACAACCAGATCAGCAGATCGAACAAGTGAATGCCGATGTTGGTCACGAGGCCGCCCGACCGCTCCTCGGAGCCCTTCCACGACACGTCGTACCAACGGCCACGCGCGGTCAGGTAGGTGAGCGAGACATCGTGCTGACGACTCGCCGGCGCCGAATCGAGCCGCTCTTTCAAGCGAATCAACGCCGGGTGAAGCCGGAGTTGCAGCACGGTGTAAATGCGACGCTGCGTCTCGAGCTCGAGCTCTTCGAGCGCATCAAGGTTCCACGGGCTGATGACCAGCGGCTTCTCGCAAATTGCATCCGCTTCGACGCGAAGTGCCACGCGGATGTGCGCGTCGTGCAGATAGTTGGGCGAGCAAATACTGACGTATTGGACGCGCTGCGCCTCAGGGCCACGGCGGAGCTTCTCCAGGTGCCGATCGAACCGCTCGAACTCGGTGAAGAACCGCACGTCGAACGAGAACCGGTCGAGTACGCCGACCGCGTCATGTGGATCGACGGCCGCGACGACCCTATGGCCCGTATCCTGGATCGCCTTCAAGTGTCGCGGAGCGACGTATCCCGCGACCCCGCAGATGGCGAAATTCTTCATGGCATCGTCCGTTGAAGGCCTTGATACCGCGCAACCACCTCGCGGCCGGTGGCCTGTCGCTGCCCTTTGGTTCCAAGGAAATAGAACCCGGACGCGGCATCCAGCGCCCCCGGTGAATCGCCGAGCAGGCGGTCAAAATACTTGAGCCAGAACGCCGTGATCCGCGCAAACGATCGGACGATCCGCTGCGCCGCCACCGATCGGACAAAGCTGAGCAGGAAATACTGGTAGGACCACGCCAACGCCATCCCGGGTCCGCAGACGACACCACTGCCCAACTCATCGAAATCCCGCAACAGGTAGCGCAGGCCGCCATGCGTGAAGCGCATGAAGTCATAGGGACCGAGATGGACCTGCTGAATGAACGGCGTCTCGCAATAGATGACGCCCTCTGGTCGAAGCACGCGGTGAATCTCCGCCACACACTGCGCCGGATCGAGCACGTGCTCGAGCACGGCCTGAATCACCACGCCATCCATCGACGCATCGGCAAACGGCAGCCGATGCCCGTCGCAGATGATGCTGGTGGAAGGGCCAGGAGCGACATCAGTCTCGATGCACGTGACGGCCGGGTTCGACAAGAGTCGCTCGAGACCCTCGCCGACGGTCGCTCCGCCGACGATCAATAGCCGCGGCTGGTTCGCTGCTTTCAAGAGCACGCGCTCGACCCACTCGAAATTGCGGCGCCCCTTGAAGTTGTGGGATAGCGACGGAAGCGCCGACCGCATGAGCCTTGCCCATCGACTCTGCGGGTGGTCCAGGATTCGTGCGCTCCCGTCGCGATATTGCTCGACGGAGAACAGCGAGCTGCGCGGATCGATCAGGACGGGAATGCCGTTGACCGAGGAAAAGGACTGACGACATGCGGGCTGCTGGCATTGGAGATCCTCCCGCGACAGCGCCAACGACCCGCCACAGCATGGACATCTCAGCAACGCCAAGATGTCACCGGCCACCGGGAGTGGCTGCGCGGCGACTGGCTGGTCCACTCGTGCGGTCGCGCTAGCTTCGCGCAGTCGCCACCTCCAGTGGCCGGGCACCAGCAGCACCTGGTGCAGCCACCGTCATCAGATACGCGAGAAAGATCGTGAGGACTGGCATCGCGGGCAGTTGGTAACGCGGCGTGGCGAACAGCGCCATGTGGAGCAGGGACAGATAGACGACGAAGGCAACCAGGTGGAGGACCGGCTCGAGCTTCACGCGCCGTACGAAGACGACAGCCCCGGCAAAGCCACCAATCACATAAATGAGGTTCCATCCCAGGAAGACCATCTTGATGGCCACATAACCCCACTCACCCGCCGCCGCGGCCGCAGCAGTGCTTCGTTCCCAAAACGGCGCGACGTTGCTGTGGCCTCCAATCCACAGCCGGAAAAACCGACGTGGGGAAGACGTCAAGTACGGCAGCGGGTTCTGCCGGAGATTCTCCATCGCCAGACGGGCCAGTTGCTGGTCCCGTTCCGCCAATGGAAGGTCGCGCAATGGTCGAAGGCGGTCGCTTTCCCAATCCCAGGTCAGGAGCTCCTCGGGTCCTGTGACGAGGTACAGCCCCTTGTACTGAGACGTCGCGAGCAGGACGAATCGGTCGAAGACGAGATAGTTGCGGATCGTCCACGGCGAGATGACGAGGAGGGCGGCTCCGACCGCAACGGCGAGAAACGTAGCGGTTCGGCGCCATTCGCGGGTGACGGCGAATAGAACAAAACCGACGAAGACGGCGAAGTACAGCAGGCGCCCGTCGACGAGCGCGCCAAGCCCCGCCAGCAACCCATAGGCGGCAGCGGCCTGTCCACGGCGGGTCAGCACAAAATCGGTGAGTGGCACCAGCGATAGCAGGAACAGAAACGTCGTCAGAGTTTCGCGTAACAGAACGCCGGCGTAGAAGACATAGGCGGGATAGAACGCCGTCAGGGCCGCGGCCACCAGCGGGACAGCCGGCGGGAAGTAACCCTCATCCCGGAACCGCCTCGCAATCAGGTACACCAGAACGCAGAACGTGCTAGTGAGCACTGCCTGAACGACACGGGCTGCGCGAGGGCTGTGGCCGAAAATCGAATAGATGCCGCCGAGGAATACATACACACCGGGTTCCCTGCTCGGTTGCAGCCCAGGCCCCGTCGGGAATCCCTGCCCTTGCGCAAGCCGAAGGCCGTACATGTCGTAGGCCGCAGCGTCTTTGACAATGACAAACCGGCCTTCGAACCCGAGGCAGTACACCGCGTTCAGGCCGAGCGAGAGCACATAGATCGCAACCAGAAGCCATGTCTGCCGTCGTCCGCCGACGGTTCCATGTTGCGGCCAGATCCCGTGCGCCGTGGTCACGATGGCGTCGCCGCGTTTGCATCGATAACCTGCACGACCCCGCACGAAAGACGGTAATGGACGCCCGTCGCCGGGCAGGTCGCCTCGCCATCGCCCGTGAGCGGCAGGCTGAGACGCTCACCGTGTCGACTCATCCAGCCAATCTGTCGTCCCGGCACACCTGCCATCAAGGCGAAGGGTCTGACGTCTCGCGTGATAACCGAGCCAGCGCCAACGAACGCGTACTCACCGATCGTGACGCCGCAGACGATGGTGCAGTTGGCACCCAGCGTCGCACCTCGCTTTACCAGAGTGTCGCGATATTCGTCTTTGCGGGGCACGTGGCTCCGCGGGTTGTAGACGTTTGTGAACACCATGCTCGGCCCACAAAAGACGTCGTCCTCGAGCGTGACGTTGTCATAGATCGACACATGGTTCTGGATTTTGCAGTTCGTCCCGATTACGACCTTATTGCCAACAAACACGTTCTGGCCAAGGGAGCAGCCCTTTCCGATCCGGGCGCCGGCGCTGACGTGAACCCAATGCCAGATCCGAGTGCCTTCTCCGATCGCAGCACCGTCATCGATGATCGCTGTGGGGTGGGCGGAATAGGTCATTTCAGCGCACAGAGACACTCCGTGCCTCTCACCTACAGGCCAGGCGCAAAAATCCCCGGAAAATAGGCGAATGCCGCGGGTTGTTCAGGAAGTGAACAATGTATTAAAGGCGGGGTTGACGCGATTGTCAAGATCGGTTCTGTGCGGATTCGCCACTCTGATCTCGCCGATCGCCGAGCAAATCGACATAAAGGGCGTTGATCCGGTCGACCATCCCCTCGACGCTGAAATGTTCGGCGGCGAAGGCCCGGCCGGCTTCACCGAGCGACCGGCGGAGCTCGGGATCCTGGAGCAAGGCGACCGTCTGCTCCGCCACATGGTTGGTATCCAGCGCCGGCACCAGGTACCCCGAAACGCCATCGCGAATCACTTCCGGTGCGCCATCGAGATCGAACGTGACCACGGGTTTTCCAACCGCACCGGCCTGTGGCAGGACGCGAGCGATGCCTTCGCGCAGGGAGGTGTGGACGACCACGTCCATGGCCTGGATGTACGACGGGACCGCTTCGGGCGGAACCCGGCCCACCATCACCACCCGATCGCCGATACCCAGCTTCGCCGCGTCGGCCCGTAGCTGCTCGCGCAGCGGACCATCACCAACGAGCAGGAAGTAGACGTCCGGGACCTCACGGGCGACCGCTGCGGCGACGCGCAGGAATTGCTCGTGTCCCTTCAGCGGAAAAAGGCGCGCGATCTTGCCGACGACCGGCGCCGTTCGCGGAATCGCAACCCGCTCTTTCGCATCTTCGACCGTCAGCCGGTCGCGAACCGACAGGAAGAGATCGAGATCAATCCCGCTGAAAATCGTGACGTGCTGATTGGTCGTGCCGATGCCGCGAGCAACCGCAGCCTTGCCGAGTAGTGAGCTCACGCTGATGATGCGCGTTGTGAGAGGGGCACACAGGCGCTCCAGCGCCACGTACAATCGGTTCTTCCAGGCCGCCTGATACTCATGAAACGCCAGGCCATGCTGCGTATGCACCACCGTACGAATCCCGGCGGCGCGCGCCGCGAGCCGCCCGATGATTCCAGCCTTGGACGAATGGGTGTGCACCAGCGCATATGAACCGCGCTTCAGAAAACGGTAGACGTCCAATACTGCCTTGACGTCGGTAAGCGGACGGATCTCCCGCAGCAGGGATGGAAGGACAACCGTCTTCAGACCCGCGCGATTCACCTCGCCAAACATGTTGCCTTCGCCAGCTTCGTCAATGCCGCAGAGCAGTGTGACGTCGAATCGCGGGTCACGATGCTGTCGGATTGCCGTGTAGATCGTGTTTTCCTGAGCGCCGCCGAGAATCAGGCGCGTGATGATGTGGACGACGCGGATCGGAGCCGCGGATGGAGGGGCAGCGGAGACCGCGGAATCGCCGGGACGCGACTGATCGGGCAGCGCCGCCGATTCCCAATGAAGACCCGCATTGGAACCACCGGCGCGGTCGCGGCGGGCATCGGTGAATGGCACGACACGCGTTTCGACCGCCCGCGCCTGGGTCAGTG
>JADMIO010972810.1_pt1 | contig 38533 bp, 30 predicted proteins | sample 8958161 | NCBI WGS metagenome assembly JADMIO01 (sample SAMN16585339, study PRJNA669376) | soil metagenome | isolation source: Crop rotation soil | place: USA: Cullars Rotation, Alabama | collected 2011 | reverse complement strand
ATACGAGATCGCGACTGCCTACACGATCTTTCCGAACATGGGGACCGAGCTACGGCCGCGCCACATCCTGAAGATCGACTCCGGCGGGGCCGACGTCACCAAGCCCGCGAAGGAACTGAACCGAACGATCACCCGTCCGGAAACAACCTTCCTCGTCACGAACATGATGCGAAGCGTGCTCAACGAAGGAACGGGATCGCCGGCGCGGGCCGCCGGCTTCAAGCTCGATGCGGCCGGCAAGACCGGCACCACCAACGACCTCAGGGACGCGTGGTTTGTCGGTTTCACGCCCGAGCTCCTGACGGTCGTGTGGGTCGGCTTCGACGACAATCAGCCGCTCGGACTGAGCGGCGGGCAGGCGGCGGTGCCGATTTGGTCGCAGTTCATGATTCGTGCGCTCGGTGGCCGTCCGAGCCTGCCGTTCTCGGTGCCGGCGCGGGTGTCGTTCGTCGACATCGATCCCACCACCGGTCAAGTCGCCGGACCCAACTGCGAAAAGCGGATCACCGAGGCGTTCATCGACGGCACGGAACCGATGCAGGTGTGCCTGCTCCATCAGTTCCAGTGAGGGGCAGGAGGGCTGGAACGAATTGATAATTCTCAATTGTCAATTGTCAATTCGCGCCTGGACGCCGTCATAATCATTCCTAATGAATCAAGAGGTCTTCGCCGCCGTCGCCGACGCACTCGAGAAAGGCGAACTCGCCGCGCTGGTCACCATCGTGTCGACAACCGGCTCGACGCCGCAGCGGGTCGGCGCGAAAATGCTGGTGTTCGGCGACGGCCGGATGGTTGGTACGATCGGCGGCGGCTGTTACGAAAACGACGCCTTCGGCAAGGCGCGCGAAGCGATCATCAGCCGACGGCCGCAGCTCGTGCACTACGAGCTGGACGACGATTTCGCTCAGGAAACAGGACTGATTTGCGGTGGCCAGATGAGCGTCTATATTGAACCGATCGAGCCGTCGCCGGAGCTGTACGTGATCGGCGCCGGCCACGTCGGGTTCCATCTCGCCAACATGGCCCACGAGGCCGGTTTCCGCGTGCACGTCGTCGACGATCGCGAGAAATTTGCCAACGTGGCGCGGTTCCCCAACGCGGTCGAGATCGTTACCGAGGACATTCCGACCTGGCTCAATCGCACCACGCTGTCGCCGCACTCGTACGTGGTGGTGGTGACGCGTGGCCACAATAACGATCTCGACGCGATGCGCGCGCTCGCCCAACGCGATCTTCGCTATTTGGGGCTGATTGGCAGCCGCGCGAAAGTCGCGCGGATCTACGAACAGTTGACCAACGAGGGCACCGCGCTCGAATCGCTGTCGCACGTCCACGCGCCGATCGGACTCGACATCGGCGCGGTGACGCCTCAGGAGATCGGTGTCAGCATTCTGGCGGAGCTGATCGCCGTCAAGCACGGCAAGATCCAGAGCCGTAGCGCGGAAGATCTCTCGATGCGCTGGACGCCCAAGGCAACGCCAGTCGTTAGTCGTTAGTCGCGCTCGGCCCGTAGCGCGGCGAGCATCCGATCGAGCGCAGCCCGGTCGTACCAGCGGCCGCGGGCCATCACGCCGGCAGGCGCGGCGATGCGTCGAATCTCCTCGAGCGGATTCTCGTCGAGCAGCACCAGGTCGGCGCGCTTCCCTTCCTCGATTGTCCCGAATTCACTCGTCTTTCGCAGAAACGCGGCCGGCGCGACGGTGGCCGCGCGCATCGCCTCGAATGGCGTGAGTCCACTCTCGTGAAGCAGTTCCAGTTCGCGGATCAACGAGATACCGGGCACCACCAACTCGACACCCATTGCGTCGGTCCCCGCCAGAATCTGAACATCTGCGTCGCGGAGCCCCCGAATCAGCGAGCGCGTGAAAGTCGGCAGGCTGTACCCTGGCGGCCCCGATCGAGGCAAGCCGCGCCAGAGCGAACGTGTCCGCGGCATCAGATAATCGATTGCCGGATCGTCGATCAGACGGGCGCGTTGATCTGCCGCAATGGCTTCGTAGACGATGAGCGTCGACACCACAGAAATCCCAGCATCGTGTGCGCGTGCGGCGACTCGCGCCACTCCGTGCGGAGTGCTGCGCCATACGACAGGCAACCAGAATGTTCCGAGCAGCCACACCAGGAGACCCGAGCCGACGGCTGGCAGCAGCGAGCGGCGTCGGTCGCCCCTGAGTATCAACCGGTAGACGAAGGCCAAGAACATCAGGCCGAGAACGGCTGCGCTGATGGAGGCGACGATCCGAGGCCAGAGGTCGCCCACAAGCGGACCGCCCGGCAGGACAAACACCAAACAGAAAGCGATGATCGTCACAAGCGCTGAGGCCAGACTCGACAGCAGCGCCGATCGCCGTCTTGCGATGGTCGCTGCCGGATCCGCGCGTTTTCGCCACCAGGCAAAGACGTCGCCGATGGCGACGGCGAGCAACACGACCACGCCGATCGCCGACGCCAGCAGCAGATTGGGATGTACTGCCAACGGCAGGAAGTAGATGTTCGAGAACATGTTCACGTGCGCCAGCGACTGGCGGGCTTCGAGCATCCGGTCGAGTCCGAGATTGACCGGCGCGTGACCGACCAGAGGCAACCCCAGTCGCTCGCTGGTTTCGATCAGACGCGTGTAAGCCGGCAGCGACAATCCGACCGTGGTTTGCGGCCGCTCTCGAAACTTGATCAGGTCGTAGCCGTCGCGGAACTGTGCTTCGACCGCGCGTTGCACTTCGTCGGGCGTGGCCATCTTCGGTTCGTTGATGAACTCGCCGGAGGTGTAGATCGTCGGTCCGACGAGTTCGCCGGCAGCAACGCGGCGTCGCCAGTCCAACTGCACACTGGATCCACCGAGGTTGATCACCGCTGTCACCCCGCTGGCGAGATAGAGCGGACCGTCTCCGAAGTCGTCGCGTGTCGGCGCCCACGGCATGTCGGTCGCCAGATGCACATGCGCATCGGTCAGCCCCGGCGCCAGAAAGCGGCGTCGCCCATCGATGACGACCGCATTCGGCGGAATCGCAACCGCGGATGTCGGTCCGATCTTCACGATGATGCCGTCGGCGATCACAACGGTCTGGTTCGGGAGCAGTCGTTCGCGGTCCATCGGCACCACCGTCACGTCGACGAACGCGAACGGGGGCGCAGCGGTGCGAACTGCCTCCTGAGCTAGCAGTGGCGCCGCGCGAAGCAGGGCCAGCGCCACAAGCCACGAGCGCATGCAGTGGTTCCTGGTGTTCAACGGCTACCTCAGCACTCTTGACGGATCGGTGGCGACGGACGTTCACTTCAAACGATCGTTTGGCACAGCCCCGCGCGATTCCACGTGAACCGCGTTACGGTAGGATGCGTCTGCCGCCTCGTGCGATCTATCACCGTCGTCGTCTGGATACTTGCCGTTTTCGCCATCCTCGAAATCATTCTGTGCTTCGCCGTCATTCCGACTGAGACGCTGTGGGCGGTTCGGACCGTCGCGCGAGAGCTGTTGCCGCTCTTTCTGACGATTAACCTGCTCGGAGCCGTCCTCGATTTCTTTGCGCGCCAGCGGCTACTGCTGGTCTTCGCGCTCGGGCTGATCGTCTCCGGCTGGCCGCTGGTGCAATCAGGGAGCGTCGGACGACAGCTCGAGTCGCAGTGGACGCAGCAAGGGTTCGGGGCTACACCGCTGAACTTTCCGAGTGCCGCACAGATCGTTGCGGGCACACGACCGCTCAACGTCCCACCAATCGAAGTCCAGGTGCTTACGCCGCTCATTCACCTCTACGCGCCTCCGCCCCCAGAAGTCACGACGCGCTTGCCGATCGTGATCGACATTCACGGCGGTTCGTGGCAGGTCGGCGGGGTTGAGAACGATGCGACGTTGGCGCGGATCATCGCGGCGCAACAGGTCGCGGTCTTCGCGATCGACTATCGGAAGGCACCGGCGCATCGTTTTCCGGCGCAGCTCGACGACGTGCGCGCAGCCATCACCTGGATTCACGACAACGCCGCGAAATACGGCGCCGATCCTTCCCGCATCGCGCTCGTGGGCCGCTCAGCCGGGGGACATCTCGCCATGCTTGCCGGGTATACCAGCCGCACGGTGCCGATTCGCAGCATCGTCAACATCTACGGTCCCGCGGATCTGAAGGCGCTCTATGAGGATCCGCCCTCGCCCGATCCGGTGGACGTGCGCGCCAAGCTCGAAGCGCTGCTGGGCGGGTCTCCGCAATCGCGTTCTGATGAGTACCGCGCCGCTTCGCCGGTAAATTTCGTACGCCGCGATGTGCCGCCGACGCTCCATCTCCAGGGTGGCGCCGACAATGTCGTGCCGGCGCGGCTCACCAGACTCGCGCACCAGCGGCTGTTGCAGGAAGGTGCGCGTTCATTGCTGGTCGAACTGCCGTGGTCCGATCACGCGTTCGACTTCGTCTACTTCGGCCCCGGCAGTCTGATCGAGCAAGCCGTTATCCGACGCTTCCTCGATGCGACGCTTCGTCCTTAAGGTCGGACGCGGACGTACTTCTGGAGCCGTTTCGGCGCCGGTTCGCCGCCATACACGTTCCCATCGCGATCGACAGCGACGAATTCGGCGCCGTTGCCGGCGGTGGTTCGCGGATCGCCCCAGGGGAATTGAATGAAGGCGCTGACCCATCCACTCTTCGCATCGCCAATCCGAATGCCTTCTTCCCAGCCGGGATTCTGCACGTCGTCGGACTCTGAATCCGCGACGTAGATCTGATCCTTGTTGTCGAACGCGATCCCACTCGGCTTGCCGAACTGCGTCCAGGGCGTCGTCAGTGACTTGCCATCCTGATCGAAGATCTGGATCCGGTTGTTGCCGCGATCGCCGACGAAGATCCGCCCGCGCGAATCGATCGCGATCGCGTGCATCGAATGAAACTCGCCCGGCGCCCAGCCACTTTTCCCCCAGCTCTTGACGAACGTGCCGTCCTTCGCAAATCGCATCACGCGGTTGTTGCCGTTGTCGGTGTGTCCGTCGGCGATGAACACGTCGCCGTTGGCGGCCACGGCGACATCGCTCGGCGAGGTGAAGTGCTTCGAATCGCTGCCGGTCTCTCCTGGCGTGCCCAGCGTCAGCAGGACTTTTCCTTCCGGACTGAATTTGACGACGATGTGACCGCGTTTGTCGCCTTTGGGAATCCGGTTATTGGCCACCGCATCGGTCACCCACACGTTGCCGTCCTTGTCGACATCGAGCCCGTGCGGCCAGATGAACATCCCACCGCCAAAGCTCTTGACGACGCGCCCTTCGGGGCTGAACTTGACGATCGGGTCGGTCTTCGAGTCGCGGCACTCGTCGCCAAACCGCGCCTGGTCCTCGAGCCGCTCGCAGCGGACCACCGCCCACACGTGTCGACCGTCCGGATCGATCACGACTTTCCCGACGGCGCCCATGGCGCGACCGTTTGGCAGTTGCGCCCATCCTTCGGCAATCCGGTACGGATTCGGATAGCCCTGGGCGCGGGCGATCGCTGCGCTCGCGAGAGCGATCGATGCGATAAGCGGAATCACGTGTCTCGTCGTTCGCATGACTCACCTCAACAAGAGGCGTGCATGTTACCGCCCTTCGCGCCCCTCCCGCCCTTCCCCCCTTCCCGCCCTTTCTGGCCTGTTATACTGTTAGCACTCAGGGCGCCAGACTGCTAACGAGCGACGCGCCCATCGGTTTTCATGGCCCTTTCCGAACGTTCCGGTCGAATCCTCGCCGCGCTGGTCCGCGAGTACATCGCCTCGGGCGAGCCCGTCGCCTCCTCGCTACTTGTACGAGCAGCAGGACTTGGCGTGTCATCGGCAACGGTGCGCCACATCCTCGCGACCTTGGAAGAAGAAGGGTTCGTCCAGCAGCCGCATACCTCGGCCGGACGCATTCCGACCGACCGCGGTTACCGGTTCTACGTCGACCTCTTGCTCGAATCGAAGCGCTCGGACCGTGCGGCACACGCGGTTGAAGTAAGGCTGCGTGCTGATCGGTCGGCGCCGTTGATGGACTCGGTGCTCTCGCGGGCGTCGCAGATGGTGTCGCAGGCGTCGGGCAACGTCGGCTTCGCGCTGCGGCCAGCCCACGATACCGCGGTGTTCGATCGCGTCGAGTTCATTCCGCTGACCGCCGCGCGCGTGCTGGTCGTCATCGTCGCCCGCGGCGGGCATGTGGTGCAGAAAGTCATCGACGTCGGCGAACCGCTGCACCCCGATGAACTGCGGATGGCGGCCAACTACCTGAACTCAGAGTTCTCAGGCATCCCGTTGAACCGGGCTCGCGAAGCCGTCCTCGAACGGATGAATGAGGAGCGGATGCTCTACGACGCGTTGGTGGCGAGGGCGATGCAACTGGCGTCATCCACCTTCACCGACCTACCCGGCGAACACGTCCTCCACATCGACGGCGCGGCGTCGCTTCTCGGCGAGGGGCACGGGCTCGCGCTCGGGACGTTGCATGCGCTTCTGGAAATGATTGAGGAAAAGCAGCGCCTGGTCCGGCTGCTGAACGAATACATCGACGGCATCGGCCTCACCGTCGTCATCGGGGCCGAACATCTTGAACCCAGCCTGCGCCCGTTCAGCCTCGTCGCGTCGACATTCGACGATGGTGCGGCGACCGGAACGATTGGCGTGATCGGCCCAACGCGGATGCGCTACTCGCGTGCCATCACCGTCGTGCACGGCGCGGCGCAGGCCGTTTCACGGGTCCTCCGCGACCCGAACTAGTTTCTCGGTTATGGCAAACACTGATCCTACGGATCCGGCCAACACGGCGCCGGACGCACCCGACGCGCCTGAACACGAGGCCCCGAGCGGCCTCGAGATCATCAAGCGCGAGCGCGACGACTATTACGATCGTCTCCTGCGAAAGACCGCGGAGTTCGACAACTACCGGCGGCGGGTCGAGCGGGAGCGTCGCGAGCAGGCCGATCAGGCGGTCGTCAGCCTGCTGCTCGATTTGCTGCTGGTCGTCGACGATTTCGATCTCGCGCTGGCGGCACCGTCAGACGAGAGCGCGGCGTCCTATCGTCGAGGGGTGGAGCTGATTCGGTCCAAGTTCCAGGATCTCTTGAGGAAACAGGGCGTCACGCCGATTGTGGCGGTCGGTGCCGACTTCGACCCGAACATCCACCAGGCGGTCACTTCGGAACCAAGCACGCGCCACCGCGAGGGTGAAGTGATCGCGGAGTTGCGCCGAGGATACATGATGGGCGATCGGCTTCTTCGTCCGGCGATGGTAAAGGTGGCCAAAGCGTGAGCAAGCGCGACTACTACGAGATCCTCGAAGTCACGAAAACGGCGAGCGACGGTGAGATCAAGAGCTCGTACCGAAAGCTCGCGCTCAAATACCATCCCGATCGCAATCCCGGCGACAAGGCGGCAGAAGAGCGCTTCAAGGAAGCCGCCGAAGCCTACGCGGTGCTGTGCGATCCGGAAAAGCGCAGCCTCTACGATCGCTTCGGTCATCAAGGGGTCAAGGGCGCGGCCGGAGGCGGACCGGGGTTCGATCCGTCGGTCTTCAGCGAGTTCGGCGACTTCGGCGACATTCTTGGCAGCATGTTCGGCTTCGGCGACATGTTCGGCGGACGCCGCCGCGGCGGTCCGCAGCGCGGCGCCGACCTTCGCTACGATCTCGAGATCTCGTTCGAGGAGTCGGCGCGCGGGGCCGAAACGACGATCCAGATTCCCCGTCAGGAAGCGTGCGAGACGTGCAACGGATCCGGCGCGGCACCGGGCACGACACCACAGACCTGCGACCAGTGCCGCGGCCAGGGCCAGGTTCGGTTTCAACAGGGGATCTTCACCGTCGCGCGCGCCTGCCCACGCTGCCAGGGCACCGGCAAGATGATCAGCAAGCCGTGCAGCAGCTGCCGCGGCGCCGGACGCGTCTCACGCGAGCGCAAGATCACGGTCAAGATTCCGGCCGGCATTGCCGAGGGACAACAGCTGCGGCTGCAAAATGAAGGCGAAGCCGGCTCCGCCGGGGGACCAGCCGGACATCTCTACGTCGTCATTCACGTGAAGGAGCACGAGTTCTTCCGGCGAGACGGCGTCAATCTTTTCTGCGAGGTCCCCGTCAACTTCACGACCCTCGCACTCGGCGGCGAGATCCAGGTGCCGACGCTCGACGGCTCGGAAGGCGTCAAGGTGGCCGAAGGGACGCAGACCGGCACCACGCTGCGACTCCGCGGCAAAGGCATGCCGGACGTCAACGGGCGCGGCCGCGGTGATCTGTTCGCCACCGTGCAGGTTCAGACACCGAAGAAGTTGACCAAGGAACAGCGTTTGCTGATCGAACAGCTCCAGAAAGCGCTGCCGAAGGAAAAATTCGAACCGCGCGCCCACGGCGAAGGACAGGATGAGCGCAATTTGTTCGATCGCGTCAAAGACATGTTTGGGTAGTCGGACGTTAGGATTTCACGATTGAGAACGTTTCCGGCGGTCGACATCACGGGCGCCGACCCAGACCTGGTCGCCGCCGTCGTCGACGACTACTCGCCCAGCGCGCTCGAAGCCGCTGCCGCCAACTCGACCACCGCCTTTTTCACGACTCCACGCGATCGCGACGCTGCGCTGCACGCCCTGAGGCGTGCATTTCCTGACGCATCGATCGCTGCCCGCGACGTGGCCGATGATGACTGGGCGCGGCGATCGCAGGAAAATCTCCAGCCGGTGACCGTCGGTGACTTCGTGATCACTCCGCCGTGGTGCGTGCACGTCCGCTCCGCGGCTCGCGGCGCCCCGCTCTCGAAAGAGATCGTGATCAACCCCTCGATGGGTTTCGGTACGGGTCATCACGCGACGACTCGGCTCTGCCTCGAGGCGTTGCAGGCAATCGATGTCCGCGGTCGCTTCGTGCTTGATGTCGGAACCGGATCCGGCATCCTCGCGCTTGCCGCTCGGATGCTCGGCGCGCAGGGTGTCGTCGGCATCGACTACGATGCGGACGCGATTCAGTGCGCAGAAGAAAACCTGACTGAGAATCCAGGTGTCGATGGCGTGCGCTTCATCGTCGGCGACTTGCGTCAGCTCGCGCTGCCCATGGCCGACGTGGTCACTGCCAACCTGACTGGCACGCTGCTGGTGCAGAGCGCGGACGTGCTGCTGACGGCGGTCCGTCCGGGCGGGATCCTGATTCTGAGCGGTCTCCTGAGCGATGAGCGCGCCGGCGTGCTCGATGCGTTTTCGCGAGCGACGCTGGTTGGCGATCGCGAGCAGGACGGCTGGCTCGGCCTGATGCTCGAAACCGCCCGGTGAGTTTAACCACCGAGCACAGCGAGCACACGGAGTTGATCCGCTCGAGGCGTCGGGGCCTGCTCGCTGACACGGCAGGCCCTAGTCCTGATCACGTGATCGCGAAGAATGAATCGCTCGCGATCACGTGCGACTCATTCTTCGCGATCACGTGATCAGGACCGCCGCGTAGCGGCGCGCCTCGAGCGAAGCACAGTGACGTCCTTCGTGCGGCTTCGTGCGCTTGGTGCCTTCGTGTGGAGGTCTGAAAACGGTCGCCACCGAAGCGGCTAGCGTGAGATCCAGAACGTCGACTTGATCGCGAAAATGTTGTCGCCGTCGGCGGCCAGCGATCCGAAGAGATCGTTGACCCCGACGTGGGCGGGATCGGCGACGGTGCTCTGTCGATTCTGCTGCCAGACCGCGTAGAGCGTACTGCCTGGACGCCACTCCCACTTGAGCACGACGTTGCTGCGGAACGAGCGGACATTCTGATCGCGGTTGGCGAGGGAGAACGTGGCGGTCCCGTCGGTGACCGAATAGCTGCCGTCGGGAAGACGGTTGAGCACGGTGCCAGACGTTCCGTAGAGACGCAGGTCGGTCGAACGCGGATCGACCAGTTCTCCGAAGCTGCGATAGCCGACGCTGGCGGCAAACGGCTCCATGTACACGTCCAGCGTCACGTCCGGCCGGAACGTGTAGTTGAACCGAAACTGCGTCGACCAGGTCGTACGGTCCGGCAGGCCGAAGATGTAGCGGTTGTTGTACGTCGCGACCGGCCCCGACCCACGAATCGTCGTCAGGTACTGGTTGCCGATCGGTCCGCTGAAGATACCGCCGGTCCCCTTCTCGTACAGATAGTCAGGTTCGATCGAAAACTGAATCGAGGGAATCGGCCGCGCTGAGATGCTGCCGGTGACCTCGAACGCGTGCTCGTCAAAGTCGTTGCCCTTGACGTTGCCGCTCAGCGACCACGCGGTCTTGGAGCCGGTGCTGTTGCGCAGCGACGAACTCACCGTCCATCCACCCGGCGTCGCCATCGATGGACCGCCGCGCGTGCCTTGCACATCCTGACCGCGGATGTATTGGGTCGCGTTGATGCTGCTGACCCAGAAATTCTTCCACGTGAAGCTGTTGTTGCTCGACACGTTACCGCGAAGGCCGAGATCGGTGTCGTAAAACCAGTAGTGCTGATAGTTGACCGTAAACGAGTAGGCGCGGAAGATGCGCCCGGGGCGCGTTTCGCGGTACTGGAGGCGTGGACCGCCGGCGAAGTCGCCGGCGTAGTTCAGGCGCCCGAAGTCGAGCGGATCGAAACCGGGCGACTCGATCATGATCTGATAGCCGCCGAGCCAGTGGCGGCCACCGATCTTGTTCAAGCTGCCTTGAATCTGCAGGCCGTCGAGCACCGTTCGAGTCGGATCGAGTCGAACCTCCGGCTGGTCGAGCCGCTGGAAGTAGTGGCCGCTCGCCCGCTGCACGCGTTCGATCGCGGCGGTCTCGCCGTCCAGATGCGTGAAGCCAACGTTGCCCGCCGCCTCCCAGGTGCGGTTGCCGAAGCGAATGCGGGTGTCGACGCCGGTGGTGATCGCGTTCCGGTTCTGAACCAGCGCGAGCGGCTCGGCCGCATCCAGATCGCGGTGCACCACCGTGAGATGGGCGCCGACCGTCGACCCCTCGCGTCCGAACTCCTGAAACACGCGAGCGACGCCCCAGAACGTGCGCGGCGCGACCTCGACGTCCGACTGATTGCCCCCAACCGACACGCGTGCCGACTCCTCGTCGGTGACGGCAGCGAGGAAACCGAGCGATGTGCCTGAACGTAGCCGACCTGACAGCTTCGCCGCGCCAAGAATCGTGCTGACGTCCGGATAGTCGACGAAATCGCCGGCCGCCGCGCCGGTCGGCCGCGCGCCAATGCGCCGCGAGTAGTAGTAGTTGCTGGTTCCCGCGGCCAGGATGCTGCTGCCTTCGGTAAAGAACGGACGCCGCTCGCTGAAGATCGTTTCGAAAACTGTGAGGTTGACTTCGGCCGGATCGGCCTCAATCTGCCCGAAGTCAGGATTGATGGTGGCTTCGAGCGTCAGATTCGAGCCGATGCCGGTCTTGAGGTCGGCGCCGACGCGCCCGCTGAGATTCTTGCCGTCGTCGAACGGATTATTCGGATCGCGGTTGCTGTTGATCCGCGACGACCCGGACACGTACGGCAGCAGTTCGAGCCGCGCTTTCGGCGTCACCCCTTCGATTCCGCGCAAATCGCCGAAGCGTGAAGACCAGCCGCGCTCCGTGCGACCGATGACGACCCAGTAGTCCTCCTCGTTCAGGCTCGGTCGCCATCGCTTGATGTTCAGTCCCCAAACGCGTTCGGGGGTATCGATGAAACGAAGTTGCGAAAACGGAATCCACAGTTCCGCCGTCCACCCGTGGCTGTCAATCGACGTCTTCGCGCGCCACACCGGTTCGAACTGCGTGTCGGTGTCGTCCTCGTTGTCACTCGGATGGAAATGATCGAGGCGAACCCCTGGGGCGGTGACGCCGAACATGTAAGCGGTCCGGCGATCAAGATAGGTATCGAGTTCGATCTGAATGTATTCCGCCTGCGCGCCGTCGTCGCGGCGGCTCATCGGCGCCTGGATCGCCGCGACCGCCGACTCCATCCGCGCACCAATCCACAGAGCGCCGTCGTCGTAGACGAACCGCACGTCCATGTGATCGCTCGGCGACGCGTTCTCGATCGGTTCGGCTTGAAGAAAATCCGTGACCGGCGTGGCTTGCTGCCAAATCGCCTCGTCGAGATGGCCGTCCAGACGAATCGCGTCAGCCGCAACACGCACGGCGCGCGCCTGTTTGCGGGCGGGGCTGGCCGCTGACTGTCCGAACGCTGTCGACGAAGAGAAGAGAACGAGACTAACGAGAAAAAGAGCGCTGCCTACTCGGCGCATGAATCCGACATCGGAATCGAAATGCTAGCACATCGGGTTCAGCCCCAGAGGAACTCGAGGATGCTGACGGCGGCCACCGTGACCGCGTCGGCGCGCAGCGTGCGCGGACCGAGCGATACCAGCCGCGCGCCATGCTCGCGTGCCGCCAGCCGTTCGCGGTTGTCCCACCCGCCCTCGGGACCGATCCAGACAGACAGGTCGTGCGGCGCGGCGGCATTCTTGAATGACGACAGCGGCGTCACGTTGTCGTCGGTTCCTGGTTCCACCAGCATCAGTTCCAGATCCGGGCGTGGCTCCTGCAGGAACGTCTCGAATGCCAGCGGCGTTCGAATCTCGGGCACCACCGCCCGCCGTGATTGTTTGACCGACGCCAACGCGATTCGGTGCCAGCGATCGACTCTAGCGCCGCGCAAAATCGCGGCAACCGTGATCTCGGTCCGCTTGGTGACCACCGGCTGAATCGCGCTCACCCCGAGCATCACCGCATCACGGACGACATCGTCCATCTTGTCGCCTTTCAGGACCGCCTGCACCAGGGTGATCGGCACTGCAGATTCCGGCGACGGCTCGACGCGCGACAGTAGCTGCACACGCACGTCGCGCGGCGCAACATTCGCGATCTTGGCGAGAAACTCCGAGCCGCGGCCGTCGAACACCGAGACGGTCTCGCCGACGCCCATTCGAAGGACCCGCGTGAGATGCTCCGCCTCGTCGCGCGGAAGCGTGACCAGGTCGTCTCCAGGATCGAGTGCGGGTGCGAAGAAACGGTGCACGGGGGATTATAGGGTGCTGGGTGCCGCGTGCTGGGTGCTGGGTGCACCGTCGCCTTTCGGCTCGGTGGGTGCACGGATGGCGCGTGCGGGTAGGCGGTGCCCGTACGGCTCTGTCAGTTCCCCATTTGAGGCGTGTCTATCGGACATTTTTCCGCTTTTCATTGGAGAAAAGCTGTGGCACGCGGGCTGCTCGACAGGGGTCATGGGCGTCAAGACATTTCAAGACCTGGAATGCTGGCAGCTGTCCAATCAGTTGAAGGCAGAAGTGTATCCAATGCTTGCGAGGCCGCCGCTGTCGTTGGATCGTGATTTCTGCAGCGACATTCGCCGCTCATTACGATCCGCTCCCGCGAATATTTCCGAAGGCTTTGGCCGGTTCGATCACGGGGAGTTCGGTCGCTACTTGTCGATCGCACTGGGTTCGTTGCACGAAACGGAAAATCATCTCATTCACGCACACTCGGAAGGCATCCTCTCGCCAACTGACAATAAACGATTGACTGAGCTCGTCCATCGCGCGCAAAAAGCGACCAACGGACTGCTCAAGCACGTGCGAAGTACTCCGACGCCGCGGATCATGAAGCGAGCGAAGCGCCCCTAGGCGCGCACCGCGCACCCCGCACCGTGCCCCCGCACCGTGCACCGTGCACGCGGCACCCCGCACCGTCACTGTCGTATACTCCCGGTGAATGTTCTTCCGCGGTCAGATCATCGGCAAGTACAAGATCCTTCAGACACTTGGCAGCGGCGGCTTCGGAACGGTTTACCTCGCAGAAGACACCTGGATCGACAAGAAAGTCGCGCTGAAAGTTCCGCACAAGCAGGGCGTCGACTTCGGCGAGCTCCTCAGAGAGCCGCGGCTGCTCGCCAGCCTCAACCATCCCAACATCGTCACGATCCTCACGGCTGAGAAGCAGGAGAACGTCTTTTTCATCGTGATGGAGTTCGTCGCCGGCGAAACGCTCGAGGCGATCATCGCTCGCGAAGGCGCGCTCGATCTGTCGCGAGCGCTCGACTACACCTGTCAGATCTGCAACGCGATCGATCACGCGCATCGCCACGGGATTCTGCATCGCGATCTGCGCCCGTCGAATGTGCTGGTGTCGGACAGCGGGCTGGTCAAAGTCGCGGACTTCGGCACCTCGCGCTTCCTGGAAATTGCCGCGCACGGCACGACGATCATCGGCAGCCCGCCGTACATGGCGCCCGAGCAATTTCACGGCAAGGCGGTCTTTGCCAGCGATCTCTACTCGCTCGGGATCACGATGTTCCAGATGCTGGTCGGCGATCTTCCCTACGACACGCCATCGCCGTCGGATCTCGAGCGCCTGGCCCGCGGTGAATTTCAGATTTCGGTTCGATCCAAGAACCCGAAAATCCCGAAAGCGATCAACGACGTCGTGTTCAAGGCGATGTCGCCGGAGATTCCATCACGGTATCAGCGCGCCAGCGAAGTCCTCGACGATTTGCTGGCGACGCGAACGACCCGCCCTACCCCACGGCCGCGCGCCGCAGCGGCCGACGTGGTCGCCGACGAGGCCCAGGACATTCAGTCGCGGCTGCGCGCTCGCGAGCATCCGCAACCGCGATTCTGCTGGCACTGCCGCAAACCGCTGCACGCCCGCTCCGACAAGTGCCCGTTCTGCGGCGAAGCGCAGTGAAACCGCGCCAAACCGGGCAGCCGGCTCGGCGCTGCAGGAATCGTGCTAGACTGGCCGTCGTGTTCCGAGTTTCTTCGTCAAATTCCGTTACGCGGCTGCGCGTCCTACGCGCAGCGCTACGGTAATTTCACGGAGAGATCGGTCACGTCGACACCGCCTTCCTAGCCGTACCTCCCGGGAGTTTCGACGCTCCCGTCTCTCCACGAAAAACTCCACGAAATCGCTGCAGGCGAAGTCGGTACAATGTTCAAAGGAGCTGTTATGGGTTTTTCGGGAATTGGCAAGATCTGGATGAACGGGAAACTGGTCGAGTGGAAGGACGCGACGATTCACATCGCCTCGCACGTCATCCACTACGGCAGCGGCGTGTTCGAAGGCGCGCGGTGCTACGACACCCCGAAGGGGTCGACCTGCTTCCGTCTGGACGAGCACCTGGTCCGTCTGGTCAATTCCGCCAAGATCTACCGCATGGAGTACCCGCTGGATCTGGCCGGCTGGCGCGAGGCGGTCCTCACCACCATCCGCGCGAACGAGATGAAGGCCTGCTACATCCGCCCGATCGTCTACCGCGGCTACGAGACACTCGGCGTCAATCCGCTGGGCAATCCTGTCGACGCGGCGATCCTGCTCTGGGAATGGGGCGCCTATCTCGGCGAAGAAGCGCTCGAACAGGGCGTCGACATGAAGATCAGCAGCTGGAATCGCATGGCTCCCAACACGCTGCCGGCGATGGCCAAGTCGACGGCCAACTACGCGAACTCGGCGCTGATCAAGATGGAAGCGCTGGCCGACGGTTATTCGGAAGGGATCGCGCTCGACGTCAACGGTCACGTCAGCGAAGGCAGCGGCCAGAACATCTTCATGGTCAACGGCAACACCTTGACGACGCCGCCGCTCGGCGCGTCGGTGCTCGGCGGCATCACGCGCGACTCGATCATGGTGCTGGCGCGCGGCCTCGGGTATTCAGTCGTGGAAACCAACATTCCACGCGAGGCGCTGTATCTGGCCGACGAAGTCTTCGTCGTCGGCACCGCCGCTGAAGTGACGCCGATCCGCTCGATCGACAAGATCAAGATTGGTGTCGGCCGGCGCGGCCCGGTGGCCGCCGCGCTGCAGCGCGCGTTCTTCGCGGTCATCAACGGCGAGGTGCCAGATGTCCACAACTGGCTCACCTACGTCTACCCGGATCACGCCGCCCATCACACGACGCATGCGGCGGCGGGAGCCTCACGATCGCGAATTGGGTAGTTGAGTAAGTGGGTAATTGGGTAATGGCTGATATCGAGTAATCACCCAATTACTCAATTCATCTCTCGTTTCGGCTCTCCGCGACATACCAGCGTAAGTACCAACGTCATTCCAGCCGAAACATCTAGAGGTATGCACGTAAACGATCTGCTCAAAACTGCAGTAGAAGCCGGCGCCTCCGACCTTCACCTCAAGGTCGGCAGTTACCCGATGATGCGGGTCAAAGGGACACTGGTTCCGGCCTCCGAAGAAAAGCGTCTGGAGCACGACGAGGTCGTCGCGATGAGCGCCGGCATCATGTCTGCCGCCCAGCGACAGAAGTTCAAGGAGACGCAGGAAGTCGACCTGGCGTACAGCGTCCCGGGCCTCGGCCGCTTCCGCTGCAACATCTTTCACCAGCGCGGCACCGTCGGCATGGTGCTCCGCGTCATTCCGATGCAGATCCGGACGATCGACGAGCTCGGTCTCCCGCCGGTGCTGAAGAAAATCGCGGAAGAGGAACGCGGGCTGGTGCTCGTCACCGGCACGACGGGTTCAGGCAAGTCGACCACCCTCGCCGCGCTGATCGACTACATCAACCGCGTCCGCTGCTCGCACGTGATGACGGTCGAAGACCCGATCGAATTTCTCCACCGCGACCACAAGTCGATCATCAATCAGCGCGAAGTCTCAGTGGATACGCGATCGTTCGCGCAGGCACTGCGAAGCGCGCTCCGGCAGGACCCGGACGTGATTCTGGTCGGTGAGATGCGCGACTTCGAAACCATTGAAACCGGCCTGCTCGCCGCTGAAACGGGTCACCTGGTGTTTTCGACCCTGCACACATTGGACGCCACGGAAACGATCAACCGGATCATCGCGGTCTTCCCGCCGCACCAGCAGAAACAGGTGCGGCTGCAGCTCGCGAGCGTGCTGAAGGCGGTGATCTCGCAGCGCCTGATTCCGCGTCAGGACGGCCACGGCCGCGCGCCGGCGGTGGAAGTGATGATCAGCACCGCCTTCATCCGCGACGGCATCGTCGACAAAGAAAAGACCCATCTCATTCATGGCGCGATCGCCGCCGGCACCTCGCAGTACGGCATGCAGACGTTCGATCAATCGATCTTCGGGCTGTATTCGAAGCAGTTGATTTCGTACGAGGAGGCGCTGCGCTGGGCGTCGAACGTCGACGAGTTCAAGCTGAAGGTCCAGGGGATCTCGACCACCGCCGACATCAGCCGCGATCAGATGGCCAACAAGTCCGTGAACGGCGGACAACCAGAGATACTTCGCTTCGGAACTTAGGATTTTTAGGTCCGCCTTGTCTGGCAGGCCTAAAGGCCTGCACTGCGTCTCGATTCGATTTTGCAACGCACTCGAAGTTCCCAAGATCCTCAATTCCTAAGATTCCCCTATAATCCCCCCCGCTTGGCGCTCATTCCGGGCAGCCACCTCGGACAATATGAAATCGTCGCCGCCCTCGGTGCCGGCGGCATGGGTGAGGTCTATCGTGCGCGGGACACGAAACTCGGCCGCGAGGTCGCGATCAAGATTCTGCCGGCCGCGTTTGCCACCGACAGCGAGCGCATTGCACGCTTTGAACGCGAAGCGCGTACGCTCGCGTCGCTGAATCATCCGCGCATCGCGATCATTCATGGCCTCGAGCAAGCCGACGGTGTGCACGCGCTGGTCATGGAGTTGGTGTCGGGCGAGGACCTCTCCGAGCGCATCTCAAGAGGCGCAATCCCACTCGACGAAGCGTTGCCGATCGCGGTCCAGATCGCGGAAGCGCTCGAAGCGGCGCACGATCAAGGAATCGTTCACCGCGATCTCAAGCCGGCGAACATCAAGATTCGCGACGACGGTTCGGTGAAGGTGCTGGATTTTGGGTTGGCGAAAGCAGTGGAGCGCGCTGCTGCCGACCCGAGCTTCACACAATCCCCCACCATCACCAGTCCGGCGATGACGCAGGCGGGGATGATTCTGGGGACTGCGGCGTACATGAGCCCGGAGCAGGCGAAGGGGCGACCGGCTGACAAGCGCAGCGACGTGTGGGCGTTCGGATGCGTGCTGTACGAAATGCTCACGGGCGAACGGCCGTTCGACGGCGAGGACACCACCGACGTCCTCGGTGCCGTCGTTCGTCTCGAACCGGATTGGTCTCGGATCCCGGTAACAGTTCCGGCGCCGGTCGTGGCGCTGGTCAAGGGCTGCCTCGTGAAGGACCGTCGTCAGCGGGTGGGCGATATCGCGGCGGCGCTTTTCATATTCAGGACTGCGGCGGCTCTAACACCGACCGTTGCGCCCTTGAGCCTTCCTCCGACGCCTCGCCCACCGTGGACGAAGCGTGCCATGCCTTTCGCACTGGTGGCGGCGACGGTCGCCGCGCTGACGTGGCTGGTGGTGATGCTGCAGCGGCCGGGATCGGCTCCACCGGTCGTGACGCGATTTCCGATTGCGCTCTCTGACGGGCAGAGCTTCACCAACGCCGGGCGCAACACCGTGGCCATTTCGCCGGACGGCTCGAAGGTTGCGTACGTCGCCGATCAGCGTCTGTACCTTCGCTCGCTGTCAGAACTGGCGGCGCGGCCGGTGGCAGGCGTCGAAGGCATCAACGTCACGAGCCCTGCGTTCTCCCCCGACGGCCGATCCGTCGCTTTCTTCTCGGAAAACGCGATCAAACGTATCAGCGTGAACGGTGGCGCAGCGGCGACGCTGTGCGCGGCCCTGAATCCCTACGGCTTGAGCTGGGGTCAGTACGGAATCGTCTTCGGCCAAGGGGGGACCGCTGCCGCGCCAGGCTCGGTGGACATCCGCCGTGTATCCCCAAACGGCGGGACGCCCGAGATTCTCATCACCGCCAAGCCGGGTGAAGCGCTGCATGGTCCGCAGCTGCTCCCTGGCGGCAGAGTTGTTTTGTTCACGGTCGCCGCGTCGACCGGAGGCGACCGCTGGGAGAAGGCGCAAATCGTCACCCAGTCCATTGATTCCGGCGAACGGAAAGTCCTCATCACCGGCGGCAGCGACTCGCGATTCCTGGCCACTGGCCATCTCGTATACGCTGTGCGCGGGCTCCTGTACGCCGCCCCGTTCGATGCTCAACACGGCGAACTCACCGGCGCGGCGGCGCCGGTGCTCGAAGGCGTGAGGCGAGCTGTGGGGAATCCGGCCGTTCTTCCTGCGACCACTCATTTCGACGTCTCTCAAACGGGGACGCTGATTTACGTACCCGGTCCAGCCGCCGGCAACGCGCTCGGCCAACGCGACCTTGCGTTCGTCGATCGTGGCGGCCAGGTGACGATGCTGAATCTGCCGCCGGGATTTTATGAATCGCCGCGACTGTCGCCCGACGGTACGCGCGTCGCCGTCGGTTCAGACGATGGAACAGACGCCAGTATTTGGATCTACGCGTTGTCCGGCGCGACCGCCATTCAAAAACTCACGCTGACCGGAAAGAATCGCAATCCGGTCTGGTCTCACGACAGTCAGCGGGTCGCGTACCAATCGGATCGAGACGGCGATCTCGGCATCTTCTGGCAGCGGGCCGATGGGACCGGCACCGTCGAGCGGCTCACGAAGCCCGATCCTGGTACGGCGCACTCGCCAGAATCGTGGTCGCCGACGGGCGACCCGCTGATCTTTTCCGCCACCAGGGAGGGCAAGAATTCCCTCTGGACACTTTCGTTGCCGGATCGCACGGTGAAACCGTTTGGCAACACCGAATCGTCGGAAAGCATGGACCCGGTGTTCTCACCCGACGGACGGTGGGTGGCCTACGACGTAACGGAAAACCTCCTGACCCACATCTACATCGAACCCTTCCCCCGAACCGGTGAGCGTTACCTGGTCACGAAGGATCCGGCAGTGAATCCGTTCTGGACGCCGGACGGAGCGTCGCTGGTGTACGGTACGGGGCCGGGACTGTTTGCTGCCGTCGCGGTGTCAACACGCCCCAGCGTCGCATTTGGCAGACCGGTATCGAAGCCTCGCGGCGAACTCGGATCCGGGGGGAGTCGGGCCACGCGAAGGCCGTACGACCCGGCCCAAGACGGTAGGGTCATCGGCACCGTCCCCGCAGGTCAAACTGCTTCCGAAAACCCGACAACCATCCAGGTTGTCCTGAATTGGCAGGAAGAGTTGAAGCAGCGCGTGCCCACGCGCTGATTCGACTGCGAAAAGGGTCAGCTCCTAAAGATCCTGAGCTTTGATCCCGCGGATGCCCGCGTGTCACGCGCCCGCGGCGAGCGTGACCATCATGTCAATCACCTGACCTTCGCGCCGCACGCGCAGTCGAATCACATTGCCCACTTCGTAATCGTCGAGCCGTGCCAGAAACCGCGCGACGCCGTCGACTTCGCGACCGTCAACCGCGACGATGATATCGCCCGGCACGAGGGTGCCATCGCGGAGAATTTGCACGCCCCGCAATCCGGCGTTGGCCGCCGGGGAGCCTGGTGTGACGCGAAGCACGGCGACGCCGCGAACCCCGAGTCTGCCGGTGATGGCGTCGTTCAGCGCTTCATCGGTTGCGATCCCGATTTCCGGCCGAACGTATTTGCCGTGCGCGATGAGTTGGGGTACGACGCGATTGACCGTATCAATCGGTACCGCGAAACCAATACCGGCCGACGCCCCCGAGGGACTGAAAATCGCCGTGTTGACGCCAATCAGCCGCCCGGCGCTATCGAGGAGAGGACCGCCTGAATTCCCGGGATTGATGGCGGCGTCCGTCTGAATGAGGTGCTCGATCTGCGTGCGGCCGTCCTGAGCCGGCAGCGAGCGATCAAGCGCCGAAATGATTCCCGTGGTCAGCGTACGATCGAGTCCGAACGGGTTGCCGATCGCGAAGACTTTCTGTCCGACTCGCAAGTCGTGACTGCTGCCGATCGCGACTGCCGGTGGTAGAGACTGCAGACGCAGCCGAAGCACGGCGAGATCGTGGTCCGCACTGGCGCCAATCAGCGTCGCCGGTGAGTCTCGACCGTCAGCGAGCCGCACGACCGCTTCCGACGCGCCGGCAACGACGTGAAAGTTGCTCACGACATGGCCGCGATCGTCCCAGACAAACCCGGAGCCGGTTCCCCGCGGCAGGCTGAAAATATTGCGGGTCCACGGATCGAGGACGCGCTCCCGGGTGTCGATGTACACGACTGATTCGCGCGCCCGCTGAAACAACTCGATCGTCCGCTGCTCGTCGGCATCCAGGGCGCCGCGTGGCGTCACCGGGCGCGGCGTCGCGTCAGCACCGCTGCGCTGCGCAATCGCCGGCACGGTGACGACCGTGCCGGCGAGGAGCAGCACGCCCGCAAACGTCCATGTGAGCTGTCGGTGTGCCGCAAACGGCCGCACCGCGGTTACTCGGTTGAGGGCGAGGTCGCGGCCGCCGCGGTCACCTTGGGAACGGCCACCTTGAACGCCGGCGACGTCTTCAGCGCGACGGCAGGCATTCCTCGTTTGACTTCGATCTCGCCGACCGCTTGCGACGATGCCGTCTTGAAGACGGTGATCACGATCCGGTTCCAGGGCGAACTGTCCTGAATCGTCGGTCGGAATCCGTACTCGGTGCCATCGACGGTGACGGTGGCGAGACCGCTTTCGGGCGCCGTCAACTCCTGGATGCGGCCGTCCGGCAACGAAATACTCATCGTCACAATCGGAGCTGCAGGATCTGCCGCCGTCGCCGCGGCCGCGGTCAGTATGAGCGCCGATGCGACGAGCGCCGCCAGTGAGACGCGATGTCGAATCATGCGATGTTCTCCATATGTTGCGCGGACCAGACGCGCGGGATGTTGTGTCTACCGTTCGAGCCTACGCCGCGTGGCGGAATGCCGTCCGACGGGCCTGCGCTCTCGTCGTCGACCACACCGGCCGACGGATTGGGAACGCCCCGCCCGTGGACGCACGGCGAGCCAGTGGTGCCACTGCCGTCACCCGGTTGCCATTACGACGGATGGGCACGGCCGCGGCCGCCGCGGGCGTGCCGCCACCTTGCGGATCGGAATTCCGTCGCGGCCGTCGATGGACCGCAATCGCCGCACCGAGCGATCGCAGCCACTGACGAACCACACGGAACGTGAAACGTGAACGTGATCGTGAGCGAACCATGGTCGGTCTCCTTGATGTCCGCCGGCCGATCAAGCCGCCTGAAGTTGCTTCGCGTCGGTCTCCGTCTTCACCTCGATCCGATAGGGCTTCGCGCCTTCGGCGAGGGGGACGTAGAGCTCGAGCATGCCGTGACGGTGGGTGGCCTTCACGCGTTTCGGATCGAGTTCCTGCGGGATGGTCAGCTCACGCTCGAAACGGCCGTACCCGATTTCATTCAGTAGCGGTTGGGCTGAACCGAACTGGCGACGTTCGCCACTCACACGGACGGTGTGCCCGGTGATCTGTACATCGACGTGCTCCGGCGAAACGCCCGGCAGCGCCAGCGAGATCTTCCACGCGTCTTCTTCGCGGCGGATTTCAGCGGGCGGGGTCAAGGTCCCGCTCGTTGATGTTCCGATCGTGTCGCGGAACATCCGCTCGAAAATCGTGTCGAGGTCGCGGTGCAAACCGGCGAATTCAGTCCAGGGCGTCCAACGAGTCATCGTCAGCATCGAACCTCTCCTTTCTCTCAAGGCGCGCCGCGAAGGCGGCGCCGCGGTTGATTCGTGCACCCGCTTCGAGGCGCAGATGCCGGACGAATGAGCAACTTCGATTCCGGCGCGGAATCGCGGAATAGCTGAGAAAAATCAACGACTTATGGGCGAGCAGCGCCGCGACTGGGGCGCAAGCGCGCCACAGGTGAGGCGTTTTGCCCCGGTGGGCCGGTCGATCAAGCGGCAGTTGACCGCATGGACGGACGGCACGGCTGTTGCGAAAATCAGAGGGCTGCCGTGCTCATCCCATCGGTGTCATTGCGCATCAGATTCGCGGCCCTCACGGCCGTCATTCTGGCTGTGCTCATCGGTCTTGTGGCGGTGCTCAGCGTCGCAGCCGCCGCGACGGGCAACGCCGCCATAGCGGGGCTCGTGTTCGCGGCGGCTGGCCTCGGCACGCTCTTGCTGGACCGGACAGCTTCGCAGCTGCTGTACCGTCGCCTCTTCCAGATGCGGGACACGATGCGTCGGGTGGCCAGCGGTCAACTGAGCGCTCGCGCGCTCGTGAACGGCGCGGACGAAATCGGGATGATCGCCAGCGGAATGAATGAGATTCTCGACGGTCTCGAACGACTCACCCAGTCGATCGATTTGCGGGTGGCGACTGAAACCGAAACGCTACGCCGGCGCAACGAAGAAATCGCCGGCAGCCATCAGCAATTGGCGGTGCTCAGCGAAGAGCTCGCGCGGGCGGGGCGCCTGGCCGCCCTCGGCCAGGCCGCGGCGACCATGGCCCACCAGATTGGCACGCCACTCAATCTGATATCCGGCCACGTCCAGTTAATGGTCGCATCCTCGCCGCCGGACTCGGCCGCGTCCGAGCGCCTGCGCGCGATCCAGGACCAGATCGAAAAAGTGACGGCCATTGTCCGTGCGGCGCTGGACTCCTCGCGTCCAGCCGTCATTCCTCACGAGGTTACCGATCTCGCGAGGCTCGTCAAGCGCGTTTGTCAGATCAGTGGCCCGATGCTGGACAATGCCCGGGTGCAAACGGTGATCGTTGTACCCGACGCCGCGATCTGGGTCCTGGCCGATGCGGTGCAGCTGGAGCTGGCACTGCTCAACCTGATTACGAACAGTGTCGACGCGATGCCCGGCGGCGGAACGTTGGCCGTACGCCTGACCCAGACGTCAGGACGCGCCCACATCGCTGTCGAAGACTCTGGATCGGGGGTGCGGCCCGATCTGATCACCCGCATTTTCGATCCGTGGGTCACGACGAAGGCGCCCGGCAAAGGGTCGGGATTGGGCTTGAGTATCGCGCGGCAAGTGGTCGCGAGTCACGGAGGCTCGATCGCGGTCAACAGCCGTCCGGAAGGCGGTTCGATTTTCACGATCGACTTGCCGACCAATGGCGCTGTGGCGGCGCCGAGCGAAGATCATGTCTCGCATCCTGATCGTTGACGACGATCCAGACACCTGCCACTTCATCGCCGAAGTCCTGGCCGGGCCCGGCCGGGAGTTCGAGACCGCGTCCGACGCGCAACAGGCGCTCGCGCTCGTGCGCAACCAGCCGTTCGATTTGGTCGTCTGCGATCTCAACTTGAACAGCACCATCGACGGACTCGAGGTGCTGCGCGCCTTCAAGTCGACGAATCCGCACGGCCAGGGCCTCCTGGTCAGCGGATTCGGCACACTCGATACGGCCATTCAGGCGGTGCGCGCCGGCGCGTTCGATTACATCAGCAAGCCGTTCGACCTCAATGAAATGAAGAACACGGTGGAACGGGCGCTTGATCAAACCGGTGCCCTGTCGATCGCCGCCGTCCCGGCGCCGCCACCGGTCTCCGGCGAGCTGATCGGACGCAGTCCAGCGATGCTCACCGTCTACAAACAGATCGCCCGCGCCGCGGACTCGATCGTCCCGGTACTGATTGTCGGAGAAAGCGGAACCGGGAAGGAGTTGGTCGCCCGCGCGCTCCATCGTAACAGCCGACGTGCGGCGCGCCCCTTCGTCGCGATTAATTGCGGCGCGCTCGCCGAGACGCTGCTCGAGTCGGAGTTGTTCGGTCACGCACGCGGCGCCTTTACCGGCGCGGTCGCCGACACAAAAGGCATCTTCGAACAGGCACAGGGCGGCACGGTCTTTCTCGACGAGATCGGCGAAACCTCGCCGGCGCTGCAGGTGAAGCTCTTGCGGGTCCTCGAGGAAGCGGAGGTCCGCCCGGTTGGCGGCGGCCGAGCCGTCAAGGTCGACAACCGGATTGTGGCGGCGACCAACCGCGATCTTGAACAGCTCGCGGGCACGCCGCAATTCCGCGCCGACTTGTATTACCGCCTCAGCGTCATCGTCATCCGACTGCCGCCGGTGCGCGACAGGCGCGAGGACATCCCTTTGCTCGTTGCCGCGTTCCTGCGCACCGCGTGTCAGCGCGCGGGCCGGGTCGTGGAGCTGTCCGCGACCGCGCTCGACGAACTGATCGCATATTCATGGCCAGGCAACGTGCGGCAACTGGAAAACACGATTGAGAGAGTCGTCCTCTTCAGTCGCGGATCGGTGGTTGAGCGGGAGGACCTACCGATTGTTCTCAACCATGAGCGACGGGACATGCCCGCCGGACTGTTCGAGGACTTGCCGTCGCTCGAGGAAATCGAACGCCGGTACCTCGAACACGTATTGCGGGCGGTTCGCTACAACCGAACTCGCGCCGCCGATGTCCTCGGCATCGATCGGCGGACGCTGTATCGGATGGCCGAACGCTATAACATCAAACTCGGAGAAGAAGCCGACTGACGCTACGGCGTTCCGCGCTGTTCCGCCGCCCGCGCCCCGCGCAGGATGTTCTCGATCGCGTGGTTGCCTTCGTGGCAGGCGTACTCGTAGATCTGCTCGTTGGTCGCGTTCCATGGATATTCGCCAGTGAACGGCCGATCCCACGTCGCCGGATCTTCGACCGTGAAACGATACAGCAACGTATTCGCATCGACGCGGGTGAAACGCTCGACAACATGCAGTTGATCGCTCGAGCCTTCGTACTGCGTTTTGTCGGTGAAGTTGGTCGTGTCGACGACCAGCGTGTCCCCTTCCCAGCGGCCGATTGAGTCCCCCATCCACTGGCGGATGCTTGCCGGCGGATGCGTGCCGCCGATACGGATGATCCGCGCGTCGTGGATCATCTCGTTGAGAATCATGACCGTGTCCTTCGTCTGCACGATCTGCTTCAGGTTGTTGTAGAAGTAGTTCGGCAGCGTCGGCGGCCCCGAGGTGTTGCCAAATCCGAGCACGCAGCGTTCGGCAAGCGGCCGCGCCTCGGGATTGTCGAACGCGCTCACGGGTTGCGCGCCGCCGGCTTCGCTGGCGCCCGGCGCGGCGGCGCCGGCCAGGAACCTGCGGTTGCGCTCGCGGGCTTCCGGCTTCATCGCCGGAACATGGCCGTCGGGCGGATCGACAAGAATCGAACTACGCTTTTCGCCGTTGACCGTAATCAGCGATCGGCCCTCGGCCAGCCAGAAGTTGTTGTAGCCGCCCACCGGACCGCCGCCCGCACGCTCGAGAATTTCCTGATAGGTTTTCGGCACCGAGCGATCGCCGCCGACCGGCGGGGCGCCGCGGTTGGGATCGAGCGGCGCGTCGGTCTGGTCCTGACGCTGTCTCTCGTAATCCTCGAGGGCCTTCGCTTCTTGCGGCGTCAGCACCAGCTTCTGATTGCCCATTCGCGCCACCGGCGTCATGGTGGCGACGTCGTAGACACCTTGGAGATCAGGTTTGCCGTCGGGCGTTCGCAGCTGCGATCCCGAAGCCGGACGCGTTTGCGCGCCAAGCGATACCGACAGAAGCACCGCCGCGGCCGATGCTGCCGCCACTGATCCACCCAAGGTCCGCCGGGACATTCGCATGAGAAACCTCACCAACAATGGAACCGCGCTCAGCCAAAAATGTCAAAGAGAATCACCGTCGGCCCGTTTGAGCGCTTCGACGAACACGTCAACCGGCTGGGCGCCCGAAATCGCCAGCTTGCGGTTCAAGACAAAGAACGGCACCCCGGTGACTTCCAGCGCTTTCGCCTCGTCGATGTCCGCGTGAACCTCGGGGCCGAACCGGTCGCTCGCCAGCAGCGCTCGGACTTCGCTCCGATCCAGCCCAATCTCCTCCCCCACCGTCTGCAGCACCGACAGGTCGCCGATTCGTTGGCCGTTCGAAAAGTGTGCCTCGAATAATCGATCCTGCGCCTGGTCGCCAAGACCTCGCGCCGCTGCCAAATGGGTCAGCCGATGGGCGTCGAACGAATTCGTCGGCAGGACGCGATCGAAATGAAAGTGAAGGCCAACCGCCGCACCGCGTCTGGTGATCTCGTCGTGCATCGCGCGCGCCCACTCGACCGATCGGCCGTACTTGCGCGCCAGCCGCTCGTCATTCGCAAGCGCTGACACCCGCTCGGCGCCGGGATTCAGCTGAAAACTTCGCCAGCGAATCGTTGCCGTTCGACCCGCAACGCTCCAGTTTTCGCTCAGGGCGAGCGCGAGGTGCTGCTTCCCGATGTAGCAGAAGGGACACAGCAGGTCTGACCAGACTTCGATGATCATGAGCGTTGATATCGCGACGTAGTGCAGGCGTTCAGGCCTGCCCCGCCTTGTGTTTCCTCAAGACGGAAAGCACCTTTTGGTGTTCGAAGCCCTGCGACACCAGGTATCGATACAGACGTTGAAAAGTCTTGTCGTCGGCGATCGTTTCAGCGCCTCGCAACCGCCTCCTCAGCGAGGCCTCAATCATCGCGTCATCGTCGACATCCTGAAATGCGGCCGTAACGGCCGCTTTCGCAGCCGCACCAGAGATGCCAGCGCGCGCGAGTTCCTGCTGCACGCGCAGTCGCCCTCGCCGCTTGATGCCGGTTTGCGTCCGCGCGATCGCGCCGGCCACGCGCGCGTCGTCGAGCGCGCGCTCATGCTTCAGGCGATCGACGGCGAGGCCAATCTCGTCCGACTCGTATCCCTTCCTCAGAAGACGCTGGCGCAGCTGCGCTTCCGAGAGCTCACGGCGGCCGAGCATCGTCAGTCCAGCCACGTACGCCGACATCTCAGGCTTCTCCTTCATGCCTCTCTGCAATGTCTTGTACAATAATGAGTTCTTCCACCACAACGTCTCATGATCACTGTACAAAACGTTTCGATGCGATTCGGCTCCAAAATCCTGTTCGAGGACGTTACGACGACCTTCTCACAGGGGCGCCGCTACGGCCTCACCGGACCGAATGGCGCCGGCAAGTCGACCTTCATGAAGCTCCTGACCGGCGAGCAGCCGCCGCAGCGCGGCGAGGTAACACGACCGGCCAAGCTCGGCGTCCTCAGACAGGACCAATTCGCCTTCGATCAGTTCCGCGTCGTCGACACAGTGATCATGGGCAACGCACGTCTCTGGTCGGCCCTGTCCGAGCGCGATCGCCTCTATGACAAAGGCGATCAGATGACCGACGAGGACGGCATGCGGCTGGGCGAGCTTGAAGGAATCGTCGGCGACGAGGACGGCTATAGCGCGGAGAGTGACGCGGCGATCCTGCTGCAGGGGCTTGACATCCCCGACGAGCTGCACGAGCGGAAGATGGGCGAGCTGCAGGGCGGCCAGAAAGTTCGCGTCCTCCTGGCCCAGGCGCTCTTCGGCCATCCACAGGCGCTTCTCCTCGACGAGCCCACGAACCACCTGGACCTCGAATCGATCCACTGGCTCTGCGACTTCTTGATTAACTACGACGGTACGCTGATCGTCATCTCGCACGACCGTCACTTCTTGAACGCGGTCACGACACACACAGCCGATATCGACTATCAGACGATCATCACCTATACCGGCGGCTACGATGACATGGTCGTGGCGAAGACCCAGATTCGATCGCGGATCGAATCCGAGAACGCGCAGCGTGAGAAAAAGATCGAGCAGCTGAACGACTTCATCGCCCGGTTCGGCGCCGGTACTCGCGCCAGCCAGACCACGTCTCGCAGAAAGGAAGTCGAGCGACTTCAGACGACGGAGCTGGCGCGATCGAATATTCAGCGCCCCTATATCCGCTTTCAGATGGCGCGGCCGTCGGGACGCCTGGCCATGGAATGCACGAATGTCTCGAAGGCGTTCGACAAGCTCAAAGTCATCAGCAAGTTCGACACCGTGGTCAATCGCGGCGAGAAGATCGTCCTGGTCGGCCGGAACGGCGTCGGCAAGACCACGCTGCTGAAGGCGCTGTTGTCCGACGCGCCCGGCTTGACACCCTCGCCCGGGGACGTCGATACCGGCACCATTCGCTGGGGGCACGAGGTGTCGATCGGCTACTTTCCGCAGGACCAGACCGGGGCGATCCGCAAAGGGATGACGGCGGTTGAATGGCTGCACCAGTTCGATCCCGACGCCGCCAAACAGGATATTCACGGTCTGCTGGGACAAATGCTCTTCAGCGGAGAGGAAGGCTACAAGCCGACCGAGGCACTCTCGGGTGGTGAAACCGCGCGCCTCCTCTTCTGCCGGATCATGCTCCAGAAACCGAACGTGCTGGTCCTCGACGAACCGACCAACCACCTCGATCTCGAGTCGATCAACGCCCTCAACATCGCGCTTCAGAAATTCGAGGGCACGGTCTTCCTGGTGACCCACGACGAGGATCTGATGGACGAAGTCGGGACCCGCGTCTGGCGCGTCGAGCACGGCACCGTCCACGACTTCAAGGGGACGTACGAGGAGTACTCGGCGACGCTGACGTAACTAGGCAGGAGGGGCCTGCCCCTCCAGCCTCTCCAGCCCCATAATTACAATCACCCCCAATGACATCCAACGAGATCCGCCGTTCGTTCCTGAGGCATTTCGAGCAGCACGGCCACCGCGTGGTGACCAGCTCACCGCTCGTCCCCGCCGACGACCCGACACTCCTCTTTACGAACGCCGGGATGAATCAATTCAAGGACGTCTTCCTCGGGCGGGACAAACGGAGCTACACGCGTGCGGCCTCGTCGCAGAAGTGCGTGCGTGCCGGCGGCAAGCACAACGACCTCGAAAACGTCGGGCGGACGGCGCGGCACCTGACCTTCTTCGAGATGCTCGGCAACTTTTCGTTCGGCGACTACTTCAAAAAGGACGCGATTCGTTTTGCGTGGGAGCTGTTGGTCGACGACTGGAAGCTCGATCGCGAGCGCCTCTGGTTCAGCGTGTTCGAAGGGGAAGGCTCCGTTCCTGCCGACGACGAAGCGGCGGAGTTGTGGGTGAAGACCGGCGCCTCGCCGGACCGAGTGCTCCGATTCGGGAAGAAAGACAACTTCTGGTCCATGGGCGACACCGGGCCGTGCGGCCCGTGTTCGGAAATCCACTACTTCCGCGGCACCGACATGTCCAAGAACGTGCCGGACCTGGTCAACGGGCCAGGCGACGACACCATGGAGATCTGGAATCTGGTCTTCATGCAGTACGACCGCGACAGCAGCGGCAAGCTGATGCCGCTTCCTGCCCCGTCGATCGACACCGGCGCGGGTCTCGAGCGGGTCACGAGCGTCCTCCAGCACGTCTCGACCGTGTACGACATCGACTCGTTCCGCACCGTCCTCGATGCGGTGAGTGCGATGAGCGGCCACCGCTACGGCGGCGACATGGAGAGCGATCTGGATACGGCCGCACGGGTGATTTGCGATCACTCGCGCTCGACCACCTTCCTGATCGCTGACGGCGTCACGCCGTCCAATGAGGGTCGAGGGTACGTGCTCAGGAAAATCATGCGGCGGGCGATGCGGCATGGACGCCGGCTCGGACTGAACGAACCGTTCCTGCACAAAATGGTCGACGTCCTTGGACGGCAGATGGGAGATGCGTATCCGGAACTCCGCGAGAGCCGGGAAATGATCGAGAAGACGATCCTGGCGGAGGAACACCGGTTCGACGCGGTCCTGAGCGAGGGGCTGCCGCGACTCGAGGCTGAGATCGCGAAAGCCATCGAAACGCCGTCGCGTCTCCTTTCAGGAGAAGCGGCGTTCCGTCTCTACGACACGTTCGGCGTCCCCTACGACTTCATCGAGGACACCGCCGCGACCCAGGAGGTAGCGGTCGACAAAGACGGTTTCGATCAGGCGATGGAAGCGCAGCGCGGCAAGGCGCGGGCGCAAAGCGCCTTCGGCAGCAAGAAAAGCGAGCCGTTCGCCCTTGACGACGAGGCCGGGCTCGCCCACGCCGGCGATCACTTCGAAGGCTACACGACGACTCGTGTGGCAGGCGTGCCGGTCCTGGCGCTCTTCGACGAGGCACGCCAGCCGGTGCACGCGCTCACCGCGGGCACCAACGGCTACGTAGCGCTGGCGGAAACGCCCTTCTACCTCGAAGCCGGCGGCCAAGTCTCCGATTCCGGCCGGATCGTGAACGACGCGAACGGCACCACCGCGACGGTCACCGCGGTCGCGCGGATTCGTCCGGGGTTGCCGCGGGCCCATCAGGTCCACGTGACGCACGGGTCGTTGCATCTCCGCGATCGGGTCACCGCCGAAGTCGACGCTGCGGTGCGCGATGCGACGCGCCGGAATCACACCGCCACGCACCTCCTGCATGCGGCGCTGCGCCAGGTTCTCGGCACACACGTGAAGCAGGCCGGCTCCCTGGTCGCGCCCGACCGTCTCCGTTTCGACTTCGTGCATTTTCAAGCGGTGACGCCGGCGGAGCTCGAACGGATCGAGCGGATCGTCAACGAGCAGATCGTCAAGAACACCGCGGTTGAAACCACCGTCCGTTCGACCCAGGAAGCGATCGCCGCCGGGGCGATGGCCCTCTTCGGCGAGAAGTACGGCGACAGCGTCCGGGTCGTCAATATTCCGGGCTTCAGCCTCGAGCTGTGCGGCGGCACACATGTTCGCGCAACTGGCGATATCGGCTACTTCTCGATCGCCTTCGAGAGCGGCGTTGCCGCGGGAGTCCGCCGAATCGAGGCGCTCACCGGCCTTGGCGCGGTCGACGCGGCGCAGCGTGCGCGAATGTCGCTGCAGCGGATCCTGTCGGCGCTGCACGCCGCTGACGATCAGGCGGTCGCCGCGATCGAGCGCATGCAGGCGGAGATCAAGACACTCAATCGCGAGGTCACACAGCTCAAGACGAAACTGGCGATGGGCGGCGGCACCGCCGGGGGCGACGAAGCGATCGAGGTCCACGGTATCAAGCTCGCGCGAAAGCGAGTGACCGGCCTCGACAAGGACGCGCTCCGCGGCCTTGCCGATTCTTTGAAGGACAAGATCAAGAGCGGCGTCGTGGTGCTGGCGTCGGAAGGCGACGGCAAGGTGCAGATCGTCGTTGCGGTGACACCAGATTTAACGAGCAAGATCAAAGCCGGTCAGGTCGTGAAGGAATTGGCGCCCATCGTTGGCGGTGGCGGCGGCGGCCGGCCAGATTTTGCCGAAGCGGGCGGCAAACAGCCGGAAAAAATTGATGAACTGCTCCACGCCGCTCCCGCAGTCGTCCAGAAGTTACTTGGTCACTGACAACACTGTCTAAAGTCGCCCACGGCTCTCGCCGATACACGTTGAAGCGGGTTCATCCCCCCAAACCCGCGGTGAATCAACGTGCCACTTCGTCGTCTCATCCTGGCTGCTGTTGCGATCGGCATCGCGCTGCTCTGCGCGTCGACGCCCGCGTTTGCACAGATCTACAGCTGGCGCGACAGCTCCGGCACGCTCGTCCTTTCCAACACGAAGCCTGCGACGGATCAGCCGGTCACCTCTTATAACGTTCCGGCAGCCGAGGGCGTGCGGACAACGCGATACGTCGCGAGCACCCGCAATCAGAACTACGACGGCCTGATCCTGGAAGAAGCGCGCAAGAACAACGTCCGCCAGTCGCTGGTTCGCGCGGTCATTCAGGTCGAATCGGCGTTCAACCCGAGCGCATACTCCAACAAAGGCGCGATGGGGTTGATGCAGCTGATGCCGGCCACGGCGCGCGAATTCGGGGTCCGAAACCCGTTCGATCCTGAGCAAAACGTCCGCGGCGGTGTCGCTTATCTCCGTCAGTTGCTCGATCGCTACGACGGCGATGAAACGCTGGCGCTGGCTGCGTACAATGCCGGCCCCGGCGCCGTCGACCGGCACGGTCAAGCCGTCCCGCCCTACGCGGAAACGAAGAACTACGTCACCAAGGTCAACGGAATCGCGGGCATGCGCCCTCCCGGCACGAAGCTCTATAAGACGGTCGAGATCATCGACGGACGTCCGGTCGTCAAATACACCGATAAGAAACCGGAATAACCTTCATCGATGATTGATGAACGATGAATGATGATTTCAAAATCATCGTCCAAATCATCGATCATCGCTCATCGTTCATCGTTCATCGATGATTAGTCGGGCCGCTCGACCCCCGCAATATCCAGCCGCTCATACAGAGGCCCGAGCGCCTCGGTAGCCATGAGCGCTTCGAGCGTCGTGGTCACCGCGCCGATGATGGCGGTGGGCAATAGGAACCACGGTCCAATCACGCTGTAGAACGCCAGCCACAGCAACCCGCCGACGATCGCCCCCGGCAGCACGGCAATCACCAAGGTCAGCCACGTTCCACCGAGAAGAATCATCCGCTGCCCCATCGCGTCGATCCCACGAGGCATCGAGCGGCCGGTCGGAATCCAGGCCGGAAAGAGCAGCGTCAGTGTCGCGTGCACGGTGTACTGCGCGATGATCAGCACTGGTGCCATCAGTAGCGCGGTGAAGGCGATCGAAACGCGCCAGTTGAGCGGAAACAACGTCGACGAAAAAATCAGCGCCAGCAGCGCGAAAAACCAGGCGAAGCCGGTGACGACCGTGACCGGCCACATCATTTCTCCTCGGATCACCGAACCGGGCCGCACCGGCCACGTCTTCAGCAAGTCGAGATGCTCGAGGTCCTGTCGGAGGTCCGCGCGATAGATCTGCGGTCCCATCAGCACGGCAATCGCGGTCGCGAGCATCGAGACGACACCCAGCGCTTGCGCAATCCCACGCGTCCGCCCGACCGACGATGCGACGACGGCCAGCCAGACGATCAGGACGATCATCCGGATCCAGGCGCGACGGTTGACGCCGCGGAACATCTGCTGAGCGCCCTTCCACGCGAACGCGGCCTCCGGCCGTCCAGTTGACGCCAACGCCCACATCGCCGGCTTCGCACGGTAGGTCGTCGGTCGAAATGGTCCGGTTGACGCGGGTGCCGCGTCCTGTCGATCACTCATCCCGTCGCAGATCTGGGCGAACGTCTCGCGACCAGAAAGCACCCATCCGATGGTGACGACACAGACCAGGAGTGCCAGCGGGATATCGCGTACGGCTGCGCTGAAGGACACATCGAACAGCGGCCGAATCAGCCAGGAGAACGGCAGCAGGACCCAATGCGCCGGACCAGCGCTCCACGCGCGTTCGTACAGCGCGCCGAAATCGAACGGGCCGCCGCGCAGTAACGAGCCGACGACCGGCTGGAGAACGATGGCGGCTGCCAGGACCCACAACAGCAGCGGCGCTCGGGCGGCCGGGCGCTCGCGCGGACCAGCCCGCCGCATTCGCTCCTGCGCCAACGCCACGCCGAGCGAGAAGAAACGGATCGTCGAGAGCAGCGTGAACAGACCGACCAGCCGAATCGCACGCGCGGCGATGCTTGGCGCCGGATAGACCAGCGCGACGATCACCGCGCCGAAGAACACGCCCGATTGCGATCGGACCAGCCGATACACCAGCAGCTGCAGCGTCGAAAGCGGCGCCGGCAGCAGAAACTCCGTCTCCGATCGCGAAAATTCGAGCGACTTGGTGCTGATCGGCAGCACCGCGCTGACCGCGGCGAGGACCAGCAGCACCGCGCCGCCAACCGCCGGCCCCATGGTCAGCCAGAATTCCGCCCCCGGCCCGTCGGTCGGTGCCGAGCGCGCGGCTCGAGCGCCGGCGCGCATCCTGGCGCCAATCGTGAAATACAGGTAGGCGAGTCCCGCCACGGCGCCGACGGCATAGCGCGGCTCACGCAGCCGCATGACGCGCTTGCGCAGCCGATTCCTGGTGCTGCACCAGAGGATGTAGAGCGAGGTCCCGATCATTGGTCGGCGGGCTTCGGCGCGCCCTCCCTCCCGGTGACGCGGAAGAAAATCTGTTCGAGGTTCGAACCGGAATCGGCCAGATCGACGCGTGCCGCCAATTCCTTCACGCTGCCGTCGGCGATCTTGTGACCACGGTCCATGATTACCACCCGCGAGCACAATTCCTCGACCAGATGCAGCAGATGTGACGACACCAGAATCGCCGCCCCACTCTTGGCGCGGGCGGCGATCGTCTGTCGCATCTTGCGGATGCCAATCGGATCCAGGCCGGTCAGCGGCTCATCGAAGAGCATCACCGCCGCGTCGCGTACCAGCCCGCAGGCGATCACGACCTTCTGGCGCATCCCGCGCGACAACTCGCCCGGCAACGATCGTTCCTTCCCCGCGAGTTCGAGTTCGTCGAGGAGCTGACGCGCCCGGGTCGCGAGGTGGGGCACGGTATAGATCCGCGCCACCAGCTGCAGATGCTCCTCCACGGTGAGGTACTCGAACAGATTGGGTTCGTCAGGCATGAACGCCAGCTGGCGCTTGGCCGGAATCGGCGTGGCCGTGATGTCGTGGCCGGCGATGCGGACGACTCCGGCGCTCGGACGGAGAATGCCGGCCAGGGTTCGGAGCGTGGTGGTCTTTCCAGCCCCGTTCGGGCCGATTAGACCGACGATTTCGCCAGAGGCGACCTCGAACGAGAGGTCGTGCACCGCAGTGAAGGACCCATACTGGCGCGCGAGGCCTTGGACCGAGATGCTCATAAGTTATGCTACGATTACGAGTTCCGGAGGTAAGGACACGACGTGGCTACGCATGCATCAGCGCTGAAGGCGCATCGACAGAGTCTCAATAACCGGGAGCACAACCGCCAGTTCCGGTCGCGCCTGCGCACCGCCTTGAAGTCGATCCGCGCGTCGATTGACGCCAACGACTTGACGGCCGCCAAAGGCGCCTTGAAGGACACCATTTCGCTCATCGATCGGATGGCGAGCAAGGGGATCATTCATCGAAACGCCGCCGGCCGCTACAAGTCGCGGCTGAAGACCCGCATCGCCGCCCGCGGCTGACCGTCAGGTCCGACCCGCGGGCGCGCCGCGCCCGCGCCTTCCCACGCTCAGTTCGACGACCAGTCGCTCCAGCAGAATCCGCGGATCGCCCGCGGACCGCTTGAGGTCGAGGTCCGTCCGAAAGAGCGCGTTGACGGCGGCGCGCAGGCCGCTCGGCGCGAGCATCGGAAACTTGGTTCGGACCAGCCAGCCAAGCTGTCCGAGGATCTTCTCGGGTGGCGCGCCGGCATCGAGCATCAGCGCCAGTTGCCTCAGCGCCGTGGCGCCATCGCCGCTCTCGATCGCGTTGGTCATCGCCCAGTCGTCCTGCAAGGCCGCCGGTCCGGCAATCTGCCGGACATCGTCGAGCCCGATCGTCTTCTGCCCCAGTGTGTAGAGCAACAGCCGCTCTGTATCGTTACGCAACCGCTTGACATCGGTTCCCGCACGCTCGGCCAGGAGCCGCGCGCCGGCGGGATCGAGCTGGGCGCCGGCCGCCACGACCCGGTTGCGGATCCACCGTTCCGCGTCGGCCTGGTCTTCGATCACGCCGCACTCGACCACCGTCGCGTGTTTGGTCAGCAGCTTGTACATCCGACTGCGTTTATCCAGCGATCCCGCGACCAGCACCAGCGTCGTCTGCGGTTCAGGCTGTTTGAACAGCGCCTCGAGTTCGTCGAGCGCACGCGTCGCGGCCTCGCTTTCGCGCTTCGGGACCAGGAGGGTTTCGGCCTGGAGCACGATCACGATGCGCCGCGGCGCCATCATCGGCAGCGTACGCGCAGCGTCGACGAGCGAGGCGACCGTCGATGCCAGCTTGTCGCCCGAGGTGGCTTCGCTCGTGTGCATCCGTTCGACGTTGAAGGCCCGCAATCCTTCCTCGACCAGTTCGTCGAACTCGTGTGCGAGCGACGATTTCTCGACGTCGTCCTCCCCCTGGAGGAGATAAATCGGCGCGGGATCGCCGGCGGCGATCTGTTTGCGGACGGCGGCAGGGGTCGCGAAGGGCAAGGGTCTTTTAGAAGGCTTCGAGAATCGAGGTCACGATCGTCCGCGCGAACTCGGTCGTCATCCGCTCCAGCGCGTTCTGATCCTGGCCGAAAAATGCCGCCGGGTCGATGGCGCTCTGCGCGTTCTGCGCCTCGTAGTCCTGTTGAAACGACAGCCGGGGATTCTCCCACACCACGCGGTTCTCGCGCGTATCGCGCAGGGTTGCCATCGCCGCCATGGTGATGACGTACCGGGATGCGATCTGGTCGATGGTGGTGCTTTGCGGGCGGATCGACGCGGCGGTCACTTCTCCAGTCAGCGTCGCATCGACGTTGTCGGTTTCCGGCACGATCTTGTAGCGGCCGCGGCTGATGAATTCCGAGCGCACCTTCTCGGTAATCATCGTCTCGAGATTGAAGACCGTGGTCCGATTGATGAACGGCGGAATCCCGATCGTCTTGATGTAGTCGGGCAGAAAATTCCCACGTCCGGCGAGCGAATAGCCACAGCGCGACGACGCGATCGCACCACACGCGAGCGCACCGAGCTTGATGACCTGACGACGGCTCTGGGTCATGACACGACCACGCTCACGAGCGGTCCTTTGGCAATGACGACCTTTCGAACGATCTTGCCTTGAATGTGCGTCTGCACGACCGGGTCGGCCAGCGCACGTTCCCGGAGCTCGTTCTCGCCGATTTCCGCCGGAACCGTGATCCTGGAGCGTACCTTTCCGTTTATTTGGACGGGGACGACCACCTCGTCGGCCTTGGCCAATTCGGCCTCAAATTTCGGCCACGCGGCTCTCGTCAGCCCGTTGTGGTGCCCGAGCATCTCCCAGAGCTCTTCAGCGGTGTGCGGCGCAAAGGGAGAAATCATCACCACTACCGCCTCAACCGCCTCCCGAACCGCCGCAATCGTCTGCGGCCGCTCGTTCGTGGCGACCGACGACTCGTCGCGCGTCGGCAAGCCAAGCGTTGTATGCGGAGCGAAGGAGTAGAGCGCGTTCACCAGTTCCATCAGCGATGAAATCGCGGTGTTGAGGTGCATCCGCTCTTCGATGTCGACCGTCGCGCGCGCGATCGTCTCGTGCGTTTTGCGCCGAAGCGCCTTTTCTTCGGCCGTCCAGTCGCCCGAGGCGGCTTCGTGGCGGCGGCCCTGCGTCGCCGCCAAGGTCGGGGCCCAGTGGTCGACGAATCGCCAGACGCGGACGAGGAAGCGGAAGCTTCCTTCGAGCCCGGAGTCGCTCCACTCGACTTCCTTCTCCGGCGGCGCCACGAACATGACGTAGAGGCGCAACGCGTCGGCCCCGTACTGCGAAATCATCTCGTCGGGATCGACGACGTTGCCCTTCGACTTGGACATGACGTCGCCGTTCTTGAGCACCATCCCCTGGGTGAGAAGCCGCTTGAACGGCTCATCGAACGTCAACAGACCGACGTCGCGCAGGACACGGGTGAAAAACCTGGAGTAGAGCAGGTGAAGAATCGCGTGTTCGACGCCACCGCTGTAAAAGTCGACCGGCATCCAGTACGCGCCTTCGGCAGGATCGAACGGCAGCTCGGTGTTGTGCGGATCGCAAAACCTGAGGAAGTACCACGATGAATCGACGAAGGTATCCATCGTGTCGGTCTCGCGTCGAGCCGGACCGCCACAGGTCGGGCAGGTGACGTTGACGAAGTCGTGCAGTTGCGCGAGCGGTGAGTCGCCGCGACCGGTGAAGCTCGCGACCTTCGGCAGCGCCACCGGGAGATCCTCGTACGGCACCGGCACGACGCCGTCCTTCGGGCAGTGCACGACCGGAATCGGCGTGCCCCAGTAGCGCTGGCGCGAAATTCCCCAGTCCTTGAGCCGGTACTGGACTTCCCCCTTGCCGATGCCGCGCTTTTCAGCGTCAGCGATCATGCGGGTGATCACCTCGGGAGCCTGCTGCCCGGTGTAGTCGCCCGAATCCACCAGCCGACCGTAGTTGCTCGACGCCTCGGTCATCGCCTCCGCTGTGGCATGGTCGTCGTCTCCGCTTCGAACGACGATGCGGATCGGCAGGTGATATTTGTGCGCGAATTCGAAATCG
>JADMIO010932627.1_pt1 | contig 38533 bp, 35 predicted proteins | sample 8958161 | NCBI WGS metagenome assembly JADMIO01 (sample SAMN16585339, study PRJNA669376) | soil metagenome | isolation source: Crop rotation soil | place: USA: Cullars Rotation, Alabama | collected 2011 | reverse complement strand
CCCCTCCGCCTCCTCCACTCCCCGATGGCGCTACCTGTTCGATGATTGGACAAGCGTGCCAGCAGGACGTCGATTGCTGCTCCGGTCAGGGCAACTGCTACAGCGGCTTCTGCCAAATCATCGTGCGCTGAAACGTCACGGCGTTAGCTAATCCGCCCGCCCGAAATCCATATGGGTTTCGGGCGGCGCCGCCGCGCGCGCCGATGAGGTATGAGCTTCGGGCGGCGGCGGCGAATCGGAACCAACTTGCGGCGGGTGCAATCGCAGGCGGGCCGAATACCCGCACCGAGAAGGTCGCCAGACGCCATCGAAACGAAAACATTGCGCGTGGTAGCGTCGGGTCGTGGGAGACACGTCGTTCGTGGGCGGTCGGCCACGCGTCGATGAAACATCAAGGCCTCCGCTCGATGGCTCACGTCACGGACCGCGACGCAGGCGAACGGGTACGGAACGTGCATTGTTAACTGGTAGCGCTGCCCATGATCGATTACCGACGATATGCTCTTTGGCTCGTGGTTCTGTTGGTGCCGGGTGGAATCTTGCTCCTGCCGATGCTCATCGCCGACATCCGCAGGCGTCGTGCGGCCAAGGTAAAGCCAGAGAGCCCCAGTGATCATCCAGCGCCGCGTCTCGCCGCCTGACCCACAAGCCATTTTCGCGGATCGCGCTGGGAAGGGGGCGGTTCGTGTCCTGTCGCAAGGGCCACGACACCTTGCAGAGAAGTGTGCCGATCGCGATCGTCCGATCACAGTTGAGCGGCACGTGCCGTCGAGGCCGGTTGTTTCGGGGCGCGACTCGCAGTTCTCGCCACGGTGAAACCGCAGCCCGGCCCTCGAACGCGATGGCTTGGGTAAGCTGACGGTGAGCGGCGGGTCGCTCTGTGGGACGACTGACGCGTGCGAAAATGCATTGGCGCACGATCGGCCGGAGGACATCCCCGGTGTACGTTTTGGTAAGCGAGGCGCGGCTAAGCGGGATACCCGCAAAGCGGGGAAAAGATCACTTGGCCCAGCGGCCGAGAAAAAAGCATCGAGCAGCTCACGAACTTATGGCCGATTGATTTCTTTCGTTGCTGGACTCGCGCGGCTCGCGATCAGTTTTGCCGCGGCGCTATATTTAGCGGGCCGGCAGGTCATCCGTATAACCTACAAGATGACTGGGCGATATTGTAAATTGGCGTAAGATGGTGTCGAGAGAAGAGGGGAAAGGCGCCTCTGCGCCCGTCGAGAAGCGAGCGATAAGCATCGCAGCGCTGAGAGCGATCGCCACGCTGCGCGATCGCCACCTCGTGGCCATGCGCGCATCCGAGGGCGGTGGTTTCGAAGCCGACCTCCAAGGCGGCCGACGGCTTTCGGAATTGCAGGCCTCGCGGGGAGGTCCTCTGCCGCTTCGTTTCGCGCTTCGGATCCTGCTCGACACCATGAGCGGCCTATCAGTCCTACATCGTGCTCGCCAGGACGGCGGGGCCTTCGAATTCGTGCATGGCGAAGTCACACCCGACAACATCATCGTCGGTCGAGACGGTGTCGCGCGGCTCGTTCCGTTGGTCAAGGCGCACTGGTCTCCAGCGACGGCGGTCCTATCCGAAGGCGGGGGCTACGCAGCACCCGAAGTGCTCCTTGGAGACGCGTTTGACCAGCGGGCCGACGTCTTCAGCGCCGGGGTTCTCTTGTGGGAGTCGATGTCGGGTCGTGCGCTCTTTCGTGGTCTTCCTGTGAACGACATCGTCACGCGCCTCGTGGGGGGCAAGGTGATTCGGCCGTCGGTTGCGGGTGAAGACGCCGTCTGGAGCGGAGCGCTCGGCGACGTGGCGATGCGCGCGCTCTCCGTCGATCCCGGCGATCGCTGGGAAGACGTCGGCACCATGAAGGACTCCATCGAGAACATCGGCGATGGGCGCATTGCGAAATCGGTAGAGATGACCGGCCTGGTCATGGGCTTCCTAGTGCCTCGCGATTCGATTTCCGACGAGGTGACGCACCCTTTCGCTCTCGCATCGAGCCTTTCTCCTTTTGCCAGCTCGATTGTCGCGGAGCCCGACGAGGCGACGGTACCTTATTCGCCGCGCGCGCTGGTCACTCCGAGTCCGGACAGCGTCGATCCGGTGGCGTCCGCGTCACAGCCGTCCGCCCTTTCGACCGCCCGCGCGACCGCCGAGCGACGGTGGGCAGTCGTTACCGCCGCGCTGTCCGTTGGCGTGCTTGCGCTCGGCCTCGTCGGAATCAAAACGACGATGGGAAGAAGGCCCGAATCCTCCACCGCAACCTCGATAGTAGTTCCGGCCGCGGCCCCCCCACGCGGAGAACACGTTGCGACCGGTCCGACGCGGGATCTACTCCAACCGGCGGCGCCGGGGGGGGCATCCCCTCCGCCATCCTCTGGGCACCTGGAGCCGACGGCGATCACGGTCCCCAAGCTTCCCCCCGCGGTCACGCCGCTCAATGCAAACCTCGACTCCAAGGCGGCGCGCGGGCCGCAGAAGGCGAGCGCCTCGTCGGTCAAGCCGCCGAAGTCGAGCGAAGATCCATTCGGTCTCATGAAACCGGTGCGTTCGAAGGCCAAAGACGATCCCTTCGGGCTTTGATCTCTCGGGCGGCCCGGGCGGTAAGGGTTCGGCTCGCCGCCGCCGCGCGCGGTCCTATCCCAATTGCCCTCGACCGGAATACGTCGAGAAATTATCGCGCCCGGCGTCAGGATTTTGGCGGGATGCCGAGGACGGTATGGGCGACACCGATGCACTCGTCCATCACGACGATGAGCCCGGACGCGATGCGCGCAGCATCGTCGCTGACGATCCCGCTCTGGAGCCATAAAGCTCGAGCTCCCTTGCGGACGGCCTGCTCGGCGATGGCCGGTGCATGCTCGGGTCGGCGGAAAACGACCACGATGTCGATGGGCCCCTCCACGTCGTCGAGTGACGCGACGGCCGGTTGGCCGAGAACTTCGCGCTCGTTCGGATTGATAGGCACGATCTGGTAGCCAGCGGCTTGCATCTTTCGCGCGACGCCGTACGAGGGACGAGCGGGATCGGAAGACAGACCGACGATCGCGAGCCGGTGGGCCGATGTGAGAAGGCTCCGGAGAGTATCTTGCGATGGGTTCGGCCCGGTCACGGCTTCAATTTGGGACAGCCGCCCAGAAAAGTAAAAGGCATTGGGGCCGAAGCGGGCAAGGGTTAGATGCGCGTGACCGTTCGTTCGGGGTCCCGGTCGCTCGTCGGAGCAAGGGAGCGCCGCTTGGCATCTTGCGCGAGATGTGGCAGGAGCTGACCCACGGATCGCCATGAACGAAGCGCTGCACAAGCACATCGCCGAGCTCGTCGCTCAGAACCAAGTGGTACTCTTCATGAAGGGGAGCCGGCGGGTGCCAGGGTGCGGGTTCTCTGCCCAGGTCGTGCAGATTCTCGACGAAATCTTGCCAGCGTACGAGACCGTCGACGTCCTCTCGTCGCCCGAGCTTCGTGAAGGGATCAAAGAGTTCTCCCAGTGGCCAACCATTCCCCAGCTCTACGTCCGCGGGCAGTTCGTCGGCGGCTGCGACATCGTGCGAGACATGCACGCATCCGGGGAGCTCGCCAAGCTCCTTGGCGTACGCGTGGCCGAGCCCGAGCCGCCCACCGTTTCGATGACGGCCGCTGCAGTCCGTGCTTTCGAGGCTGCCCGGGCAGAGGCTGGCGAAGACGAGCTGCATCTGCAGATCGATGCACACTTTCGGCCCGACCTGTTCTTCGCCCCGCGTGCAAAGGGTGACATCGAGGTACACGGTTCTGGGTTGCTTCTCCTGGTGGACCGCGCGAGCGCGCTCCGCGCGAACGGCGTGCGCATCGATTTCGTCGATGGCCCCGGCGGCGGTTTCAAAATCGAGAATCCGAACGAGCCGCCACGGGTCAGGGACCTGACGGCGCCGGAGGCCAAGGCGATGCTCGATCGCGGCGAGCTGATGCTCTTCGACGTGCGCCCGGAGCGCGAGCGAGCGATGGCCAAGATCGCCGCGGCGCGCTCCCTCGATGCCGGAGGTCGAGCGTACCTCATGGGCCTCGACCGAACGACGCCCATTGCCCTCCATTGCCATCACGGGCCTCGCAGTCAAGCTGCGGCCGAGGAGCTCGTGCGTGAGGGATTCAAGAACGTCTATAACCTCGAGGGGGGCATCGACGCCTGGTCGGTCATGGTGGACCGGTCCGTGCCTCGGTACTAATTTCGCGTCAATTGCTCGAGGGCCCGAGCCCTGCGAGCTCGTTCTATGCGTTCGCGGGCGTGCCCCAGGCAGCTCGGTGAACCGCGATCGGTCCGGTAGGTCCTGAGACCTGCTGGACATCGTCCGCCGCGGTGACGCTTATGGCGCGCTGCAGCCGGCGCGCGGTTTCGCCGCACAAGAGAATTTCTCCGGGGCCCGCTGCTCGAGAGATGCTGCTTGCCATGGATATCGTCTCCCCGACGGCAGCGTATTGTACATGCGACGCAGAGCCGATGTTGCCCGCCAGAGCACGGCCGCTTCCAAGGCCGACATGGATGCTGAAAGGGCGCCCGAGCCGTTCGCGCCAGCCGCGATCGATCGAAATCGAAGCGCGTTGAAGGTCGATGGCCGCGTCGAGCGCGCGGTCGGCGTCGGCCGGCCGCGCGAACGGTACCCCAAAGACGGCCAGCGTGGCGTCCTTGCCGTACCGTTCGAGCATACCTTCGTGGCGCGCTATGATCTCGCTTACGACCGGGAAAAATTCGTTCAGCATCGATATGACCGTGCGCGCATCCGGTTCGCTTTCGCCGCGGGAGAACCCGCCGACGTCGGCAACCAGGGCGGTCACATCGACGTCCAATACGCCGAGATGACCAGGTTCATCCATCATCCTCGCGACCGTGCTCGACGGGAAAAATCGCACGAGCCCCGAGCGCAGGAGGGCGCGGTCATCGGTGTTGTCGCTCGGTTCAAGAGACCTGATCGGATCGCGCGGCATGGACGGGGGCGGGATTGTCGGCTGCTCTGGAGACCGCAGCGTCGCGTCGTCGAGAAAGGTGAATATCACTTGCCCGCAGCGCACCTTGTCGCCCGAGACCAACGTGCGCGTCTCGATGGGCGTGTTGTTCACGAACGTCCCATTCTTGCTCGTGAGATCAGTCACCTGGACCGCTTGTTCGGTGACGTCGAAGCGCGCGTGGCGGCGCGACAAGCTGAGGTTCGGGATGTATACGCCGCTGTCCTCGTCGCGGCCCACGATCGTCGCGCCGATTCGAAGGGGAAATACCGACTCGTCGGGTTGGCCGACGTTCAAGATCAAAAGCCGCATGGGACCTCGATCTCTCGAGCTGCACGATGCACCCGAGCTCAGGTACTGTGGTTATACCGCGCAGGTGCGTGCGCCTCCACTACCCCGATCCCTCCGGCTCGATCGCCTCCAGCCGAGTTCGCGGTAACACTACCCGAAAGCGGGTTCCCCCCTCTGGGCTCGACTCGACGTCGATGCTGCCGCCGTGCCCCTTCACGATTTGCTGAACGATGTAGAGCCCGAGTCCGAGCCCGTCGGCTCGCTCGGTCGGGCTGCCCACACGGAACGGATCGAAGATGTGCGGGAACACCGTGGCGTCGATCTCTCCCGCATTGCGGATGACCAGCGACACGGTTTCAGGGGCGCGCCCGTCGAGCGACAAGCAAACCGGACCGTCGCTCCTCCCGTGGCGAATCGCGTTGCCGAGCAAGTTCGAAAGCAGCTGCTCGATGCGGTCCCCATCCCAAGAACCGACGAGCTCCCCGTCGTATTTCAACTCGAGGACGCGGTCTGGATTCGTTGCTTGGTGCTCGGCCAAGACTCGGCGCGTGAGCGGCAAGAGGTCGGTCCGCCTTCGTTGTACCGGGATCCCTCCGCCGAGCCGAGCACGCGCGAGATCGAACAAAGCGTCGATCATGGCAGCCATGCGTTTGCCGCTCGTGAGCACCCGCTCGACCGGTCGACGCATCGAGGGGTCGTTGGCACGACGCAGCAAGCCCTCGGCGGTGGTCAGGATGGCGCCGAGCGGGTTGCGCAGATCGTGGGTGATGGCGGCCACGAACATCTCGTTCAGACGGAGCGTTTCGCGCAGCTCGGTCATCAGGCGCTCGCGTTCGGCTTGCGCGCGGCGCTGTTCGGACACGTCGCGCGCGACCGCCAAGAGCTTCTCGACCGTGCCCGATGCATCGACGATGGGCGTCAGGGCTATGTCCCACCACTGATCGGCGACCGCAGAGTGGCTTGCGCGTGCGACGAAGCGACCGACGCCTCCGTCGCGCGCGGCGCGGAGCGCTCGATCGGCGGCCGCTCGATCGTCGGGGTGGAGCAGCGACGTCCACTCGACCCCGATCATCTCGTCGATCTGCGCGGCTGTCAGCTGGGTGCCGTGCGACGCCTTCATGCTGATGATGCGACCCGCGAGGTCGAGCAACCCGATCCCGTCGTGGCTGCTTTCGATGATCTTGGCGCGAAGCTGCTCGCTTTCTCGGAGGAGGTCGAGCTGGAGCGTCAGCTGTTGCTTCTGAAGGTTGAGCTGGAAGAACGTGTCGACCTTGTGGCGAAGGACGTGGGGGTCGACCGGTTTGAAAAGGAAATCCACTGCGCCGGCGTCGTATCCACGGAAGAGGCGGCCCTGTTCGCGCGCGCCCGCAGTGATGAAGATGATCGGCACGGTCCGCGTCCGGTCCGCCCCCCGCATCAGCTCCGCCAGCTCGAAGCCGTCCATGTCGGGCATTTGCACGTCGACGAGCGCAAGGGCGACTTCGTGGTGAAGGAGGATCTCGAGCGCCTCTCGCCCCGATCGCGCCGGGAGGACCTCCAGTCCGGGCCGGCGCAAAAGCGCGCCGAGCGCGAGCAGATTGTCCTCGAGGTCGTCCACGAGTAGCAACTTGATGGGAGGAGACGGGGTTTCGTTCATGCCTGCCTCCTTCGATGGGCGGATCGTCCGAAGTCGCGTTGGCATCGCTGGTACCAGCGGCTCGTTCGATCGAAATCGACGAAGGCGGCCGCACTCGGCAAAAAGCTGAGGTTCTCTCGGCTCCCCAGGCCGAGAAACCCGCGTCGACATAGCGAGTCACAAAAGAGGTGGAGTACACGCTCTTTGAGGTCGCTCTCGAAGTAGATGAGCACGTTGCGACACGAGATCAGTTGAACCTCGGCGAACACGCTGTCGGTTGCGAGGCTGTGATCGGAGAAGACGACCCGCTTGCGTAGCGAGCGATCGAACGCGATCGAACCGTACGCCGCGGTATAGTGGATGGAGAGCGCGCTCTTGCCTCCGGAGAGCCGATGGTTTTCCGTGAATCCCGCGACACGATCGAGAGAGTAGATGCCTTTCTCGGCCGTGGAGAGGGCCTCTGGATTAATATCGGTGCAGTAGAACGTGGTACGGTCGAACAAACCTTCCTCGCGGAAGAGGATCGCAAGCGAGTAGAACTCCTCGCCGGTGCTAGAGCCGGCGATCCAGATGCGCAGCGACGGATACGTCGCCAGGATGGGAGTGATCCGCTCTCGGAGCACCCGGTAGTGATGAGGATCGCGGAACAGGTCGCTCACCTGCACGGTGAGGAATCGAAGCAGGTGGCCGAAGGCGTGGCGGTCCACATCGAGACGGCGATGGAGGTCGCGGACGCTGTCGCACCCCATCGCGACGAGGGCGCGCGCGACGCGCCGACGAAGCGAGGGCAGCGAGTAGCTCCGGAAATCGTAGTGGAAGCGTCGGTACACATCGTCGAGGAGCATGAACAGATCGTCCTGCTCTTGGTTCGTGGCGGCGATCATCGCGGCATCCATACCCTGAGTAGGGAGAGCAGCACGTCGATGTCGAACGGCTTGGCGATGAAGTCGTTCGCTCCCGCATCGAGGCATCGTTTCTGATCGTCAGGCATCGTCTTGGCCGTGAGCGCGATGATGGGGAGCTTCGACCACTCGGGTCGACTTCGAATGGCGCGAATCGCCGCGAGCCCATCCATCTGGGGCATCATGATGTCCATCAACACGAGATCGATTTTGGGATCCGTTTCCAACAAGGAGATCGCTTCACTCCCGTTGCGGGCGATGAGCACCGTGGCCCCGCGGGGCTCGAGAACGTTCATGAGCGCGAACACGTTGCGCACGTCGTCCTCGGCGACGAGAAAGCGTCGCCGCGCGAAAGCTTCGTCCCGATCGCGCGCGCTCTCCAGCATGCGGCGCCGGTCCGGGGGAAGTTCGGCTTCGACCTGATGCAAAAAGAGCGTCACCTCGTCGAGCAGGCGTTCCTGCGAGCGGGCGCCCTTGACGATGATCGAACTCGCGTGCGCTCGCAGGCGCTGCTCTTCGGCGGGGGTCAGCATCCCGCCCGTGTACACGATGACCGGCGGAAACGAGTACACGTCCTTGGTCGCGATTCGATCGAGCAGATCGCTCCCGGACCCGTCGGGCAACTTCAAATCCATCACCACGCAGTCGAACGAGGTCTCGGCCAGCCTCTCGAGTGCTTCGCCCACGGTTGACGCCGACGTGATCTCGACGCCTTCGGCCCCAAGCAGCTCGGCTATGCTGGCGCGTTCGATCGGGTTGTCCTCGACGATGAGCAGCCGGCGCATGTGGTTCGTCAACCGCGCTTCGAGGGAGCGCAGCGCCACGGTGAGCTCCTCTCGGTTCGCCGGCTTGACGAGATATCCATTGGCCCCCATTGCCTTCGCTTGCTCGGCACGATCGTCGATGGAAAGGACGAGCACGGGGATGTGGCGCGTTCCAGGATCGCGTTTCACCCTGTCGAGAACCGACAGCCCCGAGTGGTCCCGCAGATTGACGTCGAGAATGATCGCGCTCGGAGAAAGATTGCTGATCAGCGTTACGGCCTCCTCGGCCGAGTCCGTTGCGATGCACTGGAACTTTAGTTCGTGCCCCAAATCGACCAGGATCCTCGCGAAGGCTGGGTCGTCCTCGACGACGAGGAGGCGGCGACTGCCGCGGTCGAGAACGGTCCGGTCGTCGCGTACGTGGCCGGGCGCTCGCAAGTGAACTTGGGTCGAGCTCGATGCCTTCAGGGGCCGCCACGATCCATTCGATGCTCTGCCCTGGGGTCGAGGGCCCGCCGTGAGGTCAACGGTCGCGGGGCGGTATTCGATCGGAAGGGACAAGGTGAACGTGCTCCCGAGACCGACCTCGCTCTCGACGCGAAGCTCGCCGCCGAGCAGATTCGTGAGGTCGCGGGCGATGGAAAGACCGAGCCCACTGCCGCCGTGCCGACGCGCCGCGGTGGCATCCGCTTGGCGAAACGCATCGAAGATAATCGATTGTTGGTCGCTCGGAATGCCGATACCTGTGTCGCGCACCGCGAATACGACCTTGCCTTCGCTCCCGCTCATCTCGAGGTGGACCTCTCCCTTGTCGGTGAACTTCACGGCGTTCGAGAGCAAGTTCGTCAGAATCTGTTGTAGGCGCTTGGCATCCGTGACGAGCGACCGTGGCGCGTCGTCGCGCGTGGTGACCGAAAGAAGGACGCCCTTTTCGTGGGCCATTGGTTCAAAAATGCGTGTCACCGGGCCGACGATGTCAGAGGCGGAGACGCGCGCCGGGCGAAGCGTCATCTCGCCCGCTTCGATCTTCGAAAGATCCAGCACGTCATCGATGAGGCCGAGCAGATCGGTTCCGGCGCTGTGGATGGTCTCGGCGAATTTCACCTGCTCGTCGGTCAGGTTTCCCTCCCTGTTGTCGGCGAGGAGCTTCGCCAAGATGAGCGTGCTGTTGAGCGGCGTTCGAAGCTCGTGCGACATGTTGGCCAGGAATTGAGACTTGTACTGGTTCGCCTTCTCGAGCTCCGTGGCCTTGTCGGTGAGCTCGCGCTGCGCGCGCTCGAGATCTTCCCGCTGATCCTCCAGGTTTGCGTTGGTGGCCTCGAGCTCGCTCTGCCGTTCCTCGATCTCGGTGTGGGCGGCGGTGAGGAGCTTGGCCTGATCTCGAAGCTCCACGTTGGCGGCCCGTAACTCTTCTTGCTGGGTCTGCAATTCTTCGCCCTGGCGCTGTGATTCTTCGAGCAGCTCCTGGAGCCGAGCCCGGTAGTTGGCCGACTGAACGGCAACGGCGATGGGCGCGGCGACGCGGCCGAGCAAGTCCATCGTTCGGTCGTCTACGGTTCGAAAAAATCCGAGCTCGACGACGGCGTCGACCGTGCCGGTCGACCGCGCCGGTAGGGCGACGAGCTCGATGGGAGGATGCTCTCCGATGCCCGAGCGAACGCGTAAGAAGCCGTCGGGCAGGTCGCGCATGACGAGGGAACGGCGAAGGGCGGCGGCCCTTCCGACGACACCCTCGCCTTCGGCGAAGAACGTCGGTCCATCCATTTGGCTGTCGAGCGCGAGGCCGGCGCGCCGCCGATATCCCTCGGACTCGGCGGCGAAGAAGGCGCCGACCTCCGCCCCGACGTGCCCTCCGATAGCCTCGAGCGCTTGCCTGCCGAGCTCCTCGACCGAAAGCTCGCCCTGCACCGCTTCGGCCACCTTCACCTGTCCGGTTCGAATCCAGTCTTCTCGTTCGAGCGCTTGCCTTGCCGCTTGTTCCCGCGTGAGAGCCGCGGTGTACGATCTCGAAATCGAGCGGAGCTGTTGGCGTGAAAACAGGGCGAGCGCACCGGCCACTGCGCCGAGGAGCACGACGAATGCGGTTCGCGCCCGCTCGGTGCTCTCCCTCTCCTTTTCCGACCGCAATCGGCGGAGGGCTTGCTCGGTATCCATCATGTCGGTCGTGGCGATCCGTACCCGATCCATGAGCGTCTTGCGGGACAGCATCGCTTCCGGCGTGCGAAGGGATTCGATCGACCCACTCAAGTCGGGCGGAGACGCCTGCGTGTGCCAGGCTTCGTAGCGCTGGCGGATCCGTTCAACTTGGTCGCGCTGCTCGGCGTTGTCCGCTACGAGGCGCTGTAGATCATGCAGGACTTCGCGCGGGTGCGCCTGCTGGTAGGGCTCGAGAAAGCGGTGATCGCCCGTCAAGAGAAAGCCACGCAGCCCGGTCTCTTGATCGGCGAACTGCTTCAGGGCTTCGTAGCTTTTGGAAATGACCTCGTCCGATCTGTCGACCCACGCTGCGTCCTCCATCATCCGGGCGACTTGTACGGCGAGCACGCCGCCCGCCGCGACCATCAAGACGAACGGAGCCAGCAGCGCCAAGAGAACCCGGCGCGCCAGCGGTCGTTCGTCGTAATCGATTGCCATGCCCAAGGCCGACGTCGATGTCGTCAGCCATTATGCGTGTCCATCGCGCCATGCCACTCACCTTCTGAATGGCTTGGGCCCTTGGGCCGATGATTTTCTAGTTGATGCGCTTCGCCCTCAGCCGCTCGAAGTCACGATCGCTCACCGCGCGTCCGCAACTGCCGCTTCGCGTGGACAACGACCGCCCGCGCGCGAAATGAGCGTGCTCGTATTTTTTCGGCGGCGAGCTTTGACCGCCGTCTTGCACAGGTGTTTACGGGTAGAGCACTGCCGTCATGAACCTGAACAGCGTGATGGTGACCGGGGGGTTTGCGTTGTCTGGCGCGGGGGCGAGCGTGCCGGTGCACGTGACCGAACCGCCGAGCTCGTAAAGCGCGCCTGCGTCGGTGGGCTCGAGAAACCCGTGGGTCGTGATCTCGGCGGAGCACTGCGTGTCGGAAGAAATCCAAACTGGCGGAAGAGCTCCCGCGATTTCGGTGATCGTGACGTGAACGGGTAGCACTCCCAGGTAGCCCGGCGCGAGATTGTCGAAGACGAGATCGACCTTGAGCGCCGCATGTCCTCCGAGGATGGGCCCCGCTTGATCGGTTACCGAGACCTGCGAGCCCGTCACGCTGCCGGTGCAGTTGATTTCGTTCCCTTGCGCGATGTCGAGCACCAGGCCCCCCGAGCTCTGGAAGGTCAATTGTCCGGCGCCGTCGGGGAGACATCCAGGGATGATCGGTCGGTCGGGGCTCGCTCCATCGGCGGGTGATCCGTCGCCATCCGCCGTCGCGTCGACACCGACATCGACAACGTCGGAGGAGTCCGAGGTCGCGCCCCCTCCCGCGCCCGCCGATGCGTCGGCGCCTGGGTCAGACGCCTCGTCCGATGGAGCATCCGGAAAAGCAATGCCTGCTGCGCCCGCCGTTGCGGCATCCTCGCGGCCCCGACCCGCGCCGCCGTGCTCTCCAACGACCAGCGCACGTTCACACGCGAGAAGAAGGAGCGCACAGAATGAGCATCTCGGATAGAAGCCCATAGCACGGCCTACTCCCTCCGAGCTCCTAACGCTCCGAGCATTTCGCGCACGCGGTAGGCGAGCGGTGTGTGCGCGTGCGACGCCAAAAACTGCTTCGCCAATTCGATCGCAGGACCCTTGCGTCCACTCTTGGCGAGCGCTTCGATACGCAGCGCCATGGCTTCGAGTCGCAGATTCCCATTGGGGTACCGTGCCGTGTACGCGTCGAGCGCCGACAAGGCGGAATTCGGCGTCCCGGCGACAAGGAGGGCCCGCGCGCGATCCAGCTCCGCCACCTCGGCGAGTAGAACGTCACCCGACGCGCGCGGTAGACCCGCGGCCGCGAGGCGATGCTCGCCCTCACGAAAAGACGGGCGCAAGGGTTGGGGCGCGCCAGGCGCGGAAAAGGGCAAAGCCTCGTCGGACGAAGCGACGGCGGATGGGGCTGCATCTTGTACTGGAAAAGGGGGCTCGTCGGTGCTCTCCGCGCGTGAACTTCGCACGTCGATCCCTCCGCGATCGTGCCCGCGCAAGACTCGCCCTTTTGGCGCTTCGGGCGCGACAGCGACGTGCTCTCGGTGCAGCAAGGCCACGTGAGCGACAATTTTCGGTGCAGAGACGGCCAGTGCGCCACCAATGGCGGCGACGGCCACGTACTTCACGAACGGGAGCGGAATGGCCGATAGTACCGATTTCGAGGAAATTGCCGCGCCCGCCGACGAACCCGCGAGAAGGCTGCCAGCGACGCCCGCTTTGGCCATGGCCCTGAGCACGCGATGGTAGGCCGCTCGCGTCGGGCGATCGGTGCGCGCGATACGGACGAGCGTTGCGGCTAGCTGGCGAACCTGATCGTCCGGCATCATGTGGGGCTCCGGCACCGTCACCTCCGCCCTTGCGCCGAATGGAGGATTCGCTTGGTGCGATCGAGGAACTCCTTTCGTGCGCGTCGCAATCGAGAGGCGACGGTTCCCGGCGGAATTCCTTCGAGCGCGGCGACCTCCGACGCGGGAAGTTCTTCGATCTCGGAGAGGACGAAAACGATTCGCAGGTCTTCGGGCATCGCGTGCAGGACTTGATCGAAAAGGGCGATGGCCTGCTGGCGCGCGATGATCTCGTCGGGCATGAGGCCCGGATCAGCAAGAGCGGCGATCGCGCCCTCGTCCACGATTTGCTGACGCCGTAGCGAACGCCGGTACGAAGCGGCCACACGCAGCGCGGTACCGAAAAGAAACGCGCGCTCCGAGCAAGGCGCGATGCTATCGAGCTTGCGGGACGCGACGATGAAGACCCGCTGCACCGCGTCGTCGATGTCGTTCTCCGCGACCCCGAGCCGGCGAAGTTGACGCCAGATGAAAACGAAGTGCTCGTCGAGTAGGATGCGCGCCCGTCCGCTCACCGGGGTGGCGCTGTCGCTTTGCGTCGGGAAGACGTGCGCCTCCAAGGAGAGAATGCCCTGACGCATGTCTAGTAATTGCTCCGTTCGATCCTTTCGATCATGGGAACTGCAGAAACCCTCCGACGAGCAGAGTGAACGCCACGGGCGGGTCCGAGTAAAACGGGGTTTCGGGGTGGTCGATGACATATGTGCTTCTCGTGAGGGGCAGGGCGGCGCCGCTCTGCAGTTCGAGTCGCAAGATGTCACTGACCTCCCACTCGACGCGGGCGGTCGCGGAAACGGCAGCCCACCATGCGGTCGCCTGCGACGAGGCTCCGCCTGCCTCGCTCACGTTTCCTCGGACGGTGAGAGGGCCGGCGTCGAAACGGGCGCACGGCAAAAATTCGAGTTTGGACGCGACTCGCCATGCGAGCGGGCAGCTCTCGAGTCCGAGAGTGATGACGCGCACCTCGGTCGTCCCCCATGCGTATCCGTGTGACGCGGAAGAGATGACGCCGGCGCCGAAACGAAAGTTCAACGCGGCGAGCGTCCGATCGCGGCGCAGATCGAAAAAAAGAGCACCCCGCAGAGAAGGCCCGGGAGCAACCCCTCCCATGCCGCCGACCTCGGCGCCCGATCCCAAGCGCCAGCGGGCGGTGGCATTCGAATGGGCCGCCTCTGATGAACGGTCGACCGCAGCCGGGGTGGTCGGCTGGCTGGCCCGCCGGACCTCCGCGCCCGGTCTCGCGTCGGGCGCCGCGGGGGCCAGAGCATCGCTCGAGAGAGCCAACGCCGTCACGAGAGCGAGCGCGGTCACGACCCCCTCGCAAGAGTCGCCACGCATCTCGCGCGCCGTGATTGCCCCGTCAACCGCGAAGAACTCGAGCTTTCCGGATGCGCCCTTCGCGTCGATGTGCGCCAACACGGAAAATCGCGGTGTGCGTTCGCTCGCCCCGGTGAAGTCGATGTGCGGCATACGCGCCCGCACGAGAGCCAAGAATGCGGCCCGAGAAGGGCACGCTGGGTCCGCTACGTACGTGACGCTGATGGGCAGCGTGGGCGCCGCTTCGACGGAGGACGCAAAATAGCAGATTCGTCCGAAGACGAGACACGCCGTCCAGACGAGGGCGCGCGGAGGGTTCACCCTCAACTCGTCGTGTTTCGCGCGGGGCGCGCCACGATCCCGATGCTGGTCCCCACCCTCATGCTGTCCCTCCGTTCAGCTCGCGTTTGGCGTTCGAGCACAACCTACTTCTGCCGAACGAACGAAGGGCGCTCGGCCGACCAAGCTTTCTAGCGAAGCGAGTCTGCGATCGGAGCGAAACGCGGCCTCGCTCCGAGATCGAGACGTTTACCTAGGCACTCCACCCTGCGCGACGACCTGCGGGGAGCAGGCGCGCTGCGCCGAGAGTAAGCACGAGCGCGATGCCCCACCACGGTGGGCTCTCGTCCCGCGCACCGAGCCTGCATCCGACGCATCCCCGCCGATGCTTGGTCGTGGGAACGGGAGGTGCCGGCTTGGCAACGGCGCACGCTTTTTGCGCGCAAATGCCGCCGTCCGGACAATCTTTGTCGGATGCGCACGGGGTGGTCGGCGCTGCGGCTTGGCCTGCCGCGGCCGCGACCACCGGCGCGCTGCTCGCCTCGGCGGCGCACGCCGACGGGGGCAGCGAGCCAGGCAAATGCGGAAATTGTCCCGACATCGACGCGAGCACCTTTACTTTGTTCGGCTTCTGAGGCGAAGCGCCGATGGCCACGAGGTTGTCGTACTTGTTGAGCGCGATCGTGAAGTAGGTGAGCAAGCCTTCCTGTGACGTGGCGTCACACGGCAAGAGCCCGCCGTACGCGCCGTTGCCGAGGGGCTTGAGCTCGAACCTCTGCGGGACGGGGGTAGACGGGCTCGAGTACTCGGTGACCACCCTCACGACCGTCGTGCGCTCCTTTTCGACGCCCGCAGGTGGGGGCGGGAGTTTCACGTACACAGGGAGCGGGTAACCGATGGTCTGGTTCGGCCACGTTTGTTCTTGCAGTTGACCGGCGCGGATGGGTGTCCGAAGGCGCTCTTCTTCTTTGGCTTTTCGCGCCTCCTCCGCCTTTCGCGCGTCTTCGGCCTTCTTGTCCTCGGCGGCCTTTCGCGCGGCATCCTTCTTCTCCTGCGCCAGGCGCTTCGCCTCCTCGACCTTGCGAGCCGCTTCGGCGGCCTTCGCCTCGGCGGCCCTTCGCGCCTCCTCCTTCTTGTCCTCGACGGCTTTTCGCTCCGCCTCCTTCTTGTCCTCGACGGCCTTTCGCGCTTCCTCGATCTTTCGTGCTTCTTCGGCCTTCTTCTGCTCGGCGGCGAAACGCGCCGCCTCTTCGTCTCCCTTCTTGCGGGCCAGTTCCGCCTCGCGCGCGTACTGCGCTTTACGCGCCTCGACCTGCCGGCGAAACTCACGCTCCTTCGCCTCGGCCGGGTCCACGTCTTCCTCCGGCGGCGCCTCCTCACGCTGTGGAGGCGGGGCAGCACTCGCCGCTGCCGCCGGGGCGGGGCTCGTCGCCCCTTTGTTCTTTTCGGCATCGACGTCGGTCTTCGCCGTGTCGAGCGCGCTTCGAAGCTCGGCGGACGCAAAGCGCTTCTCGATCGCATGGTCGGGATCGATGCGGACCATCGTCCGTAGCGCTTCGATCGCTGAATCGTAGTCTTCAGTGCCGTTCCAATGGACCACGGCAAGACATGCGTAGACCTGCGCGTGCACCGCGGGGGTGCACCCCTTCTGCTCGCAGTTCGTCGCAGCTTGACCGAGCTTCTTGACGGCTTCCGCGTAATTTTTGGACCTGTAGTTCTTGTCCATCGCCGTGCGGGTGAGCTTCTTGGCCTCGGCGTCTCCCGCGGCCTGCTCGGCTGCGAGGGATCGATTCGTGAAGAGCGCGGCCGAGACGAGAAGCCAAGCGAAACGAAAGCGCGAGCTCATGGTTCACCCTGCCGGTCGGCCGTCTTTCGGCTCGGTGGATGGGCACCTCGCAGCCGACCGCATCAAATTCCCACCGCGTACCCGATCTGGATCGGGATCGCCAGTCCCACGTTCGGGAACATCTGCTGACCGCGGACTTCGGCAAAGAAGCCAGTGCTCCGGCCGATAGCCATGAACATGCCCAGTCCTCCGCCCGCAAAGAGCGCCCCGGTCCGCTTCCACGCGATGAGCGTTCCGGTCTGCGTCATCTCTTGGACGGTCACGCTCGCGCTCGCGTCGATTTGAGCAACGCCGAATGACAGGACCATGTAGGGGCGGAAGCCGGTTCGTATGAACGGCTCCGACCCGAACCAGAACGAGACGCGCCCTTCGACGTGAACGGGAAGAAACGCCGAGCCCGACGGGGAGGTCGGCCCCCCGCCGAACGCATACCCGAGTCGCCCACCGAGCGCGAAGTTGTCCGACACCGGGCGGTCATAGGCGAGCAAGATTCGCGTCGTCCCAGTAGCCACGGTCGACTTCACCTCGTCATTGACGTCTGGGATGGTGGCCGGGTTGCGCGCCGGGTAGTAGGACCCGTCGCCCTGCACACAAGAGTAGACTGTCCCATTCAGGCAGACGTTTCTGGCCGCAGGAAGGAGGACGAGATCCTGCTGCGCTGCGATCGAGATCCAGTTCTTTTTCGGGTTTGCCTCACAAAATCCGTTCTTGCAGACATGCCCTCCGCCGCACTCGCGGTCGGTCTCGCACTTCTGCTTGGACGCCTGCGCCTCATCCTCCATCACGCACCGACCGCCGCCGCAAATGCCCGACGGACACTCCTCGTCCGCCGCGCATGCCTTGCCCGTGCCCCTCTTGGAGAGGGTGCAGCCAGGAAATTCGGGCGGGCACTCGGTCGCATTCGAGCCCGTGCACCGCGTCGGGGGGGGGCGCCCCGGAAGGTGCAGCGGCTCCCCAGTGAGTTCCGCGCGAATGGGGATCCGCAAAGGCGCGGTCTTCGAGCCTTTCGACGCCAGCACCTCGCCAGTCGGGCCGATCGCTTGGATGTAGTACCTGAAGTCGCCGATGGTGGAACCGACTTCCGTGCAGGGGATCTCGATGCCGTACCCTCTTCGGCTCCTTTTCAGTTGGGCTGACTTGAACGCGGTCGCGCCGTACGCCTTATAGCGAACGACGACTTTTTCCGGCGAAAGGCCTTCTGCGAGTCGGACGAAGATGGGAATGGCGGTGAGGGTCGCCCCTTCTTCGGGCGGCGTGTGTCGGATATCTTCGTCCTCGGGAGCCGCCGGAGAAGGGGGTGCTGGCGCCGGCGCTGGCGGCGGCTTTTGGTGCTTGGGCTCTTCCGGAACCGGTTTGGCTATCCCCGCCTGCTCCGCAGCCTCGGTAAAGGCGGCACTGATCTCCGGCGTGGTCAGGTCCTTGGGAATGACGGTCGTGGCGTCGATTTGCAGTGCGAGGACGAACTGCGCCTTTCCCTGGTCGACACGGCTCGTGATCACGTACACGATTCCGAGGTCCCGGTGGACCTGCGCCAGGACGTTGGGGGAGCAGCCAGTGCTTCCGCAGATCGCAATCGCTTGTCGCAGCTTGCGGTCCGCGTCGGCGAACTTCATGGTCAGGTAGTCGTTGGAGATGGCGTCTTCGTCGAGCTTTTGCGCTTTTTCGTCCTGCGGGGCGGCGAGGGCGGGTGATCCGACGAGGAGCGTCCAAAACGCGAGGCAAATCGCGCGAAGAATGGGGCTGATCCGCCCTCTGCCAACCAACGAGGAAGCCTCAAGCCGATGGCGCATTCGATACTCCTAGCAAAAAAGCTCACAAGCAACAGAACGACCTGACGTGGCGCGCAGGGGGACCATACCAGAGACGAGGGCCCATCTGATCGATGTCTGCGTGCGTTCGAACCGGGTATTTCGCTCGACGCTCGGCGCGGCTTCGGCCCGCCTGCGGCGCCCTTGTCGTGTTACTCGGCGCGGCCATCGGCCCCCGCGTGCGTCGACGTCGTCGTCTCATCTCGGCGAGTGTTTCGCCGCGGGGATCAACTCCGCGGCCTGCTCAGGTGGCACCAAGATCGCGACATCCTGCTGACTGTAGCCAAACGCCCTGGACGGTGACGGGCGCGTAGCGGACGGGCCAGAGGGCGATCACCGGCGCCAAAATTGGGATGCCATAGTCGGCATAGATCGCGGCGTGCGGCAAGCTCGACGCTCACACCCCTGCTTCGAATGCTGGGAAGGTTGCACAAGGGTCGAAGCAGCCGCGCGCGGTCGCTCTTGACACATCTCGGAGGGACGGCGTAGATAGGCCGCGTTGAAAATTGGCTGTGCGCTTCGGGTGCCCAAGAGGGCATAAAAGGGAAGCCGGTGCAACGCCGGCGCGGTCCCGCCACTGTAAGCAGGAAGTCGCTCCAACACACCACTTGGTTCATCGCCAGGGAAGGTTGAAGCGGCGTTGAAGAAAGCTTCTGAACCTGCGAGCCAGGAGACCTACCCGGAGTTTCTGCGATAAGGCTTCCGCGTGGATACGGAGTGGCTCGCAGGAAGGTCTGCCGACCTCTCCTTTTGAACCCCTCTTCCCGCCTGGAAGTGGGGTTTTCTCGTTAGGGGGTTAGCGATTGGGATTCGATCGCCGCGGCGTGAACGCGGCTCGGGAGAGGAGTGTGCTCATGCGCGTCGCCGAAACGTTGGTCGAAAACGCTCGTCGTAGTGTTCTGGCATTGTCGATTCTCGCTGCTCTCGCGGGATGCAGCTCGGCCCCGAGCGGTCCTGGTGGTGTCGGACCGGAGTCGCTGGACCTCGTGAACCGGGCCTACGTCGTCAGCCGCGATTCGGGTGACGTCACGGTCATCGATCTCCGAACGCTCACCATCATCGGAAGCATCGACATCGGGGGCAAGCTCGATCATATGGCTGAGCTCAACGCCGACTTCACCAAGGCGTATGTCGATTCGCCGGGGACCAATGAGTCGGTCGTGTTCGACACCGCGACGCTCACCGAGATCAAGCGCATCCAGCTCGGCGGCGAGCCGACCCACCTGTCGCTCAGCCGCGATGGCAAGCTTCTCGGGATCGTCAACGAGTACTCGAACGCCGTCTCGTTCGTCGACACCGAAAAAGACGAGGAGATTGCGCGCATCGCGACGGGCGGCTTCCACTTGCCGCATTTCGTCCGCTTCGCCCCCGACGGGCGCTACGCCTACGTCGCGAACAACCAGTCGTACCACCTTACGCGCATCGACCTGACGACCTTGACGATCGACGGGTACGTCACGCTCGACGGGTACCAGCCGCCCCCGAATGAGACCGTGCTCCCGCGTGAGGCGGGCTTCGCGGACGCGCAGATCGACAACAAGGGTGTCCTTTACGCCGCACACGCGACGGCCGGCAAGGTCCTCGTGTACGACACAGTGGCGCAGCGCAAGATCGGTGAGCTTCCCGTCGGCGCCAATCCTTGGATCGTCTATGCGGAGCACCCCTTCGACGGGATCGCGCAGCACGTCGTACCGAACTTTGGTGATCAGACGGTCTCGCTCATTCGTCACGACACCCCGGCCATCGACGGCGCGGTGCCCGGTGCCGATCAGCAGTCGTACGGCGTCAACTACTCCCCGCTCGTGCCGAATCTCGCGTACGTCATGAACCGCATTCGGAGCGAGATTGCCGTGGTCGACACGTCAACGGCCAGCCTGGTGAAGACCATCGCCGTGGGCGGCAACACGGAGACGGCGTCGACGACTCCCGACGGCAAGCTCATCGTGGCCGCCGTCAGCGGCGCGAACCGCGTCGTCGTCATCGACGCATTGACGGGCACAATCGTGAAGGCCTTCGATAACGTCGGGAATTACCCCTGGAGCGTCACCATTCCGCGCGGGCAAAACTACTGCCACTAGGGCCGAATGCGGCGTCACGAGCTTCTCCCCGTCATCGCCGCGCTGGCGGCTTTCTTGACCGCCTGCCGAGCGTCGGGGCAGCACGCCGCTAGGAGGGACGAGCAGCCGGTCCTCCCTGGCAACCCGCGCGTCATCAGTCTGCACGACGTGACGACGGAGGTCGTAATCGCGCTCGGGGGGGCTTCCCTTCTCGTCGGCGTCGAGGAACCGGTCGACGCGACGGCCGAGGTACGCGAGGCGATCGCCCGGGTTCCTCGCGTGGGCGGGCTCGAGTCGCTGGTCGCGGAGAAGCCCGACGTCGTCCTCGGGCTCGACATCGTAAGGCAGAAGGATCCCGATCTCGTCCGTGCGCTCGAACGGGGCAAGACGGTCGTTTATCTGCCCATGGTCGCGACGATCGATGACGCCGCGGCGATGATCCGGGAGGTCGGGAGGCTCATCGGTGCGAGCGCGTCGGCCGTGCGTCTTCTCGAGCGGTTCGAAGAGGGAGTCCGTCCCCTCGCTCTCGGCTCTCGCTCTCCAACGAGGGTCTTCGTCTACGACTGCTGCGACCCGCCGTTCACGGCGGGACGGCGGACGGTACTCTCGGATCTCATCGAACGCGCGGGAGGGGAGAACATTTTCGCCGATCACGACGGCGCGTGGATGCACGTGAGCTGGGAGGAGGTCATCGAACGACGCCCGGCGCACGTCATCGTCGACGAGTACCGCGACGGATCGAGTAGCGAGGCGAGCGCGAAGGTAGCCGCCCTTCGAAGGATGGCCGAGCTTCGCTCGCTGCCCGTCACGATGATGCCACTGCGTCAGTGTCTCGGAGGGCTCGGCGCGATCGAAGGAGCCGCCCTCCTGCGCGCGGCGCTCGGAGGGCGCACATGATGGGCTCCATCGAGGAAGGTGCCGCGGAGCGCGCCGGTCGTAACCTCGTGTTCGTCGTGCTATGCCTCACGGTCGCGATCATCGGCCTTGCGGCTGGACCCACGGGGTGGATTGCACCGTGGAATGCCGTCGACCGGTTGCTGCACGCGGATTTGATCGTCGCGGGTCTTCGCGCGCCTCGCGTCGCGCTTTCCGCGATCGTGGGCGCGTCCCTCGGCCTTGCCGGCTCGGCGATGCAGGTGCTGCTCCGAAACGACTTAGCCGACCCCTACGTGCTCGGGCTTTCGGGCGGCGCTTCCGTCGGCGCGGTCGCATCCCTCGCTCTCTGGCCGGCATTTCCGCCCGGGATCGCGGGTGCCGCGGGGGCCGCGGGAGCCGCCCTCGCCGTACGCGGCATCGCGCGAGGTCCGTACGATCCGACGCGCCTTCTTCTTGCGGGCGTCGCGATGAGCTCGCTGCTCGCGAGCGCAACGGGACTCATTTTGGTGCTTGCGCCGCAGGATCGTCTTCTTCGTTCTGCCTCGTTCTGGCTCTTCGGCGGTTTCGGAACACCACCCTGGGGGCGGCTCGTCGTTCCCGCTCTGCTGCTCGTTCTCGTCCTCGCCTGGTTTTGGCCGCGCTCCGAGCGGCTCGACCGGCTCACGATGGGCGAAGACGTTGCGACTTCGCTCGGCGTCGACGCGCGTTCGACCCAGCGGTCGATCCTTGCGCTCTCGGTTCTTCTCACGGCGAGCGCCGTCGCGGTCGGCGGTCTCATCGGCTTCGTCGGCCTCATCGCGCCTCACAGCGCGAGACGGCTGGTCGGCGCTCCTCACCGGGCGGCGCTTCCGGCCACCGTCATGCTCGGTGCAGCGCTCGTCATGGCGGCCGACACGGTTGCGCGAACGGCTTTCGCGCCGCAGGAAGTGCCGGTCGGTCTCGTGACGGCGAGTGTGGGCGGCCCATTTTTCCTGACCCTCCTCGCGAGGAGGCGCGCATGACCGCTTCGACTGCGTTGGCGCTGTCCTTCGCGTCTCGCGTCGTTCTCGACGCTTCGAGGGTTGCCGCGGGGTGGGGCCATCGCGTCGTGGTGCACGACGTCGATCTCACCGTTCGCGCGGGCGAAAGACTCGCACTTCTGGGATCCAACGGCTCCGGAAAGACGACGCTCCTGCGCGTGCTCGGAGGGCTGGCTCTGCCCCTTGCCGGGCGGGTGACCTGGCTCGGGAACCCCCTTCCGCGTGGCGCGGCGCGGGCCGGCATCATCGGCCTCGTGTTCCAGGTCGAATCGCCTCCCCCCTTCACGGTGCGCGAGCTCGTGACGCTCGGTCTCGGGCTGGACGGTCCCCCTTCGGCGAAAGAGCGCGCGAAAGTCGATCGCGTGCTCGAGCAAGAGGATCTTATGGGTTTTTCCGAGCGCCCGTGCTCCACGCTTTCGGGAGGCGAGTGGCAACGATGCGCGATCGCGCGCGCCCTCGTTTCCGATCCTGCGCTCCTCGTGCTCGACGAGCCGACCAACCACCTCGATCCTGCTCGCCGCGCGGCACTCCATGAGAGGCTCGCGCGTTTCACCGAGCAGGCAGTCGTTCTCGCGACGCACGATCTGGAGCTTGCGGCGCTCTGCGACACCGTGATGCTCCTCGGCGGTGGGCGCGCGCTCGGTTCCGGTCCGCCAACCGAGATCCTGACGCCCGAAACCATGGCGCGGTCGCTGGGTGTTCGCGTTCGCCGCATCGATGATTCCGACGGGACCCCGATGTTCCGAGTCCTCGGTGCCGCGCCAGCGTCCCACCGCGCGGAGGTCGAATGAGCTCGCACTTCGCGGTCACGGGCCCGCGGCCGACGTCGGTCGTGGTGGTCGGCCACGGGAGCCGCGACGGGACGGCCAACGGCGAATTCGAAGCGGTCGTCGCGGCGTACGCGCGTGCGCGGGGCGATCTCGCCGTCTCGCACGGCTACGTGGAGCTGGCCGCGCCGGCGCTAAGCGACGCGCTTCGCATGGCGGCGGCGAGAGCCGATTGCGTCTGTGTCCTGCCGCTCCTTCTTTTCGGCTCGGGCCATGTGAAAAATGATTTGCCTCTCGCTGCCGAGACGGCTCGATGCGAATTTGCCGGGGTACGCTTCGTCGTGGCGCGCCCGCTCGGTGTGCACCCGCTCCTGCTCGAGCTTTTGGCCGAGCGGACGAGCGAGGTGGCTCCGGCCGGCGCACGCGAGCGTGCGCGAACCGCGGTGCTCATCGTCGGGCGAGGGTCGAGCGATCCCGACGCGAACGGCGACTTCTGCAAGCTCGCGCGGATGTTCGCCGAGGGCCGCGGTTTCGGTCGCGTCGAGTTCGCCTTCATGGGCATCACCACTCCGAGGGTCGAGGAGACGCTCGAGCTCATGGCGCGCAGCCGCCCCGAGCGGGTCGTCGTCGTTCCCGCGATGCTGTTCGGCGGCACGTTGACGGCGAGACTCGATGACGCCGTGCGCGCCTTCTCGGGGCGCTACCCATGGATCAAGACCGCCGTCGCACCTCACCTCGGGGCCCACGCGAACCTCCTACGGTTGATGGACGAGCGCCTTCGCCAAGCGCTCGCGAACGAGGCGCCGCTGCCGTGCGACACCTGTCAGTACCGAACCCCGCTCTCCGGGCTCGCGGACCAGGTTGGAGGTCTGCGGGCCCTTCTCTGGAGCATCCGCCACAGCTTCACGCACACGCAGGCCGTCCCCCACGTGCACGCGCACCGCCCGCTTCGCAAGCACGTCCTGGTCTGCACCAATGCCGATTGCGCTGATCGGGGGAGCGTGTCCCTCGTGGACGAGCTGCGGCGGCTCGTCAAAGAGGAGGGGCTCGATCGCGACATTCGCGTGACGCGCACGGGGTGCATGGGGCGGTGCGGCGAAGGCCCCACGGTGGTCGTGTACCCCGACGGCATCTGGTACCGCGGCGTTCGGCGAGAAGACGCGGGGGACCTCGTCGCCGACCACCTGCTTGGCGACAGGTTGGTCGCAAGGCTCGTCGACAACATCATGCAGTGAGCGGCGGAAAGGAGAGATCGATAGCCATGGCTTGTCACGAAATCGCGGCGCTGCGCCTCGGACTGATGCGCGTTCTGGGGATCGAGGATGAAGCCGAACGCCAGCACGAGCTCGCGGAGCTCGGCGAGGCGGCGCGTGGGGCGGGCCCGATCCAGTCGCTTTGTGAGGTGCGCGACTGGAAGAGCTTGCATCGGCTCTTCGGCACGGCACTCGCCGAGCTCGAGGAAAAGGTGGCCCGTACGCCGCCCGGCGATCCCAAGCTCCCCTACCTTCGCTCCCTCGTCATCTTGAGCAAGAAGACCGAGCTCGAGCTCAAGGGTCACGGCGACAACCTCGGTCGCTTCTATCGCGAGCTCGAAGAGATGCACGACTTCGTGCACGAGATCTATCCGGCGGAGTGACCGATGGCCGTTGCGAAGAGTGCAATCCTCGCTGGTGCCGAGAGGCTCGGTCCGAGAGCCAGACGGCTCGAATTCGAGATGCACGAGGGGGAAGCGCTCGGGTTCGTGGGAGGGCAATACGTCATCGTCGACAGCGGTATCGTTCTCCCCGGCGGCAAAGTCGCGAAGCGCGCGTACTCGATGGCGTCGAGCGACGCGGAGCAGAAGCGCTTCGAGCTCGTCGTGCGGCGACTCGAAGAAGGGCCCGGGTCGAACTACATGCACGAGCTCCCGGTTGGCTCCGTGCTCAAGTTCAGCGGGCCTTGGGGAAAGTTCGTGGCGAGCGACGGCAATCCCGAAGGGCCGACGCTCGTCCTTGCTACCGACACGGGCATCACGGCGGCGCTCGGACTTCTGCAGGCGCGCACGTTTCGTTCGCTTCTCGCGGGGGCCACGCTCGTTTGGTTCGTCTCGTCGGACGATGACTTCGTGCCCGAGACTTTCGTCCGCGCCCGCCTGCCGCCCGAATGCGCGAGTTACCGGGTCGAGCGACTCCCGTCGGTCGGGCATCCGGAACGAGGGCTCGTGGCGCGCGCTCACCTCCGCCGGCTCGGCGCGCCCGCGCGCGCTTATCTTGCGGGCGACGGCAAGGTGATGGAGGCGATGACCGACGCGCTCCGGACGATGGGCGTGACGGACGCGGCGATCGCCGTCGAATGCTTCTTCAACAACCCGTCCAAAAAGGCGGCGTAGGAGCACGCGCACCGTGGAACCGGGCAAGGACCAAGAGAAAAGGGGCTTACGCACCGGGTTCACTACCGGGGCTTGCGCCGCCGCTGCCGCCAAGGCCGCAACGCGTTGCCTCGTGCGCGGCGCCGAGCTCACCGAGATCGAAACGACGCTCCCGAACGGCGCTCGGGTGACGTTCGGCCTGCATCGATGCACGCTCGAGGGGTCGCGCGCGATCTGCAGCGTGATCAAGGACGCGGGCGACGACCCGGACTGCACGCACGGCGCGGAGATGGTCGCCGAGGTCGAGCTGCGATCCGAGCCGGGCATCGAGATACGAGGCGGGCCGGGCGTTGCCATGGTGACCAAGCAAGGGCTCGGGCTCGAGGTGGGTGGGCCGGCGATCAATCCCGTCCCGCGGCGCAACTTGACCGCGATGGTCGAGGAAGAGCTGCGCGGTGCTTCGTGGCGGGGCGCGGTCGTGACGGTGAGCGTGCCCGGCGGCGAGCAGATGGCGGAGAAAACGACGAACGCTCGCCTCGGCCTTCTCGGCGGGATCTCGATCCTCGGCACGACGGGCATCGTACGTCCCTACTCGACCGCGGCATACAAGGCGAGCGTCGTCCAGGCGATCGACTTGGCCGTGACGCGGGGCGAGCGCGAGCTCGTGTTCACCACGGGAGGCAAATCGGAGAAGTACGCGATGGATCTCATGCCTCACCTCGGCGAGGAGGCGTTCATTCAAGTTGGAGACTTCATCGGCGTCGGGCTCAAGCACGCCGCGCGCCGGAATGCCCTTCGCGCGAACATCGTCGGGATGATGGGGAAGCTCTCCAAAATGGCCGCCGGCAAGATGATGACCCACGCGGCGGGATCGGAGGTCGACATGACGCTTTTGGCGGATCTCGCCTCCGAGCTCGGCGCGAGCGGCGAGCTGCGGTCGCAAATCCTCGCGGCGAACACGGCCAGGCACGTTCTCGAGCTCGCGGCGGCTTCGGGCCTCGTCGGGATCACCTCGCTCGTGTGCGGGCGGGTCGCCCTGCATGCGAGGCGACATACCCGAGAGGCGCTCGATGTACGCGCGTTCCTCGTCGATTTCAATGGGGCGCTGCTCGGTTCGTACCCCGAGCCCGCCCACGAACGGAATTCTGGCGAACAGCGTTCCCAGAAGGAAGGAGGCGCGCTCCATGAATGACATGCGCCAGATGACCACGCTCGGCCGGAGCATCGAGGACTCGAGCTTCGCGATCATCGACGAGGAAGCGGGCCCCCACCCGTTCGGACCGGCCGAGTGGCAGGTCGTGCGGCGCGTGATCCACGCCACCGCGGACTTCGAGTTCAAGCGCCTCATGCGTTTTCACCCTGAGGCGATCGCGGCGGGCATTGCCGCGCTCCGCGGGGGATGCACCGTGCTCGTGGACGTGCGCATGATCGCCGCCGGTCTGAACGAGGATCGGCTCCGCGCCTGCGGCTGCACCATCGCAAACTACATCTCCGACGACGACGTGATCCGAGCGGCGAAGGCGAACGACTCGACGCGCGCCATCGAATCGATGAAGAAGGCGCACCGTCTCGGCAAGCTCGACGGGTCGATCGTGGCCATCGGCAACGCGCCGACGGCCCTCATCGAGACCGTGAGGCTCGTGCGCGAGGAGGGTGCGCGCCCAGCGCTCGTCATCGGCGTACCGGTCGGTTTCGTCTCGGCGGCGGAATCGAAGGCGACGGCGGCGAATCTCTCCACGCCGTTCATCGTCGCCGAGGGGCGCAAAGGGGGGAGCCCGATCGCCGTCGCGATCCTCCACGCGCTGCTCCTCCTCTCGACGGAGGCGTCGTGAAGCCCCCCGCCGTCTTCGTGGTCGGCATCGGGGACGACGGATGCAAGGGCCTCACGAGCCGGGCGATGGACGCCGTGGCGCGCGCCCGCGTGCTCGTGGGAGGGGAGCGTCACCTCGCGTTCTTTCCCGAGTTTTCCGGCGAGCGGATCGCCATCAAAGGGAGCATCGATGCGGTCCTCGAGCGGGTGGCCGCCCTTTCGAACGAACACACGGTGTGCGTCCTTGCGTCGGGCGATCCGATGTTCTTCGGGATCGGGGCGCGCGTCGTCGCCCGGTGCGGCGCTCCGCACGTCGAGGTCATCCCTCAGCCGAGCTCGCTTTCATGGGCGTTCGCGAAGGCGGGCATTCCCTCGGACGACGCCACGGTGATCTCGCTGCACGGGCGCCCGCGCGAAGGGCTCGTGACCCGGCTCAAGCGGCTCTCGAAGGTGGCGCTCTTCACCGACGAAGAGAACTCCCCCGCGCGTCTTGCCGCGCATCTGCTCGAGCACGGCGAGACGGGCTTCAGGGCGTGGGTGGGCGAGAACTTGGCGGGTCCGGGCGAGCGCATGCGGTCGTTTGCCCTTCCCGAGCTCGCCGATTGCCGCGACATCGGTCCGCTCAACGTGATGATCCTCGTGAGGGCCGACGGCGCGTTCCGACCTCCGCCGGCCCTTTCGTTCTTGCACGAGGACGCGTTCGCCAAGCGGATGCCGAAAAAAGGGCTCATCACCAAGCGCGAGGTGCGTCTTCTGTCGCTCGCGATGCTCGGAATTCGCGCGGACAGTATCATTTGGGACATCGGCGCGGGATCCGGTTCGGTCGCGATCGAGGCCGCGATGCTGGCGCCGAACGGGCGGGTGTATGCGGTGGAGGTCGACCCGGAGGGGGTCGAGATCTGCCGCGAGAACGTGCGAACGCACGCGGTCGACAACGTGCGGGTCATCGCGGGGCGCGCGCCGGACGCTCTTCTCGGGCTAGAGGCTCCGGATGCGGTGTTCGTGGGCGGCAGCAAAGGGAGTCTCGACGAGATCCTCGACGCCGCGTGGAACAAGCTCAAACCGGGTGGGCGGATCGCCGTGAATGCCATCACACTGGAGAACGCAGGGGAAGCCTATCAGGCGTTTCGGAAGCGAGGTCTCGTACCAGAGGTGACGCTCCTTCAGGTGTCGCGCGCCGAACCCCTCGCTCACTACATGCGTTACGAAGCGCTGAACCCAATCCAGATCTTCGCCGTCGAAAAACCCGCGAAGGGGGACCAGGGACCATGACCTACGGAACTCTCTACGGAGTCGGCGTCGGTCCGGGGGCGCCCGACCTTCTCACGATCCGCGCGATCCGCGTCCTCAAGGAGGCAAAGGTCTTGGCCCTCCCCCGAAGCTCCGACTACGGCGCGTCGACGGCGTGGTCGATCGTCAAGCCCGCGATCGGTTCTGTCGAAGGCCAGGAGCGTCTCTTTTTGACGTTCCCGATGAGCAAGGATCCCCATCGCGTGAGGCCGGCGTGGGAGCGGGCGCTTCGCGAGATCGGGGCCCGCCTCGAACGCGGGCTCTCGGTCGCCTTCGCGACGGAAGGAGACCCGTCGCTTTTCAGCACGTTCATTTATCTCTGGCGCGAGGCACCGCGCCTCTGGCCGGGGGTTCGAATCGAAGTCGTGCCGGGCGTTTCGTCGATCGCGGCGGCGCCGGCGGTTTCTGGGATTCCCCTCGCCGATGGTCAGGAGCGGATCGCGATCGTCCCTGCCAATTACGGCGTCGCCGACTTGGCCGGCATCCTCGAGCGGTTCGACACCACGATCCTCATGAAAATCGGTTCGGAGATGCCGCGGGTGGTCGAGGCTCTCGAGCGAACACGCCTTCTCGAGAGGGCGGTGTTCGTCTCGAAGGCCACGATGTCCGAGGAGCGGATCGTGCGCGACGTCCGGGGCATCAAGGAAGAACGCGGTGACTGCTTCGCCATGGTGGTCGTCGCGAAAAAGGAGCGAAGCGGCGTTCTCACCGGCGCTACCGGGGGCAGCGGCGCGACCCCGAGCTCGCTCGAAGCGTTTCCCGCTGAGGTCGACCCATGAGCGAGGTCCGAAAGACGTTCGCCCTGTACGCCATCACGCGGCACGGCGTGGACATCGCGCGGCGCCTCGGCGCCGCGCTGCACGATGCCGACCTCTACGTGTCCGAAAAGCTCCTCGCCGGCGCCCCGCCCGGCTCGCGCCCGCTTGCGCTTCCGATGGGACCGACGCTGGCCGACACGTTCGGCGCCTACGACTGCCACGTGTTCGTCATCAGCGTCGGCGCGGTGGTGCGCATGATCGCGCCGCTTCTCAAGAACAAGAAGGTCGACCCCGCCGTTGTCTGCGTGGACGACGCGGCGCGGTTTTCCATCTGCGTCCTGTCTGGGCATGTCGGTAGGGGCAATGTTTTTACCGATCGCGTCGCCTCGGCTCTCGGGGCCCAATCAGTGGTGACGACCGCGTCCGACGCGATCGGCACGCTCACCGTCGACATTCTCGGACGCGATCTCGGCTGGACGCTCGACGACCTCGATCGCAACGTAACGCGCGGCTCGGCCGCGGTCGTCAACGCGGCGCCCGTACTCTTCGTGCAGGAGGCGGGCGAACCGAATTTCTGGCCGGAAGAAAGGCCCCTGCCCGACGGCGTCGGGTATGCGACGTCGCTCGACGGAGTCGACCCGCGCGCGTACGAGATCCTCCTGGTCGCGACCGATCGCGACGTCAAGGCGACGCACCCCGAGCACTGGGCGAATGCCGTCGTGTACCGCCCCAAGACCCTCGTGCTCGGCCTCGGGTGCGACAAGGGGGCCGCCCCCGACATGGTCGAGCGCGGGGTTCACGAGCTTCTCGGGCGATGCGGCTTGTCCCCAAAATCGGTCGCAGGGATTGCCACCATCGACAAAAAAAAGGACGAGCCTGCGTTCGTGTCGCTCGCGGAAAAGTACCGCTGGCCGATGTCGATCTTCACCGCCGATGAGCTCGACCCGGTGAGCGGCATCGCGACGCCGTCGGAGACGGTGAAGCAGTTCGTCGGCACCCGCGGCGTCGCAGAGCCGGCCGCGCTGCTCGCCGCGCGCGCCCCCGAGCTTCTCGTGAAGAAACTCGTCTATACCGAGCCCGGCGCCGGACGATCGATGACGTTCGCCGTCGCACGCATCCCGTTTGCCAAGCGAAAGGAGGCGAGCGCATGACACAGCCGAAAGGGATCCTGTACGTGGTCGGTATCGGCCCGGGCGCCGAAGCGCACACGACCCCCGCCGCGCTCCGCGCGATCGCCGACGCCGAGCTCGTGGTCGGCTACACGACGTACATCAAGCTCGTCCGGCACCTCCTCGAGGGCAAGGAGATCATCAAGACGGGGATGACCGAGGAGATCGACCGCGCGCGCGCGGCAGTGCTCCGCGCCAAGGACGGAGGAAAGGTCGCGCTCATCTCGTCGGGCGACGCGGGCATCTATGGGATGGCCGGGCTCGTGTTCCAGGTCCTCGAGGACATCGGCTGGAAGCGGGACGACTCCCCCGAGCTCCGCATCGTTCCCGGTATGACGGCTCTCTCCTCGTGCGCGTCGCTCGTCGGAGCGCCGCTCGTGCACGACTTCTGCGCCATCTCGCTGTCCGATCTCTTGACCCCTTGGCCGGTCATCTCGCGTCGCATCGAGGCCGCCGCCGCCGCCGACTTCGTCATCGGCCTCTACAACCCCGCGAGCGGCCGTCGCACGCGCCAAATCGTCGAGGCGCAGGCCATCATTCGCCGTCATCGGCAGGGTTCGACGCCGGTCGCCCTCGTGAAGAGCGCGTACCGCAAGCTCGAGCATGCGGTGCTCTCCGACCTCGACCATTTTCTCGAGTACGAGATCGGCATGCTGACGACGGTTCTCGTCGGCTCGACCCAGACGTTCGTCTACGAGGGGTACATGGTGACGCCGCGGGGCTACAGCAACAAATACGAGTGGGATGGCTCGGTGCGGGACGGCCAGCGGCCGGGCCACTCGCTCGTGCTCGGTGCGACCGACGCGGACGGGGCCGAGCGCACCCTCGAGGAGGCTTGATGGCGCGCGCGGGAAGGATTGCCGGCGCCATCGTGGCCGAGACCGCCGGGAAGTATTTTCTCGTGGGTAATACCAAAATGCCCTGCGACTGGGCGTCGCTCGGGTTCGAAGCGCCGGCCGAGGTCGACGCACTGAAGCATCCTTACATCCCGCTGGTCGCGCGAGGGCCCGTGAAGCTCGGCGGGCTCTGCCTCGCGCTCGCGCTCGAAGGAGAAGAGCTCGCGCAGCGTCTCGCAGATTGTTTCGTGATCCGCCGGACGGGCTCGGTGAGCGAGCGCCTCTGGCGTCTCGTCGTGGGCGAGGGCGACGACGAGGTGGCCCCTACCGGCACCGTGGACGCCAGGTGGCTCGGGGAGATGCCTCTTCGCGTCTGGCGGGTCGTCGAGGACACCGTTCTTCGGTGCATGTGAGGCGGCGATGCGCGTGTACATCATCGGCGCCGGCCCAGGAGATCCGAAGCTGCTCACCCTGCGAGGCGCGGAGCTCATCGCCTCGTGCCCGGTCGTGCTCTACACCGGGTCGCTCGTGCCGCCGGAAGTCGTCGCCCGCGCGCGCCCGGACGCGACCGTGCTCGATTCCTCGGGGATGACCCTGGACCAAATCGTCGAGCACGTCGTGCGCGCCCGGGACCGGGGGCAGGACGTTGCGCGGGTTCACACCGGCGACCCGCTCGTCTTCGGCTCCACGGCAGAACAGATGCGGAGGTTCGACGAGCTCGGCATCGATTACGAGATCGTGCCCGGCGTCTCTTCGTTCACCGCGGCGGCGGCCGTCCTCGGTCGAGAGCTCACCCTCCCCGAGCTCTCGCAGACGGTCATCCTCACGCGCGCCGAGGGTCGAACCCCCATGCCCCCCGGCGAGAAACTCGAAGATCTCGCGCGCCATCGGGCAACGCTCGTCATGTTCCTCAGCATTACCCTGCTCGGCAAAGTGGCCCGCGCGCTTGCTCCGGCGTACGGCGACGATTGTCCCGTCGTCGTCGTGCATCGCGCGACATGGCCCGATCAAAAGATCGTGCGGGGTACGCTCGCCGATATCTTCGCCAAGGTCCGCGAGGCGAAGATCACGTCGCAGTCGATCATCCTCGTGGGGCGCGTCCTCACGGCAACCGATTTCGCAGACTCACGCTTGTACGCCCCCGACTTTTCCCACGGCTATCGCCGCGCCGAGGAACCATGAGCGACGAACGCAAAGGGCTTCTTCTCGTCTACACCGGTAACGGCAAAGGCAAGACGACCGCGGCGCTCGGCATCGTGTTCCGCGCGCTCGGGCGCGGCCTCAAGGTCGCCGTCGTGCAGTTCATCAAGGGCAAGTGGAAGACGGGAGAGCGCGCCTATGCCGAGAGCGTGCAGGGCCTCACCTTTCTCGTGATGGGGCGAGGCTTCACCTGGGAAAGCGACGATCTCTCGCGCGACAAGGAGGCCGCGCGAAAGGCGTGGGACGAGGCGACGCGTCTCATCCGAGAAGGAGAGCACGCGATCGTCGTGCTCGACGAGCTCACCTACGTCACGAACTACGATTTCGTTCCGCTCGCCGAGGTGCTCGCCACGCTTCGCGAAAGGCCGCCCGCTCTGCACGTCGTCGTCACCGGGCGCAACGCGCCCGCTGAGCTCGTCGAAATGGCCGATCTTGTGACGGAGATGAACTCGCTCAAGCATCCGTTCGAGCGCGGGATCGCCGCGCAACCGGGGATCGACTTCTGATGGCCACTCGCTTCGCACTTCCCCGCATCGTGATCGCCGGCACGGCGAGCGGCGCCGGCAAGACAACGGTGGTGATCGCCATCGTGCGAGCGCTACGCGCAGAGGGAATGAAAGTGGCCGTCTTCAAATGCGGGCCCGACTACCTCGATCCGACCTACCACCAAAGGGCCGCCGGCCGGCCGTCGCACAACCTCGACGGCTGGATGATGGGACGCGAGAGTGTGGAGCGAACATTCGTGCGCGGGGCGGAGGGGGCCGATATCGCGGTCATCGAGGGCGTCATGGGGCTTTTCGACGGCGCCTCGCCGGCGGGGGAAGAAGGCTCGACGGCGGAGATTGCCAAATGGCTCGGCGCTCCCGTCATACTGGTCGTCGATGCGTCGGGAATGGCGCGGAGCATCGCCGCGATCGCAGCGGGGTTCGCCGGCTTCGACCCGGATCTCCGGCTCGCCGGCCTCATTTGCAACCGCGTCGGAAGCCGCGGGCACCTCGATCTTCTCCGCCGCGCGTGCGGCACTCCGCCGGTCCTCGGGGGCCTTCCCGCCGAAGTGAACCTAGCCTTTCCGGAGCGCCACCTCGGCCTTGTCACCGCGAGCGAGGGGGCGGTGCCCGAGGCGGCGCTCGACGCTTGGGGAAAGATCGGCACCGAGTGGCTGGGGCTCGAGGCGATCGCACGTCTCGCGCGCGAGGCTCCCGACCTCGAGGTTGCCGAAGTGCCCGGGCGGCGCATCGAGGGGGGCGGCGCGTGCCGGATCGGCCTTGCATGGGATGAAGCCTTTCATTTCTATTACGACGAGAACCTGACTCGCCTCGAGTCGCTCGGCGCAACACTCGTCCGTTTCTCGCCGATCGGCGATGCGGAGCTACCGGTCGTCGACGGACTCTACTTCGGCGGCGGATACCCGGAGGTGTTCGCGCGAGACCTCTCGGAGAACCGAACCATGCGCGAGAGCGTTGCGCGCTTCGCGAGCGAGGGAGGACCCGTCTACGCCGAGTGCGGCGGGCTCATGTACCTGTCGGCTGCGATCTGCACGCTTGCGGGCGAGCGCTATCCCATGGTGGGTCTTTTGCCCGTCGACACCATCATGAAGGATCGACTGGCCGCGCTGGGGTACGTCGAGGTCGAGACGCAGTTTGCGACCATTCTGGGATCGCCAGGCCTGCGCTTTCGTGGACATCAGTTCCGTTACTCGGAGTCTGGGCCCGCGCGAGACGCCGTGCGGACCCCCTACACCGTGCGCCGGCGGCGGGGAGGGGAGGCGACCCCGGAGGGATTCGCCACGAGCAACGTCGTGGCTTCGTACGTGCACGCGCATTGGGCGTCGAACCCGCGCGTCGCCGAGGGATTCGTGAAATCGTGTGCTCTGCGGCGGAGGTCGTCGTGAGTGCCGCGGCGGCGCGGATCGAGTCGACGCTCGAATGCACGGAGCGGTGGCTCATCGCACGCTTTTCATGCGACCACGACGTGCTGAGCTGGGCGCCCTATCGAGGCGGTTTCCGCCGCGCACGCGCCGTCGCATGGCATCACGTGCGCGAGGAAGAGCTGCGGCCGCCGGTCGATCCGAGGGCGTTCTTCGAACGGCGCATGCGCGCCGCTTCGCTCGAGAACGCTGTGGGGCTCATGACGAGCCGCCGTCTCGACTCGTACGACGACGTCGCTTGCGCATGGGGCGACCTTTCGGCTCGCTCCATCGCGACCGTTGGTCTCGGCAACGCGCTTCGCGCCGGCGATCCGCCGGGCGCGGCGGGCCGAATCGGCACCATCAACGTCCTCTGCCAATTGTCCTTCGCGCTCACCGAAGAGGCGCTCGTCGAAGCGCTCGCCATCGCGACCGAGGGGCGCGCGCTAGCGATCGTCGAGTCCGGCGTGACGAGCCGACGTACGGGCGGCGCTGCAACGGGGACCGGAACCGACTGCGTCGTCATCGCGTCGCCGTCGCAGAGCGGCGTGCGAGCGCAATATGCCGGCAAGCACACCGAGGTGGGGTACGTCGTGGGCGAGAGCGTGCGTCGGGCCGTCGCGGCGGGCGCCGCTCGGTGGCTCGAGGAGAGACGGGCATGAAGGAGCTCATCGTCGTCGGGGGGGGCGCTCGATCCGGAAAAAGCGATTTCGCGCTCCGACTGGCGCGCCGGCGGGGTCGGCGACGGATATTCGTCGCGACCGCCGAGGCGCGCGACGCCGAGATGCGCGAGCGTATCCTTCGACATCGACAGGAGCGAGGGGCCGATTTCGAGACGATCGAAGAGCCTTACGAGGTCCCGCGCGTGCTCGGCCGCCTGGACGCGGACGTGGTGGTCCTCGATTGCTTGACGCTCTGGCTTTCGAATCTCCTGTGCAGGGGCGACGAGCCGACCGATGCACTCCGGCTCGTCGCGGAGCTCGTCGACGCGCTCGAGCGAAGGACGTTTGCAGCCATCGTGGTCACGAACGAAGTGGGCATGGGCCTCGTTCCCGAAACGGCGCTCGGCCGCGCGTTCCGAGATGTCACGGGTATCGCGCACCAACGCCTTGGCCATCTCGCCGACCAAATCTATTTCGGCGCGCTCGGGACCATGTTGCGACTCAAGCCCGGTCCCGTAGTTTGCATGGGCGACGAGGGGGCGGTGGGCCAAAAACGAGCGGAGCACGCGACATGACGATGCCAGCCCCGGCGATTCTCGCGACAGCGCTCTTCGTCGACTGGACGATCGGAGAGTGGCCGAGCGTGATTCACCCGGTGGTGTGGATGGGCAAGAGCATCGCGCTGTTCGAGCGAATCGCCCCCCGAGCGGGCGCTCGTCGGCAACTCGCATTCGGCGCCGCCATCGCGCTCTTGGTTCCCGCTTTGTTCGCCGCGGGGAGCGCTTTTGTCCTGGCAAGAGCGAGCGTCGTCCCTCTGCTCGAACTCGCGCTCGCCGTCGTTCTTCTCAAGTCGACCTTCGCGCTTCGCGCCCTTTCCCACGCTGCAACGCGCGTCGAGCGCGCCTTGGGCGGCGATCGCGTCGACGAGGCCCGTTTCGGATTGCGGAGCCTTTGCAGCCGTGACCCTTCGGAGCTCGGACCGCGGGAGCTCGTGGCGGCGACGATCGAATCTGTCGCCGAGAACGCGTCCGATAGTTTCGTCGCCCCCCTCTTCTACTACGCGCTTTTCGGTCTGCCTGCGGCGATCGCCTACCGCGCCGTCAACACACTCGATGCGATGATCGGCTATCACGGCCGCTATGAGTATCTCGGCAAAGCCTCCGCGCGGCTCGACGACGTCCTCAATTGGTTGCCCGCCCGGATCACCGCGGCGCTCCTGCTCGTCGCCGGCTTCATCGGCGGCAAACGCGTCCGGCGCGCGTGGTCCACCTGGCGCCGCGACGCCAAGACGACGGAAAGCCCGAACGCCGGACGTCCCATGGCGGTCATGGCCGGGCTGCTCGGCGTCGAGCTCGAGAAGGCGGGTCACTATCGGCTCGGCGATCCGCTCGAGCCGCTCGAGGCGGCGAAGATCGGCGAAGCTCGTCGCGTGCTCGGGCTCGCCGCGGCGCTGGCGGTCGGCGTCGCCGGCGCCTGGATGGGAGCGCGAGGTGGCCATGGCGGCTGAGCTCGAGGGCAACATCGGCCTTCGCCAGCACGGCGGCCTCGCGCCCGAGGAGCTGGCCCTCGCGGGTATGGACCCGGACGAGGTCGTCGACTTCAGCTCCAGCGTCAATCCCTACGGGCCCTGCCAGGCAGTGCTCGATGCCGTCCGATCCGCGCGGCTCGATCGCTATCCCGATCCGAGCGCGTCGGGCTTGCGACGCGCCATCGCTCGGGCCTTCGACACCGCGCCCGACCGCATCGTCGTCGGTAACGGCGCGGCCGATCTCCTCTGGACCCTTGCCCGCGTGCTCGCTCGCTTCCGCGCGCCCGTTCTGATCGTCGAGCCGACGTTCGCCGAATTCAGGGCGGCGGCGAGTTTCGCGGGCGCAACCATCGTCGAGCATCGCGCGAGCGCCGAAGCCGACTTCGCCGTCGACCTCGACTCCGTCGATCGCCTCGCAGTATCGTCGGGCGCGCGCGTCATCTATGTGTGCTCGCCGGGGACGCCAGCCGGGTCCCACGTTCCGATCGAGCGCATCGCCCATTTCGCGCGGCGACACGCCGAGGCGACGATCGTTCTCGACCAGGCGTTTCTCTCGTTGAGTGAATACGCCGCTGAGCAAAGCCGCCCCGTTCCTTCCAACGTCGTTCGCGTTCGATCGCTCACCAAGGACCACTCCATCGCCGGTATCAGGCTCGGCTACCTCATGGCGTCGCCCGATGTCGCGGGCCGCCTCGAGGCGGCGAGGCCCCCGTGGACCACGAGCTCGGTCGCGCAGGCAGCCGGGTTGGCCGCCCTTGGCGCGAGCGACTTTGTCGAGCAAAGCTGCCGCAAATTACTCGCCGATCGAGATGAGCTCGTTCTCGAGCTTCAAAAGTTGGGCCTCCGGCCGGTACCGTCGTCCGCCTGCTTTTTCGTGGTTCCGGTGCCGGACGGGGCCGCTCTGCGAGCCCGACTGCTTCTCCGAAGCCTCGTCGTACGCGACTGCGCGTCGTTCGGAATGCCAGGCTTCATTCGCCTCGCCGCGCGACCAAGAGCCGATCGCGACAAGCTGCTCGCCGCGCTCGGAAAGGAGCTCACGAGATGCTAGCGCCCGCGATCATGGTCCAGGGGACGGCATCGTCGGTGGGCAAGAGCCTTCTCGTCACCGCGCTCTGTCGCATGTTCCGGCAGGATGGTCTGCGGGTCGTCCCCTTCAAGGCCCAGAACATGGCCCTCAACTCCGCCGTCACCTCCGATGGAGGCGAAATCGGCCGGGCGCAGGCGGTGCAGGCTGAGGCCGCCGGTGTACCGAGCATCGTCGACATGAACCCGATCCTGCTGAAGCCCGAGGGCGACGCCCGCTCGCAGGTCGTCGTGCTCGGTAAGCCGATCGGGTCGATGTCCGCCGCCGAGTACCACGCGCGCAAACCAGAGCTTCGGGCCCTCGTTGCCGATTGCTTGCGCCGCCTCAGGCAATCGAGCGATCTGGTGGTCATCGAAGGTGCTGGAAGCCCGGCCGAGATCAACTTGAAAGATCGCGACATCGTCAACATGAGCGTCGCCAAAGCCGCTGACGCACCCGTGCTCCTCGTCGGAGACATCGACCGAGGGGGCGTGTTCGCATCGTTCGTGGGGACGATGGAGCTTCTCGAGCCGGACGAACGCGCACGGGTGGCCGCGTTCGTCGTGAACAAGTTCCGCGGCGACGTCGCTCTCTTGCGCCCGGGGCTCGACTTTCTCACGTCGCGCACGGGCGCACCGGTCCTCGGGGTCATCCCGTACGTACGCGGCCTCCGAATCGCCGACGAGGACTCCGTTTCGCTCGACGACCGATCGGGGCAGAGAGAAACGACGGACGCCCGATCGGTCGACGTCGCCGTCGTCAGGCTCCCGCGCATTTCCAACTACGACGACTTCGATCCGCTCGAGCACGAGCAAGACGTCAGGGTGCGATTCGTCGACCGAGCCCGCGAGCTCGAGCCTGCCGATCTGACGATCGTTCCCCTTTCCAGCACAGTGGGATCCGAAGCTTGGAATTCACGTGACTTGAAGTCGCGGC
>JADMIO011485876.1_pt1 | contig 38547 bp, 24 predicted proteins | sample 8958161 | NCBI WGS metagenome assembly JADMIO01 (sample SAMN16585339, study PRJNA669376) | soil metagenome | isolation source: Crop rotation soil | place: USA: Cullars Rotation, Alabama | collected 2011 | reverse complement strand
CGAACCCGCCACCAGCGCCACGACCTCTGAGACAGGGGTGCCATTTTTTGAGTGAGGGCGCCGCCGTTGCAGCCGACATCCCGTCCGCGCCGGCTGCGCCGCCGCGGGCGGGATGCGGCGATGCGCCGTCGCGAGGCTGTCGCAGCGGCAAAGGCTCGAATCGGAATCGACTTCATGGTGGCAGCGCACGCCCGCGGGCAAGAGCACTCAGGATGACAAACCCAGGTGAGCCCTCCTAACGCCTAACGCCTAACGCCTAACGCCCGAGGCGAGCGCAGCAAGCCTCAGTGCACCAGCGCCCCGAAGCCGATCGCCTTGCGCGCGCTCGGCTTCACGATCACTTCCTGCTTGAGCATGCGCAGCAGTTCGTCGCGATCGCTCTCGCAGCCCATCAGCTTGGCGCGATTGCGCACCACCGCGTAGTCGCCCGGGGTCAGCGCATCCAGTTCGCGCACACCCTGCGGCGGCTCCATCCCGAAGTAGTGGCGGAACGCGGATTCGCGCTGCTCGGGCTTCAGGAAATCGAAGCGCACCTTGAACGAGAACCGGCGCAGCGCGGCTTCATCGAGATGGCTCATGAGATTGGTGATGCACGCGAACGGCAGCTCGTGCGATTCCATCCAGGTCAGCATCTCGTTGACCTGGCTGATCTCCCAGCCCTGCGTCGCCTGGCGGCGCTCGCCGAGCAGCGAATCGGCCTCGTCGAACACCAGGAAGCTGCCGGAGTCGCGCGCCTCCGCGAAGGCGTTGGCGATGTTGCGCTCGTTCTCGCCGACCCACTTCGAGAGGAGATCCGACGCGCGCTTCTGCGTCACCTCGAGGCCGAGCTCGCGCGCGAGATAGCGCACGTAGGCGGACTTGCCGGTTCCCGGCGGCCCGTACAGGCACATCGAGAACGCCCGCGTGTCGAGCGACGCCAGCCGCTGGCCGAGCCGGGCGAGGTCGTGATCGACGTTGAGCAGGCGCGGATCGTAAGAAACGCTCGCGACCGGGCGCGGCGGCGCTTCCGCGCCACGCATCACCTTCGCGATCGAACTCACCGCGCGACGGATGTCGCCGGCGCCGCCGCTGGTCAGCCGTGCGGACCGCACGGCGCCCGCAGCCACCGCGGGTGACGCGTCGAAATCCTCGGCGAGACGGCGCACTTCCTCGACCGGCAGCTGCAGTTTCTCGCGCTCCAGCAGGCGGGTCCACACCCGCTCGCGGACCTTCGCCGGCGGCACCTTCATCTCGATGGCGAACGTCATGCGGCGCAGCACCGACGGGCCGAGCGCGTTGGGATCGTTCACCGTCCACAGCGTGGGAACGCGCGTTTCTTCGAACAGCCGGTGCATGTACACGCGCGAGCCGTAGCCGCTGCGCTCGTTGTCGAACAGGGCCTCGCCCTCGCCGCGCAGGAGATCCTCGGCCTCGTCGAACAGCAGCAGCGCATCCGACTGGTGCTCGAGCAGCTTCTGCGACAGGCGGAACGACCCGATGCGCTCGTCGCGCGTGGGCTCGAGGCCGCGCTCGTCGGCCTGGCCGGCGCCGTACAGCTTGAGGCCCAGCTTGGCGGCGGCGGTCTTGCAGAACTCGGTCTTGCCGGTGCCGGGCGGGCCGTACAGCAGCACGTGGATGCCGCGCGCCTGTTCCTTCACGGCGCGGCCGAGCAGGTTGGCCACCAGGTCGCGGTCGGCGCGCAGGTGGTCGTAGTCGTCCCACTCCAGGCTGTGCGACAGCGGCTCGCCGAGCAGGGCGGCGCGCACGTCGGACACCGGCTGCGACTGCGACTGCATGAAGCTGACCAGCGCGGCCTGCGGCTGGCAGTCGGAGCGGTAGTCCATGGTGAACAGGCCGCTGGCGATCAGCTTGCCGCGCGGCGAGATGGATTCGAGCAGCTCTCCGCGGGTGAGCCCGAGCAGCGCCGACAGGCTGCTGATGACGCTGCTGTCGCCGGAGCGCAGTTCGTCGACCTCCAGGGTCTCGAACAGGTCTTCCATCTGCGGCACGGTGCGGTTGCGCACCAGGGCGCCCATCACCGTGGTTTCGGCGGGATTGAGCTTCAGCAGGTCGGCCACCGAACGCAGGTTCAGCTCGATGACGCTGGGTTCGACCGATTCGAGGGCGCCGATGCGCTTGCGTACGGCCGCCAGCCAGGCCTCCGGCTCGCCGCGGGCGGCCTCCTCTTCGGGGGCGTCCAGCTCCAGGTGCTCGGATTCGTCGGCGAGGAAGCGAAGCAGGCCGTCGACGGCCCAACGGTATCGCTCGAGGCGACTGCCGAAGTTGGCGATCCACCCCAACAGGACGCGCTGTTCGAACAGTTCCATCGATTGCCCCTAGCCTCGCTGATGTCCGGATGCCGGACCGACCCTAAGACTGGGGACGATCCACCGAAGTTCCAGGCATGATTCTCGCCACTTATCAATAAATTGTTCGAAAACAGAGACTTGAAATTTTTTCTTGAATCCGCCGCACGAAATCGGCGCAGCTAGCCACGCCGGGCGCAAAAGTCAAGAAAAATGCCAAGTACTTGAATTGGAAGAGGCCCGCGCCAGCTTACTCCGGCACCCAGCGTCGCCGCTGCCGTTGCTCCCTTCCGGGCCTGGCGGGGTTCACGGTTTGCCGTCGCGGAGGGCCGGCGCGGGCCAGGTGCAATTATCTACGAATCACCAAGCGTCCCAGCGGCGAAACCACCAGGTCGCCAGGGGATAGTTTCTTTACTGCCTTGAAAGCCGTTGGGTTTTCGATCTGTCAAGGGGGGCGCAAAATTTTCCTGGCAGAGCGCTTGCTTGGGTCCATAACCGCGCAACTGGCGCAAAATGGTGCGGTTCGGCCCAACAAATAGCCGGTCACGGACAGTCCGGCCGGACGCCGATTTAGCTGGGAGGAGCCGCTCCTATTGACTTCCGCCGGGTGAACGGCTAGCGAGGCCTGACACCCGGTGCCAGGGTTCGGTGCCAGGTTGCAGAAAGCGGTGGGTAACCGTGAAGCCGTCGCCCACCTACCCGGTCTGCACCACGCAGGCCGACGGATCGACCTCCCCTCCTTCCACCGTTGCCAGCGGCGCCGCCGCCGGGCTCAGCTCGATCGGGGCCAGCTGCGCATTGGCTGCAATCTGCAGGACGTCGATCTCGGTCGCCGCCACCAGTTCCGGGGCGGCGATCCGCACGTTCACCTCCGACACGATCTCCTCGCGCACGATCGGCCCGACGATGCGCAGCTGCTCGAGCACCTCGGAGGGAAGGTTGTGGCCGTCGATCTCGGTGCGCACGTCGGCGCTGGTGATCGGGTGCGGGACGATCTTGATGATGAGCGGGGCGAAGGTTTCGACGTCGAGGCGCAGGTTGATGCCGACGTCGAGCGTGAAGCGGAAGCGCAGGTTGATGAACTTGACGTCCAGCTTCATGTCGCCGGTGAGTTCCATCAGGAATCCCACCGTGGCCACCTGCCGCGGATCGGGCTTGACCTCGATGTCGCGCAGCTGGAAGCGGTACGAGGCGACCAGCAGGTCCGCCGGGAACTTGCGGACCGAGCCCTCGATCAGGGCCTTGAGCACGGATTCGATCTCGCCGCGGATACGGTCTGCGGTGACGACGTAGCGGATGAAGTTGTGGCCGAACTCGGCGTAGGTGATGGGCTTGGCGGACATGGGAGCATGGAAACGGAAGCGACCGGGAGGAATATTCGCAGGTCTCGATCGCCCAGGCGCGTGATGAGGTACGACCAACGAGGCCCCCACGTGCACCAGTCCCCTACGAGCGGGAGCGGGCGACCTCGGCGCAGAGGACGACGGCTGGACCTGCGCGGCCACCGACGGCGTGGTACGGGTCACCGCCCCACTGCCACCGGTCGTCCCGCCCACCGATGCCGCGATCACCGCGAACCTCCTCGTGAGGCGAAAGCAGCGAGGTCGCGGTCACCGCCAGCGAAGAATCGCGCATCGACCCGCCGTGCGCGCCGGCCTACCCCCCCGCAGCGGCCATCGGTGGCGGAGGGACGAGGCGGCAGGATCGAGGTCTGGCTCGGCGGGGCGGCCTGTGCACCCGCGACAGCCGGAAGCTTGAAGGCAATTTCGATGATAGCGCCTTCTATATCTTCCAGTCCCAGATTGATTTTATCTATTGAAGCAACGAACGTCCCTCTCTAGTTTCGAGGGCGTCGCGCTTCCCGGGAAGGTTGGCGATCGCGATCGTGCAATACCTCTCCAGACGAATCCATCACCAAATGACCTGCAGGAATCGCGCTCTCGAACGATCTGCTTTCGCACTAGCGGCTGTTTTTTCGGCCTCGGCTTCTGCGGAAACCCGCGTGTTCTCGATGTTCGCAGACCGCGAGAATCACGTCCTCCTGATCGACGGCGCGGAGCTGAAGAACGGCTCGCCGGTCGCGGTGAGGCCCTACGTCGAACTCGACGGCGTGAAGCTCGAGATCGGCGGCAACTGGACCGACTCGCACATCGAGGCGGTGCTTCCGGCGGCGCTCTCGGACGGCGAGTACCAGGTGTTCGTCGCCCGCGAGGTCGGCAGCGGCGCCAACCCGCACCTGCTGGCAGCAACGGTCAAGACCGAGTTCTCCCTGACCGTGCAGACGCCGGGCACGGGACCCACCGGCGCCACCGGTCCGGCGGGGCCGACCGGCGCGACGGGCGCCAGGGGATCGACCGGCCCGCGCGGGGTGAATGGTCTCGCCGGTGCGACGGGGGCCACCGGCCCGGCGGGCGCAACCGGGGCGATGGGGCCCCCCGGCATCGAAGGACCGGCCGGAGCGACCGGGCCGATCGGCCCTGCCGGGGCCACCGGTGCGACCGGCGCCAAGGGATCGACCGGCCCGCGTGGGGTGAACGGCATCGCGGGCGCCACCGGTCCTGCAGGACCGACCGGCAGCACCGGCGCAACCGGCCCGACCGGCGCCAATGGCCTGCCCGGCGCCACCGGGGCAGCAGGTCCGACCGGCGCCACCGGCGCGACGGGGACGACCGGCGCCCGTGGCTTGCAGGGAATCCCCGGGCCGCGCGGCGAGCCCGGACTCGTCAACTTCCTGATCATCGGCGGCGGCATCGAATTCGAGGAGTCGGAGTTCGACGGACCCTCGTACTTCGCGCCCCTCGGCCATGGCCAGCCCAGCGACGACGACCAAACGATCGACGTGAGAGCCTACCTGCCCGTCCCGGGCAAGATCACCTCGCTCCGCGTGCACACCCAGTCCGGCTATCCGGTGACGTTCACCGTCATGCTCAACGGCGTCGCCACCGCGATGACCTGCGCAACCGGTTCGGAGATGAAGTGCTCCGACACGCACGAACTCACTGTCGGGCCGGACGATGGTCTGAGCGTACGGGCGACGCCGGTTCCAGTCACGGGAGACGACGACGTCGCCATCATCGCCAACTTCACGGCGATCTTCGTGCCCTCGACGGGGCCTTGATGCGCGCACGGTCTCCGACTACCGACCTTCACCCGGGCTACGGGTCAGGTTCATCGGTCCTGATTTGCGGCACACCAACGTCTGGATCCCGGCGAACAAGGATGCACGCACCGCCCCCGCTCACCGCCGCTTCTGCTCCACCAGCGTGAGCGCCACCTTGTCGCGCAGGTAGACCGGCACCAGCACCTCGGCGCCCGCCGCCTCACCGCGCTCGAACACCGGCAGCGCCAGCTTCAAGGCGGTCGCCGAGCGCGGCAGCGACGCGGCGTCGATCGAGACGATCTCGCCGCTCACGCCCGCCCGCAGCTTCGCCTCGTAGGCGCCCCAGCCGGTGCCGACGCAGGTCCAGGGGCCCTGCCCGTCGATCGAAAACGCCGCCGGCGCAGCCACTTTCTCGGGCAACGACGCCTGCGCCAGTCCGTCGGCGCCGCGGCCGAACACGCCGACGTAGACCTCGTCCATTCGCGCGTCGATCGCCGCGATCACCTGCGACGCGCCCGCATCGAGCGCCTGCTGGGCGAGCACGCGCAGCGAGGTCACGCCGACCACCGGCCGGTCCAGCGACAGCGCCAGACCCTTCACGAAGCCGACCGCGATGCGCACGCCGGCGAAGCTGCCGGGGCCGACGCCGCAGGCGAAGCCGTCGAGCTGGGAAAACACGAGCCCGGCATCGGCCATCAGCGCCCGCACCTGGGGCAGCATCTCCAGCGTGTGCGTGCGGCCGGCGACGACGAAGCGCTCGATCACCGCGCCGTCGAGCCACAGGGCGCAGGAACACGCCTCGGTGGCGGTGTCGATGGCGAGCAGTTTCATGGAAGTCGCGTCATCCTGAGCGCAGCGAAGGATCTCGCCTTGGGTGGGAGCAAGAAACGAGATCCTTCGCTGCGCTCAGGATGACGTGGGGCCTAATGCGTCAACGGCGCGAACAGCTCGTCGATGTCCGACTCGTCGAACGACAGCGACACGCTGGTGCCGCCCTCGAGCACCGCGCTGGCGAGGTCGGCCTTGCGCGCCTGCAGCTGGCGGATGCGCTCCTCCACCGTGCCGGCGCAGATCAGCTTGTAGACGAACACCGGCTTGTCCTGGCCGATGCGGTACGCGCGATCGGTCGCCTGGTTCTCGGCGGCGGGGTTCCACCACGGGTCGTAGTGGATCACGGTGTCGGCGGCGGTGAGGTTGAGGCCCACGCCGCCGGCCTTCAGCGAGATCAGGAACACCGGCGCGTCGCCGTTCTGGAATTTCTCCACCACGTCGGCGCGATCGCGCGTCTGACCGGTGAGCAGCAGGTGCGGAATGCCACGCTCCTCGAGCGCGGTCTCGATCAGCCCGAGCATCTCGGTGAACTGCGAGAACACCAGTGCACGGCGTCCGGTGGCGACCAGCTCGTCGAGCATCGACAGCAGGTGCTCGAGCTTGGCCGACGGCACGTCGTGCGGGATGTGCTCCAGCTTCACCAGCCGCGGATCGCAGCACGCCTGGCGCAGCCGCAGCAGCGCATCGAGCACGACGATGCCCGACTGCGCCGCACCCTGCAGCGCCACCGCCTCGCGCACCCGCTGGTGCTGCGCGGCGCGGATCGCCTCGTACAGCTCGGCTTGCGCGTTCTCCAGCTGCACCGGCTGCACGATCTCGGTCTTCGGCGGGAGATCGAGCAGCACGTCCTCCTTGCGCCGCCGCAGCATCAGCGGCGCGATGCGGCGGTTCAGGCGCTCGAGCCGCTTGAGGTCGCCGTCCTCCTCGATCGGATCGCGGTACAGCTGCGTGAACTGCGCCTCGCTGCCGAGCAGGCCCGGCTCGACCGCGTCGAACTGCGCCCACAGCTCGCCGAGATGATTCTCCAGCGGCGTACCGGTCATCGCCAGGCGGCGATCGGCCTTCAGCTCGCGGACCACGTTCGCGGCCAGGGTGCGGGCGTTCTTGATGGTCTGCGACTCGTCCATCACCATCAAACCGAACGCGTGCTTCTTCAGGGTCGCCCGATCGCGCGACAGCAGCGGGTACGTGGTGATCACCAGGTCGTGCTCGGGAATGCGCTCGAAACGCGCTTCGCGATCCGGCCCGTGCAGCACCAGCACCTTCATCTGCGGCGCGAACCGCCGCGCCTCGTCGCGCCAGTTGGCGACCAGCGTGGTCGGCGCGACCACCAGGGTTGGCTTGTCGAGCCGCCCTTCGGCGCGTTCGGTCCACACGTGCGCCAGCACCTGGACGGTCTTGCCCAGGCCCATGTCGTCGGCCAGCACGCCGCCCAGGCGCGCCTCGGCGAGGAAGCCGAGCCAGGCCAGGCCCTCCTGCTGGTAGCGGCGCAGCTGGGCCTCGAAGCCGGGCGCCGGCTCGCGCGCCCGGTGCGCATCGGCCGCCAGCGAGCGCAGCCGCTCGCGCTCGGTGGCCATGCGCTCGCGGCCGCGCCAGGCGAGATCGGGAATGTCCTCGAGTTCGTCGAGCAGGGTCGCCTGGGCCCGGCGCAGGCGCAGCCGGGTGCCGTCGGGCTGGGCCTCGATCCACTCGATCAGCGGCGCGATCAGCGCCCGCAGCTTCGACAGCAGCAGCGGAACGTGGCGGCGGCCGTCCAGCGGCGCGAGCCAGACCGCGTCGTCCCGCTCGTTGGCGGTGCGCTCGCGCGGAAACCCCGGATCGGCCAACAGGCTGCGCAGGATCGGGATCAGCTCGACCCGCTCGCCGTTGATCTCGATCGCCAGCGCCAGCTCGAACCACTTGCCGGCGCCCTTTTCGGTCACCTCGGCGCGCCAGATCGACGGCGCGCTCATGAGCTCCACCGGGAATTCCGACGAGAACTCCAGCCGGAAGCCGGCCGCCGACAGCCGCGGCAGCAGGTGCAGCCAGTGGTCGGGGGTGGCGAGCACGCCGCGCCCCCGCTCCAGAACGAAATCTCCCGCCTTCAGGACGGGATCGGCCTCGAAATAGACGCCTTCCACCTCGGAAGCGTCGGTGACGCCCAGTTCGCCCAACCGCTCCAGGGCGTCGAATTCGGCCGACCGGTTGCGCAGCTGGCTGGTGACCTCGCCCTCGTCACGGACCCGCCGCGACAGCGACGGCGCGGGCGCCAGGCGCATGCCGCCATAGTCGAAGAACAGGCGGGCGGCCCCGATCGGCCGGCGTTCGGGCCGACCGCGGAACCAAGTCTCGATCCGGTGGGTGAACAGGTGCAGTCCTGCAATCGGCACGATGCGTTCCGGATGCGCGCTCTCTCCCTCCGCGGGCCAGAGACTGCCCTGGACCGGCGGTTCGAGATCGAGCGAGTCGGCATGTGCCATGTGCAGCGACAACCTTTCGATTGCAAAGCGTTCAGTGTATCGCGCGAATCTTGTAGGACAACCGCCAGGCGGACGAGGAAACTCGTCCGTACGAGGTATCCGTCACGTTTCGCGCAAGTATTTATTTACCCTTTGCGGCCCTGGGCGCAGACCGTACGCTCGTCCGGATGATCGCCACCCTCGAGCGATCGCTGGAGGAGCTCGAAGATGTCGCTGCTGTCCTGCCTCAAGGGTGGCCTGCTGGCCGCCGCGTGCCTCGTCACCGGGGCCGCCGTCGCGGGACCGGTCACCGCCAACCGTCCGGGCACGATCTACCGCCAGGAAGTCCCGGTCGCCGCCACCGGTGACACCATCGTCATCCAGGTGTTCGAGCCGGCCCGGCTGGTCAAGGGCCGCACCTACCCGCTGGTCCTGCAGAGCCACGGCTACGGCGGCAGCCGTTCGACCGAGGCCACCGGCCTGATCAAGCGGCTGATCGAGAACGGCTACTACGTCATCTCGATCGACGAGCGCGGCTTCGGCGAGTCGTCCGGCACGGTCCGCGTCATGTCGCCCGACTTCGAGGGCCAGGACCTGGTCGCGGTGCTCGACTGGGCCGAGAACCTGCCCGGCCTGCGCCGCCGCAACAACGGCGAGATGCTGGTCGGCAGCTTCGGCGGCTCCTACGGCGGCATGTACCAGTTCCTGCTGGCCGGGGCCGACCCGCGCCAGCGCCTGCGCGTGATCGCGCCCGACATCACGCCCAACGACCTCACCTACTCGCTCAACCCGAACGGCGTGGTGAAGTCGGGCTGGGGCCTGGCGCTGTCCGCCGGTGCCGAGGGCGTCGGCGTCGGCCCGTTCCTCACGCTGCTCGGCGGCAAGCTGCCGACCACGGTCGCGCTGCCGCAGGCGCGGCTCCGCCAGGACCTGGCGATCTACGAATCGCTGGTGTTCGGCGGCGTGACCGGCACCTTCCAGCCGCCCAGCCTCAACTACTTCAAGTATCACAGCGTCGCGTACTTCTGCAGCGGCGACGAGGCCCTGCCGCAGGATTTCCTGCTGGCGACGCCCGACCCGCGCGCGGTGCCGCCGCGCCGCTTCCCGAAGATGGACGCGCTGATCACGCAGGGCTTCCGCGACACCCTGTTCAACGTCAACGACGGCGCGCGCAACGTCGCCTGCATGAAGCGCGGCGGCGGCGACGTGCGCTTCCTCACCCACCAGTCGGGGCACATCCTTCCGCTGTCGATCGGCACGGTTCCGGGCAACCTCGAAGAAGCTCTCGATCCCTTCTACACGGCGCTGACGATCCCCGGGTTCCAGGATGCCGGCGGCAGCCGCACCTGCGGTTCGCTGAACCTGGACGACGTCACCTTCGCCTGGTTCGAGGCCAAGCTGATGGGAGACCGCAAGCTGCTGGGTTCGACGCTCACCACCGGCACCGACGTCTGCGTGAGCCTGGCCCAGGGCGATGCGATCGCCGTGAAGGAACTGAAGCGCGGCGGCCGCCGGTTCGAGATCGCCGACAGCATTGCGCAGTTCAACGGGCCGCTCGGCGTGATGGGCGCGGTGCTCGGCAACGGCGCGCGTGAAGCGCTGCTGGCCAACCAGACCCTGTACACCGTGCCCGCGGGCGGCGCGATTCTCGCCGGCATCCCGACGATGTCGATCGACATCCAGTCGCTGGCGCCGCCGCTGCCGCTCGATCCGTGCGCGCTGCCGCTGGCCGGGATCAACTGCTCACCGACGTATTTCCTCGCGATCGGCCAGCGCAAGGCGGGCACCCAGCGTTGGGACATCGTCGACGACCAGCTCACCCCGGTGCGCGGCTTCGGCACGCACACGCTGCCGATGACCGCGATCGCCGAGCGCCTCGCCGAAGGCGACGAGCTCGCGCTGCTGATCTACGGCTTCCACGCGCAGTACCCGATCTCGTGGTCGCGCGACGTGTCGATCCCGGCGACGACGATCAGCGGGCACGTGAACCTGCCGCTGGTGCGGGCGCGGGAGATCACCAAGCCGCAGGTGTGAGGGGGGCCGGGCGAAGCCGGGGACCGGTCATCGGGCAGATTCGCCCGCCGTGCACCCGGTCCCTCACGGCCCTCTGATCGTGATCAGCTGAACGCCATCCCCGATCACCACACCCTCCGCCGGGAGGATGGTGAGCTTGATCAACTCCTGGCCCTCGCTCACCCCGTCGGTGAGGATGTTGAGCGAGTAGCGTCGCACTTGCGTCCACCCTGCCGGGATCGTCACGCTGAGTCCGCTCGTGATCTCGAAATCGGTGCCGATCTGCGCGGTGCTGCCGTCCAGCGAAAGCTGGACGACGTGGTCCCGATCCAGCGGGCGCGAGAGATCGAAGTCCAGTGAGGCACCGACAGCTCCCTCCCCCAAGGTACGGTCGTGCCCGGCGAAGCTCACCGCGGGCGGAGCGTCGAGATCCTGGATATGAATGTTCTGGACCGCACGCCTGGGGTCGATGGTGGCCCCGGTGGTGCCGGTCATCGTGAGCTGCAACCGTTCCAGCGGTGCTTCGACGACGCCGTCGGCCAGGATGTCGACCAGGTCGCGGCTGAGCGGTCGCGACGCCTGGACCTGGCCCGCCGGGATGACCAGGGTCATCGCCGGGTCGGCGTTGTAGTCCACGCCCGCGGTCGTGCTCACGTCGCTGACGGCCAGGTCGATCACCATGTCCTGGATCGACGGCTTCGACATCGTCACGAAGATCGGAAAATCGGCAGTCCCCTCGGGGACCCTCAACGCATAGTTGGCAGTGAATTGCACCGTTGGCCGATCCGAAGCGTCGTCGATCGCGATCTCCAGCGGCGGCCCCACCTCGGGACCATCTTGCGGATCGCCGAGCACCACGCGAAACACTTCCGCGGTGTCGAGTTCCCAGACGGAATCCTCCACGCTCGCCAGCGGCAGGAGCTTGGTTGCGGTCTCGCCATCGGCCCACGCGAGCCGGCCTTCGCGGGCGACATAGTCGATGCCCATCTGGCCTCTGGCACCGCCGATGGCCGTCCCGTCCTCCGTGTGATACGCCGCCGAGACGGCACCGCAGGAGCCACCGGTGCGGCGGACCACGATGTCAATGGACGATCCTTCGCGCACGATTGCTGGTCCCTGCTGGAACAGGATCCGCCCCGGTTCGCAGGGTTCACCGACCTGCAGGGTGACGACCGGAGCGTTGTTGCCGGGCCGGCGATCGCGCTGTGCCGTGCTCGACACCTCGAGCCGGATCGGCACTTGGCCCGGCGACGCCGGCATCGTGGCGGGAACGATCAGCGGGACACTCGTGCCCGCCGCCAGGTGGCGCCGGTATCTGCAGAAAATGCGGCTCGACGGATAGACGACGCAGTCCCAATCCGGGTTGGCGGTCCGGATGTCGCCGGCGAGCCGCGCAGGAGACAGGTCGCCCTCCACCACCACGTCGTTGGCGACGCCGATGCCAGCGTCGATCGTCGGGTTGCTGCTCGGCGGGACGGGCCGGGTCTCGTTGGAGACCTTGAACTTCAGATCGATCGAGGCGCCAGGCGCAATCGACTTCGGCAGCGCGCGCTGGCGCAGCGAGAGGTCGGCCTCTCCCGATCCCGCGATCCGCCTCGTCACGTGGTGGAACGAGTCGTTGTCCCCGTCGTAGCCATGCGTGAAATTGACGATGAAGTCGCCGTCCGCATCGAGCGCCAGGTACGGACGGAAACCGGAGTCGGTGATCCCGACCGGCGTCCCCTCCGGCGCCCCGGCGTTCGTGAAGCGCTGCAAGGTGATCGTCCCGCGGTCGCCGAAATAGGTTTCGGGATAATCCTGAAAAGCGGTCGCGACCAACACGTCGCCGTCCGGATCCACCGCGATGTCCGCCTGCGAACCCGCCAGCACCGGGATGTCATCCGTGTCGGCGAACCCATCGGCGCCGAACCGCCGGAACCATGTCGCGGAGAAGCCATCCTCAGCAGGTCCGGTCCAGGCGACGAAGAAGCTCCCCTGTGCATCCAGCGCGATCGACGGCCGACCCTGTTCGCCGCCGGTCCTCGCGTTGACCGCTGCTTCGACGCCCACGCGCTGATCGGAGGGGTCGAACACCTGCGCGCGGATGCCGGCGCCGTCGCCGTCTTCGCCCACCCACGCGACCACGAAACGCCCGTCCTTCGCCATCGCAATCTCGGGAGCGGACTGGTTGCCGACGGCGAGCGCACTCACGAGGAACGGCTGGCCGCGCGGGACACCGGCCAGGGTGAAGCGGCGCGCGTAGACGCGGCTGCCGCCGCCCGCATCGCGCGCCGACCACACGACGACGAACGACCCGGAGCGCGCCATCGCCACCCGCGGATGGTCGTTGGTCAGCGTGCCCGTACCCGCCGATCCATCGACCCGGACCTGGTCGACGATCGCGGATGCGTCGGGACGGTAGGGCTTCGCGAGGACCTCTCTCAGCGCGCCGAGGCCGACCAGCACATGGCGCCCGTCGGGCAGCATCGCGACGTCGGCCTCGCGGTCGATGAAGATCCCGGTGCTCTCCTGGGTGAAGACGCCAGCGAGATTGCGCTCGAGCACGATCTGCTGCTTGCGGGCGCGCGGCGGGGTCCTCCATGTCGCCGCGACGTAGTCACCCTGGGCGTTCGCGCCCACGCCCACGCTCAGGCTGGCCAGGTGCGGTCCCTGGCCCGATGGACTCGATACGCTCGACAGGCCGCCCAGTGCCAGGGCCAGCAGCGTGCGGCAAAATCGGCGAGGGCTCACATTCACGGGCGCGATCCTCGATGACGATGCTTTGGTCCGTCTCGATCCGGCCAAGTCTCAATCTTCGCCGACCTGGAGGCGCGTGACGAGGGAATTGTTCAGCGGCCGGCGATCCCGCTCCGCCGTGCTGGACACGTCGATCGGAAATTCGAGCGCGCCGGGTGTCGACGGCATCGTCGCCGGCACGATCAGCGGGACACTGCCGCCCGCGGGCAAATGACCCCGGTACCGGCACGAGAATCCGCCGGAAGCGGTCACGCACGTCCAGCCGGGATTGAGCGCCTGCAGGTTGCCGCCCAGCACCGCGGGAGACAAGCTCACCGACCGCACCACGACGAGATTGGCCATCCCGATGCCGGCATCGATGGTCGGATTGCCGGTCTTCGTCCTGGGCCTGGTCTCGTTCGAAACCTTGAACTGCAGCTTCACGTCGGAACCCGGAGCGATGAACCGCGGCGCTTTGCGCAGCTTCACGGCCAGGTCGGCACTGCCTGCACCCGCGATCACCGTGGCACCGTGATGGAAGCTGTCGTACGAGAACGTGTAGCCGTCGGTATAGCCGACGATGAAATCGCCATCCGCGTCGAGCGCGAGGTCCGGGCGGAAGGCTGCATGGGTGAGGATCGAGCGCCCTTTCGATGCACCGGCGTTGCTGAAACGCCGCACGATGAGGTCTCCTCCGCTGTAACGCTCGGTATCGGGGTAGTCCGCCTCGGCCGAAGACACCAGCACGTCGCCGTCGAGGTCCACTACGACGTTGGCTTGCACGCCCGCGAGCACGGGGATGTCGTCGGTCTCGGCGACGCCCTCGGGCCCGAACCGGCGCAGCCAGGTGCCGGGCCGACCATCCGCCCGCGGACCCGTCCACGCGACGAAGAAATTGCCGTCGACGTCCATCGCGACCGACGGCCGCTCCTGGTCCCCGGTGGTACCGGCATTGACCGCTGCCTCGACCCCGACCCGCTGGTCGGCAGCGTCGAACACCTGCGTCCGGATGCCGGTGCCGTCGGCGTCCGACCCCATCCACGCCACGACGAAGTGGCCGTCCTTCGCCATCGCGATCTCGGGGCTGGACTGATCGCCTTCGGATGAGGTGCTCACCGCGAACGGCTGGCCGATCGGGACGCCGGCGAGCGTGAAGCGCCGCGCGTAGACCCCGCGGCGATCCGCATCGGGCCCTGCCCACACCACGACAAAGGTGCCCGTTCGCGCCATCGCGACGCGGACGTGTTCGTTGGACAGGGTGGCGCTGGCGTCGACGTCCGCGCGCACGCGGGCCAGCACCGCGGTGGCATCCGGCCGGTAAGGCCTGGCGATGACCTCCTTCGTCCGGCTGAGGCCGACCAGGACGTGGCGACCGTCGGGCAGCATCGCGATATCGGCCTCCGGCCAGAAGAAGTCCTTCGATTCTTCCAGCGTCTCGACGCCATCGAGATTGCGTTCGAGCTTGATCTGTCCCGGACCGATGGCGGCATTGCGCCAGTACGCGGCGACGAAATCGCCCTTGGCGTTTGCGGCGATGCCGGTGTTGAGGCTGAACGGGCAGTGGTCGAACGTGGGCAACAGGAACTTGCCGCAATCGGCGCTGTTGGCGGAGGCGGCGCCGGACAGGCCAGACATCGCCAAGGCGAAAAGCGTGAGATGGAATCGACGATCGAGCGCATTCATGGCTGGCCGCATCCGTGGGCACGGAGGTCCTCCGCGACGGCAGTATAGGGAGCGGGCCGCCGCGCGACGCTCGCCAAAAATCGTGGGCGCCGCCAGCCGGATTTCCACCCCGGGCTCCGCCCGGGCTACCCTTGTACGTTCACCCCGAACCGCCGATCGATCAGGGACGATGCAATCGACGCTGGACCTCGTGCGCGCCCGCTTCGTCCTGCTCGGCGCCTTCGCCTGCGCCGCGTTCGCGGCGTTCCAGGCGTTCCAGGGCGCGCCGCACCTCGCCGCCGCGTGGGCCGCGGCCGCGGTGCTGCTCGCCGGTCCGCCGCGCGTCGCCCACCTGCCCTGGCAACCGACCCTGGTCACCGCCGCCCTCGCCGCGCTGATCACCGCCGCGTTCACCCTCGCGACCCGCGACGGCATGCCGCCGTGGCAGGTGCCGGCGACCGCCGCCGACCTGCTGCGCATCACCCGCATCGGCGGCGCGCTGCTGGTCGCGCTCTACCTCACCTACGCCCTCAGCACGCAGGCGCGCATGGATCGACCGGCGACGCCGTGGACGCACCTGGCGTGGCTGGGCATCGTGCCGGTGTTCAACGCGCTGCTCGCGCTGTCCTCCACTCCGCTGATGGAGGCGCTCGGCCACGTCGAGACGGTCGATGCGCCCTACCTCGCGCGCTGGTTCGGCCGCGTCACCACCGTGTTCCTGGTCAACGAGGCGATCCTGCTCGGCAGCGGCTGGCTGCTCGACCGCCGCGGCACGCTCAACACGAGGCTGCACCTGCTGATGCTGGGCTGCGCCGCCTACGTCGCATCCACGCCGGCGATCGCCGACCTCGCCTCGTTCGCCGGGCTGTACCGCCTGCCGGCGATCCTCCACGCCGCGGTCGCGATCACGCTGTCGGCGCTGTCGCAGGGCGGGCTGTGGGCGGAGACATTCCTGCTCACCGGGATCCTGCTCGACGCCCTGCTCGGCCGCCGCCCGACCTGGCTCGCCTGCTCGGCGCACGCGCGCGGCGGCCTCGCCCGCGGCACGATCTACGCCGGCGCGTTCATGGCGCTGGTGATGGTGATCGCGCTGCTGCGCATCCAGCCGTGGCTGATGGGACCGGCCAGGAGTCACCCGGTGCTGGCCTCGATCGTCGCCGGCGCCGCCTTCTTCCCGCTGCTTAAGACCGTGGTCGAGAGCTTCGACGGCAGCGCGCCGTTCTTCGGCCGGCTGCGCGCCGCGTGGCGCGACCGGCGCAACGTGCTGCGCGGCGCGATCGCCGGGCTGGGCGTCGGCATCGCCCTGGCGATCGACCTGCCGGCCGCGCCGGTGATGGAGCGCTTCCTCGCCGGCGTCGCCATCGGCGCCCTCACCTACGCCGGCGCCGACCTGCTGGTGAACGCGGCGGAGACGATGTCGGGCCGCCGCCAGCACCTGCAGTCCGGCCGCGTGTACCTGCTCGGCACGCTGCTCGGCGGCTTCGTCGGCGGCGCGCTCGCCTGGTACGTCGACACCGCGCAGCTGGCGGCGGTGATCGGCAAGTTCCACCAGTACGCGACGCTCAGCTACGACGTCGCCGGCCGCGCCGCGCAGCAATACGTCGTCTACCCGCTGTTCAGCAAGTACGGCGCGATCGACCTGGGCAGCGTGCACGGCGGGGTGAAGCTGCTGTACGTCGAAGCGCTCTCGGGCGTCATCAACTGGTCGCTCGCCGCACCGCTGTTCAGCATCAACCTGATCGTGCTGAGCGCGCTGTTCGCGCGCTCGCTCGCCCCGCTGCGGCGGCTGTTCACCGGCGCCGGCATCGCGACCCTGGTCGAGCAGGCGGTGCGCGTGCTGCGCTGGGGCCTGTGGATGGCGCCGGTGATCTACACGTTCCTGCGGCTGGCGCCGGATCCGACCTGGTACAACCAGGACGGGCTGGTGCGCACGGTGGTGGCCACCGTGCAGGCCATCCGCCTGTCGCCGGCCGACTTCCACGCCTGGGGACTGTCGGTGTTCCTCGGCCTGCTCGCCTACGACGCGCTGCGCGTGCTGATCTGGTTCGACCACATGGGCCTGCGCGTGGCGACCCTGGTGAACCTGTCGTTCATCGGCGGCGACGCGCTCGACGAGAAGGCGGCGCGCTTCGTCGGGCACTCGGCGCGCACGCGCGTGATTCCCGAAGGCATCCGCCGGTTCCTCACCTGGGCGCCGCTGCTGATCCCGTTCTACATCCCGCGCGGGGTGGAGTGGGACACCGTGTGGGGCCAGGCGGAAGGCATCGCCAACGCGGCGGGGCCGCTGCTGCCCGCGGTGGCGACGCTGCTGGTCGGCTATCGGATCGCGGCCGTGCTGATCGCCGCCGGCGCGATCGCGCTGATCGCCCGCGCGTGGCGCGCGCCGCGCGGCGACGAAGGCTCTGCGCGGCCGCTGCCGGCGCCGTTCACCGCCGGCAACGGCCAGTACTTCGTCGAGATGCACCGCGACGGCCGAGGGTACAGCCGCTGCCACAGCGAGGTCCGCGACAACTTCGTGCTCGATCTCACGCGCCGCCCCGACGATCCGCTGCAGGTGCGCGGCAAGTTCCTCTACCTGCGCGATCCCTCGCCGGGCGGCGTCGCCTGGTCGCTGGCGCCCGAGCCGATGCGCGGCGCCGCCGCGATGGCGGTGCGGCAGGTCTCGCCGGTCCGGCTGGAGCTGCGCGCATCGCAGGCCGGCATCGATGCGCACTGCATCGTCGAGATCCAGGCCAACGAACCGGCCGAGACCTGGACCCTGTCGCTGTCCAACCCGGGCGACCTGCCGCGGACGATCGAGGTGACGACCTACCAGGAGCTCGCGGCCGGGCCGGTGGACGCCTACCGCCGCACGCCGGCCTTCGCCGGCATGCACGTCGGCACCACCTTCGTGCGCGGCCTGGGCGCGATCCTGGTGCGCAACCGCCTGATGAAGACGCAGTCGCGCAACCCGGCAAAGGTACGCATGTCGCGCGAGCTCGCGTTCCACGCCACCGACGCACCGGACAGCGGGCCGGTGCGGCTGATCGGCTACGAGGATTCGCGCGTCGCCTTCCTCGGCGGCGGCACGCCGGCCGCGCCCGACGCGATCGGCCGCAGCATGCGCCTGCCGACCGACGAGGGCCTGCTCTACACGCTCGATCCGTGCGCCTCGCTGCGGGTGCGGGTCGATATTCCCGCGCGCGGCAAGGCGCGCGTGCGCTTCGCCGACGGCTACGCGCACGACGAGACCACCGCGATCCGCCGCATCGCGCGCCTGCTCGGGCGCACCGAGAACAACGTCGGCGAATGGCGCGTGTCGATCGAGCGCCACCGCCATGCCTGGTTCGACAAGGGCGTCTCGACCGCCGACCCGTTCTCGCCCGACGGCCGCGAGGTGCGCGTGCCGCCGGGGTTGCAGCGCCCGTGGTCGCACGTGATCGCCAACGCGCTCGGCCACGGCGTGGTGGTGTCGTCCGACGGCGCCACCTTCGCCTTCGCCGGGAACGCGCAGCAGAACGCGCTCACGCCGCCGTCGATCGAGGCCGGTCCCGCGCAGCAGCCGGGCGAGCTGATGCTGGTGTTCGACCGCGACCGCGGCGACGTGCACGGCGCAGCGCAGATCCCGGTGCGGCGCGCGGGGGTCCAGCCGCAGGTGCGGTTCGCGCCCGGCCTCGCGCACTTCGCGCAGGCGCACGACGGACTCGAGCTCGAACTCGACCTGTTCGCCTGCAGCGAGCAGCCGGCGCAGCTGCGCCGGCTGCGCATCACCAACCGCTCGGATGCGACGCGCCGCCTGCGCGCCCTCGCCTACGCCGGGATCGTGCTCGCCGAGACCGCGAGCGACAGCCGCGGCAGGCTCGAAACGCGCAGCAGCGGCGGCATCCTGCTGTTCCGCCATCCGCACAACGACTTCCGCCAAGGCTGGGCGTTCGCGGCGTCGAATCTGCCCGACGGCGCGACGCTCGAGACGCGGCGGGCGCGCGTGTTCGGCGCCGTGTTCGACGCGGCGGCGCCGCACCTGCTGGTGACCGGAACCGCCAACCCGCAGGCCGCGGACGACGGCGCGCGCTGCGCGGCGTTCTGCGGCGACTTCGATCTCGCGCCCGGCGAGACGCGCGAGATCGTGCTGGTGCTCGGCCAGGCCGCGGACGCCGATGCCGCGGTCAAGCTCGCCGCGCTGCTGAAGACGCCGGCGATCGCGGCGGCGGAACTCGAGCGCGTGCATGCCTTCTGGCGCGAGCGGCTCGACGTGCTGCGGATCGACACCGGCGACGCGGCGTTCGACCGGCTGGTCAACACCTGGCTGCCGTACCAGGTGCTCGCCGCCCGCCTGTGGGGCCGCACCGGTCCCAACCAGCGCAGCGGCGCGTTCGGCTTCCGCGACCAGCTGCAGGACGTGCTGCCGTTCGCCATCCTCGACCCGGCGCTGGCGCGGCGGCAGATCCTGCTGCATGCGGCGCAGCAGTTCCGCGAGGGCGACGTGCTGAAGTGGTGGCATGACTCCTGGCAGGGCCGCACCGGCATCGGCGTGCGCACCATCGCCTCCGATCCGCACCTGTGGCTGCCCTACGTCGTGCTGCGCTACGTGAAGGCGACCGGCGACACCTCGGTGTACGACGAGCGCCTGCCGTTCCTGGAAGGCGCGCCGGTGCCGCCGGGGCACGAGGGATTCATGCTGGCGCCGCGCACTTCGCGCGACGACGCGAGCGTGTACGACCACTGCCGGCTGGCGATCGAGCGCGCGCTCGCGGATCGCGGTCCGTCCGGCCTGCCGCTGCTCGGCTCGGGCGACTGGAACGACGGCCTCGACGCCGCCGGCCTCGCGCGTGGCGGCGAGAGCACCTGGACCGCCTTCTTCCTGCACGACGTCCTGCGCCACTTCGCCGACGTCACCGCGGTGCGCGAGTGGGCCGACGACGCCGCGCGCTATCGCAAGGAGGCGGCGCGCGTGCGCCAGGCGACCGAATCGATGTGGCGGCCGCCGGGTTACGTCCGCGCGACCGACGACGACGGCATCGAGTTCGCCTACACCGACGCGCTGACCGCCAGCTGGTCGGTGCTGTCCGGCGCGGTCGACCTGGCGCGCGGCATCGAGGTGCTCGACCACAGCCTGTCGGTGCTGGAGCGGGACACGCGCGTGCTGCTGCTCTCGCCGCCGTTCACCGACCACTCGGAGCCCTATCCCGGCCGCCTCGCCGAGTACCCGCCCGGCCTGCGCGAGAACGGCGGACAGTATTCGCATGGCGTGTCGTGGTTCGTGGACGCGTGGCTGCGGATCGCGGAGCTGGCGCGCGAACAGCGGCGGCCGGAGGTCGTCGAGCGCGCGCGGGCGCGGGCCCTCGAGCTGTGGATCAAGATCTCGCCGCTGTCGAAGGTCACGGCGGCGGAACTGTCGCGCTATGGCCTGTCGCCGCATCAGCAGCCGGCCGACATCGACGAGGGTCCGGGCTACGAAGGGCGCGGTGGCTGGAGCTGGTACACCGGCGCCGCCGCGCGCATGTTGTCCGCCGCCCACGGTCTGTGCGGCATCTCGATGGAGAACGGGCAGCTGAAGGTCCGCGCACAGGCCGCCAAGCCGATGGTCTCGGTGTCGTTCCGCGGACAGGTGGTCGAGCCGGAAAAGTAGGCCGGCCGTGGGCTGCCCGTGACCGCCGAGCCGTTCAGCTTGGAGCCAGTCACGAGGACGAACCTATGGGTGTCGCGGGAAGTTGTGGGAATCGGAAGTCGAGCGGGACCGCGACGAGGCACCGGGATCGTCGGGACCTTTTCATTCCACCTCCCCTCGCCAGAAGGCGGGGCGTCCCAGGCGATCCCGGTGCCGGAACCGACACGGGAAGTGACCACCAAATTGGACAAGGAGAAACCCTCATGACCAAGCATGTTCCCCTTTTGATCGGAGCCATCCTCCTCGGCGCGGCCGGTGCGGTCTCGGCACAGACCACGGCGCCCAGCAGCACCCCGAGTGCGGGCTCGTCGACCGTCGCACCGGAGGCCAGCCAGCCGTCGGGCAGCAGCAGCACGCAGCAGTTCGCCAAGCTGGACAAGGACCAGGACGGCATGATCAGCAAGAAGGAGGCGTCCAAGGACACCAAGCTGAGCAAGGGCTTCTCGACCGCCGACGAGAGCAAGGACGGGAAGCTGGATCCGGCCGAGTTCGCGCAGTTCGAGGCGGGTGGCAGCGAGGGCAGCCTGCCGATGACGCCGTAACTTCCGGCGGATCGGTATCCTCGCGGCACGAAACGCGTCACAGGCCCGTCCTGTGGCGCGTTTCGTTTCACCGTTTCACCCGAAGCCCGCTACGCCTCGACCAGTGGCTTTTCGCGGTCCAGCTCCAGCTCGTGGACCGTCACGCGCTCGAAGCTCTTCGACACCTCGCCGTAATCCCAGCGCTCCACCAGGCACCGCTCCGCATTGCGGCGGTCGTGCCGGATCACGTTGATCGAATTGTTGGCCTCGTGCCGCAGGCGGCGCGACAGGGCGGTTCCCGCCTGCACACACCAGAGCTTCCGCGGCAGGTCGGGAAACCCGTCGTTGATCGCCGCCACGTACGGCAGGTGGATGTGCCCGCCCATGACGATGTCGGCGCCGGCCGCGGCCCACGCGCGCACCGCGGCCTGGTGCCCATGCAACAGGTTCCCCGCGTCCTTGGGCCGCGTGACGTACGCCGGCTGGTGGGTGACGACGATGCGTAGCTGCGAGTAGGTCGCCCGCTTGAGGCGATCGGCCACCCGGCGGATCGCGACCTCGCCGACCTCGCCGTCCTTGCGCCGGCGCGGCGTGGTCGTGTTGACGCCGAGGACCAGCAGGTCCGGCGTCTCGATCGACGGCGCGAAGCTCTCGCCGAACGAGCGGATGTAATGTCCGTAGGGATCGACCAGCCGCGTGAACAGGTCGAACACCGGCAGGTCGTGATTGCCGGGCAGCACGATCCGCGTGGCGATGCCCAGGCGATCGACGAAGCTGCGGGCCCCTTCGAACTGCGAGCGGCGCGCACGCTGTGTGATGTCGCCGGACAGCACCAGCACGTCCGGCGCCAGCGTCCGCGACAGCGCGAGCAGCGCCTCCACGACCTCGTACCGCTCGGTGCCGAAATGCGGATCGGAGATCTGCAGCAGGACCGTCATTCGATCTCCGCGCGCAGTTCGGGCGGCGGCGCCACCAGCCACAGCGGATCGGGCGCCACCTGGAACACCAGCGGGGCGGCCAGCATCGCCGTCTCGCCGTCGGTGGCGACCTTGATGAGGCGCTGCCCGTGCGGCGACACCTCGATGCGGTCGAACACGAAGCTGTCGACGTGCTCCGCCTCGCCCAGCCGTCCGAGCGCGCCGCGCAGCGCCAGGCCGGCCATCGCGACATTCCCGATCGGGCGCACGACGATCGCCGCGAGCAGGCCGTGGTCGAGCGCCGCGGCCTGCGCGCAGCCCACCCGCTCCAGCTGCAGGCGGTTGTTGCCGACGAACAGCGTCGGCGTGCGCAAGGTCCGCGTGGCGCCGCGCGAATGGATGCCCAGCCGCAACTGCCGCCGCTCGCGGAACAACGTCGCCACCGCCGACATCGCGGCGACCAGGCGGCTGCGCCCGAGCTGCGACTTCCAGGTCTCGCGATCCTCCAGCAACTGCGGGTAGAGGCCCAGGCTGGCGTTGACCAGGAACACGCGGTCGTTCACCAGGCCGGCCTGCGCCGCGATCACCGAACCGGCGAGCAGCGCCCGCGCCGCCGCCTCGGCATCCTGGGGAATCCCGTGAGTCCGCCCGAAATAGTTGAAAGTGCCCTCGGGGATGACGCCGAACGCGCAGCGCTTGCCGAGTACCGCCTGTGCGACCGCGTTGATGGTGCCGTCGCCACCGACCGCGACCACCACGCCGCGGTCCCGGACGGCGGCATCGACCGCAGCCTCCACGTGGTCGAGCGGATGGATCTCGAACGCCCGGCCCGCCTCGGCGAACACGCGAGAGAGGGTCGATTCGACGTCGTCGGCGTCGTTGTGGCCGGAGCGTGCGTTCAGCACGACCGACAACGGTCCATCCGCCGCCGGTGCTTCGGATTGCATGTCGTGCCCTGCAGGTGCGCTCGCGTCCATCACGGCGGAACAGCGTCCGCCGTGCCCAGCCGTGAGTCTAGTTGCTGGCGACCCCGGCCGGCAGTGCGTCGCAGGTGCTGAATTCGATGCTCGGCGGGTTCGCCGAGAACTTGAACGGCGCCAGCCGCGACAGCAGGTTCATGCCCAGGATCGGACGCGTGTTGCCGGGCATCACCGCCACCTCGACGTTCTCCAGCAGGCAGTCGCCGCCCAGGCTCAGCCCGTCGATGGTGAACAGGGGGACGATGCGCTTGGAGCCGTCGGCCATGTGGCCTTCGAGATTCCGCTCGAACTTGGCGCGGCTGGACTCGAGCAGCTTTTCCAGGATGTCGGCGTTGATCACCGTGAAGCTCGACCCGGTGTCGACCAGGAAGTCGACGTCGCCGTATCCCGGCAGCGACCCGGCGGCGTAGAAGGTGCCGGGAACGCTCTTCGACAGGCTCACCGTGACCAGCGTGCCGGTGGCATCGGTCGCGGCGGACGCGGCCCCGGTCGCCAGAGCGAGCACCAGGGCCATCACACGAGAGCGTAGGTTCACGAAGGTCTGAAGGTATTCCGCGCCGCGTGGGGAGCGGATGCTTCGAGTGTGCACAAACGTACGGCGGCAATCCACCGGGAACGTGATGCGGTCGACACCAGCCGACAGATGGTTCACATCGGAGGGTCGAACGGCGCGGCGGGTGGGCAACGGCTCCGAACGTTGCCCACCGTCGCCGGCGATCAGAACGCGTCGACCTCCACGTCCATCATGGCCGCGCTCCCCGCCCGGATCTGCGCCATCAGCGCCGCCGTCTCCGGGTACAGCTTGGAGAAGTAGAAGCGCGCGGTCTTCAGCTTGGCCGGGTAGAACGGGTCGCCGGAGTCGATCTTGCGCAGCGCCACGCCCGCCGCGTAGCACCACGAGAACGAGAACACGAGGTGCCCGACCAGGCGCAGGTACGGCACCGCCGCCGCGCCGACCTCGTCGGGATTCTTCATGGCTTTTTGCCCGATCTCCATCGTGATCTTCTGGACGTCCTGCGCCAGCCGGCCCAGCGGCTCGCAGAACTCCTTCATCGCCGGCTTCTCGGCATGCGCCTTGACCAGGTCCTGGATCACCTTGCCGAACTTGCCCAGCTTGGCGCCCATGTCGCCCATCACCTTGCGGCCGAGCAGGTCCAGCGCCTGGATGGTGTTGGTGCCCTCGTAGATCATGTTGATGCGCGCGTCGCGCACGTGCTGCTCGAGGCCCCACTCGGCGATGTAGCCGTGACCGCCCAGCACCTGCATCGCCAGGGTGGTCGACTCGTAGCCGTTGTCGGTGATGAAGCCCTTCACCACCGGCGTCAGCAGCGCGACCAGGTCGGCGTTCTCCTTGCGCACCTTCTCGTCGGGATGCTTGTGCTCGAAGTCGATCGCGAGGCCGGCCCAGTAGGTGAACGTGCGCGCCGCCTCGATGTAGGCCTTCTGCGTCAGGAGCATGCGGCGCACGTCGGGGTGGACGATGATCGGATCGGCCGGCTTGTCCGGCGTCTTGGGCCCGGTCAGCGAGCGGCTCTGCAGGCGTTCCTTCGCATAGGCCAGGGAGTTCTGGTACGCGACCTCGGCCAGGCCCAGCGACTGCATGCCGACGCCCAGGCGCGCGGAGTTCATCATCACGAACATCGCGTTGAGGCCCTTGTTGGGCGGCCCCACCATGGTGCCGGTGGCGCCATCGAAGTTCATGACGCAGGTGGCGTTGCCGTGGATGCCCATCTTGTGCTCGATGGACCCGCACTTGAACTGGTTGCGCTTGCCCGGATTGCCGGCGGCATCGGGGATGAACTTGGGCACCAGGAACAGCGAGATGCCCTTGGTCCCCGGCGGCGCATCCGGCAGGCGCGCGAGCACCAGGTGCAGGATGTTCTTCGACATGTCGTGCTCGCCGGCCGAGATGAAGATCTTGGTGCCGGTGATCGAGTAGGTGCCGTCGCCGTTGGCTTCGGCGCGCGTCTTGAGGATGCCGAGGTCGGTGCCCGCATGCGATTCGGTCAGGCACATCGTGCCGGTCCATTCGCCCGACACCAGCTTGGGCAGGTACAACTGCTTCTGCTCGGGCGTGCCGAATGCCTGCAGCGCGTTGTAGGCGCCGTGCGACAGGCCGGGATACATGGTCCACGCCTGGTTGGCGGAGTTCATCATCTCCATGAACGCGCTGTGGATCACGTGCGGCAGGCCCTGCCCGCCGAAATCCGGATCCATGCCCAGCGCGCCCCAGCCGCCGTCGACGAACTGCGCGTACGCCTCCTTGAAACCGGTCGGCGTCGTCACCACTCCGTCACCGTGGTACTTGCAACCTTCGCGGTCGCCCACCTGGTTCAGCGGGAACAGCACCTCGGAGCAGAATTTGCCGCCTTCCTCGAGGATCGAGTCGATGGTGTCGACGTCGACGTCCGCGTGCTGCGGAAGCTGCTTGAGGGCATCCGTCAGCCGCAGCATCTCGTGCAGGACGAATTTCATGTCGCGCAACGGCGGGGTATAAGTCGGCATCGAACGCTCCCTTCACATAGGTTTTCTGATGCGCCCTACTGTAGCGTACGCACACCCTGTCCATGCCCGGTCCCGCCGGCATCCGTATCGATCGTGATCGCGGACTCCCTCCCCCTGCCGGCGCCGGCCTGCCGGAGCGCCTGCGGCGCCTGCTGCATCGCGCCGTCGATCTCCTCGCCCATCCCCGGCCTGCCGGACGGCAAGCCCGCGGGCGTCCGTTGTCCGCACCTGTCGCCGGCGCTCGCCTGCGACCTGTTCGGCGACCCGCGACGGCCGGCGGTGTGTTCGAGCTTCATGCCCAGCCGCGAGATGTGCGGCGCCTCGCGCTCCGAGGCGCTGCTGTTCCTGCACCGCCTGGAGGCGGCGACGGGACCTGCCGGGGGACGCGCATGACAATCCGTTCCGCTTGCCGCCTGGCGCTGGCGGCGCTCGCGCTGTCGGCGGCTGCCGCCGCCGGCGCCGCCGACCCGGTGGAAATCCCGCCGCCGCCGATGAACCGCGATCGCGCGGCGCCGCCGGCGATCCTCGAGGACCGCGCCCGCCCGCCGGACGCGCCGACCGCGGCGGCGATCGACGCCGCGCTGCGCGAGAACGATCCCGCCGCCGCCCGCGTGCTCGCGGAAAAAGCGCTGGCCGCCAGCCGTATCGCCTACGGCCCGCGCGACTCGCGCATCGTCGTACCCTTGTACAACCTCGGCGCGGTCAAGCAGCGCGCCGGCCAGGTGGTGCCCTCGCTCGCCGACTTCCAGCAGGCGATCGATCTCGCGGAAAACCTCGGCGGACCGCGCGACGATCGCCTGTTCGAAGCCTGGTACGGCACCGGCATCGCCCAGCTCGAGGCCGGCCAGTTCGGCCCGGCGGTCGATTCGCTGACCACCGCGCTGCAGCTGCACCGCGTCAACCGCGGCCTGTACAGCGACGGCCAGGGCGACGTGCTGCACGCGCTGGCGCTCGCCACCGCGGCGGCGACCGGCAAGCTCGACGACGCGTTCGAACTGGAACGCAAGCGCATGCTCAATGCCGAGCGCCTGCACGCCGGCAAGCCCGAGATCGTGCCGCTGTACGACTCGGTCGCACGCTGGTACCGCAACAACGGCTTGTACAACGAGGCGATCGTCCTGAACGCCTTCATCGTCGACCTGCTCACCAAGATCTGGTCGAAGGACGATCCGCGGCTGTTCCCCTACCTGCTGGAACTGGCGCGCAGCGCGGGCTACCGGAAGTCGGCGCCGGACACGGCGCCGCTGGCCGGCTGGCAGCAGCCGGCCGTGCTGATCGAGCGCGCCCGCGTGCTGGCCAGCGACGAGAAGTTCGGAACCGTCGAGCGGCGCGCGCGGGCGATGCTCGAGGTGGGCGACACCTGCATGGTGGCCGCGCGCCGCGACAAGGCGCCGCCGATCTACCTGGCCGCGGCCCAGCTGTTCGCGAGCGCCGGCCTGGTGTCCCCGCTGCTCGATCCGGCGTTCCTGACGCTCGACGCACCGGGCTATGTGCCGGGACGTGCGATCCAGCCCGACGACGGCGTGATCGTCGCGGAATTCAACGTCGAGGCGAACGGCAAGGCGCAGCAGGTGAAGATCGTCGAGATGCGGCCGACGACCCTGCCCAAGTCCACCGCCGACGCGCTCGTCACCGCCATCCGGCGCGCGCAGCTGCGGCCGCGCTACCAGGGCGACAAGCCGGTCGCGGCGCAGGGCATCCGCTTCCGGCTGCCAGTCCGCGGGGATTCAGCTTGACCATGGAAACTGGCGAGGCGGATCCTGCGTACATAGTTGGTGAGGCCCGCTGAATCGCAGGCACTTGTCATGTGGGACCACTCTATGAACCAGGGAAATTCGAGTCGCGCATCCATCGACGGCAGCCGCCTGATCGCATGCGCAGCGCTCGCGAGCGCGATGCTGCTGATGGGCGGATGTCCGCAGCAGCAGAGCTCGTCCTCGTCGGGCTCGCCATCGAGCATGCCGCCGCCGTCGGGCTTCCCGCAGCAGAGTTCCGGGCAGCAGGGCAGCACCGGGCAGCAGTCGAGCAGCTCGGGTCAGCAGTCGGGTAGCTCGGGACAGCAGAGCGGGAGTTCGGGACAGCAGTCGGGCAGCTCGGGTCAGCAGAGCGGCAATTCAGGCAAGCCCGCCGGCGGCGCGGGGCAGCAGTCTGGAAGCGCCGGGCAGCCGTCGGGCGGTTCGGGCCAGCAGGCCGGGAGTTCCGGTCAGACCGCGGGCGGCGCCGGACAGCAGTCGGGGGGCACGGGCCAGCAGGCGGGTGGCGCCGGCCAGAAACCCGGCGGCGCGGGCAGTTCGGGCAGCGGCGGCCAGCAGGTCGGCAGCGCCGGCTCGGCCGGCGGCGCCGGTGCCATCGGCGGCATTGCCGGCATGGGCGGAATCGGCGGCATCGGTGCCGGACTTCCCGAGGCCGGTTCGACCGGCGCCGGTGGTGGCGGTGCGGGCCAGAAGACGGGCACGACCGGCCAGGGTGCGGGGGGATCCGGTGGCGCGGGCGGCAAGCCGCAGGCCGGGACCGGCAGCGGCGGCGGCGCGGGCCAGCAGCAGGCAGGCACCGCCGGGCAGGGTGCGGGTGGCGCGGGCGGGACCGGCCAGCAGCAGGCGGGAACGCAGGGCGGCGGCGCCGGCGGTACGGGGTCGAAAGCCGGATCGCCCTCCGGCGGCGCCGGCGGCAGCGGCGGCCCGATGACGCAGGCCGAGCGCGAGGTCGCGTGGAACGGCACCTTCGACAAGTCGCTGTCCGGCTTCGACGAGAAGATGGCGAAGGAACAGGTCGTCCTCAACGAGCGGCGCTCGGCCGCCGCCAGCGGCGCCTACGGCGGAACCGGTGGCAACTCGAACGAGGGGGCGATGGGCGATGGGTCCGGCGCCGGTGGCGCCGACTCGCAGGCCGGCGGCGCCGGGTCGGGCACGCCGAGCACGTCCTCGGGACCTGGCGGCACGACCACCGCCGGCATGGGCACCCCCGGCCCCGCACCGAAATACCCGGCCCCCGCCGGTACGCCCGAAGGCGTCGACGACGACGTCGTGGCCAAGCAGCTGCGCGAGGCCGCGGAGACCGAGAAGGATCCGGCCCTTCGCGCCAAGCTGTGGGAGGAGTACAACAAGTACAAGGGTCGCAAGAGTTGAGAACCGCATGATCAGCCTGTCCCGCTTCCTGGTGGCCGCCGCCGTCGCGTTCGCGGTGGTGGCGTCGTCGGGCTGCGTGTCGACGCAGGTCAAGCGCGTCAACGAGGTGCAGGCGACCAGCGCCACCGTCGACGTGCCGCAGGCGCAATTGCTCGACATCGTCGTCGTCAGCTTCGATCCGGGCATCCCGGAGACGATCGACGAGCAGAAGAAGAAAAAGATCTACACGGCGGTGCGCCAGGCCGAGGCGAACTATTTCCCGCAGGTGCTGCGGCAGACGCTCGACGGCACCGGCTACTGGGGCACGGTGCGGGTCCTGCCCGAGCCCACGCCCGGCGCGGACGTGCTGGTCAACGGCAGGATCCTGCACTCCGATGGCGAGAAGCTGTCGCTCACGATCTGGGCGACGGACGCCACCGGCCGCAAGTGGTTCGAGCGCGACTACACCGAGACCGCCGCCGAGATCGCCTACACCGAGAAGTCCGCGGCCGCGGTCGATCCGTTCCAGGACCTGTACAGCCGCATCGCCAACGACCTGCTCGCCGAGCGCAACAAGCTGTCCGCGGCGCAGACGCTGCAGGTGCAGCGCGTGGCGGAGATGAAATTCGCGGCCGACTTCGTGCCGGCGCGCTTCAACGAGTACCTGCAGAAGGACAAGAACGGGCGCTACACCGTCACGCGGCTGCCGCCCACGGGCGATCCCTATTACCAGCGCGTGGCGCAGATCCGCGAGCGTGACGACCTGCTGGTGGACACGCTCGACTCCCATTACGCGGTGTTCCGCCAGAGCATGCAGCCGGCCTACCAGGAGTGGCGCAAGTCGAGCTACACCGAGGTCATCGAACTGCGCAAACTCGAGGCGCAATCGCTCGGCCGCAAGGTGCTGGGCGCGCTGGCGGTGGTCGGCGGCGTGGTCGCGGCGGTGAAGTCGAACGGCGCCCTGGGCCAGATCGCGGGACAGGCCGGCGTCATCGGCGGCATCTACGCGATCCAGAGCGGCATCGCCAAGGGCAAGGAAGCCGACGTCCACGCCGAGGCGCTGAAGGAGTTGAACCAGTCGATCGAGACCGACGTGCAGGCGCGCGTGGTCGAGATCGAGGGCAAGACCGTCACCCTCACCGGCTCGGCGAAGGAACAGTACGACCAGTGGCGCAAGCTGCTGAAGGATCGCTACGCCGAGGAGACCGGAACCGCCGCCCCGGCCCCCGCGCCGGCGGCCGGCCCGAGATCGCCCCCGGCGTCATGACGGACGCCGGAGGGAGCCACCGGCCGGATTTCGAACGCATCGTCCCGAAGGCCCCGGTCACGGCGCCGGGCGCGGGCGGCAAACCGGCGGCCAGGGCGGCAGGCCATGCGGCCGGCGCGAACATTCCGCCGGCCCTGTTCATCGGCGGCCTGCTGGTGCTGCTGGTTCTCGGGGCGCTGTCGTTCATGGTCCTGCCCGGACTCGTCTCGAAGAAATCTGCCTCCCCCACCCCCGCCGTCGCCGCGAACCCGGCCGAAGCCGCGGCGAAGCAACCAGTGCAGGAGACACCGGCGGTTGCCGAGCCGCCTGCCGCACCCGTGGAACCCGCCAAGCCGATCTGGGACGACGCCGCGATGCTGCAGGCGCGCGCGGATGCGCAGGACGCCAAGGCGAAGCTGGACGCCACCATCGCGGAACTGTCCGGCCATGCGATCGACCGCTGGGGCGCCGGCGAACTCGCCAAGGTGCAAGCCCGCGCCGTCGCGGCCGAGGCGAAATTCACCGCCAAGGATTTCCCCGGCTCGCGCGACGACTACCAGGCGGCGCTCGCGGGTTCGACGGAGCTGCTCGCCCGCGTGCCGCAGGAACTGGCGAAGGCGCTGGGCAGCGGCAGCGAGGCGCTGGCGCGCGGCGACAAGGCCGCCGCGACCGCGGCATTCGAGCTCGCCGGCGTCATCGAGCCCGGCAATGCGGGCGCCAGGCGCGGGCTCGAGCGCGTCGCCTCGCTCGACGCGGTGCGCGGCAAGCTCGACGTGGCGGCGACGCTCGAGCGCGCCAACGACCTGCCCGGCGCCGCCGGCGCGTTTCGCGAAGCGCTGAAGCTCGATCCCGACGATCCGGCCGCGAAGGAGGGCCTCGCGCGGGTCGGCGGGGTGCTCGCCGATCGCGAATTCCAGCGCGTGGTCGCGGAGGCGCTGTCGGCGCTCGATGCCGGCAATCTCACCGCCGCCGATGCCAAGCTCGCGCGCGCCCGCGGCCTGCGCGCGAACGATCCGGCGGTGGCCCAGGCGCAGGCACGGCTGACCGAGGCGCGGCGCAACAACACGATCGCGGCGCTCAAGACGCAGGCGGCCGGCCAGGTCGAGCAGGAGAACTGGTCCGCGGCGGTGACCACCTACCAGGGCGCGCTGCAGGTCGATCCCGCCCTCGCCTTCGCGCAGGCCGGGCTGTCGCTGGCGCAGCCGCGCGCGGAACTCGCGCGGCAGCTGCAGGACATGATCGACCGGCCGGAGCGGCTGACTTCGAACGAGGTGAAGCGCGATGCCGAAGGCACGCTGGCGAAGGCGCGCGCGGTGCCTTCGCCCGGCCCGGTGCTGCAGCGGCAGATCGCGGCGGCGGCGAACGCGATCTCGTCGGCGTCGCGGCCGGTGCGCGTGTCGCTGCGCTCCGACAGCGCCACCGAGGTGCAGGTCTACCGCATCGGGCCGCTCGGAAAGTTCGCGACGCACGATCTGGAACTGCAGCCCGGCCGCTACACCGCGATCGGCACGCGGCCGGGCTATCGTGACGTCCGCCGCGACTTCGAGGTGAAGCCGGGAGCGGCGAGCCTGGCGGTCGAGGTGCGCTGCGAGGAGCCGATTTGAACGATTCGCCGAACGACGCCGACCAACGCATCGCGCCGGTCGCCTACAAGCCGCCGGGCGAACTGCGGCCGGCGCGCGGCGGCGGCCGCAGGCTCGGCCCGTGGCTGTGGCTCACCCCGCTGGTGCTGGTCGCCGCGGCGATCGGCTGGTTCCTGCTGACCGCGAAGGCGGTGCATCTCGACGTCGTGCCGCCGCCCGACCGGCTCGCGGTCGACGGCGGCATCGGCGTCTCGTTCGGCGGGCACAAGCTGCTGCGGCCGGGCCAATACACCGTGCGCGCTGGGAAAGACGGCTACCGCGACCTGCAGGAGGCGTTCACCGTCGGCGATACCGCGGAGCAGACCTTTCGCTGGCAGCTCGCGCGCCTGCCGGGCAAGCTGACCGTGCAGTCGAAGCCCGACGCCGAGGTGATCATCGACGGCTCGGCGCGCGGCCAGACGCCGCTCGCCGACATCGAGCTGGCGCCCGGCTCGCACCGCGTGCTGGTGCGCGCCCCGCGCTTCCAGGTGTTCGAGACCACGGTCGAGATCGAAGGCGGCGGCGTCGCGCAGAACCTTGCCGCCGAACTGGTGCCCGGCTGGGCCAGCGTCAGCGTGTCGTCGGTGCCCTCCGCAGCCGACCTGCTGGTCGACGGTGTGCCCTCGGGCAAGAAGACGCCGGCGGCGCTCGAGGTCGGCGCCGGCAGCCACGAGATCGCCGTCCAGCTCGCCGGCTACAAGACCGACCGGCAGACGGTGGAGGTGAAGGCGAACGAGCCGATCACGCTCGCCGAGGTGCGGCTGGCCAAGGCCGACGGCAAGCTCCACGTGCGCAGCACGCCGGGCGGCGCGGCGGTGGCCATCGACGGCGCCTACAAAGGCGTGACCCCGCTGTCGATCGCGCTCTACCCGGGCGATCCACATCGCATCGACGTCTCCGCGCCGGGCTACGAGTCGGCGCAGCGCACGGTGAAGCTGGATCCCGACGCCGGCGCCGACCTCGACGTCGCGCTCACGCCGATCCTGGGCACCGTGATCGTGTCGCTCGACCCGCCCGACGCCGTGCTGCTGGTCGACGGCAAGGCGCAGGCGGACGGTGCGAAGACGCTCCAGCTCACCGCCATCCCGCATCGCATCGAGGCGCGCAAGGACGGCTTCGGCACGTTCTCGACCAAGGTGACGCCGCGCGCCGATTTCCCGCAGAACCTCGACATCAAGCTGGTCACGGAGACTGCCGCGCGCGCGGCGCGCACGCCGGGCCGCCTGGCCAGCGCCGGCGGACCGCAGTTCGTGCTGGTGCAGCCCGGCGCGTTCCGCATGGGCACCGAGCGCGGCTCGCAGGGCCGGCAGTCGAACGAGGCGCAGCGGCCGGTGCGGCTGACGCGGCCGTTCTACCTGTCCACCAAGGAGATCACCAACGCGCAGTTCAAGCAGTTCGAGGCCGGGCACTCCTCCGGGATCGTCGCGCGCGAATCGCTCGACAACGACGGGCAGCCGGTGGTGCGCGTCAGCTGGGAGAGCGCGGCCAAGTACTGCAACTGGCTGTCGGCGAAGGATGGCCTGCCGGCCGCGTACAAGGACGAGAACGGAACGATGGTGCTCACCGGCCCGGCCGCCACCGGCTACCGCCTGCCGACCGAGGCCGAGTGGGAATGGGCGGCGCGCTTCGCCGGCAATCCGGCCGGCCTGCGCTATCCCTGGGGTGCGAGCCTGCCGCCGCCGGCCGGCGCCGGGAACTACGCCGATGCGAAGGCCGCGAAGGTGGCGGCGCAGGTGATCGCGGGTTACGACGACGGCTACGTCGCGGCCAGCCCGGTCGGCAGTTTCGCGCCCAACGGCCTGGGCATCTTCGACCTGGGCGGCAACGTCGCGGAGTGGGTGCACGATCTCTACGACGCGAGCCTCGCGATCAATCCGCCGGAGGTGGCCGACCCGCTGGGCGCCACCAGCGGCGCCGACCACGTGATCCGCGGGTCGAGCTGGATGCACGGGCGGATCATCGAACTGCGGCTGGCCTTCCGCGATTTCGGGCGCGAGCCGAGAATGGACGTCGGATTCAGGGTGGCGCGCTATGCGGAATGAACGGAAGCGAGAAGCCCGCGGGTCGGATGACCGCGTGTACCGGAGCCTGCGGTCCGCGATCCTGGCGGGGTGCGCCCTCGGCATCTTCGTGTTCGCGGAACTGAGCGCGGACGAGAATCCCGCCCCGGCGCCGGCGCCGGCGAAGGCGCCCGAACCCGAGGCCGCGGCGAAACCTGCGGACGATCCGTCGAAGGCGCCGCCGTCGCCGTCGTCGAACCGGATCTTCAAGCCGACGCAGGAGATCTCGCCCGACCAGGAGATCGATTTCCCGGCGGACTTGTGACGGTTCCCCTTTGATGCGCTTCGCTTCGCTCAGCACCTCCACCGCAGCAGGGCTCCATGCGCCGAAACTTCAACTTCGAATTCGTCTACCAGGTGTTCTCGCTGCTGCTGGCGGCGATCATCGTGCACACCGTCTACACCGCGCTGGTGCGGCCCAAGGCGCAGGCACTGCTCGACGATCTCAAGGCCAGGGTCGAGGCCAGTGCCGGGACTGGTGAGTACGTCACGGTCGAGCAGAATTTCTACGTGATCATCAAGGGACCGGAGCAGGAGCTCGCGATCATCTTCGCGCTGTGGGCCACGGCGATCATGGGCTTCAAGTTCCGCCACGTGTCGCGCGAGCGGAAGATGATCGACGCCGACCTGGTCAACGTCGCGGAAGGCGAGAGCATCCTGCCGCAGGACGCGCGCGCGCACTCGCGGGCGATCGAGGCGCTGCCGCCCGACCAGCGTGACCAGCTGATCCCGCGCCTGTACCTGGCCTCGCTCAACCGCTTCCGCATCACGCGCAGCGTGCAGGACGCCTCCGACGAGGCGCGCCGCGTCGCCGAATCGAGCAACGACCGCCTCGACGCCGAACTCGCGGTGATCCGCTACATCACCTGGGCCATCCCCTCGATCGGCTTCGTCGGCACCGTGCGCGGCATCGGCCTGTCGCTCGGCCACGCGCAGGCGGTGCTGCAGGGCGACATGTCGGGCGTCACCGAGGCCCTCGGCGTCGCCTTCAACTCGACCCTGGTGGCGCTGCTGCTGTCGCTGATCACGGTGTTCCTGCTCTACCAGCTGCAGCTGGTGCAGGAGCGCTTCGTGCTCGACGCGCACGCGGACTGCGAGCGCAAGCTGATCCAGAACCTGCAGGCGCCGGCATGAAAAAAGGGATCAGGGACCAGGGACCGGGGACCAGGGACCAGCAGCCCTGTGTTGCGTTGCTTCGGCTTTTCCCTGGCCCCTGGCCGCTGCCCCCTGGCCTGCGCTCATGAACGTCCTCGAGATCAACGACGCCGGCCTGCTGCTCGCCGATGGTTCGCGCACGCTGCTGGAGAGTCCCGGCTTCGCCGCGCTCGACGGCAAGCAGCTGGTGGCCGGCGACGCCGCGCGCGCGCGCAGCCGGCTGGATCCGCGCCGCGCGAACCATCGCTTCTGGTACCAGCTCGACGCGCCGCTGTCGCCGCCGCTGGGCGCCGCGCGGTCGAGCGCCGACCTCGCCTACGCGCACCTGCAGTCGATCAAGGCCGCGGCCGGCGACACGCCGCTGCTGATCGCGGCGCCGGGGACGTTCTCGCGCGAGCAGCTCGGCATCCTGCTCGGCCTGGTCGAGGCCAGCGGCCTGAAGGCGTCGGGGCTGGTCGACACCGCGGTCGCCGCGGCGAGCACGGTCGAGACCGACGCGCGCACCCTGCACCTCGACGTGCAGCTGCACCGCTTCGTGCTGACCGTGCTCGACGGCGGCGCCGAGGTGGCGAGCCGCGCCGTGCAGGAAGTGGCCAAGCCCGGACTCACCGCGGTGTGGGACGCGGCGGCGCAGGTCGTCGCCGAGGCGTTCGTCCACCAGACGCGCTTCGACCCATTGCACACCGCCAACACCGAGCAGACGATGTTCGACGCGCTGCCGGCCTTCCTGCCCTCGCTCGCCGGCGCGCCGACCGCAGTGCTCGAGCTCGGCAGCGGCAGCCGCACGCACCGCGCGAGCGTCGAGCGGCAGGACCTGGTGGACCGGCTGGCGGAACGCTTCGACGCGATCGTGCAGGCGATCGACGCCGCCGCGCGGCCGCGGCCTGCGACCCTGCTGCTGTCGGCGCGCGTCGCCGCCCTGCCCGGCCTCGCCGCGGCGCTCGACCGCCTCGCCTCCGTGACCACGATCCGGCTCGACGCCCTGGCCCCGGTCCGCGGCGCGCTCGCGCATGCGGACGCGGTGGTCAGCGAAGGACCGGCGCTGGCCCGGGTGACGCGCCTGCCCGGACAGGCGCGCACGGTGGCGGCGAACTCGGCGACCGACGCCACGCACGTGCTGTTCGGCGATCGCGCGCGTCCGCTGCCGCGCACCGATCGCGATGCGCCGCTGAACCTGTCGACGCTGGTGTCCGGCGCGCCGGGCGCACTGCGGCGCATCGACGGCCAGCTGTGGCTGGACGGCGCGGAGAGCCCGGCGCTGCGGCTCAACGGTGCACCGGCGCGGCTGCCGACCCGCGTCGCGCTCGGCGACCTGATCGAGGCGTCCGGCGTGCCGCTGCGGCTGATCGAGGTGAGTGCGTGAAACGCCGCGCGGAGCTGGTGATCTTCAACATGTCGTTCCTCGACTGCATTTCGTGCGGTTTCGGGGCGACGGTGCTGATCTTCATGCTCATGAAGCACGCGGCCCTCAACATCGCGCCGCCGACGCCGGTGATCCAGAACGCGCAGGTCAGCGGCGAGGAGGACAAGCTGCTCGACGAGCGGCAGAAGCTGCTGGTGCTGCGCCGCGCGCTGGCCGACCAGGAGCGGGCGCTGGAGACCGGGCTGCGCGAAGCCGAGGCGCTGCGCAAGAAGATCGAGCAGGCGCGCTCCGCGCTGCCCGAGGCCGAGACCGGCGCCGAGGCCGGCCGCGCGCGCGTGCTGGAGCTGCAGGACGAACTGAAGGCACTCGATGCCAAGGTGCAGGCGATGCGCGCCGCGGCGAAGGACAACAGCGGCGACACCACGCGCAAGATCGTCGGCGAGGGACGGCGCCAGTACCTGTCGGGCCTGTCGGTCAGCGGCCGCCACGTGCTGATCCTGGTCGATGCCTCCGGCAGCATGCTCGCCGACACCATCGTCGAGGCGATCCGGCGGCGCAACATGGACGCTTCGGCGCAGCTGGCCTCGCCCAAGTGGCGGCGCACCACCGCCGCGGTCGACTGGCTGGCCGCACAGCTGCCGGCCGACGGCCAGTTCCAGATCTACCTGTTCAACGAAAAGGTGACGCCGGCGGTGCCGGACACCCTCGGGAAGTGGCTGCCGGTCGCGGGCGGCAAGGAACTCGACACCGCGATGGGCACGCTGCGCAAGACGCCGCCGGGCAAGGGCACCAGCCTGGTGAACGCGTTCGCGTCGATCTCCGGGCTGTCGCCCGCGCCCGACAACGTGTACCTGGTGACCGACGGGCTGCCGACGATGGGACGCACGCCGACGTCGGGCACGGTGTCCGGGCGCGAGCGCGTGAAGTTCTTCAACGAGGCGGAGTCGATGATCGGCCGCAAGGTGTCGATCAACGTGATCCTGCTGCCGATGGAGGGCGATCCCAAGGCGGGGGCGGCGTACTGGGAACTGGCGCAGATCACGCGCGGGGCCTACTTCAATCCGTCGGCGGATTGGCCGTGAGTTTCCTTCCGCGTCATCCCGAGAGCATTGGCCGCGCGGCAGCGTGCGCCGTCGCGATGATGTCGGCTTCGGTTCGCCGATCCCTCGAACGTGGAACCCCGCGACGGCGTTCAGCCGCATCCCGCCCGCGGTGGCGCAGCCGACGCGGACGGGATGTCGGCTGCAACGGCGGCGCCGTCACTCAAAAAATGGGGCCCTCTCTCAGAGGTCGTGGCGCTGGTGGCGGGTTCGCGGGTCGTGTTGAGCGCCCCGCCGGAGCCCTGCCGGCCTGCGGGGGGCGCGCGGCCATGGATGGCCGCGCGAGCGCTGTCGCGACAGGGATGTCGCGTCAGCGCGACCCCCGCAGGCCGACAGGGCTCCGAGACGGGGCGCGACCACGACCCACGAACCCGCCACCAGCGACACGACCGGCGCAAATCGGTCGACTTCATGGAGAGCGCAGCGAAGGATCCCGTCGTTGCCCCTGTGCGAAAAGCGGGATCCTTCGCTTCGCTCAGGATGACGTGTAGCGCACCACGCCATGGCCATCAAACGCCGCCACGAAGTCGCCGTGTTCTCGATGTCGTTCATCGACTGCATCTGCTGCGGCTTCGGCGCGATGATCCTGCTGCTGGTGCTCAGCCAGTCGCGGCCGCCGCCGGTGCCCGAACCGATCGTCGACGAGGCCAAGGGCCAGTCGGCGGAGCTGCGCCAGCTGGGCGAGCAGACCGCGGGCGAGAAGAAGGCGCTCGAGGAGGCGCTCGCCGCCAGCAAGCACAAGCACGACGACGCCGAGCGGGAGCTGATCCGCCTGCGCGTGATGGCCGACTCGATGAAGGACAAGACGCGCGACAGCGAGCTCGACACCACCGCCGCCGCGACCCTGGAGAAGCAGCTGGCGACCGCCAAGCAGTCGCTGACCGAGGAGATGCGCCGCCTGCAGGCGCAGGGCGTGAAGGTGCGCAGCAATTCGCCGGTCGGCGGCATTCCGGTCGACAGCGAGTACATCGTGTTCGTGATCGACACGTCAGGTTCGATGCAGCAATTCGCCTGGGACGCGATGCTGCGGACGATGAACGAGATCCTCGACATCTACCCGCGCGTGAAGGGCATGCAGGTGATGAGCGACGAGGGCGCCTACCTGTTCCCCAGCTACGGCGGCCAGTGGATCCCGGACACGCCCGGCCGGCGCAAGGCGACCCTGGAGGCGCTGCGCGTGTGGAAGACGTTCAGCGACTCGAGCCCGGTGGAAGGCGTCGAGCGCGCGCTTTCCAGCACAGTGGGATCCGAAGCTTGGAATTCACGTGACTTGAAGTCGCGGC
>JADMIO011560687.1_pt1 | contig 38552 bp, 34 predicted proteins | sample 8958161 | NCBI WGS metagenome assembly JADMIO01 (sample SAMN16585339, study PRJNA669376) | soil metagenome | isolation source: Crop rotation soil | place: USA: Cullars Rotation, Alabama | collected 2011 | reverse complement strand
GACAACTTGTCCACGTGGAATTCTAAGCTTAGGATCCCAATGTGCTGGAAAGATATGTGTTGTTGTTGAATGAGGTTGAACAGTTGGTGAAGTATAAAGGTTTAAGCGTTGCGATCTATACGCAAACAACCGATGTTGAACATGAGATAAACGGCATTCTTACGTACGACAGAGCAGTGGAAAAGATGGATTTAGATAAAGTGCGTGATATAAACATGGCTGTTATAAAATCAAGTAAGGAGTTGAATGAACAAGAGTAGGCTTAGGTAAAAGTCAGAGACTTTGCGCATAGCAACTGCGAAGTCTGGAGACTTCGCAGAGCAACAGAGGTTATGAATCTGATACTAAAGCTGCCATAAAAATATGCAGTACAAGGGAGTGACACAAGGAACGATGCCATCTGTTCATTGGCTGATAACGAAAAAATAAAAACTAAATTTAATAAACAAACCCCACTATCAATATTGCCTCTTACACAGGGGCATCATCCCTCGCCATTTATGGAGAGGGAATGAGGGTGAGGTCTTAATCCTGGTATAATGAAGAAATATTTTTTACCGCTGTTAATGATTGTTGTTATCGCTGCATCCTGCGGGCAACAACAAAATAAAAAGGAAGAAACCAGTACAATTGTTATTGACTCTGCAAAAGAGCGTGCGGTTTGGAGCAAGGAACAAGCAAACGATTGGTATAGTACAAAAGGCTGGTTAGCCGGCAGCAATTTTACGCCAAGCACGGCCATCAATCAATTGGAATTTTGGCAGGCTGAAACTTTTGACACAGCAACCATTGATAAGGAATTGGGCTATGCTGAAGGCATTGGCTTTAATGTTATGCGTGTGTTCCTGCATCACGTAGCATGGCAGGTAGATAAAGACGGATTTAAGAACAGAATGAATACTTATTTAAGCATCGCTGATAAACATCATATACAAACCATGTTTGTATTCTTTGATGATGTTTGGGATTCAGTTTATCATGCAGGCAAACAACGCGCACCTAAACCCGGTATTCATAACTCAGGTTGGGTTAGAGATCCAGGCGCTTTGTATTATGCCGATTCAAGCCTTGATGGTGTTTTGGAAACTTATGTAAAAGATGTGCTTACAACGTTCAAAAACGATAACAGGATTTTGTTATGGGATGTGTATAACGAACCCGGCAATTCAAATAATGGCAATAAAAGCTTGAAACTGCTTGGGGAAGTTTTTACATGGGGAAGACAGGTAAATCCTGATCAACCTTTATCTGCCGGCGTATGGGATCCTAAACTAACTGACTTAAATAGATTTCAATTAGAGAATTCTGATATTATCACCTATCATAATTACAATAAAGAAGATGAGCATGCAAAAGTGATTGATTCGCTAAAAAAATACGGCCGCCCATTGATATGTACAGAATATATGGCGCGTACGAGAGGCAGTTTATTCAGCAACATCATGCCATTGTTAAAGAAAGAAAATGTTGGCGCAATCAACTGGGGGTTTGTATCAGGAAAAACAAATACCATCTATGCATGGGATACACCAATGCCCAATGGTAAAGAACCAAAGGTCTGGTTTCATGATATATTCAGGAAAGATGGAACGCCTTATAGCAAGGATGAGATTACCTTAATTAAATCGCTTACGGGGGCGAAATAAAGCCTCACCTAAATCCTCCAAAGGAGAGGATTTGTGAGCCGTTGAAATTTGTATGTCATAATATTATTCAATAACTAAAAATTAAACAATGCTTCTTGAAATAATATAATGTTATTACACAGAGGCATCCCTCGCCACTTGTGGAGAGGGAATGAGGGTGAGGTTATGAAAGCATTAAAACTATTTACATTTTTATTATTTGTTGCGCTTCAGCTTGCAGCACAGGTAAACAAAGCACCTGCATATCCTTTGATCACACACAATCCGTATTTCTGCGTGTGGAGTTTTACAGATGAATTAAATGCATCATCAACAAAACATTGGACAGGCTCAACACAATCACTCGTAGGCTTAATAAAAGTGGATGGAAAAACATACCGTTTTTTAGGTAAGGAAGAGAAAGCGCCGGAAACTGTTTTGCCTTCAGGTGATGAAGCTGCTTACGACAACAAATACACCGAAGAAGCACCTGCGGATGGCTGGATGAATGCAGCCTTTGATGACAGCAAATGGAAAGCTGGTAAAGGTGGTTTTAGCGATGATGCAAAAAACGGTAAAACACTTTGGAAAAGCGATAATATCTGGGTGCGCCGCACATTTACACTAAATACAATTCCGGACAGGAAAATGTATTTAAAAATATTTCACGATGATAATGTGGAAGTGTATCTGAATGGCGAAAAAGTGTACAGCCGCAAAGGATGGAATAATAATACTGAATACCTGGCTCTGGATGAAGCGTTAAGAAGCAAGTTGGTGAAAGGTAAAAATACTTTGGCCATTCATGTTGTAAACACAGCGGGTGGGCAAGGTTTGGATTTTGGTTTGAGCGTTGATCCAAAACCCGACGCATCACTTAGCAGTATACAAACTGCAAAACAAACAAGCCTTAATATGAATGCCACGCAAACTGAATATACGTTTGCCTGCGGCGCTGTCAACCTGGATGTAACATTTACTTCTCCCCTTTTAATAAACGACCTTGATATTATGACAAGGCCTGTTTCTTATATTTCATTCAAAACAAAATCGAATGACGGCGCACAACATAATGTGCAATTGTATTTTGGTGCATCAACTGACCTTGCAGTAAATGTGCCTGCGCAAACTGTAACAGCTTCGCAATACAACAATGGTTCACTTGCTTTATTAAAAGCAGGCACTGTTGAGCAACCTCTGTTGCAAAAGAAAGGTGATAATCTTCGTATTGACTGGGGTTATGCGTATGTGGCTGCACCTTTATCTTCAAAACCAAAACAAAGCATCACTTCTGTTGATGATGGTTTAAAAAATTTTGTTACCAATACTTCAGCAAAAAATATTGCAACAGGCAAACAGTTAATGCTCAACACCGTTTTTCCTGCTGAAAAAGTTGGCGCTGATGCAACAGAAAAATTAGTGATGGTAGGCTATGATGACCTGTATGCCGTTCAGTACTTCGGTCAGAATTTAAAAGGCTGGTGGAAACTGAAAGATGGCGTTACGATTGAAAATGTTTTAAATCAATCATACAAAGAATACAACGATGTTTTAAGCAAATGCGATGCTGTAAATAAAATGATCTGGAATGATGCGGTTGCTGCCGGCGGTGAAACCTATGCAAAGCTTTGTGTTACGGCATATCGCCAAAGCATCGCCGCACATGCGGTTACCAAAAGCCCCCAGGGCGATATTCTCTTTTTGTCGAAGGAAAACTTCAGCAACGGTTCTATAAATACGGTGGATATAACCTATCCTTCTGCACCATTATACCTTGCCTATAACCCTGAATTGTTGACCGGCATGCTGAATAGTATTTTTTATTACAGCGAAAGCGGCAAATTTAAAGAAGCCTATGCTGCACACGATATTGGCACCTATCCTTTGGCAAACGGTCAAACATATGGTGAAGGAATGCCTGTTGAAGAAAGTGGCAATATGATCATCTCAACAGCGGCTGTATGCAAAGCACAGGGCAATGCAGACTATGCGAAAAAGCATTGGAAAACCTTAACACAATGGGTGGATTTTTTGGTGAAGGATGGTTTTGATCCTGCCAACCAGTTATGTACGGATGATTTTGCAGGCCATCTTGCCCGCAACGTAAATCTTTCTGCAAAGGCTATTGTGGGTATTGGCTGTTACGCAATGATGGCTGATATGTTAGGCGATAAGGCTACTGCACAAAAATATACTGACACTGCCAAAGCAATGGCTTTACGCTGGGCACAAATGGCAGATGTTGGCGACCATTACGCGTTAACATTTGATAAAGGTGATACCTGGAGCCAGAAGTATAACCTGGTGTGGGATAAAGTGCTCGGCCTGCATATTTTCCCGCAGGCAGTGTATGATAAAGAGATCGCTTATTACCTCACCAAACAAAATGCATTCGGCCTGCCGTTAGACAGCCGTAAAACTTATACAAAGAGTGATTGGATAATGTGGACAGCAGGTTTAACCGACGATAAAAAAGCTTTTAATGCATTGGTTGACCCGCTGTATAAATACGCAACTGAAACACCAACCCGTGTGCCTTTAAGCGACTGGCATGAAACAACAGATGGCAAACAGGTGGGCTTCCAGGCACGCAGTGTTGTAGGCGGCTATTATATGAAAGTGCTGGAAAATAAGATGAAGTAGTGAGAGGTGAGTAGAGAATAGTGAATGTGCAGCCGTCAATCGTGAATCGTTAAACGTGAATGCGAGTGCATGTTTTGGTTTAATGCGTTTAATAATCTAACAGCCACTTTGCTTATAAAGGTTTCAAACAAATATCAACTTTTAAAATAATCGGACACCCGCTCTTAAATTATATAGTCAAACTACAAAGCGGGGCATCCCTCTCCACAAGTGGAGAGGGAATGAGGGTGAGGTTATGAAAAAGATTTCATGCGCCATATTACCAATAATCGTTGTTGCGCTCACAGCATTTGTTATTCATAAAGATGAACGTGCTTTAATTGCAAAAGACAAGCGGCCCAATATCATCATCATTCTCGCAGATGATCTTGGCTTTTCTGATATTGGTTGCTATGGTGGAGAGATCAATACTCCCAATCTTAATTTTCTCGCAGCCAATGGTGTGCGCTTCAGTAATTTTTATAACACATCAAGATGTTGCCCGAGCCGCGCCTCATTGTTAACGGGCATGTATAATCACAATGCGGGTATTGGTGAGATGACGGAAGACCGGCATTTACCCGGTTACCGCGGGCACATTACAGATAGCGTTGCAACGATCGCCGAGCTATTAAAACAGGCGGGTTATCATACCGCTATGTCGGGTAAATGGCATGTATCAAATACCGTTGAGCAATCAACCAAAGAAGAGCAATTGAAGTGGCTGAACCACCAGTTAGATGCGCCTTTGTTCTCGCCCATTCAACAATATCCAATCAATCGCGGCTTTGAAAAATATTTTGGAAATATCTGGGGTGTGGTAGATTATTTTGACCCGTTCAGTTTGGTAAGCGGCACAACGTCGATAAAAGATGTTCCAAAAAATTATTATCATACCGATGCTATTAATGATACGGCTGTTGCCTACATAAAAGAATTAAGTATTAATGATAAACCTTTCTTTTTATACGTCGCAGAAACAGCGCCGCACTGGCCATTGATGGCGCCTGATTCAGTGATTGAAAAATATGTAAGTACTTATACAATCGGCTGGGAAGCTATTCGGGAAGCACGTTATAAAAAATTAATTCAGCTTGGTTTGATAAATGCAACCAAAGCGCCGCTTTCAACAAGATGGGATGACAGCTTAACATGGGAAAATAATCCTGACAAAGATTGGGATGCAAGAGCAATGTCAACGCACGCCGCGATGATTGACATTATGGACCAGGGCATAGGCAGGATTATAAAAGCATTAAAAGAAAGCGGACAGTTAGATAATACGCTGATCATCTTTTTAAGTGATAACGGCGCCAGTGCAGAAGTAGCGGCTGACTATGGCCCGGGCTTCGACAGGCCTTCTGAAACAAGAGATGGAAAACAAATTCATTACGTAACAAAAAAGAATATTATGCCCGGCCCGGAAACAACCTATACATCCATCGGGCCGCACTGGGCAAATGTTGCCAATACGCCTTACCGCTACTGGAAAGCAGAATCCTATGAAGGCGGCATTCATCCGCCGTTTATTGCATTTTGGCCTGATGGTATAAAGTTGAAGAAGGGAAGCATTAGTCAACAGGTTTGCCATGTGATGGATATAATGCCTACTGTTCTTGAACTTGCGCAAACAAAGTACCCGGATACATATAACGGACATAAACTTTTACCTGTTGAGGGCATAAGTTTTTTACCTGCTTTCAGCAATGAAAAATATAAGGTCCATGGTATTCTGTGTAATGAACATTACGGCGCAAAATATGTACGGCAGGGCGAGTGGAAACTGGTTGCAAGAAATAATGAAGCATGGCATTTATACAATATATCAGGTGATGAAACGGAAATGAATGATGTGGCTGCAAAGCATCCTGATAAAGTGCGGCAGTTGGATAGTACATGGCGTGTGTGGGCAAATGCAAATCGTGTTTACCCGAAGAAATGATAATCATGAATCGTGAAAAAGTGAAACGTGAAAAACTTTGAAAAAAATTACAGAATTAACATTCAAAAAAATTATGATGAAAAAACAGCAGGGTCTTGTATTCACGTTTGCCGATTCACGATTGACGATAAAGTTGCCATGAAAATATACAGCACAAGGGAGTGACACAACCGTGATGCCATTTGTTCCTTAGCTGGTAACAAAAATCAAACACCCGCTGTTAAAAAATAATCACTCTTTTAAGCGGGACATCCCTCGCTTCCGCATATGCGGGATGGAGAGGGAATGAGAGTGAGGTAAAAACTTTTATGTATGTGCGACACAGATAGAATACAAAGGCTTTTCCGGCAAATGCACCACGCAGAGCCTTTAATTATACGTGCACCCGGTAGAATAAACCTTATTGGCGAGCATACGGATTATAACAATGGTTTTGTTTTACCGGCTGCAATTGATAAAGCCATATATGTTGCTATAAACAAACGTATTGATAACAAAATCTATCTATATTCTGAAGAATTCAATGAAACATACATTGCCGATGTTGAAAACCTCCGCCAGTCCAAATTTCATTGGAGCGGTTATGTTTTAGGAGTTGTAGAACAACTGCTGAAAAAGAAATATCATCTTACCGGATTTAATATCATTATTGATGGAGATCTGCCTGTTGGTGCAGGCATGGCTTCATCGGCAGCCATTGAATGCGCAACTGTTTTTGCATTGAGTGAATTATTAGAGTTGGGAATAAGCAAGCTCGATATGATGAAGATTGCGCAAAAGGCAGAACAGGAATTTGTAGGTTTGCAATGCGGTATCATGGATATGTTCACAAGCATGTTTGGTAAAAAGGATCATGTAATATGCCTGGATTGCCGTTCTTACAAATACGAATATTTCCCCTTTAAACAGGATGGAATTAAGATCGTTTTGTTAAATACCAGTATCAAACATTCACTCGCTTCATCAGAATACAATACAAGAAGAAAGCAGTGCGAAGAAGGCGTTGCCAAAATTCAGCAGCAATACCCGCATGTACAAAGCTTAAGAGATATAACAATTGAAATGCTGAATGCCTCTATTGAAAAAAATACTGTTATATATAATCGCTGCAGGTTTGTTGTTGAAGAAATTGAGAGGCTGCTGGCAGGTTGCGGCGATCTTCAGCACAATAACATAAAAGCATTCGGAAAAAAAATGTTTAAGACACATGACGGCTTGAGTAAATTGTATGGAGTGAGTTGCAAAGAACTTGATATATTGGTTGAACTCGTAAAAAGCAACCATGCAGTTTTAGGTGCTCGTATGATGGGTGGCGGCTTTGGCGGTTGCACTATAAATATTGTAAAAGAAGACGCTGTTGAAGACCTGATCTATGATACACGCAATGTATACCGTGAAAGAACTGGCATGAACCTGACCGCGTATGTTGCTGTTATCGGGGAAGGCGCAAATGTTGTGAAAGAATTTGTACCGGCGTAAACAGATATCATATTGCACTATTAATCTATCATTACTATGGTTAAATTTTTTTTATTCTCATCGTTATTGCTCTTCGCCTGTTCAACAAAAACCGTTGCACAACAAAATGAAAAAATTACATCAGGCAACCCGGTATTTCCCGGCTGGTATGCAGATCCGGAAGCAATAATTTTCAATGATCAGTATTGGATATTTCCTACCTATTCCGCTCCGTATAATGAACAGGTATTTATGGACGCATTTTCATCTCCCGATCTTATTACGTGGACGAAGCATAAACATATTGTAGACAACGCTGCTATTAAATGGGCAAGGCGTGCCATGTGGGCGCCGGCTATTGTTCAAAAAAATAATCAATACTTTTTGTTTTTTGCAGCCAACGATATCCATAAAGAAACCGAAGCAGGCGGTATTGGAATTGGCATTGCCGATAATCCCGCAGGCCCTTATAAAGATTATCTCGGCAAACCATTGCTGAATAAAATAATTAACGGCGCTCAGCCAATTGACCAGTTTATATTTCATGATAAAGATGGAAAATATTACATGGTCTATGGTGGTTGGGGCCATTGCAATATTGTAAAACTTAAAGATGATTTTACGGGCTTTTTACCATTTGATGATGGCTCAATGTTTAAAGAGATCACGCCGGAGGGTTATGTGGAAGGGCCACTGATGTTTATACGAAATAATAAATACTATTTTATGTGGAGTGAAGGCGGATGGACAGGCCCTGATTATCGTGTGGCCTATGCCATTGCAGATTCTCCGTTAGGCCCGTTTAAAAGAATCGGGACTGTATTGCAGCAAGACACAACGGTTGCAACCGGCGCCGGTCATAATTCAATAATACAAATACCCGGTAAAGATGAATGGTATATTGTTTATCACCGCAGGCCTTTGGGAGATAAAGACGGTAATCATCGCGTAACCTGCATTGATAAAATGGAGTTTGATGAGCAGGGTTTTATTAAACCAGTTAAGATAACGTTTGAAGGTGTGGCAAAACAAATGATCAAATAGAAGCCTGCAGGTCTGATGTGATTATAGAAAATGGTGTAGACAGATAATTTAAACCCCAAAGGGATGATATAAATTGAATTTTATAATCAATAATGATCGCTGCCACTCCTTTGGAGTTTGCTTTCAGAGATATATTGTTGCTATAATCATTGCATCCTTTCAGGTTTAAATCCCAATTTATAGATGCATTGATGGCTAACGTCAAATCACAAATTCATTAAACAATTCTTTATGAAATATTTTATTAAAAAAATATTTTTTATTCCCTTTTTACTTATCCCATTTCTTTCTTTTTCCCAAAAAACTTTCACTAATCCATTATTACCGTCCGGCCCTGACCCATGGACTATTTATAAAAACGGGTACTATTATTATATGAACTCAACAGGTAATAACCTTACTATCTGGAAAACAAAAAATATTGCCTATTTATCAACTGCAGAAAAAAAAGTGGTATGGACGCCACCAAAAACAGGTGCTTATTCAAAAGAAATATGGGCACCGGAAATTCATTTTTTTAATAACAAGTGGTATATCTATTTTGCCGCAGACAGTGGTAATAACAACAATCACAGATTATACGTTATAGAAAATGCCTCAGCCGATCCATTACAGGGCAAATGGGTAATGAAAGGCCAGCTTATAACGCCTGAAGATAAATGGGCGATAGATGGTTCCGTAATGCAACATAAAGGTAAACTGTATTTGATATGGTCTGGGTGGAAAGGCGATGTAAACGGCGAGCAGGATATTTATATCGCACAAATGAAAAACCCCTGGGCAGTTGAGGGAAAACGTACTTTATTATCAAAGCCCGAATATAACTGGGAACTCAATGGCGATCTGCATTCCGCAAATGATCCTGCGCATGTAAGCGTGAATGAAGGCCCTGAATTCTTAGTGCATGGTGATAAAATATTTCTCATCTATTCTGCAAGTGGATGTTGGACGGATTATTATGCATTGGGCATGTTAACCGCAAAGGCTGATGCCGATTTGCTTGATTCAACTTCCTGGACAAAATCGCCACAACCTGTATTTAAGCAATCGCCCGCACACAAAGTTTACGCAACAGGGCACAACAGCTTTTTTGTTTCACCGAATGGAAAAGAGCATTGGATAATTTACCATGCCAACAGCCATCCCGGTGATGGTTGCGGCAACAAGCGCAGCCCAAGAGCGCAGAAGTTTACATGGAATGCTGATGGCACGCCAAACTTTGGAGAACCGGTTGCCTCCGGGGTTGCGTTGGCTATTCCGGCGGAAAAATGACGTAAATCGTGAATCGTTAAACGTTAAATGCAGAAAAGATCCGTTAGAGTTTGTAGTTCATGATTTCTAAAATAAACAAAGACGCACATTGTTACATTCACTTTTCACGATTGAAGATTGCAACAAATATCTTAACATGAAGAAACTTTTCCTGGTATTTTTTATATTGATAACAGCCGTCAATTATCTTCCTGCACAAACAACTTCTTCGGTTTATGAAGAAAGGGTAAATATTATCAGCAATAATATCAACCAATACTTTTACGATGCTGCAAAGGGTTTGTATTATGAACATGATCATGTTCAGCCCAATGAAAAAAAGCACTCTTATCTCTGGCCTTTATGCGCATTGATGCAAGCGGCTAATGAAGCCGAAGTTGCAACTTCTTCAAACGATTATTTGCCGCCTGTGTTAAAAGCGATTAGCGAATATTACAGCAACATCCCTCCTGCCCCTGCTTACCAGGCTTACGTAAAACGTGAAGAAAAAGATGATCGCTTTTACGACGATAATCAGTGGATTGCCATCGCCTGTATTGATGCGTATAACAGAACGAAAAAGCAATATTATCTTGATACTGCTGAAATGATCTACCGCTTTATGATGACGGGATATGATACAATTTCAGGCGGTGGATTGTATTGGAAGGAAGGCGATAAAACAACAAAAAATACCTGCTCAAACGGGCCTGGAATTTTAGTTGCATTGCAGTTGTATAAGATCACCCACAACAAAAATTATTTGGATACAGCATTGGTTTTATACAACTGGGTGAATACGCATTTGCAATCGCCGCAAGGACTTTATTATGATAACATCAAACTGCCATCCTTAAAAATTGATTCTGCTTTATATACTTACAACACAGGCACAATGCTGCAATCAAATGTTTTGTTGTATAACATAACGCATGATAAAAAATATTTGCATGAAGCGGAACGCATAGCAAAAACCGCTAAAGAATTTTTTTATAAGAATGGGAAATTGCCCGGCAATTATTGGTTCAATGCTGTGTTATTGCGTGGCTATATTGAACTGTATAAAGTTGATCATAACAAAGATCAACTGCAGTTTTTTATTGACGATGCCAACAGGATATGGAGTGACGAAAAAGAGGGTAACAATTTATTAGGCAGAAACAATAAAAGAAAAAGTTTGATAGACCAGGCAGCAATGATGGAGATATATGCAAGATTAAGCGCGTTGATGTGACTTCAATTTACGTCACTGCTTCTCGCAGCGGCGGAGAAGCAGTCTGATTGGTAGTAAGTAGTGCATGTCAGAAATAGTTATGAGTAATGCATAAATTTTACTAAGTTTTTCATATCAACAACCAGATTGCTTCAATGAAGTCTCCGTTCGAAGCATTTACTTAATCCGGAGCAAGACCACATAAAATTGTAAGTAATGAGATATAAAAGGCACTTCTATTTATTGATGATTTTTTTTATCACCACCGCCATTCATTCACCGGCGCAGCAACCCGATCTTGTGCAATACGTGAATACACTGCAGGGCACCAACTCAAAGTTTCAATTAACCTATGGCAATACTTATCCTACAACTGCTTTGCCCTTTGGCATGAATACATGGACGCCACAAACGGGCCGAAATGGCGATGGCTGGAAATATCAATATTTTAAAGATTCGATCCGTGGTTTTCAGCAGGCGCATCAATGCAGTTCATGGACGAATGATTATGCTGTATTTTCTTTTATGCCAGCATTGTCACTGGTAGTTGATGAAAACAAAAGAGCCTTACCATTTTCTCACAAAAATGAAATTGCAAAACCGAATTATTATAAAGTAAAATTTAATAACAACATCATAACTGAAATTGCGCCTACAGAACGCGGTGCGCATTTGCGTTTTACATTTCCTGCAAAACAAAATGCATTTCTGGTGTTGGATGGTTACACAAAAATGAGCGGTGTGCATATTTATCCCAATGAAAAAAAAATAACAGGTTATGTAAACAATGGCAGAGGTGTTCCGGAAAATTTCAAAAATTATTTTGTTGTCATCTTTGATAAACCTTTTAAAGCTTATGGTGTTTGGCAAAATAAAAACAACACTGTTCTTAAGGATTCTTCGCAGGCGGAAGGTAAAGGCATTGGCGCGTACATACAATTTGAAAACGGCTCTACGGTGCAAGCCAAAGTTGCTTCATCTTACATCAGCGCAGAACAGGCAGCAATAACATTGAATAAAGAGTTAGGCAGCTATGCTTCACTGGAGCAGACAAAAGCTGCCGGAGGCAAAGTATGGAATGATCTGCTCAATAGAATTTTGGTTGAAGGAGGCACGGAAGCACAGAAGGCAACATTTTATTCATGCCTCTTCAGGGCTAATCTTTTTTCGCGCCAGTTTTTTGAATATGATAAAAATGGCAAGCCTGTTTATTATAGTCCGTATGATGGAAAAGTTCATGATGGTTATATGTACACCGATGATGGTTTCTGGGATACATTCAGGGCGCAATTTCCATTGGATAATATCATGCACCCAACAAAACAAACCCGTTACATGCAGGCATTGCTGGATGCGCAGCAACAATGCGGCTGGCTGCCTTCATGGTCTTTTCCAAATGAACAAGGTGGTATGATTGGCAATCATGCCATCTCATTATTTGCCGATGCCTGGGTAAAAGGTATTCACAGTTTTGATCCGAAAAAAGCATTGGATGCCTACTATCATGAAGCAACAAATAAAGGTCCGTGGGGACCAGCAAATGGCCGTGACGGCTGGAAAGAATATTTCACGCTCGGTTATGTACCGGCAGATAAATACCGCGAAGCAACGGCAAAAACTTTAGAGTATGCATACGATGATTTTTGTGCCTACACTTTAGCAAAAGCAACAGGCAATAAATTTTATCAAGATGTTTTTGAAAGGCAGATGTACAACTATAAAAATGTTTTTGATCCTTCTGTAAACTTTGTGCGGGGAAGAAATGAAAATGGTTCATGGCTGGCCAATTTTGATCCGTATGAATGGGGCGGCGCTTTCACCGAGGGCAATCCCTGGCACTGGACGTGGTCTGTATTTCACAACATCGATGATTTAATACAAATGATTGGGGGCAAAGAAAAATTTGCAGCAAAACTTGATTCAGTTTTTACAGCGCCCGATTCCGTTAATGTAGGAAGTTACAGAAGCATGATACATGAAATGAAAGAAATGCAGTTGCTCAATATGGGCCAATATGCGCATGGCAATCAACCCATACAACACATGATCTATTTATATGATTATTGTTACCAGCCATGGAAAACGCAGCAACATGTTCGTGAGGTGATGGATAAATTATACAATGCAACAGAGAATGGCTTTCCCGGCGATGAAGATGAAGGCCAAACCTCTTCCTGGTATGTGTTAAGCGCCCTGGGCTTATACGCAGTTTGCCCGGGAACAGATCAGTATGTTATCGGCAGCCCGATCTTTCAAAAAGCAACCATCACTTTGGAAAATGGAAAAAAATTTATTATACAGGCTGATGATAACAGCAAGCAAAATATGTACATCAATAATGCTTCGCTGAATGGAAAATCTTATTCGCACAACTGGATTTCATACAGTGATATTGTGAGTGGCGGAACACTTGTATTTAAGATGAGCAATCAGCCCAATACAACAAGGGCCTTAAACCCCGAAGACCGGCCGTTCTCATTAGCAACGGATTCAATATACAATAAATAATGATAAAGTAAAAACTCAGAATTGTTTAAAGTTTGAAATATAATCATGCTGAAGAAATCTAAGGATCAGGGCTCAACAGCCGATGAATCAGCAGCAGAAAAGCTTGATCATGGCGTGTGCACGGATGTGCCGAAAGATCATCCGTGCTTGTCCGCCGCGGCGGATTGGTCCTTTACTTTTTTCAAAAAAAGAAAGTGACAAAAACATTTTAAAATGAATAGTTGTATTAGTAAATACTATATAAAAAAACTCATAAACAAAATAATTGCACTATCAATTATTTCATTCTTGTATTCCACAACATTGGCACAAACAATGTTGGCCGACAGAGTTGCTTACTATTCGCGATTAGTACAATTACAAAATGGTAATTTGATTGCAAGCTTTGATAACGGTCATACCGGCGCATTTTATGAAAGCCAGGACAGCGGCAAAACATTTACTTCCATTTCAACCATAACCGAAACCACACCTCCGCGCAATTGTTGCAGCGAGCTATATGAAGTGCCGGAACAACTAAACAAACTTCCAAAGGGCACTTTGTTTTGGGCAACATCAGTTGGCACAGACCGCACACCAAGAACCAGTTGTTCTATCCGCATTTACAAAAGCACAGATCATGCCCGCACCTGGCAATTTTATGCAACAGCCGTTGAAGGGAAAACCGGTTTGTGGGAAGCGGAATTTATTGCAGATAATAAGAAAAGATTGCTCATGTTTTTTTCAAGCGAAGAATATAAAGCAGACGGTTTCAATCAAATCATTGCACACCGTATCTCAACAGATGGCGGGTTAACGTGGAGTGATGATATAAAAGATATTGCAGTGAATGATAACATCAAACGCCCCGGGATGCCAACGATAGCAAGGCTTCCAAACGGAACTTACATCATGTGTTATGAAGTGTGCGGCAACAATTGCGATACTTATATCCGCTTTTCAAAAGATGGTAATTATTGGGGCGATGCAAAAGATTTAGGAACAAGGGTTGAATCAACAAGTGGCAATCATTTTTCACATGCCCCAACCATAACATGGGCCGGTGATGGAACAAAAAATGGCATGCTGCTGTTGATCGGCCAGGTATTGAATAAAAACAGTGATAACACCGTTGCAGATAATAATGGTAAAGTATTTATGATAAACAAAAACAATGGCAAAGGTTTATGGACGGAAGTTAAAGCGCCTGTTGCTTCACCATCGGATGGAAAAAATCCATGTGAAAATTACAGTTCCCAATTGCTGTTGTTAAATCATAACCGGGTTTTGGAACTGGCATTAAAGAAAGAGAACGGTGCATGCCGTTTGTTTTATAATACCGGCAGCATAAATGAAAGCACAGTAAATAATCATTAAAAAACAATTTCATGGCATACTTTTTTTCCATAATAGCCATCATCCTGTTATCATGTAAAGGAGATTTAGCGCAAACATCAACACAACATAATCCTGTGCTTAACCAGGATTTTCCCGATCCCACCATTATTCTTGCACCTGACGGAAAATATTATGCATATGCTACCAATGCAATGGTTAATAACAAATGGATTAACATACAGGTAGCTTCTTCAAATGATCTTTTCAACTGGACATATATAGGCGATGCCTTACCGCAAAAAGCTTCATGGGCAGGCACTACGCAAAACTATTGGGCGCCGCATGTTTTATATGATTCATCGCTTCAGAAATATGTAATGTTCTTCTGCGCAAAAAGTGATGATACAACCGCTGGCATGTGTATAGGCGTTGCATTCTCATCATCACCAACCGGCCCTTTCATAGACAAAGGCAAGCCGTTAATGAAAGGGAAAACATTTGAAGTGTTGGATCCCATGGCAATGGTTGACCCGAAAACAAAAAAACATATTATGTATTGGGGGTCTGCTTTTGCGCCGATAAGTGTGAGCGAATTAAACGATGAGTGGACAGATACCATTGCAGGTAATAAAACCATTCCGGTTGTATTTACCAATACAGAAAAAGCTTATACACATCTTGTTGAAGGCGCATGGACTGATTATCACGATGGTAAGTATTATTTGTATTACAGCGGCGATAATTGTTGCGGCGACAAGGCGAATTATGCCGTAATGGTTGCCCGCGCAGATAATGCCTTTGGTCCTTTCACACGGCTTGGTGAAACACAACCGGGTAATAGCAGCGTTATTCTTGCAAAAGATAATACATGGTCGGCGCCGGGGCATAATTCAATTGTGCATGATAAAGACGGCAATATATTCATCGCCTATCATGCCAACTGGAAGAAAGAAGCTGAGGCATCAAAAGCGCTGAGCCAGGATAAATATGTGCGCCGCGTAATGTGCATTGAACCTCTCGTGTATAAGAACAACTGGCCCGTTGTTGAAATGAAATATTAAACCTTTAATTTTTAAAACAGCGATTATGAAAAATTATTCATTGGCATTTGCGGCTGTACTGCTTTACCTTAATGTTATTGCGCAGGATGAGAATGTTAAGCAATTGACGCAATATTTATTTCCTGAATTTACTGAAGGCAGCGTACTGCAAAAATCGGGAACAGTTACAAAAACACAACTCAACTATAATACACTTACCCAGGAAATGATATTTAAACAAAACGATACATTTCTTGCCTTAGATAAAATATCGGATATCGATACCGTGTTTTTAAATCATAAAAAATTTATACCGGGCGATAATATGTTTTATGAAGTTGCAACGCAAATGCCTGTTGCGCTGCTGATACAACATATATCTGAAATTATTCCGCCGGGCAATGAAACTGGTTATGGTAAATCACAAACATCAGCAGTCACAAACATCACAGATCTTAAAAGTGGCGGAAGGGCTTACGCCTTATCGTTGCCTGATGAATATAGCTTTAAAAATAAAACGGCTTATTTTGTAAAGAAGGATGGAAATTATATACCCGTAAGCAATATAAAAGATGTAAAAAAAGTTTTTGCAGGCAAAGACGCACTCATTGATGATTATACAAAAAAGAACAAAGTGAGCTTTAAAAAGGATAATGATGTGATCATGTTAATTGAATTCTGTAACAACAACTGATAAAATTTTTTGGTGACCGGCCAATTAACTGATGGCATCACGGTTGCGTCGCAACACTTCTGCTTCAGTTTTTCATGCATCTCCGGTTTCCTGTTCATAGCGCCTAAAATAATAAAACAGCAAAATGAAAGAACAAAAACCCTTATGCATTCATGCGACCAGGGTTTTAAAACAAAAAGGTGATTGAGAAGATAAAAACAGAACGGTAAATTACATAATAAAGAATCTGTAACAACACCCAACAATATACTTGCATGACGAGGATAATATATTTAGTTGCTTTGGTTTTTTCAGTAAATATAACAAGTGCGCAAAGCTTTATAAACCTTGCTCAGTTTGATAAAAAAAGTAAAACAAAACTTGCAGTACATGATAGTTTGATCGTTGTAAACTGGCCTTCAACAGGTAATTTATACAGCAGCCTGCAAATTGACCTTTCAAAAAATAAGCCTTTGTTCAAAAGTATAGCGGTGATTTCACAAAAAGCAAGTATCAATACCCTTGCTGCAAACATTGATCCCGCTTTCATATTAACTATCGGTAAGCGAGATCTCGTTTCGCAAAACGGCTGGAACATTTTCTTTGATAAAGTGCCTTTAAAACCACATCAATCCTATGTGGTAAACCTTTCGAAAGACAGTGCCGCTGTTATAACTGAAGGCGCACATACAATTATAAGAATTTACAACATGCAGGCCGCTTCATTTAGCGGAGCCCTTGAAATAGTATTGTACAATGGCACGTCCATGTTTAACGTGGCCGCAGTGCTTTCAACCAACATAGATTCAACAGCAATTTTATATGATGCGGGTTTGATAGCTCATACCAATAACTGGAGCAATATTACCTGGAGCAATACAAACAATGAAATTGTTTCATCGGCCAGTACAAACGATACAGCAAAAAGTGTTGAAGTAAAGTATAGAACGGTCATCGGTGAAAATGCAACCGGAAGCCTTGCTGTGTTCCCTGCGCCACATCAATATTTTTACCCGCTGGATGAAGCTTTTAATTTGAAGTTTGTATGGTATGGCAACAATTACCGCAACATGCTGCATGGCTTTGGCATCGGTATAAGACAAGAGCCGGAAGGCGATAAAAGATTTGTACCCTGGTTTAATGCGCCACCGGGCACAAAGCAGCGATTGAATTTCTTTTGTTTGATAAGCCCGAATACTGCAGCACAAAATTTGGATGCCGTAAAAAAATTCACGCATAATGATCGTTATGTTGCCTTGCCGGGTTATAAAACCCTGTGCAGCCATTTCCATAATGAGTTTATCATGAATGTTGTGATGAAAGGCAAACCTATTCCTGAACATCCAACGTTTGTTGATGTATTTAAAAACACAGGAGTTGATATCGTTCATCTTGCAGAATTTCATTACACCGCACATCCAAAAGGCCCGGATAGTTTACGGTTGAATGAACTGCAGGCCCTGTTTCAACAATGCAGGAGATTATCTGATTCAACATTTTTATTGTTACCCGGTGAAGAACCAAATGAATTTTTTGGCGGTCATTGGCTGGCATTTTTTCCAAAACCTGTTTACTGGATCATGTCGCGCAATACAGGTGTACGCTTTGAAGAAATGAATAAACAATATGGCAAAGTGTATCATGTTGATGATACAACTGACATGTTTAATTTATTAAAACTGGAAAATGGTTTGGCCTGGACGGCGCATCCGCGTACAAAAGGTTCTGTTGGTTATCCTGATAAATATAAAAACGCTTCCTTCTTTACTTCTGACCGCTTTTTGGGCGCCGCCTGGAAAGCAATGCCAGCCGATCTTTCACAGGCACGCTTAGGCAAACGTGTGTTGGATTTGATGGATGACATGAATAACTGGAATCTCAAAAAACATGTGATTGGCGAAGCTGACCTGTTTTCCATTGAACCGGAAAACGAAATATATGCACACCTCAACGTGAATTATCTTCAGTTAAAAACATTACCCAAATTTGATGACGGCTGGCAGCCTGTTCTGGATGCGATACAACAAGGAAAATTCTTTACAACAACCGGTGAGATATTGATACCATCTTTTAAAGTGAATGGTAAATCAACCAATGAGATTGCACAATTGGATGGCGCGGGCAATGCAAAAATTAATATGCATTTAAACTGGACATTTCCTTTATCATACATTGAATTTATTTCCGGCGATGGAGAACATGTTTACCGTGACAGCATCAGTTTAAATAATACCACTGCTTTTGGTAATAAGGATTTTACTTTCAACATTAACTTAAAAAACAGAAAATGGTTGCGTGCAGAAATTTGGGATGTGGCTGTGAATGGCGCCTTTACACAAACGGTGTGGTTGAAATGACATAAGATAGCAAAATGTATAAAACCATTTGTGCATTCGCAATTAAACGTATACTTTAAGGAAACTTTGAATAAATGCTTCTTCTTGCCATTGTCAACCTTGTATAGAAATTTATTACAAGCGTACGGGGTATAAAATTTATCAAAATCTATCCGGGTAATGAAACACCTGTGATCTCTGTGCACAGGTTTAAAAATTTCTGCTGTAAAAAAACATTATCAGCTTCAGGATTATGATGTCTTTCTTTTTGGTGAAAAAAATAGCGGCCGCTTGCTTTCGCCTGCTCATCGTTGCTTGCAGCAAGCCACACCTGTGTTTCATATCCCTTTTGCAGATTGTCCGGCGCGCCGCGGCCACCCATTTTTGTAGGCACCCAACCTGGGTCAACCGCATTAGCAAAAACCTCTTTCCATCTCCCGGCTACTGCCATGCAAAGCATCAGCACATGCAACTTTGAATCAGCATAAGTTATAAGATTACTGCCAATTTTAAAACTTTCCGGTTTAAAATGACCGTGTGAATGCATGCCTGAACTCAGGTAGATCAACCGCTTCGGTTTTTGTATTAAACAGGTAAGAATATAAGGCGCTAATGTGTTTACAGCGAAGATTTCTTTTGATGAAGTTTGATAAACACCTGCGTTATGAATTACAGCATCAAACGTTCCCAACGCATTTGCTTTTTGCGCAACATTTTTAGTTTGCTCCATGTTTGATAGATCACCTGTTATAACAGATTCAGCCCCTGGATTTTTTTGTAAAGCTTCACGGCTACGTTCAGCATTGCGTGCATGCAATACAACCTCATGGCCTTGTGCTATCAACGCTTTTGCTGTTAATTGCCCGAGGCCATCCGCTGAACCTGTTATAAATATTCCTGCCATATTACTCTATTTGCTTTATTTTCTTCGCTTAGCTTTTTATTTGTAATTCATAAATCTTACTTTTTTAATGAAGCCATATCAGATCACAAAGCGATTACACAATTTTAAATGATTGTCTTGATAACTTTTGCAGGCACACCGCCTACGATTGCATTTGCAGGAACATCTCTTGTTACCACTGCACCTGCCGCTACAACCGCATTTTCACCAATGGTTACGCCTGGAAGTATTGTAGCTCCTGCACCAATCCATGCATTGTGTTTAATAATTACTTTAGCGGGAATTAGCGTTTTCCTCGTTGATATATTTGAAGGATGATTTTCTGAAGTGATACTTACCCTTGGCCCAATCATTACCTCGTCTTCAATGATTATACCACCCAGGTCAAGAAAACTGCATAAGTGATTGATGAAAACATTTCTCCCCAGCGTAATAAAACGACCGAAATTGGTATAAAACGGAGTGAACACGGTTGTGCTGTCATCAATTGTTGTCCCTGTTATTTCGCCAAGCTTTGTACGAATTTCATCGGGATCTGTAGCATTGTTTAACGCTGCAAGAAGTTTCTTCGCCCGATTAACTGCTTCGTGAATTTTTGGAAATTCGGGATCATTAATCGGGATAGGTTCCCCTGTTTTCAGTCTTTCGAAAATGTCTCTGCCGTTTTCATCAAAGACTGTTTGCTTTTCCAACTTATCCATTGCCGCCTCGTTTGATAACATGCTGCAAAGGTCGTGCTGCCATTATAATTAAGCGTAAAGATTATTAAAGCAATGATTAAGAATTTAAAAAAATGATGTTATGTTAAAGCATGCCATTGCAATGTTTTATTGAAGCGATGTGCGATTGATCTTGTTTGTTGAATTTTAACCCGCGATAAATGCATAGCGTTAGACATTAAACAACAAAAGTTGCCCTGGCTGCAAGGCAACTTTTGAAATGAAAAAATTATTGATTAAGAAATCCGGATGAGCCTTGGTGGCTTTTGTTTCGCTTCTTCTTTTTTGGGAATGATAAGATGCAGTAAGCCGTTTTCATACTTTGCCTGGATCTTATCAATATCTACCACATCTTTATGCAAAGTGAAAGTTCTTTGAAAAGATTGATAACTGAACTCTTTACGCGCATAACGTTCACCTTCATTTTCCTCCCTGCGATTGGTTTTTTCAGAGCTGATGGTAAGCGTATTTCCATCCAGTTCAACTTTAAAATCGTTTTTAGTCATTCCGGGTGCGGCTACTTCCACTTCATAATTTTCTGTAGTTTCTTTAATGTTAACCGCAGGAATGGTAGTGTTTGTGTGAGAAAAATTTGAATTTCCCCAATTAAATAAATCCTGGTTAAAGAAGTCATCAAGCAACATAGGCAATGGATTTAATAAACTTCCATTTCTTTTTACGAGTGTCATAATTACCTCCTTTTAAAATGGTTAAAAATGATTTTTAAAAGAGAAAATCAACAGGTGTGCCAGGCCAATTTATACCACTTTAAAAATGAAAATTTGTCGTTGAAGCCAATAATAAATGGCAGTTTAAAAGTCAAAATTTCTGTCTTATTTCTTAGAAAAACATATCTGTTTTTTAAGATTCATTAAGTACGCTTTCAAAGCCGGGTCTTAACAGGGTTAGGTTAGCACACCCGTGAGCAAATTATATGTTTGCTACTTTACGTTTCCATAGGCCACATGTTCGATTTCACTTACCTGGATGGTAGGCTGAATGTTTGTAAATTTCTTTATGTCGTTGCGAATGGTGTCTATGTTTTGCGCCACTGCTTTATTATATTCAGCAACATCATTAATAAAAAAATAACCTACAGCTACAAACGGCGCCTTATCTTTTAGCGTTCTGCCAGCTATACCCTTGTCTATCTCATAAAATTTCAAATTCTTTCCTAAGAATGCTGCTACCATTGGCATGTGCTTCTTTTGATAATAATCTATGTCGAAGTTTTTATCTTCTCCACTTGGATAAAGTATTGTTACTTTAAACATACCGGTTTCCGGGATGGGTGAATGTGTTGTTTGACTTGATCTGCAGCTTATCAACGCTATAAAGACAAAGAATACCGGAAGCAATTTTATGTTAGCCATGGCGCTTTATGAATTATTTCAAAAAATCATTTGCCGTACAATGCTAATCTTTTTTCTATCAGCGTTTTAATATTATTACGCCTGATCATTTTTTTAGTCGAACTAACTCGAACCAGGGCTTTTAATCATACACTCATGTTAACGTCTTCATATGCTTCTGTTATCGCTGGTTTAGTTTTTTGAGGTATTCATAAATATCTTGCCAGTTAGTGGTTTCACATGCAAGTGCGCTTTGGCGCAAAACTTCAACCGTATCCGTAATTTCTTTCATGCCGATGCCGGGATTCCGGTTTATCCAGATGCATTTACAACCCAGGTTTTTTGCTAACTGTACATCTGTTATCCTGTCTCCTATAACAAGTGAATTAGGCACATCATAATTTGGGTCATCCAGATAGTGCTTTACCAGGCCGATACGTGGTTTACGGTTAGGCGATTTTTCTTCTTTAAATGAAGGATCGATGTATACAGCTTTGAAATGTACATCTTCATTTGCGAAAGCATTCATTATAAAATCCTGTATTGGCTGAAATGACGAAACGGGGAAATAATCTGTGCCCAAACCGTCCTGGTTGCTTACAATTACAAGCTCATAATCAAATTCTGTTGCTATCAAATTCATGTATTTAAATACATGCGGAAAAAATTGAAGTTTATCCCAACTATCAATGTTGCCGCCTTTGGGCTCAATTATCAAGGTGCCATCGCGGTCAATAAATAAAAGTCTTTTTGCCATAGCTGCAATAATACTTTAAGTTCACAAATAAGAGAAATGCAAATGTTGTATCCAATAAAAACATTTGCCTTACTTTTAAAAACTTTATTCACCTAACGAAGCTATCATGAACAGATCACGAAGAAAATTTTTAGCACAAAGCGCATTTACAGTTACAGCGCTTTCTTTATCAAAAGCAAAAGCATTTGCAGCGCCCTTGGCAGCCGATCATATTGTAGGCCTTCAATTATATTCAGTGAGAGACGATATGACAAAAGACCCAATGGGTACTTTAAGGCAGGTTGCCGCTGCCGGTTACAAATATGTTGAGCATGCGAATTATAAAGACAGAAAATTTTATGGTTATACAGCACCTGAATTTAAAAAATTACTGGATGAGCTTGATTTGAAAATGCGCAGCGGCCACACTGTTATGACTGCCGCGCACTGGGATGCGGCAACGAATGATTTTACCGATGTTTGGAAACATACGGTTGAAGATGCCGCCGCCGTGGGGCAATTGTATGTGATAAGCCCCTCGCTTGATGAGACGCTTAGAACAGATGTTGACAAGCTTAAAAAATTTATGGACGTATTTAATAAATGTGGTGAGTTATGCGGCAAATACAATATGCAGTTTGGCTATCACAACCACGATTTTGAAATAAGTACTAAAGTTGGCGAGGAAAATTTGTACGATTTTATTATTAAAAACACTGATCCCAAACTGGTAATTCAGCAAATGGATATTGGCAATATGTATGGAAATGGTGGCAGGGCAATTGAGATAATGAAAAAATATCCCGGCAGGTTTAAATCAATGCATGTAAAAGATGAAATAAAAGCCGCAAAAGGAGAAATGGCCGGCGAGCCCTACGAAAGCACTGTGTTAGACAAAGGCGTGCTTAATGTGAAAAACATTCTTGATTATGCAAAGAAGAATGGCGGCACGAAACATTTTATTATTGAACAGGAATCTTACCAGGGTAAAGCGCCCATAGATTGCGCAAAAGAAGACCTGGAAATAATGAAGAAATGGGGTTATTAAACCTCGACAGATCTAGCGGGAATTAAGATGGTTTTGATTAAAAATATAGCCATGCCAGGCGAAATTATCATTTTTATTTGCCGCAGATAACACAGAAGAACGGAGCAATTTATTGCAACATGGTGGCCTGCCAAGCTGTATAATAAGAAGTGGTTTAGTTAAAATGATTTCTTTTAACGCAATTCCTGGTTTCATATAAATTAAACTTTTGAACTTGCAGAGACGCGAATCCGTGAACTTGCAGAATTGTTCTTGAAAGTTTTTATTTTTTTTACCATGCAGCGTGTTAAACGGCGTAATAATTGTTAAACAGTTTGGAAATTGTTTGAATTGACCGTCAGGAGTGTTATATGACGAGGAAGCCGGGGCTAAACAATGGTATGCAGTAGAAGTGATGCGATCCGCCTCGGCGGATTCAACCGGAGTTCATTAGCCGGCAACCCAAAAAATTCAAACAGTTTCTTAACGCTCTGGTTAATTTATGTTTTCCATTTTTAATGACATTTTAATTATGATGAAACGGGTAGTATTAATATTGTTAACGGCTGCAATTATAAACAGCGGTTTCAGCCAGAATGATGATAAAGCCAATGTGCTTGCGGTTGAAAGAAATGTAGCGGACGCATTCAGTAAACATAATATTCCTACGCTTTTAGCAAGCTTTGCAGACGATGCAACAATTATTACATCAACAGGTGCATCTATTACAAAACAACAATTTACACAACACGTACAACCGATAAATGCGCTTGTTTTATCGGATATGCAGGTTAAAATTAAAGGCAGCATTGCTGTTGTAACCGGCATACAAACAGAAACAGGGAAAGATGCTTCCGGCGGAGCCTATATGACCAAAAGCAGGTTCACTGATGTGCTTGAAAGAAAAAACGGCGCCTGGTATATTACGGCAAGCCAGGCAACGCTTATTCAATAGCAGCATTATATTTCTTAAAGATGGCTGTAGCTATGTGGCCACCAAAACCAAACGTGTTGCTCATTGCATACTCAATTTTCTTTTGCTGCGCTTTGTGCAAGGTAAAGTCAAAAATATCTTTATAAGCAGGCTCTAATTCTGTGGAATTAATGGTAGGTGGAATTGTATCTTCCTGCACGGCTTTTATACAGGCTATTGCTTCAACCGCGCCTGCCGCGCCTAAAAGATGCCCCGTCATTGATTTTGTTGCACTGATATTTATTTTGCTGTTTTTTCCAAATATTCTTTCAGTAGCCTTCAGTTCACTTATATCTCCCTGCATGGTTGAGGTAGCATGTGTGTTCAGGTAATCAATTTTATCTGCGCTGATGTTCGCATCTTCTAATGCTGCCTGCATGCCGAGATACGCACCTTCGCCTTCCGGGTGTGTTCCGGTTAAATGATAAGCATCTGCAGCCATACCGCCGCCAACAACTTCGGCAAAAATGGTTGCCCCTCTTTTTTTAGCGCTCTCCAGATCTTCGAGTATGATTGCGCCCGCGCCTTCACCCATTACAAAACCATCTCTGCGTATATCAAACGGCCTTGAGGCAATTTGATATTGATCATTCAATGTTGAAAGCGCTTTCGCAGAACTAAATCCACCAATGGCACTTTCGGTTATCGCAGCTTCTGAACCGCCTGTAATTATCATATCTGCCTTTCTCCAGCGTATATAATTGAAGGCATCAATAATAGCGGTATTGGAAGTAGCACAGGCCGAAACAGTGGTAAAATTTATACCACGCAAACCATATTTGATGGAGATAACGCCGGCAGCAATGTCAACAATTATTTTAGGGATAAAGAAGGGACTGAAACGCGGCGTACCATCGCCTTTGGCATATTCTTCTATCTGCTGTTGAAAGGTATTGATACCGCCGTTGCCTGAACCCCAGATTACACCAATGCGGTTTTTATTGAGCATATCGAAATTTATGTTAGCGTTGCTAACGGCTTCATCTGCAGCAATAATTGAATATTGTGTGAACAAATCATATTTTCTCGCTTCGGCTTTATCAATAAAATTCAGCGGGTTAAAATCTTTGAGTTCACATGCAAATTTTGTTTTGAATTTGGTTGTATCAAACTTCGTGATGGGCCCTGCACCGCTTACACCATTCACAAGCGCTTTCCAGAAATCGTTAAGGTTATTGCCGATTGGCGTTAAAGCGCCCATACCTGTTACTACTACTCTTCTCATATATTATTTGTTAAGTCATTAATAATTGATTTTTTTATCCTGAAAAAATCCTGCCTGCCTGTTAGCCTGGTAAGTTGCACCGAGGCCAGCATATTTGTTATTACCATCAGGGCTTTAGTGCGTACATCCGTTTCAAAATAAAATAAACCATTTTGTTTTCCTTCTTTTAAAATTTGCTTAACCCAGGCCAGGATGTTATCAACGAGTTTTTTTAATGCATCCTGAACCTGCGGTTCCACGGTGTAAAGGTCAGTTGCCAGTGAACCGACCAAACAGATCTTGTTTTCGTTGCTTGCAGTTGCATAGATTGATAAAAAAGCATTCAGCTTTTTCAAAGCATTGCCGGTTGACGTTTCTTTTATCAGCGCATCAAGTTGTTTTTGATGTTCGTTTATAATTGAAATACCTAAATGTGTTTTGGTGGGAAAATAATAATGGATTGAAGCATTTTTTATATTAAGTTGTTTGCTGATGTCCGAAAAGCTGAAAGCGTTATAGCCTTTTTCCCTGATTAAGGCATCAGCAATTTTGATAATTTCAGCTTTTGTATCCATTTTGTGCAGGCAAAGATACCTACCTACCTGCAGGTAGGCAAATTTTAATTTAGAACTGCACTTAACAGAGGCGTGAGTTTTGCATGTTCACTTGAAATTCCGCTTATTATATTTTGAAAGACAGGCATAAGTAAGGAAGGCGAATATCCGGATGAAAAGATGCAAAACAGGAAAGTTAAAAAGCGTCTGACCAATGCCATAATCCCTTTCACACGAATAGTATAACAGCTTCTAAATTATGATGAAAACAAAATTTACAAAACTCCTTTCATCACCAGCACAAGAATAACGATGCCTAAAATAATGCGGTAAATACCAAAGGCTTTAAAACCGTGTTTTTGCAGGTAGGAAATAAAAGATTTCACAGCAATCAATGCAACGATAAAAGAAACAACCGCGCCAATAGCAAGTACGCTTATATTACTGCTCACCAATGTATCAGGATGGTCTTTGTAAACATCCCAGAAACTTTTTACAGAAGCCGCAAACATGGTAGGTACGGCAAGAAAGAAGGAAAATTCAGCCGCTAAAGTGCGGGTTAATTTTTGCTGCATGCCGCCCACAATCGTGGCGGCACTGCGGCTTAAACCCGGCAGTAATATTGAAAGGCACTGAAAGCAGCCGATTACAAAAGCTTTCGGTAGCGAAATTTCGTTTTCATCATCAATATTGTTGTTTTTAAAAAGCTTATCAATAAACAACAATAAAATTCCGCCGCCTATCATAACGCCGGCAATAAATACAAGATTATCCAAAGCCTCATCAATATAGCTTTTCAGAACAGCGCCAACGATTAGTGCGGGAATTACAGCAATGATAAGTTTCAGATAAAAAGCAGTGCGTTTAAAATCGAAGAACTTTTTAAAAAAAATAACCACAACAGAAAGTATGGCAGCAAACTGTATCACCACTTCAAACATATCCACAAAGGGCGTTGCCGCAATGCCTAAAAAAGGATTGGCAAAACGCATGTGTGCCGTGCTAGATATCGGCAGAAATTCCGTTAAACCTTCAATAATCGCAATAATAATAGCCTGGAAAGTTGTCATAGCTGTTTTGGTGATTAATGAAAACGTAGTATAAAAAACAAAAGCGCTGTAAAAGCGCTTTTATGCATTTTCCGGTTGCGCCGGCTTGCGAAAGATCGCATAAATTTCAACCAGCAAACCTAAAACGATTAACATAGGTGCAATAGTAACCCTTGTTGTACTATACACAACGTCATAATCAAAAGTGTTGGGATCAGTGTTCTTACCGCCGCTCAATAATATCATACCGAGAATCATTATGATGCCGCCTATCGCCATCCATTTATAATTTTCTTTCGTAAACAAAGCCGGCGCAGGCGCAACATTTCTTTTCGCAACTGCCGGTTGTTTTTCAGTAACCTGGGCACTTAGTGATTTTTTAATTTCAGCCATTCTTTTAAAAATTGAGAGCTGCAAGATAGGGATTTGACTTTTAGTTACCACAAATTGCACCTCACCTTAATAATTTTAACGAAAGTTGAAAAGTATGAATCTATTTTGGGTTACCAGCCAATAGCCTTGTGGCATCGTTCCTTGCGTCGCAACACTTATACTGATGTATTTCATGGCAGCTACGGTTTTCAAATTCAAGTCAGTAATATACTCACCGCTATTTTTAATTACCAATACCTAATTCCCAATACCTAATTCCCAATTCGCAATACCTTCTTACCGCCTACCTCCTCATCACACCGGGTCAACATCAGGAATAATGTCAACACCTGCATAGCGCTTGTTAAATTTCAGAATAGCCGTTTGCTGCTGTATTTGCGTTTTGCATCTATTTATCAGCTCAGCATTTTTCGGAAGTTTTATTAGTAAATGCCACAAATATTTATTGCGCAAACGATTGATTACGGGCTGCGCCGGGCCGGTTATATAACGTTCGAAATCTTTAATGCCTAAGGTAAAAATATTGGCTGCTTCTTCAGCAATGTGGTTTTCTTTATGACGAAACTCAATATGAATAAGCCTTGAAAAGGGTGGATAAAAATATTGCTGACGCGCCTGAATATCAAAATCGTATAAGGCTTTATAATCATGCGCTTTTACAAACTGCAATACGGGGTGATGTGTGTTGCGCACCTGTATTAACACCTTGCCTCTATTATCTTTACGGCCTGCTCTCCCACTCACCTGCTCCATCAGTTGAAACGCACGTTCATTCACCCGGAAATCCGCAAAATATAAAAGGCTGTCCGCATCTAAAATGCCAACAAGATGTACGTTTTCAAAGTCAAGGCCTTTCACGATCATTTGCGTGCCGACAAGCAGGTTTATTTTTTGTTGCTCAAATAATTTTATAAGCGTATCATGATTGTGTTTTCCCTTCATTGTATCATAATCCATGCGGGCAACTTTCGCTGAAGAAAAAGTTTCAACAACCAATTCTTCCAATTTTTCTGTACCAAAATTCCGTTGTTTAAAATCGTGGCTGCCACATTGCGGGCATGTGTATAAAACAGGATATTCTGTTCCGCAGTAATGGCAAATCATTTTATTTTTCGCCTTGTGATACGTTAGGGTAACATCACAGTTTTTGCATTGAGGTATCCAGCCGCAAACATTGCAAACCATGTAGGGTGTATAACCACGCCTGTTTTGAAAAAGTATTACTTGTTTATGTTGCGCAATCGTTTCCTCAATCGCATCTTTTAATTGCGGAGAAATAAATGTTTTTTCTTTGGATGAAATTGTTGTAAGATCAACTATTTCTATTGAAGGAGGTGTAGCATTGCCAAAACGTTCCTTTAATTCAACCAATGCATATTTTTTTGTTTGCACATTGAAATATGTTTCAACAGATGGCGTTGCGCTGCCGGATAAAACTTTTGCATCGCGGAATAAGGATGCATAGTAAATGGCCGCGTCTCTTGCATGGTAACGCGGCGCAGGATCCTGTTGCTTATATGAGGCATCATGCTCTTCATCGGCTACTATCAGGCCAAGGTCTTTAAAAGGCAGAAAGAGTGCAGAACGTGCGCCCAGTAGCACTTTTAGCCCGCCGCTTTTAATACGGTTCCATATTTCCACTCTTTCATTTGCATTGAATTTTGAATGATATACTGCAATGTAACCACCGAAATGTTTTTGAAGCCGTCTTACGATTTGTGCAGTTAAAGCTATTTCAGGCAACATGTATAGAACCTGTTTGCCCTGCTGAATATATTGTTCAATCAGTTTCATATAAAGTTGCGTTTTACCGCTTGCGGTGGCTCCATGCAAAAGGCAAACATTTTTTTCTTTGAATGATTCAACAATCTCGTTAAATGCAGTTTGTTGCGCTGCGGATAAAGTAAAATCTATATAAATATTTGGGGGAAGGCTTTTGATGCGGTTGATAGAACGCTTTTCCGCAAGCAAGATATTTTTATCAAACAAACCTTTTAACTGTGCAGCACTTGCATTTGATTTTTTTAATAAAGATGATTGTGTTACTTCCCCATCTTCTTTTATTAAATGCAGATACGATAATAACAACTCCATTTGCTTTGGGGCTCTTGAAGATGTATTTAATAATGCAGCCAGTTTCTCTTCATCGCGGTATTGAGGATGAAGCATGATGTATGTTTCTGTTTTCTCCTTGTATTTTTCTTTCAACTCTTCCCATGCATGGCAAACATTTTTATCGATAAGCTTTTTTATTACAGGGTAAACATGCGAAGCATCAAGCAACTGCTGTACTTCACTCAGTTTTAATTCCTTTTTTATGCTCAAAGCTTCCGCAACAATGTATTCGCGATCATTCAGGGCACTGAAATCTTCATCATGGTCTTCATTCCAAACCAATATAGTTTCGCTTGATAACTTAAGGTTTGCGGGCATAGCGGCTTGCATCACCTCGCCTTCGCTGCACATATAATAATCTGCTATCCATTGCCACAACTGTAGCTGTTCTTTATACAACTGCGCCTCATCATCAAGAATATTCAGTATTGGCCTGGGCTCGAAACCGGAAGGCTTTTCTGTAAAAATTTTTTTGATGATACCTGCATACCGCTTGTTCTTCAACTGCACTTCTACACGAATACCGGGTTTGGCTGATTGTTGAAATTCACCAGGAATGCTCCACGTATAATTTACAGGCAAAGCAAGCGGAATAATGATTTCAGCATATAAGTTTTGCGAATTACTCATGTATGATCAAAATTACACTTCATATTTTCTATACCTTCTTAAACCTTTATCCATTACATCATGAACTTTTTGCTTTAACAAGGCTATATCATGTTTGGTGGAGTAGCTTCCAACATTTATTTCTTCCAAATACACACAGCGGCAAATACCTGGTGTTAATGAAAAAATACTTTTTTGATTAAGCCTTTCGTCGTTATCAACAAATAATATTGGCTTGATTGGTGTTTGTGTTTCTATAGCTGTACGAAATGCGCCATCATAAAACTTTTTTAATGGCATATTGGTTTCGTTAAAAGTTCCTTCAGGAAAAATAAAAATAGAAATGCCTCTTAGAACAGCCGCTTTTAATGCACGTATACTTTGCGCCCGGTGAGCAGCATCGCTCCTATCAACCAAAATAACGGCAACACGATAAATAAAACCGAAGACCGGATAACGCACCATTTCATATTTTCCCAGCACACGTAAAGGTTGATGCATACACATTACAATGCAAGGTATATCCATATATGAAGAATGATTGGCAACAAATATGTATTGTTTGTTTTTATCGTGCGGAGTTTCATAAATTTCTTTATGCCGTATACCAATTAAAAAATACCAGGTAATGCCCCAAACACGACAAGTTTTGTAAACAAGGTTACCTGCTGTTATTTTTCCAAAAGGAAGATAAAAAAGCACCAATACAAACACAACAAGCATTAAAGCAATGAATATAAGCAACGCATACAACCAATATATAAATTGAAAGAAACGAAGTAATATTTTCACACAAAAAGTATAACAGTTGGGTTATAAAATTTATTACGGCTTGTGTTCATCCGGCCTGTCTTCAACCACAAGCTGCATTTTACTGCCGGCTTCATCTTCATGAATCAGGTCGTGCACATATTGTGTTTTAAGATGATGATATAAAGAATGTTTATCAACAAGCAATGAAGCAAAACCGGCAATAAGCCCGGCAAGCATCAGATGAAATATAAGGTTGTTACGGTCGGTCATTTCCAACACCAGTATAGCACAGGTAAAAGGTGAACGTGTAACACCGGTAAGAAAGCCAACCATGCCGCATAGTATAATTATGTTTGAATCATTTCCATTTAAATTAAACCACCCGGAAACCAGTGAGCCGATGCTTGCTCCTGCACTTAAAGCCGGGGCAAAAATACCGCCGGCACCACCTGCTGTAAATGAAAAAACAGAGCCTGCCATTCTCAGCAAAGGCATATACCAGGTTGTATATTTTTCTGAAGTAAACAATGCATGCGCCATCAAATCTTTTCCTGAGCCGATAGCCTTTTCATTAAAGAAAAAGGCAAAGGCTGCAATTACCATTGCGCAAAAAACCAGGTACAAAATATGCTGGTATTTAAACTTGAATGTTGATTTCCATTTTTGCAACAGCAATATTAAATGACTTATGTAAGCACCAAAAAAACCTGAAAGAATTCCTACGATGATCACTACGCTAAACACCCACCATGAAAGCGCATTTATTTGCGGGTAACCTAAATAAAGATAAGAACCTAAAAAGCCCTGCGCTGTTAAGCCGGCAATAATAACGGCTGTAAAAATGGCTGTTTTAAAATAACTGAGATGTGTTTTGGTGAGCTCTTCTATTGCAAAAACAATTCCACCGAGTGGTGTGTTAAAAGCAGCAGCAAGTCCCGCAGCAGCACCCGTCATTATCATTATACGCTTCGATATTTTAGGATACCAGGAAGGCAGCCATTCATTTATTTTCCTGAATATAGAACCTGCAATTTGTATGGTTGGTCCTTCGCGGCCAACAACGGCACCGCCTATAACCATTATTAAAGAAGAAAGAATTTTTACAATAATTATAGGAATACTCAGCAGCTTTTTTATTTTATTATTGTACTTAGGCGTTGCCAGTTCTATGGCGGCAATTACCTGTGGTATGCCGCTACCTCTTGAATAAGGAGCGAACTTTGTAACTATCCACCAGGAAAGAATAAAGCAAACAGGTGATAATATAAAAAACAGCCAGGTGTGTGTATCGAATATCCAGCCGCGTAATGTTTCAGCTAAAAAAAAGAGTCGTGTAAATAAAACAGAAATCAGGCCTGTTATAACTGAAGCTACCCAAAACGGAATAGCCTGTAAAAGATTTGCTTTAATGTTTTCGTTACTGATAGCATCGAATGCGTTCTTTAATTTTAAACGAAGATTTGCAAAAATTTTGACGAAGAATTCTTTCATTAAAATAATGGGTTATGAAACATACGATGGCAGCAAATTTAAAATATGAACTTTCAATAACACATTATAAAATTAAATTGATGAACATGCATTTATTTTGCAGCCAAATTACTGAAGATGATTACAGTTGAATTAAACAGGGTACATGGGGATTATGGCTTTGAAGTAAAAGATATGTACGGCCAGTCTGTTAAGATTGACAACAGCCCTGATCATGGCGGGGACAATTTTGGTGTACGCCCGATGCAAATGGTTTTAATGGCTTTGGCCGGATGCAGTGGCATGGATGTAATTTCTATATTGAACAAGCAAAGGCAAAATGTTACAGGTTATAAAACCATCGTGCGGGGCGAAAGAGAAGCAGGTGTTGAACCATCGTTATGGAGACATATAGAACTTGAGTTTGTTATTTATGGCGATGTGGAAGAGGGCAAAGCTCAACGCGCAGTTTCATTATCTATAACAAAATATTGTTCTGTAGCGGAAACGTTGCGCAAGGCAGGCGCTAACATTAGCTGGAGCGTGAAAGTAGAGCAAGCCGAAGCTGCACAATGATATGCTGCACAAGGGAGTGACACAACCGTGATGCCACACATTCATTAGCTGATAACATAAAAAAATTCTGAAAAGCAATAACAATCTATAATGAGCAACACAAGCACCAAACTGAATGAATTAACGGAAGCAATAAGAATACAGATAGACAGAACGGGCGAAGGTGAGCACTCTACGCCGCTTTATCTAACAAGCAGTTTTACATTTGATGAAGCAGAAACAATGCGCGCTGCATTTGCAGATGAAAATGATGAAAACATTTACAGCCGTTTTACAAACCCCAATGTTGATGAGTTTATAAAAAAGATGTGTGTGTTGGAAGGTGTTGAAGCAGGTTATGCAACGGCAACAGGAATGGCTGCGGTGTTTGCATCGATGTTTGCATTGTTGCAGCAAGGCGATCATTTAATATGCTGCAGTTCAGTATTTGGAAGCACGCATACAATGGTTACAAAATTTTTACCGCGATATGGCATTGAAACAACCCTGGTTGATGCCAATGATAAGGATGCATGGGAAAAAGCAGTGAAGCCAAACAGTAAGATGCTGTACATTGAAACACCAACAAATCCACAGCTTGAAATTATTGACCTGGAATGGGCAGGCAAATTTTCAAAACAACATAACCTGGTCTTTAATGTTGACAATTGTTTTGCCACTCCTCTTTTGCAAAAGCCGGTAGAATATGGGGCGGATATTATTGTGCATTCAGCAACAAAATGGATTGACGGACAGGGAAGAGTTTTAGGTGGTGTTATTGTTGGAAAAAAAGAATTGATAAAAGATATTTATTTATTTAGCCGCAATACAGGCCCTTCTTTATCTCCCTTTAATGCATGGGTATTAAGCAAGAGTTTGGAAACACTGGATGTGCGGTTACAAAGGCATTGTGAAAATGCTTTAAAGGTTGCGCAGGCGCTGAAACAACATGCCAATGTTGAATGGGTTAAATATCCATTTTTAGAAGATCATCCGCAATATGAAATTGCAAAAAAACAAATGAAAGCCGGTGGTGGTATTGTTTGTTTTGAAGTGAAAGGTGGTATTGAAAAAGGAAGACAATTCTTAAATAAACTGAAGATGCTTTCAATGACGGCTAATCTTGGTGATACAAGAAGCATTGCCTCGCATCCTGCAAGTACAACACATTCCAAACTTACAGAACAGGAAAGGCTGAATGTTGGCATTACGCCGGGCTTAATAAGAATATCTGTCGGGCTGGAATACGTTGATGATATTGTCAATGATTTAAACCAGGCACTGGATTAAATAAGTGAGTGGTGAGTTGTGAATAGTGAGTAAAATTTGCAATTCACCATGTATGCTTAAGCCTCACATAAAAGTTTTCACATCATAATCTGTACAATTATTGCCCGCAATCATTCCTCCATATTTAAAACCAGGCGATACAATTGGTATGATATGCCCGGCGGGTTATATGGCATTTGATAAAATGCAGCGTTGCATCGATACGTTACAACAATGGGGCTTTGAAATTAAAAAAGGAAAAACATTGTACTCACAATACAATTATTTTTCTGGCAATGATGAAGAACGTTTACACGATCTGCAATTAATGCTGGATGATGAAAATATAAAAGCCATTCTTTGCGCAAGAGGCGGTTATGGCTTAAGCAGGATAATTGACAAAATAAACTTTGAAAAATTTACTCAGCATCCAAAATGGATCATCGGTTATAGCGATATAACGATGCTTCTTTTTCATGTTTATTCGAATTGCAATATTGCATCGTTGCATGCACCAATGGCTGCCGCTTTTAATGAGCTGGAAGAAAGTGAAGAATATATCCAATCAATTTATAACAGCATAACCGGTAACCCACAGTCTTATAAAGTTGCTTCTCATACTTTAAACAGAACAGGCGCCGGTAACGGCGAATTAGTTGGTGGCAACCTTGCATTACTGGCACATATTGTTGGTACAAAATCAGACTTCAATACAAAAAATAAAATCCTTTTTATTGAAGACATTGGTGAATATTTATACAATGTTGACAGGATGCTGCTGCAATTAAAACGTGCAGGTAAACTAGATGAACTTGCCGGCTTTATTGTCGGCAAGTTCACTGACATGAAAGACACTACTATTCCTTTCGGGCAGGAATTGTATGAATTGATATTTGATAAGGTTAAAGAATATAACTATCCCGTTTGCTTTGATTTTCCCGTGGGACATGTGAAAGAAAATTATGCGCTGAAAGTTGGCGGCAACTTCAATCTCAATGTAACAGAAACGGCTGTAATGCTTACAGAGCAATGGCTGTAGCACATAATGCATTATTTAAAACTCAGTTTGCCAAGGCTGCGTAATGCATAATAGATCGTACTCAAATGCATGCTTTGCATAATTTTATTTTCATCTATCAATTGCATCAACTCATCAAAACTTATTTCATACACTTCAATCTCTTCATTCGCATCCAGCGACTGGCCTTTGGTTTTTCTTCCACCTGTTGCCAAAAACATGTGCATCAAATTTGAATTGGTTGAAGGGTTTGCTGAAATTTTTCCCAGCGATTTTATTTCATCAAATTCATAACCTGTTTCTTCAAGCAATTCTCTTTTAATACCCTCTTCCTGAGATGAATCTGTTTTATCAACGCAACCGCCGGGCAATTCAATGCATACTTCACCCAATGCCTGGCGATATTGTTTTGTCATCAATATTTTTCCTTCAGCCGTTAAAGCAAAAGCCGTTGCCCATTCAGGAAACTCAAAAACATAATAATCGTTTATGATCGTACCATCATTTCGCTCGCACGTATCTTTTCTTACCGTAAACCAGGTTGCATGCGATAAATATTCTGAGGATAATGTTTTCCATTTTAAATGCTCATCATTCAATAAAATATTGCTCATATTCCGTTATTTATTTTGTTACAAAATAGCATCGCTATTTTATTCTTATTTGGTCATCCACAAATATCGCTGTGGCATCGTCCCTTGCGTCGCAACACTTGTACTACATAGTTTCATGGCGGCAAAACTTCAACTTTTAAAACAATTTTTTATAACGCAAACTTGTAAACCAACTGAACCGGGAACCTGCGAACCGGTAACCGCCATTGCTTTACCAACCCATTCTTTCACGCAAATTTTTTATGTGCGCTACATGATGCTTGCCATGCCAGGCATACATACCCAGCAATTCCCAAAGGCTTATTTTCTTTTTATGTTCCGGATGAAAAACCGTGCGTTCCCATACATCATCGTTTAAATCTCTTATGGTTGCAATCCAGCGCTGGTGTAAAGCATGCAAAAGTGTTAATGATACATTTACAGGAAGTGTTATTACATCATTCAGTTCTGCCCATGCATCCTGGTCGTAAGGTTTAATTGATGGATTGTCTTCAGTTAAGCCAAGTTTAAAACGCATATAAGCATTTATATGGCTGTCTGCAACATGATGTATCAGTTGATGAACCGTCCACCCACCTTCGCGATAGGCCGTTTGCAATTGTTGTTCATCAAGATTTTGAATAACAAATTCCAACTCCGATGGAAGAAATTTTATATCCAGCAACCATTCTTCTTTTTGTTTCTGAGAAAATGGCTGTGGCAGGTATTTACCGTTTGGGAAACGAATGTCGAGACTCATAAAATGATAAATAAGTAATAGTTAAAACCGGCTGTAAATAACCATATTATTTTAAAAATTTCTAAATTTTCTTATGAATTAGAAAAAGCTTTGCGTAAAGCGTTTCTTTTTTGCGTGATGATGCCTATATTTGCAGCCCCAAAAGGGTACTGGCCCCGTAGCTCAATTGAATAGAGCATCTGACTACGGATCAGAAGGTTTCAGGTTTGAATCCTGACGAGGTCACTAAAAGAGATTAATTAATACAGGATTAATCTCTTTTTATTTTAAGTAGTTATGTGTTGAAACATTTTATATAATCTATCTCCTGATCCTCAAGCAAATTACTGTTAAAAGATAACTTGCAAACAATTTGCAAACAAACCTGATATCTTAGCGAGGCGCATTAAATCCCTGCTATATACAATTAACGGACATTGCCATTTATTGCCTTCCCACCGTTGTACAATAGCCATGTGGAAACTTACGTGTACAGGGCATATTCTATTATCTCCATTTATCCTGCTGAAAAAATAATTGATCTCTGGTATAACGCGCATATACTATCCCCTTATTCAGTTGCTATGCTAATCAGAATGATGAAGCAGATACAATTGCTTCAGCTTATTCTTGCAGGCCATTTCCTTACCAACTGTTTCCACACCGCTTGATTGGAAAGAAATTAAGGATGGATTGAAGCCACATGATTTTACTATCAACACAATTTTAAAGCGACCCGGCAAAAAAGGCGATTTGTGGAAACGCTTGTTTGATAAAACCACACAAACGAAAAACAGCAAAATATTAAGCGAATTCACGAAAGTATCTATTTGTTTTTGCTCAGCCATTTTTCAATCTGTTTTAAGTTCATGGCATTCCATGTCATGTCTTTTGTAAGACCGCCTTTTCGGGCAGCAGATACACCCCAGCGAATGTTGTCAATTTCCTGGATGCTATGCGCATCAGGATTTATTGAAATCATAACTCCTTTACTTAAAGCATAGGGAATATGAGACCAATCCATATCAAGGCGATATGGGTTTGCATTTATTTCAATTATTACATTATTTGCCGCACAAGCGTCAATAACTTTTTTAAAGTTCACAGGGTAACCAGGACGGATGAGCAACTGCCTGCCGGTCATGTGTCCCAAAATAGTCGTGTATGGATTTTCAATAGCTTTTATTAACCGGTTCGTAGCTTTTTCTTCATTCATTTTAAGCAACTGGTGAACTGAAATAATAACAAGATCGAACTGTTTTAAAATATCCGTAGTATAATCAAGTTCGCCTGAAATAAGTATATCGCACTCTATACTTTTAAATACACGGAAAGGAGAAAGTTTCTTGTTAAGTTTGTCAATTTCTTCCAATTGCCTCAAAACTTTTTCTTCCTTCAATCCGCCTGCATAATGAGCATTTTTTGAATGGTCGGAAACTTTCCAGCACAGTGGGATCCGAAGCTTGGAATTCACGTGACTTGAAGTCGCGG
>JADMIO011374067.1_pt1 | contig 38561 bp, 27 predicted proteins | sample 8958161 | NCBI WGS metagenome assembly JADMIO01 (sample SAMN16585339, study PRJNA669376) | soil metagenome | isolation source: Crop rotation soil | place: USA: Cullars Rotation, Alabama | collected 2011 | reverse complement strand
GGCGACCGCCTGTCCGGTCGACGCCAGATCTTCCGCCGTCTTTTCGTCAACGCAGCCGGAAAGTGCCATGGAGGACATCGCGACGAGGCCAAGGCCAATGCCACTGGAAGAGAGCTGAAAAGTCGTGCGCTTCATGGGCTGACTCCTACTGCAACTGGGACTGCGATCGAGGTTCCTGTTTGTTGAGACTCGCGGCGCGAATGTTTGGGCAAAGCTTTTCGAAAAAATTTTCTTCGACGGAAAATAGCCATCTCGATCGGCGATCGCGGGCGTGACTTTTTTAGCGCGCGCGTGGATGATGCAGGAAATAGGAGGCTGTGCGATGCGGAGGGTGCGACAAACGATCGTTGGGCTTTCGCTGTCCGTGGGTCTGGGTCTGGGCCTGCTCGCTACGCCGCGTGCGCAAGCGGCCACGCAGGCTGCTGATGCGCCGCTGCCGTCGAGTGTCGCCATGCCGCCGCTCGACAGCTTCGAAGCCGCCATCGCGCGCGCGCAGCAGCTGACCCACGATGAGCGCCACGGCGATGCGCTGCAGGCCTGGCAGGCGGCGTACGCGCTGCGGCAGCGGCCCGGCTTGCTGCTCGAGATCGCGCGCTCGCAGCAGCGGCTGGGGCTGGCCGCCGCTGCCGTCGAGTCCTATCGCCGCTTTCTCACCGCCGATCCCAATCCTCCGTCGCAGCTCAAGGTCGAAGCCGAGCAGGCCATCGCGCGGCTGGAGCGCCTGAGCCGTCCCGGCGGCGCGGCGGCCGGTGCGCTGCCGCAGCTCGATATGGCGTCGGTGATGCCGTACAAGGTCGTCAAGCGCAAGTATCACGGCGGCATGCGCGCCGGCGGCATCTCGCTGTTCGCCATCGGCTACGCCGCGGCCTTCATCTCGGGCCTGACCATGGGACCGATCTTCATCAATGACAGCAGCAGCAGCGATCGGGCCGTCGGCGCCGGCAGCTTCTGTCTGTTGATTCCGGTGCTTGGCCCATTCCTGAGCGCCATCGTCACGCCGGCCATGGCCACGTCGTCATCGAGCTCCAGCTACTACCGCTCGAACGACGCCAGCAGCCTGGCCCTGGTGTGGAGCCTGCCGTGGATTCTGACCAGCGGCGCGATGCAGGTGATCGGCGTGGGCTTGTGGGCCGGCGCCTACCGCCACCCCCAGAACGTCATCGTCCCCAACGTCCCAGACGTCGTCAGCAGCCTGCGCATCGCCCCCTACTCCACGCCCAACGGCGGCGGCCTGACCCTGTCCGGGGCCTTTTAGTTCCTGGCTCATTCCTTCCTACTTCGCCCCCGATAATCCCCGTCCAGTTTTCGACAGAATTCGCGCGTTTTGCGGCGGATTGATTGGCCGCCGAATTGCTATCGATCGCTGCGCACTCTTTGTGTGGACCCACGTGAAAAAGGAGCAGCGAGGATGCGCAGAGCGTTTATGTTTTTGGGACTGACCCTGGCACTGGCGGCGTACACGGGTTGCGGCACCAGCTCCGCCGGAAATTGCAGCACATCGAACAACGGCATGGTCATTCAGTGCATCGAATATGGCGAGGGCTATACCCCGGATCAGGTGAAGGCCTCGTGCGGCGGCGCCAATAGCTCGTACGGCTCGGGCGGCTGCACCAGCGACGGTCGCGTCGGCAAGTGCTCCGTCAAGCAGTCGGTTGCCGGCATCTCGCTGCAGCTGGCCACCAGCTACTATCCGCCGACCACCGTCGCCCAGGCGATGACCGCCTGCAACCAGTACAACAACGCCAACGCCGGCATCACCGGCACCTTCTCGACCGACTAACAGCGCCGTCAAACGACGACTTTCTGACGCCCCGGACTATCACCCCGATCCACCCAAGAACTCCCACCCGAAACAGATCACTCCCCCGCAGTAGTGGGGGAGTCGACGGCAACGCCGTCGGTGGGGGCACTGCGCCACGGTGTTTGCGACGGCGCGGAACGCCAAGGACAAGACGCCGCAGTTTTCAGGCGCGCCGATTTTCTGGCAGCTGCTCTGACGATCGCGCGTTGGCGAACACCGCAGCCTCCCGCCCCCACCGGCACCGTCTTCGCCGGTGCCGACTCCCCCACTTTCGTGAGGGAGTCGAGATTCCTAGACGCGCTGGACGGCGTAGACGCCTTGGATTTTCTGCAGGGAGCGGATCAGTTTATGTAGCTGATCGACGTCGAGGATGGTGATGCGGAAGGTGTTGACGGCGCGCGTGTCGTCGAGCGATCTGCAGGTCGCCTGGCTGATGTTGATGCCGTGCTCGTGGAAGGTCTGCGACATGGTGGCGAGGAGGCCCGGCTTGTCGGAGCACACCACCTGCACCGAGACCGGGCGCGCGGCCTTGTGCACGGCGTCCCACTCGACGTCGATGCGGCGCTCTTCGGCCTGCTCCATCGCCGTGGGACAGACCTTGGTGTGCACGGTGACGCCGCGGCCGCGCGTGATGACGCCGACGATGGGATCGCCGGGCACCGGCGAGCAGCACTTGGCAAAGCGCACCAGCACGTCATCGGCGCCGCCCACGGTGATGCCGGCGGGCCGCAGCCCGGGCGTGCGTCTGGCCAGCGGCGCGGCCTTCTGCGGCTCGGCCGAAGGTCCGGGACGACGCTGCTCCTCGGGCAGCAGCAGCTCGACGACGTCCGTCGGCAGAATCTTGCCGTAGCCCAGGTTCATGAGCAGGTCGTCGAGCTTGTTCATGCGCAGCTCGTTGGCGGCATGAATCAGATCGTTCGAGCGCTCGGCCTTGGTGTAGGACAGCTCGTGCTTGCGCATCTCGCGCTCGAGCAGCTCGCGTCCCAGCGCCTTGGCTTTTTCGCGCTGCTCGGTGCGCATGTAGTGGCGAATCTTCGACTTCGCCGACGAGGTCTTGACGAACTTCAGCCAGTCCTTGTTCGGCTTCTGATTGGGACTGGTCAGGATCTCCGCCGTGTCGCCGTTGCGCAGCTGATAGCGCAACGGCACGATCAGGCCGTTCACGCGCGCGCCCGAGCAGTGATTGCCGACGTCGGTGTGAATCAGGTAGGCGAGGTCGACGGGCGTCGAGCCGGCGGGCATGGCTTTGACGTCGCCCTTGGGCGTAAAGACGTAGACCTCGTCGGTGAACAGGTCGACCTTGACCGTCTCGATGAACTCCGTGGGATCGGTCAGGGTCTTTTGCCACTCCATCAGCTGGCGCAGCCACGAGAACTTTTTCTCGTCGGTGTCCGCGCCGCCGGGCTTCTGTTCCTTGTACTTCCAGTGCGCGGCGATGCCTTCTTCGGCGACGCGGTGCATCTCGTCGGTGCGGATCTGGATCTCGATGCGCTCGGCCTTGGGGCCGATGACCGAGGTGTGCAGCGACTGATACATGTTCGGCTTGGGCAGCGCGATGAAGTCTTTGAAGCGTCCGGGAATCGGCGTCCACTTGCCGTGCACGATGCCCAGCGCCGCGTAGCAGTCGCGCACCGAGTTGACGATGGCGCGAAAGGCGATGATGTCGAAGAGCTGGTCGAGGTCGCGTCCGGTCTTCAGCGTCTTTTGATAGATCGACCACAGGTGCTTGGGCCGTCCCGAAACCAGCGCCGGAATCTCGTTCTGCGCAAGCTCGTGGTTCAGGATGGCGACCACTTCGTCGATGTAGGCCTGGCGCCCTTCGAAGTAGGTCGAGAGCTTCTCGTTGATCTCGTTCCATTCCTTCGGATAGAGGTAGCGAAAAGACAGATCCTCGAGTTCGATCTTTACCCACTGAATGCCGAGGCGGTTGGCGAGCGGCGCGTAGATGTCCATCGTCTCTCGCGCGATGCGTTCCTGCTTGTCGGCGGGCATGGCGCCCAGCGTGCGCATGTTGTCGACGCGGTCGCACAGCTTGATGAGGATGACGCGGATGTCGCGCGCCATCGCCAGGAGCATCTTGCGAAAGTTCTCCGCCTGACGCTCTTCCTTGGTGCTCCACGGCAGCTTGCCCAGCTTGGTCACGCCGTCGACGAGGAAGGCCACCTCGCTGCCGAACAGCTTGCTGATCTCTTCGACCGTGGCGCTGGTGTCTTCGACGCAGTCGTGCAAAAGTCCGGCGCACACCGAGTCGGCATCGAGCTTGAGCTGGCTGATGATGCCGGCCACCGACAGCGGGTGCACGACGTAGGGCTCGCCCGAGCGGCGAAACTGTCCCGAGTGGGCGTGCTCGGCGAAGGCGTAGGCGCGACGGATGCGGTCGAGGTCGGCCGACGGCTGATACCCCGCGATCCGCTGCAGCAGCTCATCGATGGAGTGCGAGGGAGGCGGCGGCGAAGAATGCGGAGAGGATTGCGCAGGCACTGCCACGAGGCCAATCTACGACGCGTCGCGTCAGGAAGCAATCATTGCGAGAGCCCGGCCGCGGGATTGTGCCGCGATGTTCACAGCTTGAACATGCGCGCAAACGCCGTCAACGCGGCGCGTAGCGACGGGGTCGCAAACAGGATCCAGCCGAAGCAGACGTAGTGGAAGGTCAGCAGGCCGAACAAAAGGCGCCGCCACAGCGCCGGCTCGGCCGTCGGCGGAACGTGGCGCCGCCACAAGTGGGTGGCGCTGAGTCCGAGCCCGTGCCACAGCCCCCAGACGACGAAGTGCCAGGCCGGCCCGTGCCACAGCCCGCACAGCCCCATGACCAGAAGCAGGTTCAGCGCCACGCGCGCCGGCGCCACGCGGCTGCCGCCGAGCGGAATGAACAGGTAGTCGCGAATCCAGCTCGATAGCGAGATGTGCCAGCGCCGCCAGAACTCGGGCAGGCTCGTCGACAGATAGGGCCAGTCGAAGTTTTCCGGCACGCGATAGCCGAACAGCCGCGCCGCGCCGATGGCCAGATCCGAGTACCCCGAAAAATCGAAATAGATCTGAATCGCGTAGGCGTACATGCCCAGCCACAGCCCGTGCGCCGTCACCTGATCCGGCACCGCCAGCCGCGCCGAAAGCCCCGCCGCCGTGTCGGCGATCAGCACCTTCTTGCCCAGCCCCACGAGCATGCGCGAAAGGCCGTAGGCGACGTCTTCGGAGTTCAGGTTTTCCGTCGCCACGAACTGCTGATAACGCTTGATCGGACCGGCGAGCAGCGTCGGAAAGAACAGCGCGAAGGCGGAAAAATCGGCCAGCCCCGGCGCGCGTCCGGCATCGCGAATTCTGCCGCGATGGGAGTCGGCCAGATAGTGCACGAACTCGAAGGTGAAAAACGAAATTCCCAGCGGCACCGCCGTCGCCAAAAAGCTGCGCGGACCCAACAGCCAGCGCCCGTACTTGAAGTAGAACAGCACGCCCACGCACAGCGCCACGACCGCGATGAAAAGTCCGCGCCGCTGCCGCTCCTGCACCGCCACGCCCGTCGCCCACACGAGGATCGTCAAGCCCGCGATCAGCGCCGCGAAAGTCAGCGAGCTCGAGGCGTAGAACAGCCAGCTGCCTAGCGCCAGCACCGCCGGTCGCCACCGCCCCGGCACCCCCCAATAAACCGCGACCATGACGCCCAGAAACAGCGCATACGGCAGGCTCATGATCTGAAGTTCAAACAACATCCGGCGCGACCAGCCCGCAGAGGATAGCCAAACCGCGGTGGGACTTTGCGAATACCGACTCCCTTTTCTGCCCTTTTCTCATCTTTTCTTCATGTTCAGCCGATGTCGGCGGGGCACTTAGTATGCTATTGCACCGCGACGTGAAGACCGCGATAGCCAGGTTTGTTCGCCCGTCATGGCTCGGGCTTTGTCTGGGACTCTCGTTGTTTTGGGGAAATCCTTCGGGCGCGACGGCGACCGAGGCCGTACCGGAAGCGGCGCCGGCCTTTACGCCGCACGCCGGCCTGTCGCTGCACGAGCTGATGCAGCTCGTCGCCGATCACGATCCGTCGCTGCAGAAGGATCTTTTGGGCGTCGATCTGGCGCGGGCGCAGATCCACCAGAGCCGGCTCTGGGACAACCCGGTGCTCGACGGCGCGGTGGGGACGATTCCGGTGGGCGCGCCCAATCCGCCGGATCTGCCGTCGCCGCTCACCAATATTCCGAACTACGGCGTCGGGCTCAGCATGCACCTCGATCTGGCGCGGCGGCCGGCGCGGCGCAATCAGGCCGAGGCGCTCCTGGGCGCGGCGCATGCGCAGCTCGATGCCGCGGTGCGCGAGCGGGCGCTCGGTCTGGCCCGCGTCCTCGGCACGCTGGCGGTCAACGCCCTGCGCATCGAGGCCAAGCGCAGCCTGATCGAACAGGCGCGCGGCGCGCTCAGCATCGCGCAGTCGCGCGTCGAGTCGGGTTATTCGGCGCCGGTCGAAGCCAGCCGCATCGAGATCGAAGAGCTGCGCCTCGAAGAACAGCTGCTGGCGCTCGAGGGCGAACTCAAGGCCGGGCTGGCCGTCTGCGCCGAGTTCCTCGGCATGCGCTGTCAGACCTTTGTCTCGACGGAGGAGGCGCGCGGCTTTCTCTCTTTCTTCACCGGTGAGGCGGCGTCCCAGCCGGCGCCCAGCCTGGCGGCGCTCGAGCAGCGGCCGGATCTTTTAGCCTTGTCGTCGCAGCGCGCCGCCGCCGAGGCCGAACGCAGCCTGGGCCGGGCGCAGCTGGTTCCGGATCCGACGCTGCGCCTGGGCTATCTTTACGACAGCTTCGTCGCCTCGGGCAATCAGCGGCACTCGCTGAACGTCTCGATGTCGCTGCCGCTGCCGATCATCGATCGCGGGCAGGCGGCGGTGCAGGCGGCGATGGCGCGCATGCACCATATCGAGACGGAAAGGCAGCGGCGCATCGCCGCGGCCAGCGCCCACATCGAAGCGCTGCAGGCGTCGCTGGCGCTGCAGAACCGGCGCCATCAGATCCTGCAGGAAAAGACCCTGCCGCGGGCGCGCGCCATCCTGGCCGACGTGCGGCGGGCCTTCGAGCTGCGCACCCTGCGCCTCACCGAGCTGATCCTGGCGCGCAACACGCTCGACGAGCTGCTTCTGGCCGAGGCCGACTCTCTCAACGATCAGCTCAGCACGGCGCTGGAGCTGTACGCGCAGCTTCCTACCGTCGCCGTCGCCACGGCGAGCAGCCCGGCGCACCCGAGGTGAAAACGATGGATCCCGTGGTCACTCCGCACAAGCTCGAGTCTCGCAGCCTGATCATCGGCCTTTTGATCGGCGCGGTTACCGCCTCGGCGACGACCGCGCTCATCACCGCGGCGCTGTGGCGCAAGCCGGTCCGCGCTCCCATCGCCGGCTACACCATCGAGGGCGACGGCGTGCGGCTTACGCCCGGCGCTTCGCCGTTTCACTTCGAGACCGTGCCGGCCAAGGAAGGGCCGCCGCTTCTGCGCACGCCGGTGACGGCGCGCGTCGCCGCCATCGAGACGCGGACCTCGCCGTGTTTCGCGCCGCTCGAGGGACGCATCGAGCGCGTCGCGGTGCGGCTGGGCGACATCGTGCCGCAAGGCGGGCGCCTGGCGCTGGTGCGCAGCGGCGATCTGGCGACCATGCTGCGCGAGCTTCGAGCCAGCCTGGCCGCGGCGCAGACCAAGCGCGCCCTGGTGCAGCGCATGAACATCCTCGTCACCTCGCGCGCCGCCTCGGAAAACGAGCTTCTCATCGCCAAAAACGATCTGCGCGAGGCGGAGCTTATGACCAAGGCCGCCGACTCGCGGCTGAAGTCGCTGTCGGTTTCGGAAGAGGGCGACAACCTGTACTGGATGCTGGCGACGCAGGCCGGCACCGTGGTGCAGCTCGACGCGGCGCCCGGCCTGCACGTCGGGCCGAACAAGGACAAGGCCATGGCCACCATCGCCGACCTCGACGAGGTGCTGGTGCTGGCCGACGTGGCGCAGCACGACGTGCTGGATCTGAACGTCGGCACCACGGCGCAGATCCGCCTGCCCGGCGTCAGCGGCGAGGCCTTGACGGGCAAGGTCGAGACGGTGTCGCAGGTGGTCGATCCCGAACGGCAGACCGTGCCCATCCGCATCAAGCTGGAAAACCCCGGACACCTTCTGCGCCCCAATGCCTTCGTCGAGGCCACCTTCGATCCGCAGAGCGCGCGGCGCGTGCTGATTCTGCCGTCGGAAAGCGTCGTCTCGGACGGCCTCGATTCGGTGGTCTTCGTCGAGCGTCCAGGCGGCACGCTGGCGCGGCGCAAGGTGACGCTGGGACGTCAGAACGAAGGCTTCGCCGAGATCGTCTCGGGCCTGCGCGCCGGCGAGCGCGTCGTCCATCGCGGCGCCATTTTGTTGCTCAACGCGCTGACGCTGCAAGGCGACTAGACGGAGGCGACCATGTTCGAGCACATCGTCTCATTCGCCATCGGCAATCGCGCCGCGGTGCTCATCGGCACCGTGCTGACGCTTTTGTGGGGTTATCTGTCGTTCGCCAACCTCACCATCGAGGCCTTTCCCGACCCCACCGACACCCAGGTCAACATCATCACCGTCTACCCCGGCCAGCCCGCCGAGGAGATGGAGCGCCAGGTGTCGATTCCCATCGAGCGCGTCGTCAACGGCACCTTCGGCCTGGCCAAGGTGCGCAGCATCAACCTGTTCGGGCTGTCGTTTCTGACGCTGACTTTTCACGACGGCGTCGACGTGCTGTTCGCGCGCTCGCAGACCATGGAGCGCCTGCGCCTGGCCGAGCTGCCCCCCGGCGTGACGCCGCAGCTCGGCTCGCTGTCGACGCCGATCGGCGAGGTCTATCGCTATTCGCTGACCTCGGCCGACGGCGATCCCATGGCGCTGCGCACGCTGCAGGACTGGGTGGTGCGGCCGCGCCTGCTACAGGTCGACGGCATCGCCGACGTCGTCAGCTACGGCGGCTTACAGCGCGAGATTCAGGTGCGCCCGAATCCGGTGCTGCTGGCGGCCAAGGGCCTGACGCTGCGCGATCTCGAAGACGCGCTGCAGGGCGGCTCCAGCAACGCGTCGGGCGGCGTGCTCGAGCGCGGCTCCGAACAGCTGGTCATTCGCAGCGAGGGCCTGTTTTCCAACGTCGCCGACATCGGCCGCGTGGCCGTGGCGACGCGCGGCGGCACGCCGATTCACGTCTCGGACGTCGCGTCGGTGCACGAGGGCTGGACGCCGCGTCAGGGCATCTACAGCCGCCAGCGCGACTACGACGCCGTCGAAGGCATCGTGCTGATGCGCCGCGGCGAAAATCCGTCGCGCGTGCTTTCGCGGGTGCGCGACAAGGTCGACGATCTCAACAATCGCATCCTGCCGCAGGGCGTGCGCCTGTCGCCGTTCTACGATCGCACCGAGCTGGTGCAGACGACGCTCAAGACCGTCGGACGCAACCTGGTCGAAGGCGCGGTGCTGGTGCTCTTGGTGCTGCTCGTGTTCCTGCTCGACATCCGCGCCGCGCTGATCGTCGCCGCGGTGATTCCGCTGTCTTTGTGCTCGGCCTTCATCTACCTGGGCTGGCGCGGCATGTCGGCGAACCTGCTCTCGATGGGCGCCGTCGATTTCGGCATCATCGTCGACGGCGCGGTGGTGATCGTCGAATACATCATCACCACCTTGTCCGCGCACTCGGCGCAGGCGGCGGGCGAGCACAGCGAAGCGGACGTCACCGAGCGCATTCGCCTGGCGGTCGCCGCGGTGGCGCGCCCGACGGTGTTTTCGCTGCTCATCATCATCGCCGCCTACCTGCCGATCTTCCTTTTGCAGCGCGTCGAGGGCCGCATCTTCTCGCCGATGGCGCACACCGTGGTGTCGGCGCTGCTCGGCAGCCTGATCTTCTCGGTGTCGCTGGTGCCGGTGCTGGCCACCTTCGCCTACAAAAAGCCGGTCACGCACCGCGAATCGCCGGTGCAAAGGTGGGCCTTGCGGCTGTACCTGCCGGCGCTGCGCGCCTCGCTGTCGCGGCCGCTTCTGGTCATCGGCGGGGCGCTTCTGGCGCTGTTCGCGTCGTTTTACGTGCTGGCGGGACGCGGCAGCGAATTTCTGCCCGAGCTCAACGAAGGCGGCCTGTATCTGACCTTCACCCTGCCCGCCAACGCGTCTTTGACCGAGGGGCGGCGCATGGTGCCGGTGCTGACCGATCTCATCGAGCGCTTTCCCCAGGTCGAGGCGCTGTCGAGCCAGCTCGGCCGCCCTGAAGACGGCACCGATCCGTCGCTGCCCTCGAACCTCGAGTTCTTCGTGAAGCTCAAGCCGATGGACAAGTGGCCGCGGCAGACGCCGACTCTGGGCTCGCTCATCGAACAGATGAAAGACTCCATCGCGGTGATTCCGGGGCTGGAGGTGAACTTTTCACAGCCCATTCGCGACAACGTCAACGAGAACATCTACGGCCAGTTCGGTCAGATCGCGCTCAAGATCTACTACAACGATCTCGGCGAGCTGCAGCAGGTCGCCGAGACGGTGAAGCGCACGCTGGCCGACGTGCCCGGGGTCGCCGATCTGGGCATCGTCAAGAGCGCCGAGGTGCCGCAGCTGCAGCTCAAGCCGCGGCGCGAGATGCTGGGGCGCTTCGGGCTGAGCATGGATGATCTGCAGCACTTCATCTCCACCGCGCTGGCCGGTCGCGCCGTCGAGAACTTCTGGGAAGGCGAGCGTTCTTTCGATGTCGTTCTGCGCTTTCCCGATTCGGCGCGCGACAGCCTCGAACGCATCGCGGCGCTGCGCATTCCGACGCGCGGCGGGGCGCTAATCCCCCTTGGTGAAGTGGCGGACATCCGCGTCGGTTATGGACGCGCGACGCTGAACCGCGAAAACGGCCGGCGCTACATCGGCATCCGCATGAACGTGCGCGGGCGCGACCTGGGCACCTTCGTGCGCGACGGACAGGCCGCGGTGGCGCGCAAGGTGACGCTCAAGCCGGGCATGACCATGGAATGGAGCGGCGAGTTCGAATCGAAAGAGCGCTCGATGAACCGCTTGAAGGTCGTGGTGCCGGTGGCGCTGGTGGTGACGCTGTTTCTGCTCTTTAACGCCTTTCGCTCGATGGCGCTGGCGCTTCTGGTCTTGTTCAACGTGCCCTTCGCGCTGGTCGGCGGCTCGCTGGGCTTGTGGGCCTTCGACATGCCGGTGTCGATCGCGGCGGCCGTCGGCTTCATCGCGCTCGTCGGGCAGGCGGCGCTAAACGGCGTGCTGGTGATCTCGGCGATCGAAGAACAGCGGCAGGCCGGACAGCCCCTGGACGACGCGATCATGGCCGGCACGAAAAGCCGGCTGCGCGCCGTCTTGATGACCGCGGCGCTGGCGGCGCTGGGCCTGGTCCCCGCCGCCCTGTCGAAAGCCATCGGCGCCGAGACGCAGCGCCCCATCGCCGTGGTCATCGTCGGCGGCACGCTGTCCGCCGCGCTGCTGACGCTGATCGTCCTGCCCGTCATGTACCGCGAGCTGCAGCGGCGCCTGCGCCCGCGCTGACTCCTCTCAAGCTGGACCAGAATCAGGAATTGCCGAGCCGGTTTTCCGGTCCCATAGTTTTTTCGTCGAGGCGCGATGGGGCGAGGTCAGTGTGCAGTGTGACGTCGGTGACGCCCCGTCTCTTTTTTCGGACGTGTGCCGGAAAGGAGTACTCCCATGAGAGTCCGGAATCGAAAGTTTGCTCTGTTGGCGATGGGTGTCTGGCTCAGCCTGAGCGCCGCGTGTGGGCGCCATGACGCGTCGAGCTCGAGCAGCTCGTCTTCTCCGTACAACGATCGCGAGATCGCCGCGATCACCAAGGCCATCCACGAAGGTGAGATCGAAGTCGGCGCGCTGGCCACCACGCGCGCCCTCAACGTCGACGTGCAAAAGTACAATAAGGATGTGGTGGAGGCGCACCACGGCATGTTCGATCGGGAAAAGGAGATCCTGATTCAGCTCGGCATCGAGCCCCTCGATTCCGCGACCAGCCTGGAGCTGCGCAAGGACGCCGAACAGGTCAACGACCACCTGCAGTCCCTGACCGGCGCCGTCTTCGATCACGCCTACGTCGAAGATCAAGTCGTCGTCCACGCCAAGGTCTTGAGCCTCCTCGACGTGCAACTGCTCCCCCGCGTGCAGAGCGAGGAGCTGCGCACCGAGCTGACCCACACCCGCGCCGACCTCGCCAAGCACCTCATGCACGCCGAAGCCCTGCAGGGGCGCATCCCCTGATTCAGCTTACAGTGTAAGCTTCAACTACACGAACCACGTCGTCGGTTCGATCATGGCCCAGAAGCGAACGAAGGACCGACGCGTCTGTCCGCCGGTTCCGCGACCGCTCCAGTAGTCTTCCATTTTGTCCTGGCTGAACTGACGGCGAAGCCTCGGCGGATGCTGATGGACCAGATTCCCTTGGCCGATCTCGTTTAGGACATCGATCGTAAGATTGTTGAACGCCGTATCCATGAAGAGCGTCCGCCGCTCATGGAGCCCTTTCTCGTTCGGCCCGCGGATGCGTCTGCGCGTCAGCGGCGTCTGATGAAACAGCAGTTCGTCGACGAAGGCGATGAGCCCATGCGGACTCATCTTGGTCACGCGCAGCAGATCCTGATCGGTTCCGTGCTGTTGTTTGATATAGCCGCGGGCAAGTTCCAGACTGTCCCGCAGCATTTTGGGCCAGAAGAACACTCCCGCATCGACATTCCCCGGTTTTCCAGTGTGGTGCGGTGAATATGAGCGCTGGTTGAACTTGGGCCAAAAATCATACATATATTCGGGGCCAACCATATTCTGCATATTATTATAATGCAATCCCACGAATAACGTATTTCCCGTCGTATCTTTGTGTAATCCAAGCAGGGTCAGTGGTCTTGTGTAATAAAAATCCAGAGACAGCGTCACGCAATACTTAGGGGCAAATTTCTTATTGAGCTTATCGAGGAACGTGCCGACGCTGGCCAGCGGCGATCCGTCTGTGCGGAACAGCTCGTTGAAATATGAATATACGTACTGGCCGATTTGATTCCCGTCGCTAAGCTGATTATCTCTGGGATATAATGCGTGTCCGTCTGATAAGCCGTATCTCCATTCGCCGCTGCTGTCATATACTTTGGTGATTCCGGGCTTGTAATCTACTGGTCTAATGCGCCCTTTGCGTAAATCAGACCATTTGCAGACATAGATCTGAAATTGTTCAATGTTTTCGTATTTTCTTTGACCGCTGTCATTGTAGGAACGGAAGACGCCGTCCCATTTCTTGTTGGGCGCTCGGCCCTCGTCGATATGGGCCTGCAACCGAGCGATTTTGGTTTCGATCTTGTCACGCAGCTGCCGCAGGGCCGTGTTCACGGCCGAGTCGTTACCGCCGGTATCAGGTGTCTGAACGAGTTCATGCACCAGCCTGGCCGCCAGCTCGTATTTATCCATCGTCCCCCCGACGTCAGCGTACTGCCGGGGCTGACACGGGCACAAGGGGGCCGCGGAACGCTGTGAACTTCGGCGCAAATCACGCTGAGCGCGTCGGGGCCGGCGTCCGCGCCGTCGCGCCGCTTAGCAGTCCGTTGCAAAAGTGGCTGCGGGCCTCAATCGCCGCGTTGCGTCTGCGCTCCGGTGCTCACGGCCACTAGGCCGCTCCGCTCCGGTGCTCGCCGCGCCTTGCGCTTGAGTCTCCTCGCTCACTTTTTCAACAGACTGTTAGGGCAGCAAGCTGGCGAGCAGCGTCCCCATGCGCGCATCCGGCGCGCGCAAGAGATAGCGCCGCGCTTGCGCGTAGGAGCGCGCCGCGTGTTCGTGCTTGCCGCGGCGGCGGTAGTGGTTGCCGATCGAGCGATGGATCATGCCGATGCAAAAAGCGGGCAGCGGAGAGGTGTGTTCGGCGACGAGCAGGCCCTGTTCGTATTGATAGACGGCGAGCTTGTCGGACGCGGCATCGCGGCGCGCGCTGTAGAAGTCGCCGAGGATGGTGAGCGTCTGCGCGGTGTCTTCTTGACGGCCCGCGGCGATGAAGTGGGCCAGCGCGGCCAGGATGTCGTCGAGCGCGGCGGCGCTCTGCGCTGCGAAGTCGGCGTCGGGCGCGGTGAGCAGCAGCTTGAGCACGCTGGCATAGCCGCGCGCCTGCCGCGCCTTGTAGGGCAGGTGCCGGCACCAGGCGCTGGCTTCTTTTCCGTCGGTGGAAAGACCCAGGCGGGTCCGCGCGCGCACGATGTCGGCCTCCGACAGATTCTCGAGCGCGTTGAGTTCGGCGTGCGACAAAGCCAGCTCTTCCGTCGAGAATTCGCCATCCGCGGCCCAGTCGAGGCCCTGAATGCGCGTCCGCGCGCGGCGAAACCACAGCCGCGGCGCCACGTCGCGCGGCTCGACGCCCGCCTCGCGCAGGTGCGGCAGCAGCGCATCGTACAGCTCGGCGAAGGCGCGATGCCAGCCGGCGTGCCACAGCATGGTCTCCATCTCGGCGAGCAGCGCCACGGCCTGGCCCAGCGCCGCCGGCTGGCGCGCCGCGCGCTCGGTCAGAAGCGACAGCGCCGACATGCCGGCCAGCAGCGACTCGCCGTGTTCCTGGCCCGCGACGTGCGCGGTATCGCGGCGCAGAAGCTGCAGCAGCTCCGCCAGCCAGCGCTCTTCGTAGACGTCGAGCAGCCCGTGCCGCAACAGCGCCTGGCGAATGCCTTCGCGCGCCTGCGCGTTCGCCGGCTCGAGCGGCCAGCCACTGTCGCGCGTCCCGCTCTGTCCGGTGACGGGGCCGGTGCCGGGGCCGGTTCCGACGCACAGCGCGCGCAGAAGCGGCGCCTGGCGCAGCTGCGCAAGCTCGGTCGGTCGCAGCTCGCCGCCGGCGGCCATGCGCACAAGCGCCCGCTCGAGGGTCAGCGGCTCGCGCGGGCGCGACGTCACGGCGCACAGCGCACAGAGCTCGAGCGCCGCGGCGGTGGCCTCGGGCTCGCCCGACTCGCCGGTCCTGACGATCTGCGCCTCGAACATCGCCTGATAACGGCCGGCGATGTCGTGCTCCAGCATCGGCAGCACGCCGGCCAGGCCCTGCTTGCGGCCCAGGTATTGATAAAAGTTCACGATCTGCGCCAGATCGCCGGGCAACAGGCTCAGCCGGTTTTCGTCGAGAATCGCGCTCTCGGCGGGGGTCAGCGTGCCGATGCGCTCGCGCAAAAAGGCCCGCGCCTCGTCGGGCGTGAACTCGCCGACGTCGAAGCGCTGCGCCTTGTCCACCTGCACCAGGTGATTCTGTCCGCCGGGCTGCGCGAACAGCAGCACCACCGTCGGGGGCAGTAGCTCCGCCAGCCGCACGAAGAAGTCGCGCGTCGGCGCGCTGACGCTGCCGCCCAGAAGATCGACGCCGATGACCAGCGGATTGCCCTGCGCCATCGAGCGGTTGCCGGCGTCGCCCAGCGCCTGCGCCGCGACGGCCGGCAGCGGCCGCAGATCGTCGGGCAGAAGCTGGCCCAGGAGCTTGCCGGCGCTGCCCAGTCCGGGAATGTGCTCCGCCATCTCAGCGACGAGGTGCGCCAGCTGTTCGGGGTTCGGATAGGCAACGAGGTTCAAAATTCCGACCTCGCGGACCAGGCGCTGCGCGAACACCGACGGCGGCTCGTCGCCCCACAGCTGCAGGATGCGCACGTGGCCGCGCCCGCCCTTGCCGCGTCGCTCGCGCTCCGTCGACAAGCCGTGCAAAAGGGCGGCCGACTTGCCGGCGCCGCCCGGTCCCTCGATGGCGTAGACGCCGGTGCCGCTCGATAGCCAGCTGGCAATGCTGCGATCGAGGGCGGGACGGCTGATGTAGGTGGATTTTCCTTGCATGGACGAAGGTGATGCTACCATTTGCACCATGGCTAGAAATCGCCAATTGCGGACCCCAAAAACGCTGTTTGCCGTCATTGTTGGATTTTTTTCTCTCGGTGCCTGCAGTGAGGCGCTATATCCCCCGCGCCCCGCTCAGACGCCGGGACCGGCCCTGGCCGAGCCCCCCGCCTCGCGCATGACCATGCACGTCAGCCTGACCGCCGCCGGGCTGTCGAAGCTGATCGAGGCGACGGTGCCGCAGAACGGCGAGGTGCCCTTCAGCTTCTTAGGTCAGCGCAAGCTGGTGTGGAAGCGCAGCCCCATCGAGCTGACCTTCGACGGTGCCGCCGGCAAGATCGGCGTGCGCGGCACGATCACCGGCGAGGCGCAGCTGCCGGCGACCAGCAAGAGCTTCTCGCTGAACTTCTCCGCCGAGGCGCAGCCGGTGCTGTCCTCGGATTATCTGGCGCAGCTGCAAGCCCCGGTGGTGACGGTGCAAAGCGACGATCGCTTTTTGCGCGCCGCCGAGTGGGGCGGCAACGTGCTGTCGGATCTGAAGAACGACATCGAAAAGCGCCTGCGCGAGCTGCGCATCGATCTGCGGCCGGTGCTGTCGGAAAACTATCTCAAGCTGGCGCGGCCCTTTTCCTTCAAGGTCGGCGAGGCCAGCGCCTGCGTGCGCCTGGGCCTGCAGTCGATCGAAGCCGGTCCGACGGTGCTGGCCGGCGGCATCGAGAAGGACATCGGCATCGTCGTGGCGCCGTCGGTGACCCTGCCGTGCACCACCGAGCTCGGTCTGGCCAAGGGCGCCGAGGTGCTGCCGCCTCTGCACAACGTGGCCAGCATTCCGTCGGGGCCCTTCGAAGTGGTGGTGCCGGTGGCCGCGACCTACGAAGAGCTGCAGAAGGCGATGAGCCAGGCCTTTACCAACGGCAAGCTCAACTTCTCGAAGGACTATCCGGAGCTTTATCTCGAAAAGCCGGAGGTCTACGCCTCGGGCGGGCAGATCATCACCAAGCTGCACCTAAACGGCTTCGTCAAAAAGGGCTTCAAGGTCCACCTCGAGGGCGATCTGTTTTTGGCCGGCCACCCGCAGGTGCGCGACAACGAGCTCGGCGTGCCCGACCTCGAGCCGACGGTGCAGACCAAGAACGCGCTGCTCAAGCTGAAGACGGCGCTCGACGCCGATGACATCAAGCGGCAGGCCCGCAACGCGCTGCGGCTGGACATCGGCGCGCGGCTTCAGACGGTGCGCGCCAAGGTGACCAAGGACATGGTGGTGCGCCAGAAGATCAACGGCGGTCCCGAGGCCTGCGTCCACGCCGACCTCGGCCGCGTCGAGGTCAACGACGTCTTCGCGCACGACTCGTACCTGCGCCTTTACGTCAAGGTCGCCGCCAGCACGTCCGCCTACTTGCCCTGCCCGTAGCGCGCAATCGGCAGCACCAGAAGCAGCCACAGCCCCGCGCCCGCGACGCCGATCGCGGCGTAGGTGGGGTTTCCAAACAGGATGCCGGCCTGCTGCAGGAAGGTGATCGACAGCGAAGTCGCGCCCTTGCTCAGACGGTAGCCGAGGACATCGATGATCTCCTTGGCGCGGTAGCGCACGTCGAAAGACAGCGGCACGTACAGAAGTTCCTTGGCCGAGCGGAACAGCGAATAGTCCAGCACCTTGAACATGAAGTACGACACCTCGGCGCGGAGCAGCGACGGCGACAGCAGCGCATAGACCAGCGTGCCGAGGTGAACGCAGGGAATGATCAGGTGAATGACGGAGTAGGGCAGGATGCTGAGCAAAAGCGGCGTGACGATGAACTGAAAGAACATCGCCGCCAGGTTCAGCCAGGCGTAAAAGCGCCCCGACACCGCGTTCTGCACGTCGGCGTTCGGGTAGACGTCCTGCAGCAGGCTCTTGAACAGAAGCTCCTGCGCCGCCGCCACGAGCTGCGCGCTGGCGACGAGCCCGACGATGATGAGCAGGATGCGCTGGCTCTTGAACAGATCCAGCCCCAGGTACGAAGCGATGCTGCCTTTTTCGCCGCCGTGCTGCTTGGGCCGATCCGGCGGCTCGCCGAAGCGGGCGTAGCACAGATCGCCGAAGAACAGCCCGGGCAGGGTCACCACCGACGCCAGAAGCACCATGTTCAGCGTGCCCCAGGGCGCCGACAGACGATACAAAAGCTCGCCGCCCAGCACCGCGCCGATCGACGCCACGCCGCAGATCGGGCCGTTTAGGCGCCGCGCCGAGTCCTTGCTCAGCATGCTGTCGATGTACGACCAGTACTGCTCGATCAGCAGCACGACGTAGGATTCCTTGACCACGAACAAGAGCGCGCGTGAGTACGGCACCTTGAAGCGGATGCCGGCGTAGCACAGCACCATGGTGACGATGGCCAGAAACGTCGTCACGCGCAGCGTGCGCTGCGGCCCCAGCCACGACAAAAAGCGCCCGTACAGATACAGCACGCCGGTCACGCCGACGGGCACCAGGCCCATGCCGAGCGGCAGCCACTTCTTGCCGTACTCGGTGACGAACAGCGTGTTGGCCGTGGTGCGAATCATCTCGTAGCCGCACAAGATGAAGCTCGCGCCGGTGGCCATGAGCAGCGCCAGCATCAGCGCCGGGCGGCCGGTCAGGCCCTTTTTCTCGTCGCCCTTTGGCTCGGTCTGCACGCGCTTTGACTTCTTAAGGCGAGGCCGTGATCGGTCGCCGCGACGGCGCCGCGTTGTCGAAATAAAAGGCCAGCCCCGAGCCGACGGCGAACACGCCCGCGCCGACCAGGGCGCTGACGCCGCCGCTCAGCGTGTCGTACTTGAAGGGACAGCGGAAGATCATGGCGTCCGGCTGATCGGGGCAGTCCACCGACGTCACTGGCTTGTTGTGATAGTGCAGAAGCACGCCGCCGGTGATGGCCAGCCCGACCGCGGCGATGGCCGTCGTCCACGACAGCGCCGTCAGCCACGACCGCCGCTGCGGCAGGGGCGTCAGCACCAGGTACAGGTTCGCCTGCTGTCCGGGCAGGATCTCGACGGGCCGGCGCAGCGGCTTATAGCCCGGGCCGGCGACCTGCACCGCGTGGACGCCGGGACCCAGAAGCAGCGACGCCGGCGTGCGCTCGGTGCGCGCCTGCTTGTCGATGTTGATCTCGGCGCCCGGCGGATCGGTCTCCAGCACCAGGATGCCGCTCGCCTGCTGGCGGTCGGTTTCCTGCGGTCCGACGGGCGGCGCGCTCGCCACCAGGCGCTCGGCGGCGCGCACCACCATCTTGCGCACGTCATCGCTGCTGCACACGTCGCAGCGCTCGACGATCTGCGGCGCGACGAGCTGGCCGCTGAACAGATCGCGCAGCCCCAGCTTGATGGCGAAGGTCGAAAGCTCCAGGCGCTGCACCTCGCCCTCGACGACGCGGCGCACGCTCAGCACCTGCGCCAGGCGGCCGTAGCAGCTCGGCGTCGAGCAGCCGAGCAGGCGCTCTTCATTGGTCAGGCGGTTCTCGACCACCGTCGCCGGCAGCACGGAGAAGCCGGCGCTGTGCAGGGTGTTGAGAATCAGCGAAGACAGATCCGCGGCGACTTCTCCGGCGATGCCGGCGAAGGGCAGCTTGGTGATGGCGATGGTCTCGCTGGGCGGCGGCTCGGCACCACCCGGCCCGGCGACGGCGATGCCTATGGGCGTCCCGAATAGACCCCAGAGCGCCCCCACAAAAGGAATGAGCAGCGCACGCAGTACCGCCGCGATCGAGGATGGGAAGGCGCCAGGCATCGGGTTCTTTCACTATCTCCGCGCGAAGACCGCCTGACAAGGAAATCTTGGACCGCTGCTCAAGGGGCTGGCAGATTGCACGGCATGCCCAGGCAGGCGTCGATGACGCGCCCGTCTTCAGCCAGGAATTTCTGCAGCTGTAGCTTGGCCGGTTCGAGGCGTCTTATCGCCTCGTGCACGGCATTTTCCGGCGGCGGGACGTTGGTGTCGCCCGGGCGCTGCATGACCCCGATGTCGAACTGCACATAGGCCGACTCGACGGGACCGTAGACCTGGCCGACGCCGAACACCGCCTCGCTGGGCCGCTGCAAAAGCGACAGCCCCATCGTCCGCACCATGGCCCGCGTCGTCAGGTTTGGCACCTGCGCGTCGCCGATGCCTTCCTGATACAGCACGCGCTTGCCGCCCGGGCTGGGGATCGGCGCGCTGCCCGGCAAAAGGTCGCGCAGAAGGTGCGGCGCATACGTCGCCGGATCCGTGTAGTCCCACAGCGCCTGACTGGCCGCGACCAGCACCTGCCGATCCAGCGCGTCGGGATAGGACGCGGCCAGAAACTGCGCCAGCTTGGCGAAGTTGGCGCTGCGCCACATCATGCGCGACCAGAAGCCGCCGGGGACGTTCATGGCGCCGCGCAGGATGTGCGGATTTAGCGCCAGCTGCGTCGGGCCCTGCACGCCGCCGTTCGAAATTCCGTAGTAGTAGATGCGCGTCTTGTCGATGATGCGCCGGCCCGTGATGTGCAGCTCGGCGATCTCGTCGAGCGCGCCGGTGGCGATGAGCCGGCTGAGATAGGCGAAGTTTACGTGCGCCTGCTGCAGCCGCTCGGTCAGCGTCGCCAGGTTGTTGAAGTTGCCGAGCACGTTGGCGACGACGTAGTTCAGGTCCGCGGCGGTCAGGCCGATGAAGTCGGTGCCGATCTGCACCATGCACAGCCGATCGATGATCTCGCGCTGATAGGACGAGTTCATCTCGTCGAAGGCGCCGCCGAACAGGCCGTGGCCGTAGATCATCACCGGCACCGGTCCGGGCTGCATCTGCACGCAGGTCGGAATGTGGATGGTGAGCGGAAACTGGCCGAAGCCGCGCAGCTCCGGCTCGCCGTCGGCGTTTAGCCGCAGCCGGCCGCTCACGTCGTCGCTAAGATACGACGGGACGCTGAAGCTGCCGGCGACCTGACGCAGCAGGTGCTCGCCGGCCATGTCCTTCACCCAGTCGATCTTCACGGCGCCGCCCATCATCGGCTGCTTGAAGGCGAAGGCGCGATCGCGCATGCGAATCAGGCGGCCGTAGACAGGCTCGTCGCTGGCCGTCGTAAAATCCCAGGCCAGCTGCAGCTCCTTGCGCGGCACGCCCTGTTTTTCCAAAAGCGCGAAGATCTCTTCGTAGCGCGGGCGCAGGCCGAAGCGCACGCTGCCCGAATCCAGCCGGCCGTCGCGCAGGCTGGCGAAGCCGCTCAGCGCCGGCACCGCTTTTCCGGCGACCGTCTTGAGGCCGCGGATGGCGACGATGTAGCGCGTGCGCGGACGCAGCCGCAGCTGCGGATAGATGATCAGGCCCTGCCGCTCGTCGCTCGCCGCATTGCGGTCGAGCTCGGCCATGAGCGGCACGCGCTCGCCGCTGTCCCAGGCGATGAGCTGCACCGTGCTCTTTGCCGACAGCGAGTCGGCCGGCGCGTCGTAGCGCGGCAGGTTGCCGCCATCGAGATTCGTCCCCGGCGTCGGAAAATAAGCGATGAGCGGCGTCGCCGGACTATAGCCGTCGCGGCCGTTCAAAGGCGTCGGATCCAGCGCCACGCCCTTGCTGGTGGCCGGCAGGATGTTGCCGGGAATGCGCACCCGCTCGGTGCCGCCCGGGTCGCGCGTCGCGTAAAACGACGACGGAAACGGCGTGAAGCAGTCCTCTTCCTTGAGGCCGCCCAGGGGATTACAGCCCGCGCGCAGCGGCGGCTCGACGGGCGCCGTCAGCGTGACGTTGGGGTCGTAGCCGGTGTTCTTGCCGCTGCAGGCGCCGCTCGCGGCCAAAAAGGCGCAGCACACGCCGCGCAACAAAGCCTGACCGCGACGGAAAAAACGCGACTTGGGCGCGACGCCGGCGTTCGACATGCGCGCAGCATAGCGCACGCCGTGACCGCGGCAATTGCTGTTATCGTCCGGACAGCGCGCTCTCTTCGAGCGGCTCGCCGCACACCGGCTCGAAGAACTGACTGAACGAGGGGTCCGAGTCGAGCTGGGCGCTGGCGTTTTTGCAGTCGGGCCGCGGGCGCGCCTGGCACAGCGCCGCTTGGCTCGCCGCCGGCAGCGGCAGCTCGTAAAGCGGCAGCGACTTCTGGCCCAGAGCTTCCTGCTGGTTCGCCGCCGCCTCGTCGAGCAGCCGGCCCGCGGCGCGCACCACGCGATCGACCAGCGACTCGGACAGACCCTCGGCCACGGCGCCTTGGCCGGCCTTGGGTTTTTCGACGCTGAGCTGCTGCCCGCGACCGCCGCGGCTCGACAACAGCACGAGCGCGCCGCCGTCGGCCGTAAGCTCGACGGTGAGGGTGTAGCCGGCGCCGGTCGGCACCAGCTCGCGGCCGGTCAAAAGCACGTGCTGGCGCAGCGCTTCCTGCAGCTTCAGCGGCGACACGCCCGACGTCTTCGGCTTGCGCTCGGCGCTGCGCAGTAAAAGCGTCACGCGCTCGCCGTCGCTGTTGACCGCAAGCGGCGGGCGCGGCGCCGAAGTGAGGCAGAAGCTCGGCAGCGCCGGCGGCTCGGCCGCGTTCGCCGGGGCGCCGGGGGCTTCGAGGAGAAAAGCGGCCTGCGTCGACAGCGTGCGCGCGATGTCGCAGCCGCGGCAGTAGTGATCGCGGTAGACGACGTCCTGGGTCGACAGGTCGACGCGAAACAAGCGCATCAGCACAAACGGCGGCGCCGCGCCGCGCTCCTCGACGTGACCGCCGAGGAGGTAGCCGCTCGACGGGCCGGTATTGCGGCTGTAGCGGCAGCTGCGCAAAAGCTCCGCCGCCCCGGCGCGGGGCGTGGCGTTCTCGAGCGTCGGGCCGGGCAGGAGGCGCCGCACCTCGCCGCCGCTCGGGCCGCTCATCTGCAGCAGGCGCTTTTCGACGGCGCTGCTGAGATAGGTGTCGCGGCGGCAGGCCTTGCGGATGCCCCACAGATAGGTCGGGGCGCTATCCCGCGGCGGCGCCGTCACCGCGCCGGGCAGACAGCCCCAAAGCAGCGCGCACGAGATCGAAGCGGCGAGCGCGCGGAGAGGGCCGCGTCGCTGCGCGGTCATTGGTGGTGGCCTCGCGCGGCGCGAATCTGATAGAGCAGGTCGGAGATCGCCGACACCAGCTCGCTGCGCCGCGCCGCCAGGCTGCCCACCATCGCCTGCCGCACGCCGCGCTGATCGTCGAGGACGAGCGTAATCGGCATGGGCAGCCGCGCCCCGGGCAGGGCCTGCCGCAAGGTGTCGGCGATGCCGCTTTCCGAGTCGAGGAAATAGGGCACGGTCGGCGCGCGATCATGCAGCGCGGCGACGAAGTTTTTCATCTCGGGCGCCGTGACGTTCTCGGCGATGAAGAGAAAGCGCACGTCGCCGCCGTGATAGGCCTCGACGCGGCGGCCCAGCTCGCGCAGCCACGAAAGCTCGGCGGCGGCCTCGGGCGCCGCGGGGTTCCACAGATACAGGACGACGACGCGCGAGCCCGGCGGATCGCTGGTGTTGGTCTTCAGCCATTCGCCGCTCTTCACGTCGAAGATGCGCAGGTTCGAGGCCAGATCGATGGCGCGCACCACCTGGTGCAGAAGCCGCACTTCGTCGCGCCGCAGATCGTCGGGGGACAAGGGCGGCGCGGCAGGCGTCACGGCAGGCGGCGGCGCGGCGGGCGGCGGCGCGACCGGCGTCACGGCGAGAAGCGACGTGAACAGCAGCGCCAAAAGCGGGCTCACGGCGTGACCTCGGCCAGCTGTTCGCGCAGCGCCGCGGGCACGCTGGCGAAGACGTCCTCGACGAGAGTTCCAAGCTGCGGCGGTCCGACGTTTTCCTCGGCGGCGATGGCGGCGCGCACCTCGGCATCGACCTCGCCGCGCAGCGCTTCGTCGGCCGCGTCGTCGAGAAAACCCTGGCGCGTCAAAAAAGCGCGAAAGCGCGACAGCGGGCAGCGGCTGTCGCGCCACACCGCCGTCACCGATTCATCGCGATAGCGCGACGGATCGTCGGACGACGAGTGGGCGCTGACGCGATAGGTCAGGGCCTCGAGAAACTGCGGCCCGCCGCCTGCCCGCGCTCGCGAAACGGCGGTGCGCATCGCGACGTAGCAGGCCAGCACGTCATTGCCGTCGATGCGCAGGCTGGGCACGCCGTAGGCCAGGGCCTTTTCCGCCATGCAGCGCGAGGCGGTCTGGCCCTTTACCGGCGTCGAGATGGCCCACTGATTGTTCTGGCAGACGAAGACCACCGGGGCGCGAAACACGCCGGCGAAGTTCAGCGCCACGTGAAAGTCGCCCTCGGACGTCGCGCCGTCGCCGAGGTAGCCGGCGATGACGACGTTTTCGTGGCCGGGCGTGCGCTGCGCCGCCATGGCCATGCCGGTGGCGTGCGGCAGCTGCGTCGCGATGCACGACGACATGGTGACGTAGCGCGCGGCGCGGCTGCCGGGATGGCAGGGCATCTGCCGGCCCTTGCACACGTCGTTGGCGTTGCCGAAGATCTGGGCCACGTAGGCGCGCAGCGGCAGGCCGCGATAGATGGCGGCGCCGGCCTCGCGCAGCGCCGGAACGACGTAGTCCTTTTCTTCGAGGGCGGCGGCGGTGCCGACGACGGCCGCTTCCTGACCGCGCGCCTCGCCGTAGAAGCCGATGCGACCCTGGCGCTGCAGCGTCAGCAGGCGCTCGTCCATCAGGCGGATCGTCACCATGCCGCGATACAGGCGCAAAAGCAGCGCCCGGTCGGTGGCCAGGCTGCCCAGGCGGGCCAGATCGACGCTGGCCGCACTGCCCGCGTCCTGCGGCGGCAGCAGCTGAAACGGCAACAGCTCCGCGTCGGACGGTCCTTGCACCAGGCCCATGCGGTACATGGATTAGGTAAGCTCCATGAAGAGCAGCGTCGGATCCTCGAGCAGCGACACCACGTGCTGCAGAAACTTCGCGCCCTCGTATCCGTCGACGATGCGGTGGTCGAGCGAGATGGACAAGTTCATCACCTGGCCGATGACGATCTGCTTTTCATTTTGCACCGTGCGGACGACCGGTGTCTCTTTGATCTTGTGCACGCCGAGGATGGCGACCTCGGGATAGTTGATGATCGGCGTGGCCAGGACGCCGCCCATCTTGCCCAGCGAGCTGATGGTGAAGGTCGAGCCGATAAGCTCGTCGCGGCTGGCCTTGCCGGTGCGCGCGCGCTCGGACAGCGGCTCGATGCGCTCGGCGAGCTGAAACAGCGACAGCTTGTCGGCGTCTTTTAGCACCGGCACGATCAGTCCCGACTCCGTCGCGGTGGCGACGCCGATGTGGTAGCTCTTGCGCAGGACGATCTCTTCGCGCGCCGTGTCGAGCGTGGCGTTGACGATGGGGTACTTCTTGAGGCCGGAGACCACGGCCTTGATGATGAACGGCAGAAAGCTCAGCTTGACGCCGCGCTCGGCGGCGCGTTTTTGCGCGCGGCCGCGCACCTTGACCAGCTCGGTGACGTCGCACTCCTCGACGTAGGTGAAGTGCGCCGCGGAGTGCTTGGCGCGCAGCATGTTGTCGGCGATCTTCTTGCGCACGCCGCGAAACGGGATGCGCTCGTCGCCGGGGCTCGACGCGACGGCAACCGGCGGCGCCGCGGCGGCGGCTGGCGCGCTGGGCGCGGGTGCGGCGGCGGGCGAAGGTGCGGCAGCTCTCGACGGTCCGCGCTGGGCCGCGGCCGTGACATCGGCGCGCGTGACGCGACCGCCCGGTCCGCTGCCGGCGATGGCGCGAATGTCGACGCCGATGCTGCGCGCCATCTGCCGCGTCGCCGGCGTGGCCAGCACCTTGCGTCCTTCGACAGGCTCGGGACGCGCGGCGGGCGGCGCTGCAGCGGGCGCGGCGCTCGCCGGCGGTGAAAGCTGCGATGAACTCTGCGATGAACTCTGCGGTGAATGCTGCGGTGAACTCTTCAGTGGGGCGGGCGTCTCGCCCGCCTGTGTTTGCAGGCTAGCCGAAGAGGCGGGCGAGGACGCCCGCCCCACTGCTGTTCCTGAGCCGCCGTCGGTGGCGATGACGATCATGACCTGGCCCACGGCGCAGATCTTGCCCGACTCGACCATGATGCGATCGACGCGGCCGGCCTTGGGCGTCGGAATTTCGACGGTGGCCTTGTCGGTCATGACCTCGACCATGGGCTGGTCTTCGCGCAGCACGTCGCCTTCTTTGACCAGCCAGCGGACGATCTCACCCTCGACGACACCCTCACCGATATCCGGCAGTCTGAACTCGAGCGCCATGGCTAAAACCTCGCAGTATCGGCAATCGCCTTGGTGACGCGCTCGGGCGACGGCAGGTACTCGAGCTCCAGGGTGTAAGGGAAGGGCGTGTCCAGGCCGCAGACGCGGGCGATCGGCGCCTCCAGCGACAGGACGGCTTTCTCGGCGATGATCGCCGAAAGCTCCGCCGCGAAGCCGCAGGTCTTGGGCGCTTCCTGCACGATGACGACGCGGCCGGTCTTGCGCACCGACTGCAGCATCGTCTCGGTGTCGAGCGGCACGATCGAGCGCAGGTCGATGATCTCGGGGTCGTACTCGGCGGCGCCGTGCTTGTCGAGCGCCTCCTGCACGGTGTGCACCATCGAGCCGTAGCACAGCACGGTGACGCCCGCGCCGGGGCGCAGGATCTTGGCCTGGCCGAAGGGGATGGTGTAATCGCCCTCGGGAACCTCGCCGCGCGCCGCGCGATAGACGCGCTTTGGCTCGAGGAACAGCACCGGATCTTCCTCGCGCAGGGCGGTAAGCAGGAGGCCCTTGGCGTCGTAGGGATTCGACGGAATGATCACCTTGAGGCCCGGCGTGTGCGCGAAATAGGCCTCGGGCGACTGCGAGTGATAGTGGCCGCCGCGAATGCCGCCGCCGTATGGCGTGCGGATGACCACCGGCGTCGGATACTCGCCGCCCGAGCGATAGCGGAACTTGGCCAGCTCGTTGACGATCTGGTCGAAGGCCGGATAGATGAAGTCGGCGAACTGAATCTCGGCGACGGGGCGCAGGCCGTAAAGCGCCATGCCGATGGCGGTGCCGATGATGCCGGCTTCGGCGAGCGGCGTGTCCATGACGCGCGCTTCGCCGAACTCTTCTTGCAGGCCGCTCGTCGCGCGAAACACGCCGCCGAACTTGCCGATGTCTTCGCCCAGGATCACGACCTGCTGATTGCGCCGCATCTCCAACCGGAGCGCGTCGTTGACAGCTTGGATGATGTTGTAGACTGGCATACTTTCTCCGTCGTGGCCTTTTAGCGAACCCAAGCGCCCAAAGTCAAGGCCAGAGGGGCAAGACCGCCGCGGTTCAGAGCCCCTTCGTCTGATCTACTTCACGCGAAGCAGCGCAACCCCCCGCAGCCCCGCTAGCCCGCCTCGCCCGACTTCCCCTTCGGATGCTCCGCATACCACTTCTTCTTGGCCTCGAGCCAATCCAGAATCAGCTGCCGCGCCTCCTGCAGCGTAATCTCCGTCCGCGCCGGCTCGGTTCCGTCTTCCTGCTCTTCGCCGTACAGCATCTCCTCGAGGACCACCTTCTCGCGATCCATGATCGCCCAGACACCATGGTTGCCGACGATGATGCCGGGCTCTCCGGCCTCTGCTTTGGCAAGCTCGCCGAGGAACATCTGGCTGTCTTCGTCAATGCTGCCCTGATCAATAATCAAGCCGGCTAGCAGATCTCGGCGCGGCATGGGCTCGTCATTGAAGGCCGCATAGGGTCTGTCGAGCGTCGGCTCAATGTGAAATCTCAAGGTCACTTGCGCCCTTGATACCGTGGATATGCAGTCATGGTCTCCCCTTTGCACCAATCCACATCTCGATCTTGATGCTTCTGCAGAGCCCTGCTCAGCCTGCCTCGCCCGAAGTCCCCTTCGGATGCTCCGCATACCACTTCTTCTTGGCCTCGAGCCAATCCAGAATCAGCTGCCGCGCTTCCTGCAGCGTAATCTCCGTCCGCGCCGGCTCGGTTCCGTCTTCCTGTTCTTCGCCGTACAGCATCTGTTCGAGGACGACCTTGTCGCGGTCCATGATCGCCCAGACCCCGTGGTTGCCCACGGTTGTCGGCTTACCCGCCTCGGCCTTGGCGATCTCTCCCAGGAACATCTCGCTGTCCTCTTCGTAAGTACCTTGATCGGCAAGGAGATAGTTTAGTAGCCAGCTTCGGGGCTCGGGTTCGTCGTCGAAGATAGGCTCGGGGATCCCATCAAATTCCTTAATGTGGAACTTCAGCATTACCGTCCTTGACCGTAGCGAGGGTACGCGGTTGTGATGTGGCCCTTCGAATCAAGCCACATCTCGATGCGGATGCCTTCGGAAGAATAGCCATAGAAGCGACCCTTCAGGGCCGGTGTTCGGTTGGCGTAGGCTTCCAAAATTGCCTTCTCCACGTGTTCCGGGGTCCAGTCCTTCGGGAAGAAGGACGAAATATCCCGCTTCTCGACATGCTCTATCACGACCTTAGCCTGGTAGACCCCGTGCTTGTCTGGCGCGCTGCGCGTTTTTTCAATGACGTAGGTTCCCTTCGTGCGGTCGGCCGTGGGCTCGAAGTGCAAGCCCTTGGCGTCGCCCTTCTTGGGCTCGATCTCGCCGAAATAGATATGCCCGCGCATTTTGTCGTCGATCGGCTCGCCAATCGGCCGCACCGGCGCGAGATGCTCCGCCTCCCCACGCCCCAGCAGCGGCCCCCGATACGTCTTCGGCCCCTTCCCAAGCGGCAGGCGCCCGAGCAGCGGCAGAAATCCTCCGCTCGCTAGCTCCTTCGGATCGCCGCACTGAATCGCGCGCCCGATTTCCGCGGCAATGAGCGCCGCCGTGCCACCGTCGCCGCCGGCCAGGACCGAGGCCAGACCGAGGTCGCGAACGCCGCGCAGCATGTCGGCACGATAGGCGCATGTCTGGCCGGTAGCGTGCTCGACTTCGTGCAGGCGCTGCGCGAGTTCTTGCGCGGCGAGCGCCCACGGCACTTGATCCTCGTCGAGCTTGCCGATGTGGAAGCCTTCTTGATCGATCAACGTGCCCTTGTCGTCAGACCACAGCCGCAGCGGCGTCGAGACATAGCCATTGGTGTACAGGATCACCTTGCCGGGGTTTTTCGGATCCGGCGTGCCCAGACACTTGAGACGCAGCGGAGCCACGCCGCGCGATGGTTCGGTGTAGACGCAGCCGTCCTCGCGAAGGATGGGATCGATGTAGAACAGGTCCATCCACAGCCGCGGAATCTTCCGCTTGCCCGCAATCGACTCGGCCCACGGATTCCGATAGCGCAGTCCCCACGAGACGGAGAACTGCGCCATGAACAGTCCCCCGACCTGCGCGCCGAGCAGCTGCGGACCGATGCCGAGGCCGAAGCGGTAGCCGCTCGCCGTGCTCTCGTGAACCCCGGCGAGCACGTAGCCTTCCGACAGGCCTCCGGAGCCGGGCAGCGCGAAACGATACAGAGCCTGAATCGAAACTTTCAGTTGCTCGTCGGGCGAGGACGGCTTCACCAGGCCGTAGATGCGCAGCGATGCGGTGAAGCTGGCTTCCAGAGCGCGCCGAAAATCCGGTGCCGCGCCGCCAAAGATCGCGCCAACACCAGCGTCGAGATCGACGGGACCGAACGAGCGCGTCGCCAGCACCCGGATCGTGTTGAGATCGAATCCCGGCGGCTCGTCTTTGCCCAAGCGCTCCGACACGAAAGAGCGCTGATAGGACACGGCAATCTGCAGACCACCGTCTTTGGCAGCGCCCCAGGGTTTGGGAAACAGGCGCAGCTTGGCGAACAGGATCGCCGGCGCCGAGGCCGTGTGCGTGACGCCGTCCTCATCGCGCGCGAAGTGGCCTCCCAGGGCACCGCCGATCGTCGCGACATCGAGAAAGGTCAGCGCGCCGTGCACCCATCCCGACAACCCGGCGAAGCGGCGATCTCCTGTAAACCGCGTCGCAGTGCTGGTGCCGAGATGGACTCCGATCGCATCAGAGTGCGCGTCGTCGCCGAGGAAGCCACCGCGATGTGAAAGCGAGATCGGGGGGGCGTAAATCGGCGGCGCGCGGTCGGCGCGCGAAAGACCCGGCGCAGCGACGGAAAGCAACAGAGCGACGTGAACAAAGAACCATCGGTTGCGAAGTGAAACGCGAATCGACATGGAAAGCCCCGGACATGAAAATCGCGCGCACTTTCACAGAGGCCCAGCCGATTGGCAATCCGGGGAATTACCCAGCGCTCCGGCTTCTTGCAGGGCCGGTAGGGATGTGGCGGACGCGGCTGCGTAGATTTCCCCGCGGGCGTTCGAGTTCCACCGGATTTTCGCGTGGTGTTCGTCGGCATACGATCGCGAGGTCCCGACAAAACACACGCTGAAATAGGAGTCTGCCCATGGGTGGTCCGCGATTTTTGGATCCAGATCGGCTGTCGCTCTCAGATCTCTACTTCGAGTGGCTTTACACGACGCTGCGCATTCGGCACGCGCCCGAAGCCAAGGCGCTGGTCACGGACGCCGACAAGCTGCTTGCGGACGTCGGTCGGGTGATGGCGGTCGAGCGCGCGCACGAAGAGGCGGTCATCGATGGCGAAGTGGCGGTCGACTGGCGCAACTACGACCTCGATCAGGGGGTCGGGCACTTTCGCAACCTGCTGGCGGTCAAGCGCGGCGGCCGTCCCGGCCAGGAGCTGTTCGATCGCTTCTTTCGCAACAAGGCCCCGCACGAGGTGATTCGCCTGGCGCTGCGGCCCGAGCTGGCGCTGGTCGGGCCGTGGGTGGCGTCGCTCAAGGCGGATCCCGACATCGATCTGAACGCGCAGGGCACGGCGCTGGGCAGTCTGGTCGACGCCGGCAACGACGCGGTCGCGGCGCAGGACAGCGCGCTGCAGGCGGTGCGTGATTTTCGCGCCGGAGCGCGGCGCAAGCTGTTCGACGACGTCAACGCGGCGCGGCAAGCGACGCACGGCGAACTCAGCAAGCTGGGCAAGCCCAAGGAATGGGTGGCCAGCTTCTTTCGCCCCGGACGAAGGCGGCGCGAGAATCCGGCGCTGACGCTCGCCGAAGCGCACGCCATGCTCGCCGCCGCGCAGGCCGAGCTCGCCGAGGCGCAGGCCGTGGTCGAAGAAGTGAAGAAGCGCGATGAGGAGGCGGCATTGAAGGCGGCCGACCGCGCGAAGAAGCAGCAGGCGCTGGAAGAAGCCCAGCGCCAAGATGCGGAACTTAAACGGCGCATCGCCGAGCTGCAGAACGAACTCGAAGACTGATCGCCGCCGTCCGCTGCCCGTGCTCGGGCCGTAACCAGCGAAAACCACAGCCGCCGCGCCCGCTGCGCACACCCACACAGCGCTCCCCGCTATCGCCGTTTCCCGCCCGCGCACAGCCGCAGCCGCGCGTCCGGCCGCCGTTTCCCGCTTGCGCACGGCCGCAGGTACCGCATCAGTCGCCGCGCCCCGCTTGCACGCGCGCGCCCCGATCGCGGCACCGGCCGTAATCAATTCGCGCACCTCCGCAGTACCCCGATCGGTCACTGCGATCTGGTTGCGGAAGGCTGCTCGAGCAGGGGGAGGCGGAAGGGTTGCGGCAGGGTTGAGAAAGGGTGGGGCGGGCGTCTCTGCCCGCCTGGCACGATGACGCCCCACGAACCTGTTGCCGGATGTCGGACCAGCGTGCTACAGCGCCTCGTCTTACTTGAGGTGCGGCCCGCGGCGCGTGCCGACGCTTCGGCGCGGCCCCCGACGATCCCCTGTTTCTTTCGGCGCCGCTGTCGCTGTCGACCCGCTGCGGAGCGCTCGGCGGCTGCACCCTCTACCGCCAAGGACGCTGATGCTAAGGTTCCAAATCGTCGAGTTTGATAAGGAGCCTTGGCCCATCTTCGACGAAGAACCTGAGCCGCGGAAGTGGTTGCTGAGCGATCTTCTGATGGATCAAACTCGGTACGAAGAAGACAGCCAGATGTTCCTCGAAGAGATTGCCAAGGCGGAGGCTGGGGAGCCGTCGGTGGTAGGCAATCATGGGGTCTGGGCGCGGCTGTATCCGGACAAAGTCATCCTCGAACAGATGCTGTATGGCGAGGAAGAGACGGACGGCACGGTGCCAGAGCGGACGGAGATCACGCTGCAGGAAGCGCGGCAGTTGATCCTGGACTGGCTGGAAGCGAAGAAGAAGTGGTACGCGGAGCGAGAGGCCAGAGGGCAGGGAGCGAGTTGAGGCAGGCGCGGCGAAGGGCGGCTGAGGAAGGGTTGCGGCAGGGTTGAGGAAGGGTGGGGTGGGCGTCCTCGCCCGCCGAGGTCGGCGTTACTGCGCCTGGTTGGCGAGGATGAGGACTTTGCCGAGGGTGCGGCTGACGACGGCGACGTCGGGCTTCTTGTCGCCGGTGAGCTCGTCGGTGGCGACCGCGAACAGGCCGGGGCCGGCCGTGGCTTTCACCGACGTCGGGAAGCTGCCGTCGCCCTTGCCCAGGTGGACGCTGACCACGCCGTCGTCGTAGTTGGCCACCGCCAGATCGACGATGCCGTCGCCGTTCCAGTCGCCGCTGGCTACCGAGTTCGGGCCGCGGCCGGTGGCGATGGCGGCCGAGGCGTTGAAGCTGCCGTCGCCCTTGCCCAGCGCGATGCTGACCGTGCCGGCGCCGGAGTTGGCGCTGATGAGATCGGCCTTCTTGTCGCCGTTTACGTCGGCCAGGCCGACGTAGAGCGGGTTCGCCTCGACGGCGACCGCGACCGGATCCTGAAAGCTGCCGTCGCCCTTGCCCAGAAGCACGCTGACCGTGCCGTCGCCATAGCCGGCGACGACCAGATCGGCCTTCATGTCGCCGGACAGCTCGTCGGCCTGCAGCGACATCGGCTGCTTTAAGCCGGCGACCGACTTGATGGCGGTGATGTCGAGGGTGCCGTCGCCCTTGCCGGGCACGATGGCGACCTTGCCGTTGTCGGCGGTGGCCACGGCCACGTCGAGGTTGCCGTCGCCGGTGAAGTCGGCCACGGCCAGCGCCGCGGGCGTGCCGCTGACTGCGAAGTGCTTGGCGGCCTCGAAGGTGCCGTCGCCCTTGCCCAAAAGCACGCTGACGTTGCTCGAGTAGGCGTTGGCGACGACCAGATCGAGCTTCATGTCCTTGTTGAGATCGGCGAGGCGCAGCGCCACCGGCTGATCGCCCGTCGCGTAGGGCTTGGCCTGCTCATACATGCCGCCGCCCTTGCCAAGGAGGATGGTCACCGTGTCGGCGCCGTTGTTGGCGACGGCGAGATCGGCCAGCTTGTCGCCGTTGAGATCGGCGATGACTAGGCCCACCGGCGAGGCCGCCGAGTCGAGCGCCGTGGCGCTGCCGAACTCGACGCGGCTGGCGTAGTAGCTGAACAGATCGGAGCGCGTCACCGACTTGCCGTTGCCGAGCAGGACTTCGACGGGGACCTTGCCCCAGGCGCCGAGCTTCTGCGGCAGCATGAGATCGATCTGCGTCTCGTTGACCACCTTGACTGCGGAGGCCTCGATGCCCTCGAAGCGCACGCGCGCGCCCATGGCGAACTTGGCGCCCTTGAGCTGCACCGCGATGCCGCCCGTCGTCGGGCCCATGGCGGGCGTGATCGCCGTCAGCTCGGGCGGATCCATCGTCGTCGGATCCACCGCCATGTCCGGCGGGTCCGGCGGCATGCTGAGATCCGGATTGGTCTCAGTCGGCGGTGGCGGCGGGGGAGGGCCGCCGCCCGGGTTGTTGTTGTCGCTGCACTGCATCGCCCCGACCAACAACGCTGCCGACAAGCCCGAGATGTACTGCCATTTCATGGTCTTACCTCCGTGCCAGGAGGCTTAGCGCAGCAGCCCGGCGCTGTCACGAACTTTCAAGTGGAGGGACGGTCCTCAAGAACTCAATTTCCTAGGCGCGGAAATTGAGTTCTTGAGGACCGTCCCCGCTCCCTAGTTCTCGCTGGCCATGCGCCAGGTGGCGCCGTACCAGGCGGTCTGGGTGCCGACGGGGTCGAGGGCGATCTTGATGCCCCACAGAAGCTGCAGGGTGCGGTTTATGCCCTCGCGCGAGTAGCCGATGAAGCCGGACAGGATGGTCCACTCGAGATCCTGCGGGCGCGGGCGGCCGACGGAGAACACCGGCCAGAAGTGGAAGCCCCAGGCGCCCTTGTAATCGCCGGTGCCCTTGTACACGTAGGTGTTGAGCACCAGCGTGTAGTGGCCCTTTTCCGTCTTCCAGTGCGCGCCGAAGGGCAGAAACACGGTGACGGTGTAGTGCTGGCGCTTCGAGTGCCAGACCAGCGGGAAGACGACCGTGGTCTGCGTCTCGGCGCTCTTGAAATGCCAGAACAGCGGGAAGACGACGCGCTCGCGGCTGCCGTCGCCGCCGTTGCGCCACCAGGTGAGCAGCGGCAGGATCAGCGCCGAGCGGTTGTCATGCTCGTCGCGGCGATAGCCGAAGATGGGCAGCACGACGACGGTCTTGGTCGCCGGGCGGCTGGCGTAAAAGACCAGCGGAAACAGCACCGTCGTCTGCCGGCCTTCGCTCTTCCAGTGCCAGAACAGCGGGAACTGCACCGCGGTGAAGCTCGTCGGCGTGCGCTTCACGTAGGACAGGATCGGCGGAAACAGCCAGCTCGTGGTGTCGGTCGTCTCGTCGCGCATGCGCACGAACAGCGGCACCAGCGGTCCGGCGGCGGTGGTGCGCTCGCGGAAGGTGTTGTGGATGTCGATGAACAGCGGAAACAGCAGGCTGATGCGCGAGGTCAGCGTGCGCTGGTGCCAGAACAGCGGCGTGACCATGGTCAGGCTCTTGTCCGGCGTGGCGCTGCGGAAGAACAGCGGCAAAAAGAACGACACGCGGCTGCGCGTCTTGAGGTTCTCGCCGTCGTAAAAGATCGGCAACAGCGCCGTCGAGCGCTGATCTTCGTCGCGGCGCACGTACAGCGGGCCGAGGTAGAAGCGGTAGCCGCTGGGGCCGTTCGAGAAGCCGAACAGCGGCGTCAGCAGCCAGTTTTCGCCGAGCGGCCGGTGCGAGGCGTAGACCAGCGGCAGGATCATCATGCGGAAGCCGCCGTCGCCGTCGTTGCGTCCGTAGAAGAAGGGCAAAAGGCCGCCGTAGGTGGTCTTGTGCGAGCGACCGAAGAACAGCGGCCCCAGCACCGTCAGCGAGCGCTCGGCCGCGGCGTCGTGGCTGTGGAAGAAGAAGGGCGTCATGAAGACGGCGCGGGCGGTGCCGCGGCGCGCCGCGAAGAACAGCGGAAACACGCCGAAGTCGTCGCGGTTGCGCTGAAAGTCGCCGTAGAACAGCAAAAAGGCGCTGCGCGTGTGCTCCTTGACGTTGTTGCGCTGATAGAAGCCGAGCGGCGTCACGAAGGCCGTCTGCTCCGGCGTGCGGCCGTAGCCGAACAGCGGCAACAGGCCCACGGCCAGCGTCCCGGTCTTTTCCTCGCGGTGGTGAAACAGCGGACCCAGGACGGTGGTGCTGCGGCCGGGGGCGCGCAGCGAGAAGAACAGAAGCGGCAGGAAAGCGTGCGCGCGCAGCGGTCCGCCCTCTTGCCCCGGGCCCTCGTTGATGGTCACGCCGTAGTACAGAAGGGCCAGCGAGCGGAAGGTCGTACGCTCCTCGCGCACCTGCATGAACAGCGGAAACACGACGGTGGCGCGGCGCTCCGGGCTGCAGTGGAAGAAGTACAGCGGAAACAGCATGCGGGTGATCGCCTGCTCGGGCTTGCCCGGCGACGCCACCGTCTCGACGTAGGGACCGATGAGCAGCGTGCGGCGCTCGGCGGTGCGGCGATAGCCGACGAGCGGCGCGACGATCAGCGACTCGGCCGGCGAGCGGCGCGCGTAAAACAGCGGCAGCAGGCCGAAGGTCAGGCGCTCGCCCTCGCCCTCGGACAGCTTCTGCCGGTGATAGAAGAACGGGCCGGCCATGACCGTCGTCTGCTTGCTGTTGTGCGTCTCGAAGAACAGCGGCAGCAGCACGGTGTAGTTGTGCTCCGGCGAGCGCTTGATGAACAGCAGCGGCGCGAAGCCCGTGTGCACCGCGGCGCGCGTGTCGCCGAAGAACTGCGGGCAGCGCCGAGCGTAGTAGAACGGCCCGAGCTGCAGCTGCTCCTGGCCCGGCTCGCGGTGGTGATAAAATAGCGGCAATAGGGCCTGCGTCTGTCGCGCGCCGTGGCGGCTTATGAACAAAAGCGGAAACAGGCCGGCGTCAAAGCCGGCGTCGGGCCCGCGCGTCGTCTGGCGGAAGAAAAACGGTCCCAGCGAAAAGTGCGAGCGTCCGGTCGTGCGATCCGAGGCGTAGATGAGCAGCGGCGGCAGAAGCGCCACGTGCGAGCGCGGCCCCTTGGCAAAGGACAGAAGCGGCAGCAGGCCGCCGCCGAACGCGCCGTCGCGGGTGCGCGACCAGCCGTAAAGCGGTCCGAGAAATCCCAGCTTGAGCTCCGGCGAGCGGTGCCACACGGCGAGCAGCGGCGGAATGATCGACGTCGACGACTTGCGCGCGTAGCTCTGAAAGCGCAGAAACAGCGGAAACGCGCCGTCGCTGCCGCCTTCGTCGTCGCGCGAATAGAAGAACGGGCCGGCGAAGCCGAAGCGGTGCCCGGTCTGCTTGTTCTGCCAGTAGGCGCCCAGCGGAAAGACGATGCTCAGGCGGTACGAGGGCGTGTCGCGGTGGATGATCGGCGGCGTGAGCAGCGCCATCGTCTCTTCGTGCGCCGCCTCGTCGCGATAGGCGCCGCCGAGCGGCGTCAGCCACAGCTGGCTCTTGTCGGCCCAGCGCAGGTACAGAAACAGCGGCACCAGCGTCGCGTAGCGCGTGCCGGTTTCATGGTTGCCGCCTTCGTAGAACAGCGGCAGCGCCATGGTGCGGTGCTCGGTGGCGCTCGACGTATACGAGACGAGCGGAAAGAAGCCGGCGCTGACCTTCTCGGCGCTCTTGCGATAGTAGCCAAGGCCCAGAAACAGCCCCAGCTGATCGTCCTGGCGCTGGCGGTAGTACAGCAGGAGCGGCAGAAACAGCGTGTCGCGCTCGCGCGCTTTTTCGTCTTTGTGTTCGTAAAAGAGCAGCGGCGGGATCACGTCGGTGCTGACGCCGTTGCGCTTCTTCGAGTAGAAAAACGGCAGAAGGCCGATGCTGCGCCCTTCCTTGCCGTAGTTCGAGTAGAAGAAAAGCGGCCAGATGCGGTGCGTGCGCTCGCCGGGCTCGCGGTGATACTGGTACGTCGGAAAGGCCCAGATGTCGCGCGTGCCCTCACGCGTGTCTTTCCGGTCGACGAACAGCGGCATGACGGCGCGCGTCTTATGCTCCGGATGCCAGAAGTGGTAGTAGACCGGCAGCACCATGCGAAAGCCGATGGGGCCGGGCCGATGGAAGTAGAAGATGGCCGAGGTCATCGGCTTCACCGACTTGCAGACGTGGCGCGCGCACACCGTCTGGGCCGGGCACTGCGCATCGGTGTTGCACTCGATGCGCTTTTCCTTCTTCTGGTCTTTCTTTTCCGCCTTGTCTTCCTCGTCGTCGTCGACCACCGATCCCGGGGCCGGCGTGGCGAAGGGCACGGTCTGCGGCGGCTCGGATTTCTCCGGCTGCGCCTGCGGCGGATCCTTCTGGTTACTCGGCTCGAGCTGGGCGAACAGCGGCAGCGGCGGCAGGCCACGCGGCTTCGCGGAGTCGTCTCCGGAAGCGGCAACGGTCGCCGGCTGGCCCGCGGTCGCGGTGGTGGTCTTGGCGGCGCCGAAGGGCTTTAGCGGCGACAGCGACGGCGCATTGGCCCGTGCCGTCGGCAAAAAGCTACCGACACACGCGACCCCCGCCAATACGGCGAAGAGGGAAGCGCGACGAAGGCGAAGCCCGGACACCGTTACGGTGTCATCTTCCACTCACCATTCTCCAACACCAGGTGAATGTCGTCGGTCTGCACGTTCTCCCCCTTGGTGCGACGCACCTTGAGGTTGGCCATCTTCAGCTCGCCCTGGGTCTGCACATTGGCACCCTTGAGCTCGAAGTGCACGCCTTCGAGATCTTTCTGAGCGTTCTTGAAGTTGTCCGCAGACTGCGCCATCTGCTGCTGCACCATGCCCTGATACATGAGGGCGTAGCAGTCGATGGCCTTGGCGATGTCGCCCTTCAGCATGGAAGTGCGCCAGCGGTCGAAGGTCTTTTCCGGCGTCGAAAATTCGGGACGCGGCGGCGGCAGCTTGAAGGCGATCTGCTTGACGCGATCGCGTGGCAGCTCCAGCTTCTGACCGTTGCTGGTTTCCAGCACGATGATGCCGTCGAAGTAGTGCGTGAGCTTGCCCATCACTTGCGTGTTGTCGGCGAGCGTCACCACCTCGGCTCGAGCGTTCGTCGCAGTCAGCGTGCCGAGGAGAGAAAGTAGTGATAGAGCCAGCACGAGACGCGCGCCCCTCGTACCCCCCGGAGCGACCGATCGGGCTCCAGCGGTGTGTCCAACGTGACGATCGTCGAGATACATCAAAACGGCTCCTTGGCAGCTCCTTACGAGGGGGAACTGTGTACCCCGGGGCGCGGACGATGTCAAGGCGAGACGCCCTTTGTTTGACCGCGGACAGCCACGGGTGGTAACTTCCGAAAGTTATGCAGATTTCCGGGCAGAATACTGGGCAGTCATCCGCACAGCGTGTGGCGCTGGGTAATAAGTCGATCCTGGCGCTCGGCACTCGAGTCGTTGGTCAGGTGAGCTGCGACGGCGATCTCGTCGTCGAAGGAACCATCGAGGGCGGACCGCTGCGCGTCGCCGGCTGTCTCACCGTCGCCGCCAACGCCACGGTGCAGTGTGCCGATGCCGAGGTCGGCGAGGCGCTGGTCGTCGGACTCTTTCAGGGAACGCTGCGCGCGCGCGACGCCGTGCGCATCCATCAAAGCGGCCGCGTCATCGGCGACATCGTGGCCCCGCGCGTCATCTTCGTCAGCAGCCTCCCCGATCGCGCTGCCGAGAGGCCGGCCGAGAGGCCAGCTGAGAAGCCAGTCGAGCGGCCCGCCGAAAGAGCGGCCGAGCGGCCGGCTGAAAGAGCAGCCGAGCGGCCCGTCGAAAGAGCGGCCGAGCGGCCCATCGAAAGAGCGGCCGAGCGACCCGCCGAA